>WNGO01001618.1_pt1 | contig 27494 bp, 26 predicted proteins | sample 5400511 | NCBI WGS metagenome assembly WNGO01 (sample SAMN13153380, study PRJNA577476) | soil metagenome | isolation source: 20 cm soil or saprolite under Garry oak tree replicate 2 | place: USA:California | collected 2016-06-15 | reverse complement strand
TTCCCTGTTAATCCCGCGTCGGCGGCTCCATCGGAATTGTCAGATTGTGCGTTTTCGCAAAATCAATCGCGCGCGAATAGCCGGCATCGGCGTGGCGAATTACGCCCATTCCTGGATCGCTCGTTAAGACGCGCTCGAGTCGGCGCCTGGCATTGTCGCTGCCATCGGCCACCACGACCATGCCGGCATGTTGAGAATAACCGATGCCAACTCCGCCACCGTTATGAATCGATATCCACGAAGCCCCGGCCGCGGTATTAACGAGCGCGTTTAGCAGTGGCCAATCGGCAATGGCATCGCTGCCATCCAGCATGTTTTCTGTTTCGCGGTTCGGCGATGCTACCGAACCGGCATCGAGATGATCGCGCCCGATCACAATCGGAGCTCTGACTTCTCCGCGCTTGACGAGCTCATTCATTGCAACGCCGAACTCCGCACGCTCGCCGTAACCGAGCCAGCAAATTCGCGCCGGCAAGCCTTGGAATTGAATCCGTTCTTTCGCAAGTTTCAACCAGCGCGACAGGGTGTGATTCTTTGGAAACAGCTCCAGGGCGAGTTGATCGGTCCGGGCAATGTCCTCGGGATCACCGCTCAATGCCACCCAGCGAAACGGGCCGCAGCCTTCACAAAACAGCGGGCGAATGTATTCCGGGACAAATCCTGGAATATCGAACGCGTTCGCCACACCAGCCTTTTTTGCCTGCGCCCGAATATTGTTTCCGTAGTCGAACGTGACCGCGCCTTTGTTTTGTAACGCGAGCATGGCTTCGACATGCACCGCCATCGAATGCATGGAACGCTTCATGTACTCGTCGGGATCTTTCGCCCGCATTGCAAGCGCCTGGTCGAGCGAGATCCCATGCGGCACATATCCATTTAGAGCGTCGTGGGCGCTGGTTTGATCGGTCAAAACATCGGGCACAAGGCCACGCTTTACGATTTCCGGCAGCACGTCCGCACAATTGCCAACCAATCCAATCGAAACGGCTTGGCGATCTTGGCGCGCTTTATCAATGAGTTGAAGCGCTTCGTCGAGCGACCATGCGATTTTGTCGCAGTAGCCGCTTTTTAGCCGCTTCTCGATTCTGGCTGGATCGACCTCGACACCGAGAAACACGGCGCTGTTCATGGTTGCGGCAAGCGGTTGCGCGCCACCCATTCCGCCAAGGCCACCGCTGATGACAAATTTTCCATCGAGCGAGCTGCCGAAGTGTTGGCGGCCGGCCGCGGCAAACGTTTCAAACGTGCCTTGCACGATTCCCTGACTGCCGATGTAAATCCAGGAGCCGGCGGTCATCTGTCCGTACATGGTCAAACCCAATCGCTCGAGGCGGTTGAATTCAGCGTAACTGGACCACTGGCCGACCAGATTCGAATTCGCAATTAAAACGCGCGGCGCCTCGTCATGAGTGCGGAATTTTCCAACCGGTTTACCCGACTGCACCAACAGCGTCTCGTCGTTTCCCAACTCGCGCAGAGACCGCACGATCGCGTCGAAGGCTTCCCAGCTTCTGGCCGCCCGCCCGGTGCCACCGTAGACGACAAGCCGATCGGGCGCTTCCGCAACTTCAGGGTCGAGATTGTTCATGAGCATGCGCATGGCGGCTTCTTGATGCCAGCCTTGGCAACTGCGCTCCACGCCTCGCGGCGCGCGGATGATTCGCTTCCCGCTCATAGCTTCTCGTAACCGCTGTCAAAATCACCACGACGAATCGCTCCCGCGACCCGCGCTATGTCAGCTGAGAGCGAACGGTCTTCCGTCAGAGGCGGCACGATTTCTCTCACAACTGCGAAAGCGCGCTCGACGCCAACCCCGGCTTTTAGGGGCCGCCGGTGTTCCAGACCCTCCGCAGCCGCAAGCAACTCGACCGCGAAAAGGTCTTCGGCCAGATCGACAATCTTTCGGAATTTTAGAGCCGCGGTCATTCCCATGGAAACGTGGTCTTCCTTTCCGGCCGAGGTCGTCACGTTATCGACGCTGGCAGGATGAGCCAGTATCCTCGCTTCGTTTAGCAAGGACGCTACCGCCACGTGCGCGATCATAAAACCAGATTGCAAACCGGGCCGACGCGCGAGAAAAGCTGGTAACCCATCACTTTTGTCAGGATTCAGCATCCGATCGGTGCGGCGCTCACTCATGCTCATTAAATCAGTCAAGGCGATTGCGGCGTAGTCCAAAGCCAACGCCAGCGGGGCGCCGTGGAAATTGCCTCCCGTAATCACGTCACCGTTCTCAAATACGAGCGGATTATCGGTGGCCGATTCTGATTCCGTAAGCAGGATTTCCTCGCAATGCGTTAGGGCTCCCCGGGCGGCGCCATGCACTTGGGGCATGCATCGCAGGCTGTAGGCGTCCTGGATGCGCGGATCGTTTCTGAGATGCGATTTTCTAATCTGGCTGCCCTTGAGAAGAAACAACAAGTGGGCAGCGGCATTCTTTTGACCGGTATGGGGGCGCGCGTTTTGTAAACGGGCATCGAACGCAACTGGAGTGCCTTTGAGAGCTTCCAAGCTCATCGCCCCGGCGACATCGGCAACACTTGCCAGCCGCTTGGCTCGCAGGAGCGCGAGTCCGCCGACAGCATGCATTGCTTGCGTGCCGTTAAGAAGCGCAAGTCCTTCCTTGGCTTCCAGCCGCAAAGGCCGAAGGCGGGCCCGGCGAAGTCCTTTGCGGCTTTCCATACGCTCGCCTTTAAAGAATGCGTCGCCTTCGCCAACCAAACTCAGGGCAAGGTGGGCGAGCGGCGCAAGATCACCGCTTGCACCAACTGATCCCTTTTCTGGCACAACCGGGTGCAAACCGCGGTTTAGCATTTCGCAAAGCATTTCGATAACCTCGAGTCGAATTCCGCTGAAGCCGAGCGTAAGAACGTTCGCACGGAGCAACATCATCGCTCGAACCTCCGGCTCCGAGAGCGGCGGGCCGATTCCGCAAGCGTGGCTGCGAACAAGATTGAGCTGCAGATCGCGCAACTCGCCTGGTCGAATCCTAACATCCGAGAGCTTGCCAAATCCGGTGTTTACACCGTAGACGACAGCGTTACGAGCCACAATGCGATCGATTACTTGGCGCGAGGCGAAAATGCGCGAGCGCGCCGATTTCGACACCTTTACGGTGGCGGCTTCCAGCGCGACGGCAGCGAGATCGGTCAGGGACAATGATTGGCCGCGCAATTCCATTCCAGCACCTTAATGATATCTCAACCAAATGGAAAGGCAGGGTGGCCGCGGTCGCCGACTAGGGGCGAGGACGCGTGCTGTAGCCGGGGGGGGTTGAAACCCGGCCCGAGACGTATGTTAAGCATTCTTGGCGGTCATAGACCGCCGCTACAGGCAGAAAGAAAGGCCAGGTCGTAAGCGACCTGGCCCCTTTTTCAAGGAGACCGTAGCGGCGCTCTGTGAGCGCCGCATTCTTACGGCGGTCATAGACCGCCGCTACAGTCTCCATTTCGGCCTATTTCGAGTATCCGTGCGTGGCACCCGTGGTGGTCACGGCTTCCTTCTTCTGTGCACATGCGCCCAAGCTCAAAGCACCGGTCAAAACAGCCGTGATCATGATCACTTTTAGGAATTTCAATTCTATCTCGCCTCCTTTCCCAGCAGGTTGCTGCCGTCTTTTAGGCACGGAATCCGTTTTGCGGGGCTCCCAATCTTGTCTTCGTGCTTTGTGCCATGAATGTAAATGAACCGGTCCCACGTGTTGGCATTGTGTTCTTCAACTCCGTCGAGCCACAGAATACGCGACATCACCAGATCCTCCGTCGGCGGCAACGGGTCGCCCGGCTCCAGCGCTACTCGACTGCGAAAGATCGTGCTGTCTGGCATTCCATGCCCAATCTTTTGCCCGACCCGGAACTGCCCAGTCGGGGTTTTCATGCTCCCTTCTTCCATGCCGATACCGAAACGCGAACTTGAGATTGGATATGACCGGACGATTTCATCGCCTCGTTTCAACATGAGCCGTTGATCGCCGATGGAGATGTCAATGTTTGTCTGTGAGCTTTGCACGGAATCCGACCAGCGTTAAAATCTGCCAGCCAAATGAAAGGTTACAACATCGCTGTTGTGGGCGCGACCGGCGCAGTCGGCGCGGAACTTTTGCGGGTTTTGCAGCGGCGAACTTTTCCAGTGGCGAGTCTGCGCGCGTTTGGCTCGTCGCGATCAGCCGGTAAGTCGATTCAGTTTCGCGATGAGTCGATCGTTGTAGAGCAATTAACCAAGAGCTCTTTCGGTGGCGTCGATATCGCGTTCTTCAGCGCCGGGGGGGAGATTTCCCGAAAGTTCGTGCCGCTCGCACGCGAGACTGGCGCGGTTGTGATCGACAATTCGTCAGTTTTTCGAATGGAACCCGACGTTCCTCTCGTTATTCCGGAAATCAACGGCCAAGACGTGCACCAGCATCATGGTTTGATCGCCAACCCGAATTGCACCACCGCGGTTGCATTAATGGCGATTTATCCGTTGCACAACGTTTTTGGAGTTCGCCGAGTTTTCGCGGCGAGTTATCAGGCCGTCTCGGGCAGCGGTTCACGCGCGATTGCGGAATTGAAAGAGCAGGTTGAAGCCGCCGCCCAGCAGCGCCTGTTGACACCACAAGTTTACCCGCATCCGATCGCATTCAATGTCCTCCCCCACGTCGACGCTTTTCTTGAGACGGGCTACACCAAAGAGGAAATGAAAATGCAAAATGAGGGACGGAAAATTATGCATCTTCCTGAATTTCGAGCCTCCCTTACTTGTGTCCGTGTGCCGGTTTATCGGGCTCACTCTGTCGCCGTGAGCGCGGAATTTGAGAGAAAAGTTTCGGTCGAACAAGCGCGCGAAGTTCTGGCCAACGCGCCTGGGCTGGAGGTGGTCGACGAACCGCGCAATAATCGTTACCCGACGCCGCTGGATGTAGCCGGGAAAGACAACTGCCAGGTTGGAAGGGTCCGGCTCGATTGTGTGTTCGAAAATGGGCTATCTTTTTGGGTTTCGGGAGATCAGTTGCTCAAAGGAGCAGCCTTGAACGCTGTGCAGATTGCGGAGATCCTTTAAAGCGGTGCCTCCGGTTCCAATTGGAAGCTAGGGACCGGATTAATACGTTAAGAAGAACGGAGTTTTTTTATCGTTCTTTCGACTAGCCGCGCGCGGGTCATCCGTTCGCGCAGCCCGCCCTCTTGGACGAACGTTTTCTCCAATTGTCGAAGCTGCCGGTCGAGCAGATAGTTGGTCTGATGAAGAAGACAAATGAGAATATTCGCCACGACTTCGGGTGGGCGGGTCTCAAGATAAGTCTCATAAGTCTTATATGACACATCTGGGCGCGCGCCTAACCGGCGAACAAAAGTGGCCTCACGGCTATTCTTTTGCCAGAGTCGCAAATTGCGAATGCGCAAAAAGTCGTGGTAATCCTCGAGAAGTTCGCCCAAGCTCGCTCGTGCCACATTAACCAGCTTGATCTCAGCCTCCTTTGATGTGCCGGAGGCGAGACTGCCCTCGACAATATTCTGTTTTCCGAACGTGCCGCCTGCACCATTTGATCCACCGTGCGGTCGCGCTTTTCCAAAAAGCGTTTGCAGAAGATGACGGTACCATCAAACACGATTTTGGCTTTTTGGAAGGAGAGCAAGTTCTCGTAACCGCCGTGCGGCGGAATGAAACCGTTAGATGTGGTCATATAGGGCGCATACGCCGTATTCGTCTTATACTCGGCCTGCTCAGCGCAACGAAAGAAAAAACCTAGTCCGTACATGACACGGCCCCGGACGCACTCCGGGGCCGTGCAAGTTTTTGTTTTCTTATTGTGGGCTAGGTGAAGCTGCCGGGGCGGCTTCGCCTTTGTGTTTCTTTCCGCCCTGGGGTTGTCCTTGGCCTTGCTGGCTTTCGGCGGGGGCCGCACCCGCTGGCGCGCCGGGCTGACCACGAGCTCCCTCGCCTCTGCGCCGGCCGCCTTGTCCCTGTAAGTCCTGGGCGGCGCCACCAGTGGGCGACGTGCCTGCTTGTTCTACGCCGCGCCCCGTGCGTCTGCCGCGCTCTGCTTCTCCGGGAGCATTAGCGGACTCGCCTGGGCCCGCGCCGACATTGCCCTGCTCCAATTGTCTACCTTTGTGTCTGCCACCGCCTGCTTGAGGCATACCTTCGGGAGGAGCGGTCGGCGCTCCTGCTGGCGCATTGGTAGATTCTGTTGGACCCGTCGGCATCTCACCCTGCCTGTGCCTTCCGCGTTCGGGCATGGCGCTCGTTTCGCCGGGAGATCCCGCACCGCTCGGAGAAATGGCGCCAGTTGGTGGTGTAGCCTGAAATTGTTCACCGCGCCTGCCCTTATGTTTGCCACGCTCCGGCATTCCAGTTGCCTCTGCCGGCGATGTCGCGCCAACTGGCGAAGTCCCAGCTCCTGGGGATCCAGCCGGCGAGCCAGCTACGTTTGCACCGGGCCTGTTCGGGTGCCTGCCTCGTCCTCTTTCAAAAGGAGTCGGAGCTGTTGCGGCTGCGGTTGCAGGTGAGGCTGCTGGACTGGTGCCGGCAGCTGGGGATGCACCGGCTGTAGTATCCTGCGTCGCAGCGGCAGGAGCGCCCGCTGGCTGCGAAGCTTTTCTCAACTCCTGGGTTCTGATTTTCTCCTTAAACTGTTTCTGTGCATTTTCATCACCGACAGCAGACCATCCCTTGTCGATTTTGCCCTGCCCAACCTTTGCCTTGACGGCTGGCGGCGCAACCTGCCGTGCCGGCCTGCTAATCTTCATCGGCGCCGCCACAACAAGTTTATCTCCCTGTACCTTCGTCAGGGCGCCCGATTTCATCGCAGCGGATACGTCAGCATTTTCCTGGCGCTCGAGTTTCAGCCGCTGAATTGGCCGGCTGGCGCGCGTATTGATAACGTTGATGTCGGGACCATAGTTGTAGACCACCTTGTTTTTGTAGGTGATGTTAGTCACGTTCGCGGTCTGCTGGATGTAGGTGACGTTCTGGTTCACATCGACGATGCGCTCGCGAAGAACGGGTTCGCCGATGTAACGAACATCCACAAAATTATAGTAGGCAGGGCCAATATCGAATTGGACATCGATAGCGCCGGTAAGCGGGCCGCGTTCGACTATGCCGATAGTTTCAGGCGGAAGCGGCGCCCATCCCACATACTGATCACCGGTTCGCCATGAAACCCAAGCCGGTCCCCATTCGAGGTCCCTATCTCTTCCCGGAACCCAGACCCAGCCATAGTCGGCCAGGCGAGCCCATCGGCCGTAGTGATATGTGGCCCAACCGAAGTCCTCGTAGGAAACCCATGTCCAACCGAGATCGGTGTAGGCCCAGTAACCGTCCGAATAGGGGCGCCAGCTGGTGTTGCTGACAACAACGTCGGGTTGCCAACAATAGCCATAATCGGCCACCTCGATCCAGCTTCCGCCGGAGAGATTGTTGTAGAAAAAGTCGACGCTTACGTCAGCACTCTTCGCCACCTGCCAGGCAGGCCAACAAAGTGCGAGAATTGTTAGTGTAAGTAGTTTTCTTTTCATAAAAAATTCAACTGTGAGGAGTTGGACTTAAACCTCTCGGTGTTTATTCACTAAAGATACGCAAGCTAAGGGCTTAGCCGATTGGAGGAATCAGGTGGACAGTGTTGCCCCATTTTGAGTGCTCCTAATTTCAACCGCGGTAACGATCGTAATTACGATCAAAACTCCGGACGCCGAACACTGCGGCACGCAGCGAGGCAGTGTGCGGATCGGCCCAACGCAACGGCAACCGCTAGATTCGAGAGACGCAACTCCTGTCGACTTTGATTAACACCGGGCTTTAGCCCGGTGTTCCCGCGCGTAACTGTAATCGGGCCGTTTCAATTGAAACGGCTAGCGGAATTGGGAACTCGTCCGCACCTGGCTAAAGCCAGGTGTTAATGAGACAGAGCGGCGGCGTTAGCGTGGCCGCAGAACGATGAACGAACGGGCGCGATGACGGCAGACCGACAGAACCTGTGGCTGATTTGGATCGAGTGATCCGGTAACTTTGTTGTAGTCGCCGACAGAAGTAATTGGCTGCTGATTGATTTCCTCGATGACATCACCTTTTTCCAGCTCAGCCACGCCACTATCGGGATCGACGCGGGCAACAACGACACCGTGAACTCCATTCGGCAGATCAAGCTGCCGCGCCAGGTCCGGGGTGAGGTCGGTCACGTGAACTGAGGCCAGGCCGCCGCCAGTCTGGTCGGGTTGATTCGGGGAGCCGGGCTCGGGTTCCTCCGGCTCCTGTGGAGAACCGGGCTGCGGCACCACGCGACTCGTTAGGTAATTGGCCGGTTGTTCCTTGATCTGCGCAGTCACCTTCATGGGCTTACCCTCACGCACAATTTCCAGCTCGACGTTCTTGTTCAACTCCACCTGTGAGATCAAGCTGCGCAGCTGCAGAAAATTCTTTACCTCATGCCCGTCAAATTTACGGATAATATCGCCCTTCTGCAGCTTCGCCTCCGTGGCGGGAGAGTTCGGCACGATATCATCGACAACAACCCCATCGTTGCTGACGTTATTTGGGGTCGGTTGGTTGACCCGCCCTTGAATGCCAAGATAGCCGCGAATGATTCGGCCTTGTTTCAACAAGCTCTCCAGTGCCGTCCGAACATTATTCGATGGAATGGCAAAGCCGACCCCTTGCGAGCCACGGCTCGTCGAGATGATTGCCGTGTTAATACCAACGACTTCTCCGCGGATATTAATCAACGGTCCACCGCTGTTGCCGGGATTTATAGCCGCATTTGTTTGCAACAAATCACCGAATGCGTCCGCGCGATTCGGCCGCCCTTTCGAACTGATGATCCCGTCGGTGACAGTCTCCTCAAATCCAAACGGGTTCCCGATCGCCAGAACAAAGTCGCCCGCCTGCACTGTGTCCGAATCAGCCAACTTCAGCGGCTTGACACCGGGCTCGTCGATCTTGAGCACCGCCAGATCGACCTCGGCGTCAGCGCCGACCAGCTGCGCCTTCTTTGTTCGACCGTCACTCAGTTGCACTTCAATTTCGTCAACCTGATCGACGACATGATTGTTAGTGATGATGTGCCCTTCGTTCGTTACGACCACTCCAGAGCCAAGCGAATTTTGCACCAGGGCTTCGTCGCGGGGATTTCGATAAGGCCGCGCGTTACGAAAGAAAAACTGAAAAGGATCAAGTGATTGCTCCCGGCGCAACGAAACTTTCTTTGAGGTTTTTACCGCAACAACCGATGGGACAACACTGCTGATCAGGGCACGCCGTTCACGATTTAACGCCTCAAGTGAGGCAACATTTTTCGGATCAACCGTCGGCTCCGACGCGAGCGTATATTTTTCCGGTGTCCGCCGCCCGAGCAGATTGAGGGCACCGTGTCGCATCTGATAGTCGTAAAGCGCCGAAATCAGTACGCTTAACAACGCTACAAATCCGAAAAACTTGAGAAAATTCTTCATTAACTGACGTTGGAAAAGATTCGTCCCTGTTCTTCGACAATCAATTGGCGGAAACGTTGATTCTCGGGCAGGTCCAGTCGCGGGTCCTTATCATAGATCGACATCGCGGCCGCCCGTGCGCGACGCATGAGGGATGCATCTTTCTTTAAATCGCCGATCTTGAGGGCAGGCAGGCCACTTTGAGCGGTCCCGAGCAGGTCCCCCGGACCGCGCAAATCCCAATCGGCCTCCGCGATTTCGAAACCATTGTTGGTTTTTTCCAGAATAGAAAGTTTCGTCATCGTCTCGTTCGACCGATCAGATGTCAGCAAGATGCAGTACGATCTGTGCTGAGCGCGGCCAATCCGGCCGCGAAGCTGATGAAGTTGCGCTAAACCAAACCGCTCCGCATTTTCGACTAGCAGCACGGTGGCATTAGGAACGTCAACACCGACTTCGATGACCGTAGTGCTGATCAAAACCTGACTTTGCCCGCGCCGAAAACGCTCCATCGTCGGCTGCTTCTCAGGCATTGGGATGCGACCGTGCAATAGTTCGCAACGGAATGGACGCAAACGGTCCCGCCATTTCTCGAACTCCGTTGCTGCTGCTTTAACCTCCAGCTTTTCGCTTTCGTCGATCAATGGATAAATCACGTATGCCTGACGTCCGGCGTCCAACTGGGCTCGTAAGAAGCTCAAAACTTCCCCGAGTTTTGTCTCGCCACGGACAGCAGTGACTATTTTCCCTCGGTTCCGCGGCATCTCGTCAATAACCGAGACATCGAGATCGCCATAGACGGTCATGGTGAGCGTTCGCGGGATCGGCGTGGCCGTCATAACGAGCACGTCTGGCGCCGGTTCGCGCGCGGTCAGTCGAGCCCGCTGCGCGACCCCGAATTTATGCTGCTCGTCAATTACGACCAGACCCAGGTTCGAGAACGAGACTTTCTCGTAAAGGAGAGCGTGAGTGCCAATGATGATTTGGGAAGCGTCGATTTGTGTTTGGCCTCGGGTAGCGCACGCGTCCCGCGTTTCGGTCGTGTCGTCCCGACCCGGAACGTCTGCGGACCCCGGATATCGTTCGCGACCCTGAATCTCGTTATTCGTTTCTGTTCGGTCAAACAGCGGGAGTGGCGCGTTATCTTCCTGGCGCGCGGCGGTTCGTAACGACAAGCGCACACCCAATGGTTCCAGGAATTGGCGCAGGACGGCATAATGTTGCTCAGCCAGGATTTGGGTGGGCGCCATGAGCGCGGCCTGGAAGCCTGCTTCGATCGCCAGCAACATCGCCGAAATGGCGACCACCGTCTTGCCCGAACCGACATCACCTTGCAGGAGACGGTTCATCGGCTCGGTTCGGTCAAGATCGCGGCGGATTTCAGAGATAACTTTTCTCTGCGCGTCGGTGAGTTCGAATGGCAGGCTTTGCACAAACTCCTCTTGCAATTTTCCGCTTCCGCAATGCGCCTCGCCCCCGCGGGCGCGGCACTCGGTGCGGCGTGACGCAATTAACATCTGCAAGGCAAAGAATTCCGATAGAACGAGGTGCTCACGCGCGCTCTTTAGAGATTCCCAGCTGTTCGGAAAATGAATCTCTTGAATAGCACTACGCCGATCGCCGTTAACGAGCGCCGCTGGAGCCATTGTCTCCAGCGGCTCTTCCGACACCTCTCGCAAAAGCCGAAAAGCAATGCTGCGCAGGAGGCGCTGGTTAACACCCTCCGTCGCCGGGTAAATTGGAGTGATCCGGCGAAAATGAATCGAAATTTCATCATCAGTCTCGATCACCTCAAATTCCGGGTGATCGATACATATTCGTTTGCCGCGCAGACGCGGCTTGCCGAACACCACGAGCTTCTGGCCGGTCGCAATCATCTTTTGCACATAGTGCAGGTTGAACCAACGGCAGACCAACGGCTGGCTCAACGCGTTCGCGTTTGTCTCCTGCAGGGTCGCTTCAAAAATCTTCTTCCAACCTCCGAAACGCCGGAGTTGCGTCTTGACCACTTCGCCGCAGAGACAAATTGGAACATCGCTTTCCTCGCGCGGAAATTCGGGAAACTCATGCCGGTCTTCATATCGGCGAGGAAAATGCGTCAGTAAATCCTCCACCGTGATGATGCCGAGCCGCCGCAGCGCGGTTAGTCGCGGCCGTGGAATCCACTCCAGATCTGCGAGTTCCTGGGAAATTTCCATCAATCGGCCGGCAGAGATGGACGCAGCGCGTGAATTTGCACGTCTAATCTTGTTGCGCCCTCATATTCATCCGCTCGAATTCGAAACGCAATGTCCCACGGCGGATCCGGCAACGGCACGTCAGCGGCGTCGAAATAGACAGCGCGCCGGTGATAATTACGCTGACGCAAACGCAAGATCAGATGCTTTTCATTTACCACCCGGGGAGGCGCTACTGTTTCGACCCCACGCGCGCAGAATAGGGGCTGTGGATTACCATTGCCAAAAGGCTGCAACATTTCGTGCCAATGGAGGAGGTCATAATTTAGCTCGGAAAAACTCAGCTCGTGATCTAATTGGAGCTGCGGCCGCAAATGTTCATCGGACAAAAAAGCCCGCGCGACGCGGCGAAAGGCTTCCGAGAAGGGTTCGAAGTTTTCTGCCGCCACGGTTAAGCCTGCGGCCATTTCATGCCCGCCGAACTTCTCCAGGTGCTGGCTGCAGCGATTCAACGCTTCCACCAATGACAAACCTTCAATGCTGCGACCACTTCCCCTTCCCATGCCCTGCTCGTCAAACCCGACAACGATCGTCGGCCGATGAAACTTCCGCGCAATTCGCGAAGCAACGATGCCAAGCACGCCTGGGTGCCAGCCAGATGCTCCAACAACGATAGCGGCATCGCGGACTGGGTCGTATTCACTTGCGATCTTTTCTTCGGCCGCAGCCAAGATTTGCTTTTCCACCTCTTGCCGCTCGCGGTTGTGTTTATCGAGTGAATCAGCCGAGGCGGTTGCTTCGTTCAAATCTCGTGTCAGCAGAAGTTGCAGGGATTTTTCCGCCGTGCTCAGTCGTCCAGCGGCATTCAATCGAGGTCCAAGTCGAAAACCAATATCCTCGGTCAGAATCGGCGGCCGGACCCCGCTGACTTCAATCAACTTCTTGAGACCAGGCCGGGAAGAACGCGCAATCTCGATTGCGCCACGCTGGACCAGCGTTCGATTTTCTCCACGCAACGGGACAATGTCAGCAACTGTGCCGAGCGCGACGAGATCGAGCTTTGATTTGAGATCGAAGTCGGCCAGCGGGCGTGTTTTCAAAAGCGCGTGGCAAAGTTTGAATACGATTCCAACGCTCGAAAGATAATGAAGCGACGAATCGGGATCGGCTTTCGGGTTCACGATTGCGACACATTCGGGCAGCGCCGATTTCGGTTCGTGATGATCCAGCACGATGACATCGACCCCGCGCCGGCCAAGCTCGGCGATCTCTTGCACCGAGGATGTGCCGCAATCGACCGCGATCAAAAGCTGCGGATGATATTGCTCGAGACAGCGCTCGACGCTTTGATCTGTTCTCGCCGATCCAGCGCAGCAAATATTCGCGCGACAGCCAAATCCATTTGCGGAAGCAAGAATGGGTCACTCAAAGAGCTAAGGCGCGGTCGCAAAAAGCTTTCCACCTCACCTGCGCTGCCGAAGCCTTTACGCAGGAGCAGCCGCGCAATACAAGCCGAGCCACAGATTTCACTCCACGAAATCGGTCCGCCGTTCAGCTCCTCGGGCGGCGCAATAATCCATCGGCTTTGCACCGATCACTTTAGTTGCGCCAGATTTTCTGACAAGATCGACAATTGGGAAGCAGTCGCCGCGGCGAACTGGCTGTAGGTTTGGCAATTTGCCGCAACTCGTTCGGTCGCTGCCAAACGGACGGGCTAAGGCACAACAAATGCCCTCCCGTCCAAAACCGAGCGGGAGGGCATCACGTTAACATCAACCCTCGGGAAAGATGCTGTTATTGCTTGTCGTAGACCGCCTTGTTCTTGATCTTTTTGCCTTCGGCATCGGTTCCGCTCGTGGTCACGGTGCGGGATTTACCATCGGCCGACACGACAATCCGACCGCTAACCGTACCCTTTCCATTTTTCTTGTTGGTTAGTTCCAAAGTGCGGTCATCAACCTTCTTGTATGACCGTTCGTCTGAAGTCGGGTCGCCGGTGACGGGGTACTCTTTCCCGTCGAACTCGCCGGTCCACTCGCTGTGGGTGGTCTTACCGTCACGTTCGGTGCCGTCCACTGTGACTTTCACTTTGTCACCGGCCGCTTCATAGACAACCATGTTATTTTTCGGCGTTCCAGGCGTGAGCTTCGATTGAGCTTCGTTCAGCTTCCAAGTGCCCATCTGTTTAGAAGCTTCATCTTCTGCGCGAGCAAAACTCGCAACCGAGAAGATAATTATGAACAAGGCGATTGTTTTGATGACGTTGTTGCTTGGCATGTGATTTTGTTTTGCTTGATACATACGGACTCTTTCAACCGGTGATTTATCTATGATTGCAAGTCTGAAACGGGGCCAGAAGCCACCAGGTAAGCGTCCCCTCCGGGTCCAGATCTCGTTACCAATGAGAGTGATTACCAAGCTGCCGGGCAAAACACCGGCTAACCGTTGCAAAACCTGATAGTCGCGAACATCAGCGCCGAATAGGGTACAGCTCAAACGCCCCATTCCCAGACAAATCGGTGCCAGGGGAAAGGGCGTTGAGCCTTCGCGTTGTCAGCGTGTCTAACACAATTGCCAGCAACTGCGCTGCAAGAGTCCGCGGGATCAAACGGAAACGCTGACTGGCAGTCGGGCTGCCCCTTGAGAATGCCAATTCACGCCGAGCCGTTTCGCGAGACGGGTTGCATCGAAAGGCGCATGCACTTTGGCATCGTTGTCGAAGTAAATGAAAACATCGCGTTTTCGATTGTCGCCTTTCCTATCGGTAACCAATTTAGCGTCGCGAGGCTGCCTGCCTTCCCGCCATTTTTTTATTCGATCGGCCCACCAATCCAGAGCGTTATCGTTGTAGCCGCTGACGTAGAGTTTCTCCGCGCCATGCAACCGGCCGTAAACAAAATCCGCCGTCAGGTCCTCAGCGTAGGGCCACTTACCGGCAGTGTCGGCAAAGACGAAGGCTACATTGTATTGGCGAAGAAGTTGAAAGAATTGGCTTGTCATAAAGCTCGGGTGGCGGATTTCGAGCGCGTAGCGAAGCGGCCTTTCCGCCACGGCGGGACCGATCTTTGTCCAAGCAGGCGCTTTCAATTTGGCATTGTGTTTTCGCGCCAGTATGCCCGCTTCTTTGGCAGTTCGCGGCAAGAGCTCGAAAAATTCGGTTAGTCGCTGTTTGTTCCACGCCAAGTTCGGCGGCAATTGCCAGAGGATCGGGCCCAGCTTTTCCCCAAGAGCGAGCACACCTGAGGCAAAGAAGTTGGCCAAAGGTGTTTCCACGTCCAGTAGCTTCTTCATGTGCGTGATGAAGCGCGCGCCTTTAACGCTAAAAACAAACCCATGCGGCGTTTCAGAATACCAACGCTGATAACTTGAGGGCAGTTGCAGCGAATAAAATGAACCGTTGATCTCGATTGAGTTAAAGGTGCGGCTGGCGAACTCGAGTTCGTGCCGTTGCGCCAGGTCTTCGGGATAGAATTTCCCTCGCCACCGTGAGTATCTCCAGCCGGAAATGCCGATACGAAGCTCTTTCGCGTTGGTTTTGCGAACGGTCTTAATAAAGTCTTATCGCATCTTCTGCGAGCTTCAGACGCGGAGAGACGTCTCGCCGATGGCGTCCGGCTTTCAAAAGCCGATCTTCTGTTCGAAGTGTCAATCCGGGATTGTTTATCACGGAGCGGCGGTTTTTTAACCGCCGACTAAATAAACGGCGCTCTGGAAAGCGCCTCTCCTTGGGTTTCGATCTTTGCTACACCAACCTGAACTCGATTTCACGCCCGGGGAGCAGATGGCGCTTTGCGCACAACTCTTGGAACAATCGCAGACCTTTTTTCTCCTCCTCTCTGAAATGGAAACGCAAGTAATCACGGTAGTAGATCGCACAGAACTCTTGGTCGAAATCTTTTTCGGCGGCAATTAATACATCAAGATTTGCCAGATTTTGATCGCGCAGAGCGCGCAAACAGCCGGCGATTGCATTGGCATCTGAAACTTCCGGGCGAATCAGCCAGAGCGCATAAACAAACGGTAATCTCGTAAGACCGCGCCATTCCTCGCCCAAGTCCCAATATTCGTATGTGTCGCCAAACTTCTGTCGAAATCGAATCGCTTGATCTCCGATCAAGAGCCGCGACCGCTTTGGTGCTAGCGGCAATAGATTGTCCGGTGGCGCGTCCACCCCCAAAAGCTTTTGTCCTCGGTCGGCCATCAGGTAGCGCAGCAGCGCGACCGCAGTCGTAGACGCGGGATCCAACTCTACCTCACTCGGCCAGGTGCCATGCGCAGCTGCGACAAACACACTGTAAACCGGCCCATCCGAAGCAATCGCGATATCATCTACAACCGCATAGATCGGGTTGCGCAAAAATTCGAAGCTTGAAACCAGTGCGACGTCAAGCTCACCGTTTGCGAGCTGCTGGCACAGCAGCGATGGATGATCAAATTCGACCTGGCCGGGCCAACCGCGGACGAGCGGCCGGGCGTTAAGGTATTTGACACATCCAATGCGAAGGGACGCAGGATCCTGCACTCTTTAGGCGCAGGCCAATTCTGCTTCCGCCGGCTGGGCGCCGTTGGCAGGAGCAATGCGGTCTGACTTGATATGGCGATAATAACTGTCGCGTTGAACCGGCTCCCGGCCCGCCTCGCGAATAGCGTTCTCCAACGTAGCAACAGTCAATTCCTGAGGGGTCGTGGCCCCAGCCATATGGAAAATCTTTTCTTCCATAATCGTGCCGTGGAGATCATCCACACCGTAGCTCAGCGCTATTTGCGCTAAAGGCAGCCCCATGCTCACCCAGTAGGCAGTAAGATGGTGAATGTTATCGAGGTAAATGCGACTGACGGCAAGATTGCGAAGTTGCTCGAAAGCCGAAGCCGGTTTGATGTGAGCGAGCACAGTTGTCTGAGGTTCAAAAGCAAACGGAACGAATCCGGTAAAGCCTCCTGTTTCATCTTGCAATTCGCGCAGCTGCCGCAAGTGATCGACCCGTTGTGGCAACGTCTCGATGTGCCCATAAAGCATCGTGCAAGTGCTGCGGCCACCCATATTGTGCCAGGTGCGATGAACATCCAGCCATTCCGCGGCGCTTTCTTTGCCACGACAAATTTGATCACGGACCGCAGGATCGAAAATTTCGGCCCCGCCGCCGGTCATGGAATCGAGACCCGCCTCGCGCAATGAGCTAAGCGTATCGCGAATCGACATGCGGAAGACGCGTTGTGCTAAATGCCGCACTTCAATGGCGGTGAACGCCTTGATATGGAGAGTCGGGGCGAGTTTTCGGAGTTCGCGCAGCAGTTGGAGGTACCAATCTTTCTTCAGCGTTGGGTGCAGTCCGCCGACCATGTGAACCTCGGTGATACCCAACTCAAGCGCGTCTCGAACCGCCTGCAGGATATCTTCGGCCGACCGTTCGAAAGCATGCGCATCCCGCTTCTTGGCTGCGAACGCGCAGAACTGGCATGAGAGGACGCAGAGGTTGGAATAATTGATGTAACGATTGAGAATATAAGTGGCGTAATTTCCATTTTTCTGCCGGCGAACTGCACTGGCCATGATGCCAAGCGCGTTGAGATCGTTTGTGCGGTACAATTGCAGGGCTTCAACGTCAGAAATGCGTTCGCGGGCTTCGATTTTTTCAGCAATAGACCAAAGTTCTTTGGGAATCAGGCGGTAGTTCATCGGCACGGTGCGATGCAAAAAGTCTGCTGCAACCATGCATGGCCCGCTTTCGCGTTGCAACTAAAAGCCGTCAAAGCTGCACGATTCAAACATAACTATTTGAATCGCGATTAATAGCGGACTACAGATTCCCCACCCGCCCCCGCCAAGCGGGACTGGAGCGCGTTACCACGGAATGTCCCGCACTGATTCATCACCGGCGGGCAAATCAGAGGAGGATACAGAAGATGTCCGCTTGATGCGGTTGGTCGCCCGGGGCGATACGGTCGCCTTTGAAAAACTGATTGAGCGACACCAAAGCCTGGTGGTCGGCACGGTGGCGCGAATGTTGGGAAGCAATTCAGATGTCGAAGACATCGCCCAACAAGTTTTTATCCGTGTTTGGAAGAGTGCTTCCCGCTATGTGCCCCGCGCAAAGTTCACTACCTGGTTGCTGAAGATTACGCGCAATCTTGTCTTCAACGAACTGCGCCGGGCGAAACGACGCGCCCATGCGCCGCTTCAGACCGAACCAAACGTGGAGGAAATGCAGCTCAAAGACGAAGGCAACCCGTCGCCGGACGCGTCCCTGTTGGAGCTGGAACTCCAGGAAGCGATTGAAAAGGCGATTGGCGAACTGCCGGAGACGCAGCGCATGGCCTTGGTTTTGCGTCGCTACGAAGAATTTAGCTACGAGCAGATCGCCGATGTTCTCAATCTGTCGGTGCCTGCTGTTAAGAGTGTCCTTTTTCGCGCGCGCACAGAATTACGCGTGCGGCTCAGCAGCTATCTGAAAGAATAGCAGTTGGAGCCGCCTCGCTTTGTCGAAGCGTCTTTATTCTATTTGATTCACGGCGACAGAGCGCCGTGGCTACAGCAAAAAACAAAGAGGGCGGATGTCTTTCGAGCATCCGCCCCCTCTCAACCCCACATTTTTCAAATTCTAGAAGTCGCGATCCTTGGCCGAGCTTTTGAATTGAACTTCCGCGGCCTGCTCCGGGGCCGGCGGCATACCTGGCTTCGGATATTCAGCGACCACCTGACGCTGCGCGGTCGGAACGAGCCGAACGGCGCCTTTGGCATTATTCCGCCAGCCATTCGGGTCGGAATATTCCTCACCGCTGTGGTGCAGGCCACTTACCTGGTCTTCCAAGCCAGTGCCGTAATGCTGGTCAATGATCGTCGGGGTGACGAAAACGAGCAGGTTGCGCTTGGTGCGGTTGTTCAATCTTTCCTGGAACAGATAGCTCAGTATTGGAATATCCCCGAGAACAGGAACTTTGTTGCGAGCTTTGACTACTTCATCCTGGAGCAATCCGCCGATTGCCAAAGTATCCGAGCTCTTGATCAGAACATTGGAGTCGAGCGTGCGCGTATCAATGATGGGGCTGGTCACGGTTGCGCCAGCAAAGACGAAGGCCTGATCGCCGACTTTGTTGCTGATTTCCGGTTTGACGCTAAGGGTGATGAAATTGTCTTTGTTAACCGCTGGGCGTACCAGCAGTTTGTTGCCGAATATTTTGTCCTGAAATCCGCCAAATACGGCGGTGGCTGTCTGTTCATTGAAGTTTAGCTGCGGCACCGGCTGGTTGCGGGTGATTTCAATCTTGGCTTGTTGATTATCGGCGGTAACAACACGCGGATTAGCCAGAAACTCCGCATCTGCGTCTTCGTTAAGCAGGCGCAATGTCGCTGACAATTGCGGTACACTCAGGATGGCAAATTGACCTAACGCTAAATGCCCGAGGCTGCCGAAAAAGTTGTTGTTGTTCTTGTTGCCCAAAGCGAAGCCGGTTGTTGGGATGGTGCCCGAACCGGTGGTGGTTGTTGAGGTGGTAGGAACTCCATACGTTACGGTCTGCGCGTTCGTCGAACTGCCTACGGTGCCGGCCCAGTTAATTCCGTAGGATTGTCTCGGATTGGCCGTGACTTCAACCAGGCGTGCTTCGATCATGACTTGCTTGGTTGGCTTATCGATCTGGACCAGGAGCTTGCGGATTGCATCGATGTTGCTGCGCGTTTCGCGGAAGAAAATGGTGTTAGTCCGCTCGTCCACCTGTGGCGGATCTTTGCTGGCCAGCTGCGATGCAACCAGGGGCGCGGTCTCTTTCGCCCGCGAATAGCTAAACTGATAGCTGTCGCTCTCGGTTGGTTCAGCGGTGCGCTCGGCGCCGGTTTTGATGTAATAGACGTTGTCGATCTTATCCATGAAAAGGCTCTTGGCCTTGACAATGATCGAGATCGCCTGAAGAGCGGTAACGTCTTCCAAACGCATCGTAACGGTGCCGGTGACCGCTTCGCTCACTACCATGTTGATCTTGGCTTGACGGGCGAGGAGTCGCAGCACCTGGCCAACGTCATCTCCTTGAAACTCGCGCACGCCAACACCACCACTTTCGACGACGGTATCCTGTTCAGTGGCAGTGGAACTGGTTACAGCACCGGTTGGTTTAGGTGTCGGGGCAGCTGCGGTACCAGACGCCTGAACCACCAGCACCGGGGCATTGCCGGAGGTAGCCGAAGCAGGTGCGGCCGGAAGCGCAGCACCGGGACTGGTCGCAGGCGCAGGAGACCCGGGCTGTGCATTGGACGTTGCGAACGTGATGAGCAACGCCGCGACCGCGCAGCTCAATCGTTTCAGAGGGTTAGCCATAATTATGATGCAAAACAGAGTGCGAGCCCTCTTTAAAGCAGAAAGCAGACCACCCCATCCGGCGACTTCCTTGCCCCGCCCTTGGGTTTGGGAGTTCAGCCCCAGCTTCTAAAGTTAAACGCGGGGTTGGGGACCAATTAAGAGCCAACAGCAGCGAAAAAGGCCCGAAGCCGATGCCGATCTTTTCGGCCAGGAGACGACTCCACTCCGCTCGCGACGTCCACCGCAAATGGACTGACTTCCCTTACCGCAGCCGCCACGTTTTCCGGGTTCAATCCACCCGCCAAAATCACCTTCAAGGCGGGATGATTTTCGATAAAACGACGACCTGTTGACCACGGCAAGGTTTCGCCAATTCCTCCGAACCCACGCTGCGAAATCGAGTCAAGCAAAAGCGTGTCGGTAAAGAAATCAGCAACTTCGATCAAAGCGTCGTCGGAACGGATGGGTACGGCCTTGGCAAAACGAATTCCGCGCCCGGCCAACATTTGGCAAAAAACCGGGGACTCGCCGCCGTGTAGTTGCAGAGCGTCGATAAATGGCAACCTAGCAATTTCAATCGCCTCGTTCAGCGTCGGGTTCACCAGCACCGCCACCTTGCAAATCCCAGCAGGCAATTTCGCGATCCATTCTGCGTTGGATTGCAGGTCAACATAGCGCTTGCTTCCAGCGAAAAAATTAAAGCCCAGGGCGTCAGCGCCAAGATCTATGGCGGCTTGGGCATCGGCGTCGTTCGTAATTCCACAGATCTTGACCCGGACTCGTTTGTGTCCGCCGCCCGGCTCACCGAACATGTTTGGGAGACTGCGCCTACCTCTCGTCACGATCGATGACACGACCCTGCACTGGTTTGATTTGGGTGTGATGGGTCAGCACGTGCACGCGACCATCCGTGCCCCGAAAAAACGCACTCAGTAACCAGCTAATGATTCCGATGACGATGGCACCCCAAAATGCGCTGCCAAAACTATCTACATGAAAGCCTGGAACAAACGTGGGAACCCAAAGCAGCAGCAATCCATTTATAACCAAAATGAAGAATCCGAGAGTCAAAAGGATGAGCGGTGCGCTAAGAATCAGCAACACTGGTCGCACAAATGCATTCAAAAACCCGAGGAGCAGCGCAGCCAGAAACAGCCAGCCTGGCCCATCGTATCGAATACCGGGAACAATCTTCGCGGCCACCGTGACGGCGATACTTGTTATCAGCCAGCGAAACACAAAGTGCCTCATGCGAAAAGCTACCCGCGTTTCGAATTCACGCCACTCCATCTCGAGAAACTACTTGCCAATACCCCAGGCAGAGCTAATCCGATAAAAACGTATTCAAACCCGTGCCTCGAAAGACCAAAATTAAGCAAAACGTAAACGCTGAGAAGAATGCCGCTAGCCGCGCCGCACAAGAGGCGAAGAAGGAGCCGGCCCGAAAGAAACGCCAGATAACCCGAACCGCCAAGCCCCGTGCGCCTGTCGAAGCCACTCAAGTTCTGGCACCCACCGATGAGCAAATTCGGATTCGCGCTTACTTTATCTCCGAGCGCAGACGTAGGTTTGCGCTATCGGGCGATGCAAACTCCGATTGGCTCGAAGCGAAACGACAGCTTTTATCGGAATCGGACCGCCGATAGAACAGCATTTGGGAAGCGCCTCAAGAGGCCCTGGTTTCCGTGGGAAGTGCCTCAAGAAGCCCCGGTTTCCGGCCGTCGACTAAAACAAACGGCGCTCCCGAGAGCGCCGCTCCTTTGAAAATAGCCCAGCGTTTTAACGCTGGTTGCATGAGAGAAGAAGATCGAGTCCCGCTAGGGACGAAAGAAACGTTGCTTGTTAGCTCGATTCTATCGTCCCTCGCGGGACTCAGAAAATGGGCAATTATTACCCAGCATTAAAACGCTGGACTATTTTCAATTGTTGATCCCTTAGCCGAAGCAAATAACCATTACGAAAGAGGCTCCATCCCCGGCACGCATTCCCTTGCCTTTTCCATCAGGCGATTCACAGAAAACGGTTTGGCAATTAAGCCGCGCACGCCTGGTTCTTTTAACAGTTCCTGTGCGCGCTTCTCATCAGCCTTTCCTGAAATTAGGAGCAACGGCGGAACCACACGTGGGGGCGCAGCATTCTCGTAAACTTTTCCAATCAGGAAAAAAAGCATCGCCCCATCAATCATCGGCATCGAAAAATCAAAAATAAACAGGTCGTATGTCTTTTTGAGCGCAAGCTCAAACCCGTACTCTGGGTTGGGAGAAGTATCGACTTCGCACCGCAGACAACTGGTCAGCGCTTCCCGCACGATCCGTAGCAGCGCGACGTCGTCGTCTACCATAAGAATCCGCTTCGGCCGGTCATTGGGCATTCGGTGCACGCTTGCGCGAAAGCGTGAGCTGTTTCAAGCTTTAGTTTCCGCCGCAGATCAAATGAGTTTCGAACTATGGAAGATGTGATGTTCGATCTGGCCGCCGCGTTGCGGGAACGGATCTCGATTATTCGCGATGAGGATAGTCGGCGGCACCCCGAGAAACACATGGCACGTCTACAAACTGTGTCGGCCAAAATCGACAAGTTGCAGGCGGCGCTGCCACCGTCAATCGATCCGCGTTTGGCGCACTACCTGCAACGGCGCAGCTACGAAAAGGCGCTCGAACTCCTGGAGGGCATGTAAACGCGGCGGTGTCAGCCGCCTATCCAATCAAACAGGCCCTTGGCACAATGGCCTACCCATTTTACCGGGAGTACAACTCGACGATCAATTGTTCGTTGACGATCGGCTGCATCTCATCACGAGAGGGAATGTGCGCAACTTTTCCTTTGAGTGCATCACGATCAATCGTGAGCCAATCCGGCACAGGCGCGATCTGCGTCAGCTCCAAATTGCGTAACGCGAGCTGCCGCGATTTTGGTTTGTCTTTGATCGCCACTTCATCACCGGCCTTTACGTTGTAAGATGCCACGTTAACAGTCCGGCCGTTAACCAGGACGTGGCCATGCGACACCAATTGCCGCGCCGCGCTTCGTGTATTGGCTAGCCCAAGCCGAAAAACCACATTATCGATGCGCGTTTCCAGGAGTTGCAAAAGCGTTTCGCCGGTCACACCGCGCTTGCGAAGGGCGTTCTGAAAGATGCGACGAAACTGCCGTTCCAGCAGTCCGTATTGGTAGCGAAGCTTCTGTTTCTCACCCAGGGCGATGGCGTAATCAGACTGCTTGCGGCGCGAACCCTTTGGGCCATGCATCCCCGGCGGGTAGTTTTTGCGCTCAAGAGATTTCGATGATCCAAAAAGCGGCACGCCGTAGCGGCGGCTCACTTTTGTTTTCGGTCCGGTGTATCTGCCCATGATTTAGAGTGAAAAATGATTAATGACTGGTGATCGCGGATGAGATCAGACGCGGCGCTGCTTTGGCGGGCGACATCCATTGTGAGGCACCGGTGTGACATCGCGAATTACGGTCAGGTCGAGGCCGATGGCCTGGAGCGCGCGCACCGCCGACTCCCGACCGGCGCCGGGGCCTTTGACGCGAACTTCGACTTCTTTCAATCCGTGACCCATGGCCTGACGGGATGCGTCCTGGGCAACCATTTGAGCCGCATAGGCCGTGCTTTTGCGCGAGCCCTTAAATCCGACTTTGCCCGCGCTGGACCAGCCGACGACTTTGCCGGTCAAGTCAGTGATCGTGACGATCGTATTGTTAAACGTAGAGAGAACGTGCGCGATCCCGGAATGGATATTTTTGCTGCCCTTGGCCTTAACGATCTTCGGCTTCTCAACCTCGTCAGCATCGAGCGAAAGATTCTCGGCCGGTGTTGCAGCGGGCGCCGCGTCTGCCTTGGGTGCTTTGGCGGTTTTTTTGGGGGGCTTGGCCGCCGCCTGAGCCGTTGCAGCTGGTTCAATTGCGGCCTCGGCCGGACTAGGCTCCGTCTGCAGCGCAGGCTCTGCGGCCTCACCTTTCGGTGACTGTGTGGCAGCCGCTTTCGGCTTTTTAGATTTTGCTTCGTCTGCCTTGGGCTTTGTCGTTTTCTTTGGTTCTGCCATTGGAGATCAGGTCGTTAAACTTTCCCAGTCTTTGCGTCCTTGTTGCGAATCACACCCACAGTTTTACGCGGACCTTTGCGCGTTCGGGCATTTGTCGATGTCCGCTGGCCGCGCACCGGTAAACCGCGGCGATGACGAATTCCGCGATAACAATTGATCGCCTGCAGGCGCTTCAAGTTGCCTTGAACTTCGCGCCGGAGATCACCTTCAATCGCGATTTTGTTGTTTGTGATCGCGTGAATAATTTCGTTCAACTGTTGCGGTGTAAGATCCTTCGCGCGCAGATTTGGATCGATGTTGGTTTGCTCAAGGATCCGTTTCGATATGCTCGCGCCGATACCGTAAATGTAGGTAAGCGATGCTTCGATGCGTTTGTCCGCCGGAATTTCGACCCCGAGTAATCTTGGCATATTGAGGAGTTAAAAAGGTTAAATGGTTACAGGGTAGAAGGTTAAAAGGAATAAAGATCGATATAGCATTAGCCTTGGCGCTGCTTGTGCCGCGGGTTCTTGCAGATTACCCGCACCACATTTTTGCGCTTCACAATCTTGCAGCTTTCACAAAGTCTCTTTACTGAGGGTCGTACTTTCATAATCCACGAGACGAAAAACGCGGAGCCATTCCAGCGTCATTACTTCTGGCGAAACGTGATTCGCCCCTTCGACAAATCGTAGGGAGAAATCTCTAGCATAACTTTGTCTCCTGGCAAGATTCGAATGAAGTGTAAGCGCATTTTTCCTGAGATATGCGCCAGCACCCGATGCCCATTTGGCAACTCGACCCGGAACATGGTATTGGGCAAAAGCTCTACGACCGTGCCCTCTACTTCAATTGCGTCTTTGCGCGCCATGTCAGGATTTCGGGTTCATCCTTGGTGATCAAAACTGTATGTTCGAAGTGCGCAGAGGGCATTCCGTCGGCTGTCTGAACCGTCCAGCCATCGTCGAGCAATCTGACCGCCGCCGTGCCCAAGTTGATCATCGGCTCAATCGCCAGCGTCATTCCGGCCCGCAATTTCGGTCCGCTGCCCCGTTTGCCGTAATTAGGAATTTGCGGCTCCTCATGGAGCTTGCGCCCCACCCCGTGACCAACAAATTCGCGCACCACCGAAAACCCGCACCGCACCGCTTCATCTTCGATTTCGGCGCAAATGTCTCCCACGCGCATGCCCTCTGTCGCCACACTAATCGCTCTCTCCAATGCCCTTTCCGTGACTCGCAATAACTGGTCAATCCGTTCATCAACCATGCCCACCGGGACTGTCGCCGCCGTGTCGCCGACCCAGCCGTTCTGAATAACTCCAATGTCCAGCTTGACAATATCGCCGTACTGAATTCGCCGCTGGCTGGCGATCCCGTGCACAACTTCGTCGTTGAGTGAAATGCAAATGTTACCGGGAAAGACGCGGTGCCCAAGCCGATAGCCGAGGAATGCGCTCTTCACATTAACCTCGTGCATGATATCAGCCGCCGCCTCATCCACTTCTTTGGTCGAGATACCAGGGCGAACCAATTCCGTGACGCGGTCCAGAATCTCGCTGGCGGTCCGGCAGGCCTGCCGCATCTGCTCCACCTCCTTCGGGCTTTTGATCGGAATCATGCGGCCGGTTTATCTTCAATCAGACGGGAGATGTCGGCAAAGACCGATTCGCGATCGCGGTTGCCATCGACGCGGTGCAACACCGATACCTTGCCATAGAAGGATGCAAGCGGTTGAGTTTTTGAGTTAAATTCCTGCAACCGCTTTTGCAACACCTCCATATCATCGTCGTTTCGCCGGACGAGCGGACCATCGCAAAAAGGACAACTCGGGCGGTCCGCAAATTTCGCGCTGTTGACACTGGTGGTGAAGCCGCAGCCGCGACATTGCAGACGGCCGGCGATACGATCCCGCACGGTGTCTTCTGAAACGTCCAGCCATATGGCGAGCTCGAGCGCCGTGCGGAGACGCTCCAGAATTTGGCGAAGACTTTCCGCTTGCGGGAGGGTCCTGGGAAATCCGTCAAACACAAATCCGTAGCCACCATGTAAGCGCAGCCAGTCCTCGATTAGACCAACAATAATCTTGTCCGGGACCAGTCCTCCACCTTGTGTGATCTCCGCTGTTTCCAATCCGAGTGGCGTTCCCAGGTCTTTTTCCCGCCGCAAGATCGCTCCAGGAGACGTGACTGGAATCCCGAATTGCCGCGTGATCATTTCCGCTTGAGTCCCCTTGCCCGAACCCGGCGCACCCAAAAGCACAAGTCGCTTCTTCACTTAGCGGCTGTAAAGAGAGATCGCGACACCGGCGATGACGATCACGGCGATGCCGACCCAAAACCACATAAGAATACCCTTGCCGGCTGCTTCTCCGCGACTGTAGGAAGCTCGATCGAAAGATCGTCCACGAATTCGGCCCTTGCGCAAAAAGCCGTCGTAATGTCGCTGAATCAGGTGGGTTTCCACCTGGCGCATGGTGTCGAGCATAACACCCACAATAATCAACAAACTGGTCCCACCGAAGAATTGCGCCGTGATTTGCGGAACTTGCAGACCTTGGCTGAGCAAACTCGGCAACACCGCGATCAGCGTCAGGAAAATTGCGCCGGCAAAGGTTAACCGCGTCATCGTGAAATCCAGAAATTCTGATGTTGGTTTACCTGGTCTGACCCCGGGAATATAACCGCCGTATTTTTTTAAATCGTCCGCGATCTGGGCAGGCTGAAATTGTGTTGCAACCCAGAAATAGCTGAAAAAGAAGATCATTGCCGCCAGAACTACGTAATGTGGCCAGCCCGAGGAAAGCGCGCTCGCGATCTTGGCTGCGGTCGGGCTGTTTTTGAAGGCGAACCCGACAATCGTGGTCGGAAACAAGAGCAGAGCCCAGGCGAAGATGATCGGCATCACGCCGGCGTAATTTACCTTCAAGGGCATGTATTGCGTCTGGCCTCCGTACATTTTCCGCCCGACCACACGTTTCGCGTATTGAACGGTGATTTTGCGCACACCCTGGGTGATGGCAATGACTCCCGCGATCACGATAAATAGAAAGGCCACCATTAAGACAAGAATCGCCGGACTGACCTGGCTGGTGCCAGTTGCGGATGAGGGCACGAAAGTCTTCCAAGCTTGCGCGAGCGCGGCCGGCAAACGGGCCACAATTCCAATGGTGATGATTAATGAGATGCCGTTGCCAATTCCCCGTTCGGTAATTTGATCGCCCAGCCACATCAAAAAAAGCGTTCCGGTCGTTAGGGAAATGACCGTTACAATCCGAAAGACCCAACCGGTATCCTCCACCAGGGGAATTCCAAGCTTGGCGATGGTGTCAGTGACGCCGGGCAGCATCGTGTGATAAGACTCTGGATGCTGAAATGAAATTGCCAGCAAATACCCCTGGAAAATGCATAGGAGCACGGTCGCATAACGGGTGTATTGCATGATCTTCTGGCGGCCGCCATCTTCGCGCGCCAAACGCCCGAGCTGCGGAATCACCGCCGTCAGCAGCTGCAGCATGATTGACGCGCTGATATAAGGCATGATGCCGAGCGAGAAGACGGCGCAATTCTCCAGCGCTCCGCCGCTAAACAGATTGAAA
>WNGO01000369.1_pt1 | contig 27510 bp, 25 predicted proteins | sample 5400511 | NCBI WGS metagenome assembly WNGO01 (sample SAMN13153380, study PRJNA577476) | soil metagenome | isolation source: 20 cm soil or saprolite under Garry oak tree replicate 2 | place: USA:California | collected 2016-06-15 | reverse complement strand
AGACCACATTGGTTAGGCGAGTGGTGAAGGAGGTGGCGCAGCCGGCCGGCGGTTTTTATACGGAGGAAATTCGCAAGCATCGGGAGCGTGTCGGGTTCAAGATCGTCACGCTTGACGGTAAAGAGAGCGTGTTTGCACATCTGAATCTCAAAACACAGCAGCGACTTGGAAAATATGGACTTGATCTCTCTCCGCTGGAAACGATCGGCATCGAAGCCGTGTGCGAAGCCATCCGCGCGCGCGAACTTATGGTGATCGATGAAATCGGGCCGATGGAAATCCGGTCGGCCATTTTTCGCGACGCGGTGAATAAGGCGCTCAACAGTCGCGTGCCGCTTCTTGGAACCATCACCGCGCGACCATTTCCATTCACCAACGCGATCAAAAAGCGCCGCGATGTCACTCTGATCGAAGTTCGCAGGGACAACCGCGAACAGCTCGTCTCCGAGCTGTCAGACCACTTCACGGCCTGATCGGCCCAACATTTCCAAAAGTGTAAGCGCATTTTTGGGAGCTGCGCCTTCGGCGTCATTATCGAAGTATGCATGGACGACGCGGTTTTCGTCCAGCCAATCGCGGATACGTGCGGCCCATTTCCTCAGCGAGTGCTTGCTGTAGCTCGATGCGTATTTCCGGGTGTGACCATGCAGACGGATGTAAACGAGATCTGTCGTGACTTCCTCCCACATCGGCCAGTCGGGGGCGTCTGACATGCAGACGGCCACCGCGTGGCGCTTAAGGCATTCGGTTACTTCGTCATCGAACCAGGATTCGTGACGAAACTCGATGGCGTGTCGCGTGGTTTTCCAGTGGCGCAGCGCGTCTAAGAACTTCTCCAGCCGGGCTGTGTCCTTTTTCAGAAATGCCGGTAGCTGCCAGACCACAGCAGCGAGACGGTTGCCGAGCGGCGACGCCGATTCGCGACAACGAATCACCGATTCTTCCACGTCGAGCAGCTTTTTGTTGTGCGTGACGTAGCGGTGCCCTTTTATGGCAAAGCGAAATGTTTCAGGTGTCTGATCGCGCCATTTTTCGAACGTGCTTTTCTCCTGGAGTCGATAAAATGTGCCGTTGACTTCAATGCCGGTGAAACGCTGCGAACAGAACCGCAGCCATCGGTTTTGCGGCGTCTCGCCGTAGAAATCCTTCCGCCAGGTCCTATAATTCCAGCCGCTGGTGCCGATATATGCTTGGGCGAGCATCACTTTTCACTAAGGATTTCGAATCCCGCGTTCGGTGCACGCTTCTAGCAGAAAAACCGCGTCAGGTAATGCAAGCACACGCATCCTGGCCGCGTGCTTAAAACGCAGCGCTGGCTGTGTTACATCAAACCATAGGCCGAAAGCGCCCGACGATTTCCTGTAAGCGGCCCGTGATTTGGCCTAACGAACAGACTTCCGCTGTTTCGAGTAACAACGGGAAACAATTCTCACCTCGTTCGACGACGTCAGCCAGTTTATCCAGCGCGCGTTTAGCTTTATCGGCATTCTTCTTTTTGAATTTCGCAAGGCGATCCACCTGGAGCTGCTGCTTTTTCCGAGGCGTGCGCGCGAGTTTCACTTCCGGTATGTCGTTGTCGCCGTCACGATAGCGATTGAGCCCAATGATTGGGCGAGTCCCATTGTAGATTTGCTGCTCGTACCGATGCGCAGCGTTCTGAATCTGGCTGCGTTGATAACGGTCTTCCACCGCCGCGAGCACGCCGCCCAGTCGCTCGATCTCGCGGAACTCATCGAGAATCGCCGCTTCCACGGCGCGCTCGACTGCCTTCATCCCGGGCGAACCGCTCAACATGTTCATGGTGTGTTTGAAAATGCCGGACTCCTCCAGCAGGATTGCCTGTCCGTGCGCCGCAAGCCGAATCCATTCTTCGCTCGGTGTCGTGAACGGTTCGTCCGCGCTGTTTGAGTGGCATGAATTGGTCGCGTTCATGTAAGCGAGAACCAATTCGGCCGCGGTGCGGGTGAGATTGTTTTTGAATTCCGCGGCGATGAGGGAGCGACCGCTGGTCTGAGTGTGCAATTTGAAAAGCTGCGCCCGTGGCCCGGCGCCAAACACATCCCGCATTCCGATTGCCCAAATGCGCCGGGACACACGGGCCAGCGCAATGTATTCGGCGTCGAGACCGCAATCTAGGAAGAACGAGAGACGCGGTCCGAATTGATCCACAGGGATTCCTCGCGCAGCAAACATTTCCGCGTAAGCGAAACCGTTTGATAGGGTATAAGCAGCTTGTTGCACCGGCGTCGAACCGGCTTCACCGATGTGGTAACCGCTGATGGAAATTGGATACCAGCGCGGCATTTCCTGCGTGGTGAACTCAACCATGTCGGTGAGAAAACGCAGTGAGGCTTCGATCGGGAAAATGGTTTCGTTCTGCGCCTGGACTTCTTTGAAGATGTCCGCCTGAATTGTGCCGCGCAACTTCGGAATAACTTTTGGGCCGAATCTGCGTTTGGCCGCCGCGATGTACATCGCCATGATGACTGGCGCGGGACCGCTGATAGTCATCGATGCAGAAAAATTCGGCGAGCCGAGATCAAACCCATCGTAGAGGCGCACCATGTCCTCGACCGTATCGATGGCCACGCCGCCCTCCCCGATTTTTCCGAAAACCCCATCCGCATCGCTATCGATCCCATAGAGCGTCGGCCCATCGAACGCGGTGCTGAGCCGATGAGTGCGTTGATGTCGGGTCAGATAATGAAAGCGTTCGTTCGTGTCTTCGGCGAGCATCAAGCCCGAGAACAATCGCGTTGGTTCTTCGGCTTGAGGCAAAGGCTGCCGCGATGATCGTTGCGGAGGTTCGCCGTTTTTTTCAAAGCTTTCGACCTCGCGAATCGGCTCCAAATACATCTCGCGGTAGGCTCCATTTAGAAATGGAAACTCACCTGGTAATCCTTCGGCAAAGAGATAGCGCGCGATTTCGCCCGGGTCATCGATCTCGGGCAACGCCAGACGTGGCAGCGGCACGCCGGTCGGCGTACGCGTGACTGGAATTTTCGCTTTGGTGTCGTTCCAGCGCCCCAGCAATTCACGCCCGAATTGTCTATCCGTGCGCGCACGCTTCACCTGATCGAGAACGAACTTGTTGTAGTTCTCGATGGATCCAACGACTTGTCCGAGCTTGCTCATTTTGATCCTCTCGAAATTAGCTTGAATAATTCATCCACGCCAGCGTCGCGATGCCGTTTCGCCACCGTATCGATTAGTCGCTGATCACGCCGGTTTTGCTCCAAGCGCTGTTCGATTTCCGTGTGCGCGGTGCGCGCGCGCTGCAGATCGCTTTTGTTCACCACCACAATGTCAGCAAGATCGAGCATCACGATTTTTTGCAGCTGCAACCGGCTCCCGTAATCAGGGTTCATTACGAGCACAGTCTGATCGACAAGGCCGGTTTTTTGGAACGGCATCGCCTCCTGTCCAGTACCCACTGTCTCAATGATCACGTAATCGAACCCTGAGCGCGCGAGCAGCGCCAGACAGTCCTGCGTGGCAGGGGAAAGTCCGCCCGCCTCGCCGCGTGTGGCCATGCTGCGCATGAACACCCGATCGTTCTGCGAATTAATCATCGTGGCCCGGTCACCCAACAACGCTCCTTCGCCGATTACGCTCGGATCGTGCGACAAAATTGCGATTCTTCCCTGCGGATTTTGATTCAAAAAACGGAGCACCAGCTCGTCGATCAATGTCGTTTTTCCCGCACCGCCAGGTCCGGTGAAACCGACGACTCTTGTATTGCGGATTGCCCGCCGCGACGGGTGAACTCCTTGCGGACTGCGGATTTTTGATTTGGCCTTGCGGGTCGGGTGTTTTCTTCCCGCTGCATACGCGTCCTCAATCTCGGTCAGCTTCTGGGCGAGTTCCTGATCAGACGATCGTGGGCGCGACCTTTTCCTGCGCTTTCCGTAGTGCTTGCGAACATAATCAGTCATCTGTGCGAGTGAGGTTCCGGCAAAGAAAATGTTGTCCACGCCTTTGCGCTTCATTGCTGCAGCGTCCTGATGCGTGATCGTTCCGCCGCCACCGCCAAAGACTTTGATGTCGTTCGCTCCGCGCTTCCGTAAAAGAGCAATGACTTCCGCGAAGAATTCGATGTGCCCGCCGTTGTAACTTGAGATACCGATCGCGCGGACGTCCTCTTGAATGGCGGCGCGCACGATATCGCCTACTGAACGATGGTAGCCAAGATAGACGACCTCGATCCCGTGCCGGATGAATTCCAGGTTGATCGTGTTGATCGCGCTGTCATGCCCGTCGCAAATCGGGACCGCCGTCAAAATCCGAATGGGTGAAGCCATTTGCACAGATTTAGTGATTCATTGATTTAGCCATTGCAATCGCTAAATCACTGACTCATTAAATCATTAAATGCCTGATCCACTCGATTTCAGCGGCAAAGTCGCCCTCGTCACCGGTAGCTCGCGCGGGATTGGCGCGGAGATGATTAAGGCATTGGGCCGATGCGGCGCGCAATGCGTGGTGAATTATGTGGCCGACGCGCAGGGACAAAACAAGACCGACGCCACCCACGTAGCCACTGAACTCAATGAGCCGCTGGTGATTGAATGCGATGTGACAAAGTCGACGCAGGTCGAGGCGATGATGAAGCAAATACAAGATCGGCACGATGGACTGGACATTCTCGTCAACAATTCCGGGATCATCAGTGATCGCACGATTAAGAAAATGTCGGTCGAGAATTTCGAGAGCGTGGTGCGCGTAAATCTCACGGGCACATTCACAGTCACGCAAAAGGCTGCCGCGATTTTGCGAAACGGCGGGCGGATCATTAATATGTCGTCTGTTAGCGGCCAACTCGGGCTGTTTGGCCAGGCGAATTATTCGTCGAGCAAAGCAGCGATCATCGCGCTCACCAAAGTGTCGGCCCGTGAGTTTGCGCGCCAAAACATCACCGTAAACGCCATCGCGCCTGGCTTCATCGATGTAGGCATGAGCAAAGGCATGCCTGACGAAGTGACGCAAAATTTCATAAAGCAAATTCCGCTCGGCCGTCTCGGTGATGTAAGCGAAATCGTAAACGCAGCCCTTTTTCTAGCCTCCCCGATGGCCTCATACATCACCGGACACGTCTTGAACGTAAACGGCGGCTTCTACATGGGATGACACCCACTCAGTCGCGATGTTTCGACGATTTAACGCCTCAACCTTTAACCTCAGCGAGGCTCAGTCCAGCTTTTGCACGAGGAGCCAGACCAATGCCGAAAGCATGGCGGCGAACGTGGATAACACGAATGTCGCGCGCTTCGTCTGGCGTATTTTGAAGGCAGGCTTGGGGATGTCGTCGTGAATATGACTCGCCTCGAACAGCTTCATCAGCGCAAACGCGACGATAAAACCGACAGCGGCCCATTTCAGGCATCCCAGAATGGTATCAAGCATCCTGGCCCGACTCTAGCGCAGCCCACCGCCGCGCTCAACTCGCGAAAGCCTTCGGAGTCAAGCGCACGCGCCTCGGCAACTCGCGAATTTTTGGGTCGGTCAAGTCATCGGTATCGCTAGCGCTGCTGGGGTGCGTCGTTTGCTGTTTTCTGTGCAGAAAATGTGTTGCCGATTGGAAATGCGTTGACTGCGATCTCGCGGTTTGTTTACCCTCGCTTTCATGACTAAAAGATTCCTAATTCTTTCCTTTGCAATCGGACTTGCCACCGCTTTCGCTCTGCAAGCGCAATCGCCTACTCCGGGAGAGTCGCCCGCAGGAGCACCGTCCCCGGCAAAACATCGCACGAATAAGAAAGCTCAAACGACGGCATCACCAGGCGAAACCGCCGCATCTTCTTCGCCTGCTGCGGCGCCCGCGGCTTCACCTGCAGCGAAGCGCGGTCGCAAAAAAGCGGAGGCTGGCGCAGCGGCCAGTCCGGCTGCATCACCGTCACCTGGCAAATTCTCGATTGGCGGTCTGTTCAAACCGAAAAGTTCTGCGGCGGCCAGTCCGGCAGCCGCTACCGGCGCCGCCGCAAAGAGCAGAAGCGCGGAAGCAGCAGCTAATCCCCCTGCACCTGGCGGAGGGCACGGACTGGTGTGGGTGAACACGGAGACACATGTTTACCATAGGGAAGGATCGCGTTTTTACGGCACGACCAAGAAGGGCAAGTATATGACTGAGGCCGAGGCGACCAAAGAAGGAAACAAGGCCGCAGGGAAGGGACCGTAAATCGCGGAGAAGCCGGGCCGACGAATCCGGTCCAACTTAGAGTTAGACGTTGGGTGTTCGACGTCAGGACGTTTTGAACATCTGAGCGCGAGCTACGCCTGGCTCGCCTTCAACCGATCATTCGTTGGTCAGACTTTGCAGCGCATCAGCCAATGTCTCAAAAGTAGCGATTTGGATTTCGGGACCGTAATGGAATTGCGACAGGATATTGAGTCCAATGTCTTTGTGTGGGTCGGGCATCACTCGCGTCACGGAGGCGACTCTTTTTTCAGCAAGCGCATCCATGATCTCGGCAACGTGATGTGCTGCCGCCGGATCCATTGATTCCAACCATCGGAAATCAGCAAAAACGCGGATGCCGGGCGCAACATCGCGCAAAAGCTCGCGCACCTGCTGCGCGACGAGTTTCGCCTGCTCCGCAGTGACTTGCCGCAGAGCGCTGATCACCAGGAGACGCTTCGATCGATCGATCTCAACTGAATACATTCTTCGTGATCACACGATCCAGTCGCCGTCGCAAGCGGGCGCTGTAATCACCCATCGATCTCTCGCTTCGTCCATTTGCGCAACAGCAGATGGCTGCGAAAGATCCCGCTAGCAGACTTTGCGTAACAGCTGTTGGGTTGTCGCTAACGCGTTTTGCTTCTTTATTTCTCTCGTGACGGCGACAGATATCACTGTTTGGATCATCTCCGCGCTTTTGGCAGTCGGCATCGGTTTGAGCAAGTATGCGAAATGGAGAACACGCAACAGACTGGTGCGCGACCTCGCAGCCATGGATCACGTGCGCCGTGAAAAAGTTCTCAGCCGCATGAATCCAGAACTCGCAATGGAGGCCCGGCAAGAATTGATGCGACGATTTCATATAAACTGACCCGCCGTCCATCGCGTTTTCCAATTCGTACTCTAATTTCTCCCGAATTCCCCGATGTCGTCTGCGCCTTTCGAAATGATCGTTCCGGTGCTGCCAGGCGATATCGACGAGCAAAATCACGTAAACAACACCGTTTACCTGAGATGGGTTCAGGATGTTGCTACAGCTCACTGGCGAGCCGTCGCCAGCCCGGACGTCCAGGAGAACATCGCCTGGGTTGTCTTGCGACATGAGATCGACTATAAAGCGCCTGCCATCGTCGGCGACGAAGTCGTGCTGCGAACATGGGTGGGCAAAGCTACCCGGCTTACGTTCGAACGATTCACAGAAATCCGGCGTAATCGCGATGGTCGGCTCTTGTCAAAGGCTCGGACTCTGTGGTGCCCGATAAATGCGCAAACCAGCCGACCGACGCGCATATCGGGAGAAGTGCGAGCGCAGTTTTCAATCTGATTGGGTTTCAAGGAGTTGATCATTGAGCGTTGAGCGTTGAGCATTGGGCGTTGGAAGTTCCATCTCCTGATTCACGCCCGGTCATCGCTTGTTATTGCGCGACATTTCTCAAACCAGAGATGTTGCATATTTATCGGCAAATCACAGGCTTGGAGCGATGTATTCCTGTGGTGATCGCGCAGAAGCGCGAACAAGCTGGACGCTACCCTTTTGACCAGATTCATATGGCTCCCAAGCCGGCAACGCATTTCTTGCGTCGCTTTTGGTTCAGGCAGTTGCGTAATGCACCATGGCAGATTTCGGACGGCGAACTGCGCGCATTGCAGAGCATTTTAAGGAAGACTGACGCTCGCCTGTTGCACATTTACTTTGGCCAAATCGCTGTTCATCTCCTGCCGCTGATTCGCGCGTGGAAAAAACCGTCCATCGTCTCGTTTCACGGCGCCGATGTCACCGTGGACATGAACAAGCCGGCTTATCGCGAAGCCACGCGACAAATGCTCGACGCAGTCAAGCTGGTCCTGGTTCGTTCCGAATCGCTGCGGCGCGCAGTCATTCATCTGGGTTGCGACGAGAAAAAGATCGAGATCCAGCGAACCGGGATTCCGCTGGAAGAATTTCCTTTTCGTGAACGAAACTTCGTCGCCGCGGCGACCGAACGGCGATTCCTGCAGGCTGGCCGCTTGATCGAAAAAAAAGGTCTGCCAGTCACGCTGCGCGCGTTTGCAGTTTTCTTGGAACGACATCCGAATGCGAACCTAACCATTGCAGGAGAAGGGCCCTTGCTCAGCCAACTCCAGAATTTGGCGCGTGACCTGAATATCGACGGTCGCGTTTCATTCACAGGTTTTGTTTCGCAGGAGCAACTCCGCAAAATCTATTATGCGTCGCATATTTTTTTACATCCGAGCCAGACGGGCCATGACGGAAATCAGGAAGGCATTCCAAATTCGATGTTGGAAGCAATGGCCAGCGGCCTGCCTGTGTTTGCTACCAGGCATGGGGGCATTCCCGAAGCAATCGAGAACGGCGTTTCTGGCGTCCTCGTGCCTGAGCGAGATCATGAAAAATTGGCGGCTGCGCTGCTCGATGCAGCGAAAGACCCCGGGCTCCTTTCGCGGATCGCGCGCAATGGCGCCGAGATCGTTCGAAAAGATTTCGATCTGCGCGCGCAGGCGCAGCGCTTGGAAGAGATCTATTTGCGGACAATGCAAGTGTAACGTGCGACCGGTTGCGATTTCTCTTTCCGAAGTGGTCCAAGTTTTTACGTATTGATGCGGCTGGACTTATCGGGCTTTGCGAAATAGAGATGCTACTATGAATTCCTTCCAAGCGTCATTCGTTGCGCTGATATTCTTAGTCGTCAGCCCCTTCACCGCACGGGCCCAAACGCCGGCGGAAAAACCGTCGGCGCCCCTGAAAGCCGTAGCGGTGCTTCATCCCACCGCTGGCAGCAAAGTCAGCGGTACGGTTACCTTTACCGAAGAGGCCGATGGCGTACGGGTTCGGGCGGAGATCACCGGCCTGACTCCTGGCAATCATGGTTTTCATATCCACGAGTTCGGCGATTGCAGCGCAGCCGATGCGAGTTCGGCTGGTGCTCATTTTAATCCGACCAATAATCCGCATGCAGGGCCCGACGCAGCCGAACGGCATGTAGGTGATATGGGAAATGTAGAAGCAGACGCGTCGGGCAAGGCGACGCTCGAATATGTGGACCATCAAATCTCGCTCACGAACGACCAACGGTCTGTGATCGGACGCTCCGTTGTGGTACACGCCAAGGCTGACGATCTCAAATCCCAGCCTTCTGGCGACTCCGGAGCGCGCGTTGCCTGTGGCGTCATCGGCCGGGCAAAAAGCCAGTGAGCGCAAATCGAAGAGGCTGTTCATCCCAAGCCGCCCGACGACGCGCAATTCCGGAAATCTTTCTTTGCTCGACAGCGCTCGTTTCATTTGATTAAATTGGAGAAACCACTGCCGTCCACGCCTATGCCACGAATACCCAAAACTGAATTGTCGCCGGATAACGGCTGCGTCATCGACATGAAATGGCAACTTGGTCCGCTGAGCTATCACTCTTCTGCGGCTGGAAAAGAACCCGTACCGCTTGTGACGCAGGAGATTCGCCTGCCGGAAATCGTGCTTTACGATCACGTTGGATTCAAAGGCGCCTACGCTCGCACGAACTTGAGTTTCCATTACGTCGGTGATTTTTGGAACGACCGCATCAGTTGCCTCATCGTGGTGAACGGCGTGTGGCGATTTTATCGTGACGACTACTACAAAGGACCTTACTGGGATCTCGGTCCGGGCTATTACGAAGGCTTTTTTGCCGAAAAAGGCCCAGACGACGTCGTCAGTTCGTTTCAGTGCATCGCTCTGACATAGAGTGGCGCACGCTACGCGGCACTGTCGGTTGCAAGCTCGAAGACCCGTTCTGCGCAGCCCCACGAGAGCGTGAAGCCGGAGCCGCCGTGGCCGTAGTTGTGAACGATAGTGCGGCCGTTGCGCAACTGATCTCGCTCTACGCGAACGCCTGATTTGCGAAATGGACGTAGCCCGACGCGCTCGCCGAGAACATTCGGTTTCTCAATCTTCAATGCACGCGTGCACTCAGTAACGATTCGCATGGTCGTTGTGGAATCAGCAGCGAGATCGTTGCTGAGCTCGTTCGTTCCGCCGAGAACACAATCATTCCTGCGTGGGATTGCGTACATCAGCGGTGCATCATCACAAACCACGGCGTATGGAAGATCTTTGATTCTCGGCACGATCGCGATCTGCCCGCGGTGAGGCTCAAGGTCGGTGTCCCGGACGAGTTCGCGGGCGCCGATTCCCGCGCAGTTAATCACAACATCGAATTTTGGATCGACGTCTTCGAGCTGCGCGAAATGAGTATTCGCGGCGATTGATCCGCCAGCGGTGACAAAACGATTCGCCAGGTAATCCAGATAAATCGTTGTGTCCATCAGCGGAACGCGCAGCGAGAACCCACTCTTGAATATCTTGAGAGATCTGATTCGCTCACGTCCCGTTCGCTCAGCTCCCGGCCTTGTCGCGGCTTCCACAGCCGCTCCGTTCTCGACTTCGCTCGACATGACAGGCGGTAAGCTCGGGACGATAGCTCGCGCGCCGAGTGGAATGGCCCAGTCTGGGATGTGAATTTTTTCAGTGCGCGAAAATTGGCGCAGCTCAATCATTGAAACGCCGCTATCGGGATTGCGAGCGAGATCGATAAGCGTCCGGCAAGTCCCGAGTGCCCAGGGAATGACTTTGTCCGCCGGCTCTGCATCGTAGGGGAACCAGAGCGCCGCAGCCGCTCCAGAGGTTGTTTGCTGGCCGATTTCTTTGGCGAAGATGGCTGTTCGGTATCCATGCTCAGCGAAAACCAGACCGCAAGTTAGACCTGAGACGCCAGCGCCGACGATTGCGACCTGATGCTTCATCCGAATCATCTACGTGCAATGAGCCGCCGCGTCATATAGGATGGCGGGCAATGGTCTCTTTAAATCGAGATGGACTGACAGGAAAGGTACTCGCGGGCGAACGAATTTCTGTGGACGAGGTGCTCGAATTGTATCGCTGGCCGCTCGAAGAGGTGGGAGCGCTGGCTAATGCGAGGCGCGATTTGGCAAAGGCGAAAAGTTACGCCGGACGTGGACGCGAGATCGTCACCTACATCGTGGATCGAAACATCAATTACACGAACGTTTGCAATGTTTACTGCAAGTTCTGCGCATTTTATCGCACGGAGAAGGATGAAGATCATTACGTGCTCTCATTCGAGCAGATCGATCAGAAACTCGACGAACTTTCTTCCGTTGGTGGTGTTCAAATTCTGATGCAAGGGGGGCATCATCCGAGATTGCCCTTTGAATGGTATATCGATCTGCTGCATCACATCCGCGAAAAATATCCACACATCAATATTCACGGGTTCAGTCCACCGGAGTTTCAGCATTTCGCGGAGACCTTCGGGATGCCGCTGCGCGAAGTGATTTCGGAATTCAAGAAGGCTGGACTTGGATCGATTCCGGGCGGCGGCGGAGAAATTCTCGTGGATCAGGTGCGGAAGAAAATATCGCCATTGAAAATTAACAGCGATCAATGGTTAGACGTAATGCAAACAGCGCACGAGCTAGGATTGAAATCCAGCGCGACAATGATGTTTGGACACGTGGAAAGCATTGAAGAGCGGGTCGAACATTTGCGGCGCATTCGTGATCAGCAGGAACGCAGCGGTGGATTTACGGCGTTCATCTGTTGGACATTTCAACCTCAGCATACCGTCTTGAAGGTCAAGCATCCGACCGGTGTGGCCGAGTATTTGCGGACACAGGCACTTGCCCGCATTTTTTTGGACAACATCGACAATATACAAAGCTCCTGGGTCACGCAGGGTCCGGAGATCGGCCAGATTGCGCTCCGATACGGCGCGAACGATTTCGGATCGGTGATGATGGAAGAGAACGTCGTCAGCAGCGCCGGAACAACATTTCGATTAGATGCCGGACAAATTGAAAGACTTATCCGCGATGCGGGTTACGAACCGCGCCGGCGAAACAACTGGTATGAACTTTTGAATTGACGGAGCTGGCCGCCGGTGACCAAACCGGCCGCCTCTGTGAAAATCTCGCCTTGACGACTGACCCCTTCTTTCCGATATAGCCGCCTGTCCTGCGTGGGCTCGCTTGCGCGGGGCCGCGCTTCTTAACCTATGAGATATTTTTCTGGATGGATGCGCCCCCCGCCGTTTGCAATTTGGGCCGCTTCCATTTGCGCACTACTTGGTGCCACGGTCGCGCGAGCGCAGGCACCCCAGGCGGGCCAGGCGGCGCCGCAGGGACCTCCCATCGTCCGCTCAATTGAAGTGGAGTACACAGGCCCCGGCACGGTCAGCAAGGAACGAATTCTCGCACAAATTCGGACCAGGGTGGGTCAGCCATATTCCAATGAGGTCGTCGAGCAGGACATCGCCGCTCTCTACAAGACTGGCTCAATTCAAAACGTTCGCATTTTCGCTCAGCCCCAAGGCGACGGGTTAAAGGTGATCGTCGCTGTGCAAACGCGTTCGATCCTTCGCGAGATCGTAATCGACGGTGCCGAACGCGTGAAAGCACAAAGACTGCGCAAAGAAATCAAATTGAAACTGAACCAGCCGGTCAACGAACAGCAACTGGAAGAAGCCCGGCAGAAAATCATCGAAGTTTATCAGGGGCGCGGCTTCACTGACGTCAGCGTTCAATTTCGAATAGATCCAATCGACGAGAAACGCGGGACATCGCGCGTTGTTTACACTGTCAATGAAGGAGTCAGAGGCGCAGTGAGCCGAATTAATTTCGAAGGAAACCCGCATTTTAGCGCAAAGGTGCTGCGCAAACAGATGAAGACGCGCGGCAGGACCCCCATTGCTTTCCTGGATAAATCCGGCCGCTTGGATGAAGTGCAGTTGCAACAGGATCTGGACAAAGTCCGCGAATTTTATCAGGACCACGGCTACATCGATGTCGAAATCAAAGACGTGCGCAGGGAACGCATGGAGAAGGGCCCGATGGTTCTCACCATTGTGGTTGCTGAAGGCCCGCAGTATCACGTGCGCAAGCTGGCCATTACAGGTTATCAAAACACGACGGAACAGAGGATTCGTGCGCTGCTAAAAATGAAGGAAGGCAGTGTCTATTCGCCCAAGCAGTTGCGCGATGACGCCAAGGCGGTGGCCGATGCATATGGCAGTGGTGGCTATGTCGACCTTGTAGTCCAGCCAGAAGGGACGCCGGCCGGTCCTGCTCTGATCGATGTACATTATAGCATTGAGGAAGGTGTTCGCTCGTTTGTAAATCGAGTCAACATTGAGGGGAACACGCGCACCAAGGACAAAGTCATCCGACGCGAAGTTCTCGTTGCGCCGGGAGACGTCTTTAACACCGTCCGCGTGGACATCACTAAGAAGCGTCTCGAGAACCTGGGGTATTTTGCAAAAGTCGAGACTTACCCGGAAGACACCGACATTCCGGGGCGCAAGGATCTCACCATCCTGGTGCAGGAAAAACGTACCGGTTCGCTAAGCTTCGGCGGCGGATACAGTACCATTGATGCATTGGTTGGATTTGCGGAACTCACACAAGGCAATTTCGATCTGTTCAACTGGCCTTCATTTACCGGAGGAGGCCAGAAATTCAGGCTACGCGTTCAGTACGGAACGGAACGAAAGGACTTCATTCTTTCCATAACCGAACCGTACTTCCTCGATCGGCGATTGTCCCTGAATGGTCAGGCCTTTTATACGGAGGCAAACTATCTGAGTTCTGAGTACGACCAGCGCAACTACGGGTTTGCCTTCGAATTGCGCAAACCGATCAATGCATATACGTCCGCAACGTTGGGATACATGCTGCAGGACGTCGATATTTTTAATGTCGCCGTTAGCGCATCTGACTTCATCAAATCGCAAGAAGGTTCGTTTACCGAGAGCAAGATATTCAGCGGCGTCCTGTTCGACTCGCGCGACAACCCCTTGCTCTCGCGCCACGGACACCGCTTCAGCTTTTCGCCTTATGTCGCAGGCGGCTTTCTTGGAGGCAACACTCAGATCTACGGATTGGACTTCGAAGGATCGCAATATTTTCATCTTCCGTGGGACACCATCCTGCTGATTAACGGCGAAATTGCCACCGTCAGTCAGTGGGGAAACGGGAATAACGTACCAATCTTCGAGCGGGAATACCTTGGAGGCTCAAATAACCTGCGCGGATTTCCGTTTCGCGAAGTTGGTCCGCAAGATGAGAATGGCGAACCACTCGGTGGAAAGTCGATGTGGCGCACGACGATTGAATGGACTTTCCCGATCATTGAAAAAGCGCGCGGAGCAATTTTTTACGACACCGGTTTTGTTAACAGCAGCGAGTGGTCTTTCGGCTTCAACCATATCGCCTCGGATATTGGTGTCGGGCTTCGCCTTGATCTGCCGATCGGCCCGTTGCGCCTCGATTATGGGTATCCAATACAGCGCGATGGATATAACGGTGGCGGTCGCTTCAACTTCAACGTGGGTTATCAATTTTGAACGAATATATGTGGTTGCAGTCTAACGCGATTCCAAGCACTGTATCCTCCATTTTATGAAAAAGTCTCTGTCTACAATCCTCGCATTGACGCTAGCCTTTCCGATTGCGGCTCTTGCACAAGGCACAATGAAAATCGGAACAGTTGATATGCAGCGCGCGTTTAAGGAATACAACAAGACCAAGGAAGCCGAAGTAAAAATCAATGATGCCAAAAATGCCGCCAAGAAAGAGTACGACGACCGAGCGGAGTCTTACAAAAAGGCCCTGGACGAAATCAATAATCTGAACAAGCAGCTGGAGTCGCCGGCCCTGAGCGCGGATAAGAAGACCCAGACGGCAAAGGAGCGGGATGACAAGATTGCCAACATCAAAAACATGGAGCGCGAGATCAGCGATTTCCGTCAAACTCGCGAACGACAATTGCAGGAGCAGTTGATGCGCGTGCGTGAAGGAATCGTGAAGGAAATCACCGACGTCGTGATGGAGAAGGTCAAAACCAATAATATGGATCTCGTGTTCGACAAATCGGGCATGAGCATTAATGGCGTCCCGTTCCTGCTGTACTCACACGACAACATTGATTTTACGAACGACATCATCACCGTGCTCAACAAGCCCGGACGCGCTGCGAGCTCCACTGCGAAAGCAACTTCATCCGCCACTCCGGCAAGAGCTGCGAAGCCTTAACATTTAAATTCGACAATTTGGGAATACACGCGAGCTAAACTCGCGTGTATTTTTTTCGTACGAATGAAAACCAATGGCCCATTTGAAAGGGGAACGATTGGTGGACGGTTACGGCCTGCGAAAATATCGATTCTAATCCGGCATCGAATCCTGCAGGCGATCTTTGCATTTCTTGCGTTCTGCTCAAGCGCGCTCGCGGAGAATTGGGAGGCGACGCTCAGCAAGGACCCAGGCGGAAATTTTCCGGAACTGCGCCCCTTGCGCGCGTTTTATCGCTTCGGCTGGTCTGGCCTTACGGCAGCTACTGGAGATGTTCACTTCACAAAGCCATCTGAAGACAAGTTTCAACTCGACGGAACGGGACGAACTATTGGCCTGGTTCGGGCCTTGTGGAAATTCGATGGGAACTACCAAGCAGCCGCCAGTGTCGAGACGCTGCGGCCGATCGAAACCCAACAAATCGAAAACTATCGATCAAAGAAAATTGTCACCCATCTCACTTTCACAAACAACGGAGTGACTCGCTCGAGAACGGAAGGTAAGGGCGCAGGGGAAGCGAAGACTCGCCAATTTAATTTCCCCAACCTCTTCGATCTATTTTCGGCCATGCTTTATTTGCGCAGTCAGCCACTTAAAGATCACAGCGTTTACCGTGTTGTGGCCTATCCCGCGACCAATGCCTACCTTGCTATTGTTACAGTCATTGGCCGGGAAAAAATCTCGGTGCACGCCGGAAGTTACAGCGCAATTAAGCTCGATTTGCAGCTCAAGCGGATTGGCAAACACCGCGAATTAGAACCGCACCGGAAATTTCGTCGCGCCACGATCTGGGTATCCGATGATGCGGAGCGACTTCTACTTCGCATTGAAGCGCAGATTTTCGTCGGCACAGTTTTTGCCGAACTACAATCAGCGCGCTTCGACAATCCCAAATAGCACACGTGTCTCGCGGTCGCGGCGGGCCGTATGTTCCGCGACGTCACTCAGGAACCCATTCACCGTGAACCGGCGGGCCGGGCGGGGGACGCCAACGTCTGCGCGAGGGATCGTAAAATGGTTCGCGTGGCTGCGGTAACAAGCGGAGCGCGGCGAGCGTTTGCAAATCAAGCCGGCCTGTTACAGGAAGTCTGGCTCGTGCTTGATACGCTCGTAACGAAAGCTCCATTGCCGGGCCATAGATTCCATTGACCTCCTCGCGATAAAGGCCGCGTCGCGCCAGCGCGATTTGAGCGGAAACTATCACGTTGCGTTGCACTTCGGGCGGGGCAGTTTCAAAAGGCGTCCGCGCAAGTACTCCCGCCGCCGAGGTAGCCGGAGCGACGGGGTTGGAGGGATACACTTGCTGATCTTGCGGCGCATTCGGGAAAGTCTGAACCGGCGCCGGCGTCATGTTCCCTGTGTCAATGGGAGATTGGTCGGCAGGCTTGGGGAAAACGGGGCTGGGCGATGCGGGCTTTGCCGCTGGTTGTGCGGCGGCTGAAGAGTTAATTCCGAGTGATTGAAGCGTCTCACTATTGAGCTGACCGTTCACCTGTAGTCCACTGCGAATTTGATAACGGCGAACTGCTGCGGTTAAATCCGAACTCATCTGACCGGTGATCTCACCGTAATAAAAGCCCTGGTCTTTCAAGGCCTGCTGCACGCTTTCAATCATCTGGTCGGCTCGCGCCAGCATGAGGGATCCGATGAAGATCAGCGCAGCGATCTTGGCCTTCATTGTAATGTTATTGGACGCCTTTGTTTTCCGACCTATTCAGCGCTTTCCTTGATCAGTTACCGCCAACGTTGGCTTACGCATCGTAGCGTCCCGATAATGCAAAATGCCGTCAGCAACGGCCGCGGCGATCTGGTCGCGATAATCTTCGCTCGCAAGTTTGGAAATGTCCTCTTTGTTTGTGAGAAATCCTCCTTCGATCAAGGCGGCAGGAGAAGTCACGTTTGCGATCACAAAAAATTGTCCGGGTTGTGTGCCTCGATTAATAGCCCGTGTGCGGGCGACCAGCGCTTCTTGAATGAATCCTGCGAGTTTTTGACTTTCAGGATTCGGCGACTCGGAAAGTGGTCGCCATAAAAAAGGCAGCCACGAAGCCATCGAGGAGGCTGTGGCGATTTGATGCGAGGCGTAATAAGTCTCCACCCCACTGGCGACCGGCTTGTTGTCCTCGTTGAAATGAATGCTGACGAAAATGCAATTTCCGATCCGATTCGCGAACGCCGCGCGATCTGTCAGCGAGACATAAGTATCCCCCAGGCGAGTCATCAGCGTTGCGATTCCTTCCGAGTCGAGTAAACGATCGATTCGTCGCGCCACGTCCAGAGTGAGATCTTTTTCGAGTAATCCTCCGCACATCGCACCGGAATCCTGTCCTCCATGGCCGGGGTCAAGAACAACTACTGCAAACGGACCGGGTGCAGCCGATGGCTGTGCTGCTCTCGGTTCCGCGGCGGACTTAGCTCTTTCGGTCTGGCGGAACTGCATCCAGACGAAAGACGCCATCATCAGCAACAAGCCAGAGAGAGCCAGGATATTCCGAACCGGTTTCACTTGTGACCTCCGGACGATGATTTTTTCCCATAGATCAGTCGCGGATCAAGGGACGTAATTCTTTGTCCGACAACGAACGATAGCGAATTGCCCTGCTGGCGTCACGCTCAAGCAATGCCGCCTCGATTCCAGCATTGGTGAGCTGTTCCTCTCGATGTTTCCTAACCGCAGCGCGCTCTGGTGGTTCTTTTGCATCGTCAGTTTGTAAAGTCATATGCCCGATACTCCATGCGTCGAGCGCGGAGTTGAGCACCGTCTCGAGGTTGGCATCCTGCGCGTGCTCAGTTGCGAGAAGTGCTTCCATTTGTTCTCTCGATTGCTGTGTCCCGCTGAGTACGGCAAAGTCCTGCCGGGCTTGCGCGTACGTTGCGCCGTTGGTAGCGATCTCACCATCGTATTCCACCCGTAAAAACAAATCCTCCTCAGGTCGTTCTCCCACCTCGGCGAAGAGCATTCGTGCCAGGTACGGTGCCCCATAAACTTGTTCAAACGCGTTCTTCATTACCGGACTGAGCGAGTAATGTACCAGCCGTCGCAATGAAACATCTGCCGCAGACCGGGTGAAGCCTTCCGTGCTGGCCAATTCGATCGCCGCCATTCGCAATCGCTCAATGTCCCCGGGATGACCTATGGCACCCATGGCAATGCGGTCGTAGACCTCAAAAATCTTCTGACGCGTCTGACTGACGGTGAGAAACAAAATGCCGTCGCGATAACCGAGCGCCGCGATCGGACTGCCCGGAGCGAGCTGCGCTTCGATGTACTCGCGGCGGTTGGCGATTGCTTCGACCCAACGATACGGTTCTTCAATCATGCGACAGTTTCCTTGAACACCGCGGCAATTTTGCTCTCCGGCAAAGTAGTGATGCCGTCGCGCGATACGATTTTGATAAGCGGATAAATCTTTCCGCCGCGATCTACGCCGCCTGTCGCGGTGTCGGATTGCGCAGCGGTATCCAATGCACGCAACGCAATCGATACCGCTTCGACTTCGCCTAATTCCTGCAGTGGCTTCGCACCCCAATTGTTTTCGTAAAAGAGAATGCCGCGCACCGCTGGCGATCCGGACCCCGTTGCCGCGTAATCGGTCGCTTCAAATTGTGCTCCCATCGCATCGTAAAAATAAAGGCGCGCTTCGGGCTTCGGATGAGAATCGTAAGTTGCGAAGATCGGCACCACGACTCCTACGCCTTGCATGACGAACCCGAAATTGTCACGCAACAACTTGGACAGTGCGCGCACTTTGCCATCGACGCTCATTTCCTGCAGTTGGGTTCGGCGAAAGTACTGGAACGAGTGTTCGAGCACGCGCGCCATCTCCCACGCAGTAGCTGGCACGCCGGCAATGGCCATGATCGAGTGCCGATCGATTTCCAAGACCTTGTCCGCGCGATCGTAGACAACAGTGTTGCCAGCGGTCGCGCGGCGGTCGCCTGCCACCAGCACGCCTCCTGAAAACTTGAAGGCCAGAATCGTAGTCGCCTCAGTTGGTTGCCATATCTTCTGAGGTGTTCCGGCCTGTGGCACCGGATTCTCAGCCGCTGGAGCCAGCAGGCCTTTGCTCCGCAACAGCACAGGGAAATCACCGACCGCACCAGAAAAATTCTGGTCAAACGCCACCAGGGAGCGCTCCATTATTGGCCGGTGCGCTGGCGATAGCGCTTGGATTGGTTGGGATCCACCTTGCGCATTTTTTTAAGAAGATCCTTCGTGTCTGGCCGCGAAATATCCGGTGAACGTGGACCTCCACCATCGCCTTGTTTTGGACCCAACGGAGCCGGTTCCACCGGCTTCTGAATGCGCTCAGGCATAAAAAAATCTAAGAGCAAAAATTGGAAAGGCAAGCCGCACGCTTCGCGTCGTTAAAAAGTTGAACCGTTGAAGGGTTAAAAAGGGTTGGAGCCGGACTCTGTTGTAATCAATCACGAATCACCCTTCGCTTTTTGATGATGCTTGCCAGACAAATCCGCTGATGGCAAAGTTTTGCCCCGATGAAGCTCGTAGCGACTTTTTGTGCGACGTTCCTGTTCGGGTTGCTTTGCACTGGGTTTGCTCAAACGCCTGAGACGAAGGCTGGCAAATCAGATGATAATACGCAACTTGAAGCGCTGGTAAAAAAGATGGACGAACAGAATGCGAAGATTGACGCGCTTTCTCAGGAGATCCTCAAACTGGAACAGCAAATCGCGCACATTCGCCCAGGCGTAATGATTGGAGAAAGTACGCCCTCGGCAGCTAGCCCTGCCGCTGCCGTTGTAGCTGGATCTTCACCACTTCCGGCTGGCGCAAATACGCACATCGTCGCACGCGGTGAGACGCTCACTTCGATCGCCAAAATGTACAAGGTTACGGTGGACGAATTGCAAAACGCGAATCATATCGAAGATGGCCGCAAGCTGCAGGCCGGACAGACCATTATTATTCCGGTTGCGTCGCCGGCGGCTTCCAGTTCGCCATCGCCAACAGAGTGAAGCAAGCCTCGTGAATCAAAGTTGGTTTCTGCGCAAGCACGAAGATGGAAGTACCTTTGGTCCGGTGCGTTTCGATCAAATCGCGCGCTGGGCAGCTGCGGCGCAAATCGCACCGCACGATACGCTTTCTAACGACCGGCAGACCTGGCTGAAAGCGCCTATGCTGACTCAGCTCGGTATGGATTGGTTGGTCGAGCTTACCAGCGAGCATTATTATGGCCCGACAACCCTGGGAGCTCTCCAGGAATTTATTCGGCTCGGCGAAATCGATGGCGAAACTCTCGTCATCAACACTCGCACCGGTGCTCGTTGCAAGATTGAGGAAATGCCCCAGTTGTGGGAAACGGGACAACCAGATGCCGCGGTTGCCCAAACCGAAATTCAACTGGGGGACCCTGTTGGACCAGCCGTGGCAAGAATGTCGTTTCGTCTCCAGGAGCAGATTCGTGATCTCGAACAAACCTTGGAAGAAGAGCGCCGCGCTCTGATGGAAGCCGAGCGACGATACGCTGAGCTAAAAGAAAAATACGATGCGCTCATTCAGCGCGTCGGAACATAGATTTTTGATCTGCCTGAGGCCACGAAGCTTGGCGACAAAGGGTGTACGGGGGTTGCACCCCGCTAAATAAGGACCAGGCAGAAGAGTCTTGTGGTCGCACCCACGGACGCCTTTCTGTCAGCAGACCGGCAATTGTTCCTTTGATTCGGGCGTCTGTGAAGCGGCAATTTCTGCCGGCGATTCTGTTTCCCGTAGCGGAGACGTTTCGAGCAAACTTTGCTGGCATAACTGCGCGTATTTTCCGCCGAGCGCCAGCAATTCGTCGTGCGTTCCGCGCTCGATGATCCTGCCATGATCGAGTACCAGAATTTGGTCCGCACGCACAATTGTGGACAGCCTATGCGCGATGACAACCGATGTGCGGTTCGCCATTAGACGCTCCAGCGCTTCCTGGATCAAGCGCTCCGTCGCAGTGTCCACACTCGCAGTTGCTTCATCGAGAATCAAAATCGGCGGATCTTTCAACAGCGCTCGGGCAATAGAGAGCCGTTGCTTTTCGCCTACGCTCAATTTCACTCCACGCTCGCCCACGACGCTTTCCAAGCCGCCCGGTAAACGTTGGATAAATTGCTGCGCGTTCGCCGCAACCACCGCGCGCCATAATTCGGCGTCAGTCGCCTGCGGTTTTCCCATGAGCAGGTTTTCGCGGATCGATCCGTTGAACAAAAAACTTTCCTGCGTCACCACACCGATCACCTCGCGCAATGCACGCAGGTCATATTCGCGAATTGGTTTTCCATCGACGTAGATTTGCCCACCGGTAAATTCATAGAAACGCACGAGCAGATTAACCAGCGTCGACTTACCTGCGCCGGTTGAGCCCACCAGTGCGACGGTCGCACCTGGCGGCACGTGAAAGGAAACACTTCTCAGCGCGGGCAATCCCTCCACGTAGCTGAAGCTCACGTCCTGATAACGAATATCTCCCAAAATCGGGGCAAGCTCAGGCTCAGCGCCCATCGAGGCCCGGACGATTGCGCCTGGCTCCGCCGGTTCGTCGAGAATTTGGAACACGCGTTCGCCGGCGGCGCGTCCGGCTTGCACGAGTTGATTAAGCTGATGCAATTTCCCGATCGGTTCGTAAAAAAATCCCGTGAGCATGAGGAAAGCAATGAGATCGCCGAGTTGCATTGTGCCGGCCAGAACGGCTTTTGTTCCGACCGCGATCAAGAGGACGACGCCTAACGAGCCAATCAGATACATCGACGGATGATACATCGCCCAAACCCGCATGACGACGAGCGTAGCCCGCCGCAATTCGTTGCTCGCGTTGTTGAATCGCTCGTGTTGTTCGCGCTCGCGGCTGAAGCTTTTGATTTGCCGAATGCCGGCGAGATTATCGTGGAGTAGCGCGTTCATGTCCGAGGAAGCGCGCCGTTGCAATCGATAACGGCGATGCGCGGTGAGCGTGTATAAAAGCGCGCCGCCGGCCAGAAACGGCGCGGGCAACAGGCTTAACAACGTCAATTGCCAACTCAAATAAAACATCACGCCGAGAACGACGATCACTTGCAGCGCCGCAACCACGCCCTGCTCGATTCCGTCGATCAATACGCGTTCGACCGAGTTGACGTCCTCGATCACACGTGTCATCAAATCGCCCGTGGCGCGGTTGTCGAACCAGCGCAACGGCAGCAGTTGAATGTGCGAATACAAATCGCTGCGCAAATCGAAGATCACTTGTTGTTCAAACGTGTTGTTCAGAATGATGCGCAGCGCATTGAACCCGTGCTGGAGGAGAAATGCGGTCGCCGCCAGCACAATTAGCGGCAACAATTTGTCCGGTCGATTCGCGCGCACTACATCGTCGATGATCCATTTCGTTGTCGCAGGGAAAACGATCACCATCAGCGTGCTCAAGACCGCGCAGGTCAATGTCCCTGCCGCCATCCACGGATACCGCTTCAAATAAGCAAAAACGCGCCAGACTGTTTTCATTGCGCATTCAACTTCAATCCGCGTTTCATCGCGTCAAGGTAAGCACTCCTGATATGCTGTGTCCACGCGCCCGTCGATGCGCTTGATACTACTACTTGACCGAGTTTCTGCCACCGAGTTAACCTTGCAGTGCCGTGATGCGGTCGTCTGCTCTCGACCACCGCAACTACCGCTGTTAGAATCCTTAGTACTAAAGGGTGAACCCGCAAGACACGCCCGCGGAACCGACGCCCGATCTCCAGCTCGAGATTGCACATCTGTTGTTAATCGACGTGGTCGGCTATTCAAAATTGCTCGTGAACGAGCAGATTGAATTGCTGCAAGAGCTGAAACAAATCGTGCGGAGTACCGAATCTTTCCGCGCTGCTGAAGCGAGGGGCGAACTCATACGGGTGCCGACCGGCGATGGGATGGCGCTTGCTTTCTTCCACAGTCCGGAAGAACCGGCCCGGTGTGCGCTCGAGATTAGCAGAGCATTGCAAGATCATCCGAACATCCAGCTGCGGATGGGAGTTCACAGCGGTCCGATCAACCGAGTCACGGATGTTAATGAGAAAACGAACATAGCCGGTCCTGGGATCAATGTTGCGCAGCGAGTGATGGATTGCGGCGATGCCGGACATATTCTTTTGTCCGCGCACGTGGCAGAGGATCTTTGCCAATACCGGCATTGGCAACCGGTCTTGCACGATCTCGGCGAATGCGAAGTCAAGTACGGGCTGCGCCTGCACTTGTTTAACCTCTACAAGGATGGCCTCGGCAATCTGCAAGTCCCTGAGAAACTCCGACCAGGAAGAAGGAGACCCGCCTCTGCCATTAGCGTTCGTCCAGTTACTGCTCTCCGGTGGCCCAAGGCTGCGCTTGCAATCGCTTTTCTGGTGGCCGCAGTTGCCCTGGTTATCAGTTCGCTGATCTTTTTTAATCGAGGGCGACCAACGTCGGTGGCAAGAGCTGTCAGCGCGCTGGCTGCGATTCCCGAGAAGAGCATCGCCGTTCTTCCATTCGAGAATTTAAGCAACGATAAAGAGAATGCTTACTTCGCTGATGGCGTACAGGACGAAATCCTCACCGGCCTTTCCAGAGTTGCCGACCTGAAAGTGATTAGCCGCACATCGGTGATGCATTACAAGGCCGGGCTGCAGCGCAATCTCCGCGAGGTTGCAGCTGACTTGGGCGTCGCGCACGTGTTAGAAGGCACAGTCCAGCGTGCCGATGGTCGAGTGCGCGTCAACGCTCAGTTGATCGATGCGCGGACAGACAGCCATCTCTGGGCGGAACGTTATGATCGTGATGTCGCCGATGTGTTTGCAATCGAAAGCGAGCTCGCTGGCAAGATAGTTGCGCAGCTTCAAGCCCAAATCTCTCCGAGCGTTAAAGCCGCCATCGAGCAAAAACCAACGGCTGATCTGGTTGCTCACGATCTGTACATTCGGGCCAAAACACTCGTCGCCACTGCTGTTTTCAGTACGCCTGAACAGGAGAGCCTGTCGGAGGCTGTTCGCCTGCTGAATCAAGCGATCGAACGCGATCCCGCCTTCGCACTTGCATATTATCAACTCGTCCGGGCCCACGATTTGCTCTATTTTGGGGGCACTGATCATACTCCTGCGCGGCTGACTCTGGCAGACTCGGCGATTCAATCGCTCACTCGCCTACGCCCAGATTCAGGCGAAGCGCATCTCGCCCTCGCCAACCATTTGTACCTTGGCTATCTCGATTACGACCACGCTCGCGAGGAGCTCAAACTGGCACAGCAAAGTTTGCCTAACGACCCGCTGGTGTTTGAAATACTAGGCTATATCGACCGACGGCAAGGACGGTGGGCTGAATCGACCAAAAATCTCGAGCGTGCTATCGAGCTCGACCCGCAAAACCGTGGCTTCCTCAAACAACTCGCCGATAGTTATGTGTGTTTGCGCCAGTATGCTGATGCCGAGCGCGTTTTGGACCGCGTAATCGCACTCGCTCCCAAAGACTCAAGCATGCGAGCGTATCGTGCTTCGATCGAGCTCGAGTGGCATGCTGATCCGCATCCGTTGAGCTCCACCATCCGTGCGATCATTGCCGAAGATTCGCGCGAAGCCCAAAACATAGCGGAGCTTTGGCTTAAAGTATCTCTTTGCGAGCGCGATTTCGACGGCGCCCGTCGCGCCCTGGCCGCACTGCCGATTGCTGGATGTTATTATGACACCATCCCATTTCCGCGGAGCTGGTGCGAGGGTGTAGCGGCTCGAATGCGGGGCGACACAGCGGCGGCCCATGCTGCCTTTGCTAAGACACGAGCCGAAACCGCCAAGTTGATCGCGGATCAGCCTGACTATGCGGAAGCGCTTTGTGTCCTCGGGATGGCTGACGCAGCTCTTGGCAACAAAGAGGACGCGATCCGTGAAGGCCGCCGCGCGGTTGAGCTGACGCCAGTCAGCAAGAATGCGATAGCCGGGCCGTCGCTAATCGAATGCCTCGCCCTCATTGATGCGTGGACGGGCGAGAAGGATCTTGCTCTCCATCAGTTAGCCGTCGCCGTAAGCACGCCCGGATTTTTGAGCTATGGTGAGCTCAGATTGCATCCTTACTGGGATCCGCTGCGTGGCGATCCGCGTTTTGAGAAAATTGTCGCCTCGCTCGCGCCGAAGTAGGCACGGTTTTGAGTGTCGTCGCGCAGCGCGACCTAGGCTCTTTACCCTCGACCCTCGGTAAAGGTATTGTTAGGGTTGCAAGGGGTGACGCCCAAGTCACCCGTTGATGCCAAGCCGAATCTCCCGCTCGAGATCGCGCACCTCCTGTTAATCGATGTAGTGGGTTATTCAAAATTGCTCGTCAACGAGCAGATTGAGTTGCTGCAAGAGTTAAACCAGATTGTGCGAAATACCGAATGTTTTCGATCAGCGGAAGGAGTTTAACTTTTTCGCGAACTTCGTTCCGTCATTTCCGGAGAATGAAAGTGAGCCCTATGCATTAGAGCCTGAGATAAAGTTCTTGCTAAGCAGAAAGACCTCAGCGTCAAAACAAAAGGGTGGACGCGCAACACACGCTCGCGGAACCGGCGCCCGATCCGCAGCTCGAGATTGTGCCATTTTCCGGGGCGAATTGGATGTAAAGTGGAGAGAATTCCTCGAAACAGTCGAAGAAAAAAAGCGCTCCGATGACCCGATAATGTCGATCAACAAACGATGTGCGATCTCGAGCTGAATTTCCTCAGCCGACATGTTCCGATGCGAACCTGGAGCCGCCGGACGTAGACCGTAAAGGCAGTTGGGCGATGCAATCGCGACGTTTCTCTGGGCTGCCGCTCATCGGCATCTTGTCCGTCATCTACTTCATCGCCGGCAAACTCGGCTTGATGCTGGCGTCGTTGCACGCGAGTGCATCGCCAGTATGGCCGCCGGCGGGAATCGCGCTTGCCGCATTGCTCTTGCTCGGTTATCGCGCGTGGCCGGCCATTTTTATCGGTGCATTTCTGGTGAACGTCACAACTGCGGGAAATGTCGCTACGTCATTTGCCATCGCCACCGGCAACACGCTCGAGGCGCTCGTGGGCGCCTGGCTGGTGAATCGATTCGCCGGCGGCACAAATGTCTTTGATCGTCTACAAGGCGTTTTCAAATTTGCGCTCGCGGCAGGGATCAGCGCCATCATTAGCCCTGCTTTCGGCGTGACGAGTCTTGGAGTCGCCGGCTTTGCCGATTGGGCAAACTACGGCGCGATTTGGCTGACATGGTGGCTCGGAGATGTAACTGGCGATCTTGTTTTCACTCCCCTAGTTCTCCTGTGGAGTGTTGCCTCAAAACGACGTTGGAATAAAAAGGAATCTGCCGAAGTCGGCGCGCTCCTCCTGTTGCTGGTGCTGTTGAGCGGGGTGGTCTTTAGCGGATGGCCTGCCGTTTCCGCCCGAAATTATCCAATCGTTTTAATTTGCGGACCGATTGTGATTTGGACTGCCTTCCGCTTTACGCAACGCGAAACTACCACGGGGATTTTCATTCTGTCCGCGGTCGCGGTGTGGGGGACGCTGCATGGCTTCGGCCCATTCGTCAGCGAGACGGAAAATCAGTCGCTTCTCGCCGTGCAATGGTGGACAGCTGTGCTGTCAATTACGGCGATGGGGCTTTCCGCCGGTATGGCCGAACGCCGGCGCGTTGAGGAAGAGCTTCAGCAACAAAAGGTAGTTGTGGAGACCGCCAACGGGACCAAAGACCATTTCCCGGCCATGCTTTCGCACGAACTTTGTGCTCCAATCACTCCGGTCATTTCCGCATTGGAATCGCTGGAGACAGAGCCGGCGCAAACTGAGGAAGACGAGTCCGTGGAAACGAAGTCCGATCTGGAATTCGAGATCGCGCACCTTCTCTTAATCGACATGGCTGGTTATTCCAAGCTGCTAATCAATGAGCAGATTGAGTTGCTGCAGGAACTAAATCAAATCGTGCGCAGCAGCGAATGTTTTCGATCGGCGGAAGCAAGCGGCAAGCTCAATCGAGTGCCGATGGGAGACGGGATGGCGCTGCTTTTTTTTCATAGTCCGGAAGAACCGGTGCGGTGTGCGCTCGAGATTAGCAGAGCGTTGCAAGATCATCCGCGGATTCGGTTGCGAATGGGAGTTCACAGTGGCCCTGTCAATAGAATCACCGACGTTAATGATAAAACGAACTTTGCAGGATCGGGAATCAATGTCGCGCAGCGAGTGCTTGATTGCGGTGATGCCGGACACATTCTCTTGTCGGCGCATGTCGCGGAAGATTTA
>WNGO01000365.1_pt1 | contig 27596 bp, 25 predicted proteins | sample 5400511 | NCBI WGS metagenome assembly WNGO01 (sample SAMN13153380, study PRJNA577476) | soil metagenome | isolation source: 20 cm soil or saprolite under Garry oak tree replicate 2 | place: USA:California | collected 2016-06-15 | reverse complement strand
CCGAGGAGGTCTTCATTTTCGGCAATCCTCAGGCCGGAACCCCGCTCATGAACAGGGATCCGACTGTGGGCTATGAGCTCCCGTTGCGGATCCTGGTCTGGCAGGAGGCCGATGCGGTACAGCTTGCGTACCGCGACCCAAGAGAGCTAGCCGGTGAGTTCAACCTGGATCAGCTGGCGCCCGTTCTGGATCGAATGTCGGCGCTGCTCAAGGACATTGCCAACGAGGTCCGGTCCTAGGTCGCGGCGACTTGTTCCAGGGCGGTCATCGTTCCGGGCGACTCAGGGCATTTTCAGGATTCATGCGCGCTGTTCAAGCGCAAGCGCTGCTTGAGCGATCTGGGACTGCGCCTTTTTGCGACCTTTCTGGAAGACCACTGCGACTGTGACTATGCCGGCGCCGATTGCGAGGAGCGCAAGAGCGATCAACAAGACAGCTATCGCCAAAGGGTTGCCGTCGCCGTCATTGGAGTCGTTTATCCCCAAAGAAGGGCAGCCTGTCCCGGTCCCAACACGGTCAAGGTGATGAGGTGGAAGGACGCATTTACGTTTCGGGACCACGAGCCTCTGTATGAGCCATAGGTACTGGTCGGTTGGGCCGTTGCGCGCGGAAAACCATTTGTCAATTTGAGGGCGGGTCCGATTGACACGCCGCCGCGCCAGGGAGCCGCACATAATCCGCGCATGCCAGTCCGGTCGGGCATGCCATCCAGGCTCTCGAATTTTGTCGGACGAAAAAAGGAGCTCGCCGAGCTAAGGCGACTTCTTCCTCACACGCGGTTGTTGACGCTCCTCGGCCCCGGTGGCTCAGGCAAGACGAGGCTGGCGATCGAGTTCGTCCGGCAGCGAGAGTCGCGAGTCCCCGAAGGCACTGCCTTCGCGGAGCTGGGCGACATCACCGATGGCGCATTGATCGTCGAGGCCATCGCTAGGGCTTCAGGCGTCAAGCTCGAGGGCCGCGACCATCTCGCATCACTGATCCGTGGACTGCAGGGTCACCGGTTGTTGGTGCTCGACAACTGTGAGCATCTGGTGGAGCCCGCTGCCAACGTCGCGACTCACCTGCTCATCGGCTGCCCACAACTCACCGTCATCGGCACCAGCCGAGAACGTCTAAATGTCGAGGCCGAGCACATATACCTGGTGCCGCCGTTGGGAGTGCCAGCCGATGGCACGGACGTCGCCACGGCGGACTCTTCCGATGCGGTTCGGCTATTCACCGATCGCGCCCGCTCAGCGCGGCCAGGATTCCGGGTGAATACCTCCAACGCCGGCGCTGTGTTGACCATTTGTCGGCGTCTCGAAGGCATGCCCCTTGCGATCGAGCTTGCGGCGGCGCGCATGACGACGCTGTCGCCGCACGACATCGTCCCGCGCCTCGAGGACAGTCTCGGACTCCTCACCCGCGGCAGCCGCAGCGCTGTATCGCGGCAGCAGACGCTCCGCGCAACCATCGATTGGAGCTATCGACTTCTTGACCTCACCGAGCAACGCCTTCTGAATCGCATGTCGGTGTTCGCCGGCACGGTTGACTCCACCGCCGTGGAAGAGGTCTGTGCCTTTCCACCGCTCGGGCGCAACGACGTGCTGGACGCGTTGACCAGGCTGGTGGAGAAGTCGATGGTCCAGGTCGAAGCTGGCCACGAGCGGATGCGCTACCGCTTGCTCGAGACGATCCGCGAGTACGCCGCCGAGAAGCTTGCGGCGGACGGAGACGATGCCGCGGCAGGCGACCATCATCTGACCCGCTACCGCCGTCTGATCGATGAGGCATACGAGGCGCGCCGGCACCGCGGCGCGGTGGCCGAGCACCGCGTGCTATGGCAGGAGATGAACGACGTCCGCGCTGCGCTGGCATGGGCGCGGCGCGATCCGGAGGTCGAGCGGGAGATGCTCGGTGGCCTCTACCTCGTCTGGATGATCAATGCCCCCAGAGAGGGATTCGAGCGGATCACCGATGCCTTCAGACGGGTGCCGCCTGGCGCTTCCAAGGGTTTCCTGCGGGCGGGACATGCTTGGGACGCGCTAGGTGGTATCACGGGACTGCGCTGGGACGGCTCACCGATCGATGTCCGTCTAATCGAGATGGTCGGCAAGTCAGATGACAAGTTCTTCCAAGCCGCGATGCACATGGGCCTCGGCTACGTGGCCGAACGGCAGCTCAGGGATATGGAGCGCGCCCATAGCCACATGGTGGCGGGTGTCGAGATGTACACGACTCTTGGGCCGGGCCCTCAGCTTGCCATGGCGATGGGATCGCTGGGTAGCGTTGAGGTGCGCCTCGGCCGGCCGGACGTGGGCCGGGATTGGATCGAGAAAGCGGTCGCCATGGCGCTGGAGATCGATGACCAGTACGGCGCCGTCGGCGCGTATTTCCATCTCGGCTACCTCGAATTGGACTTCGGCACGCGAGAGAAGGCGCTGGCGGCTTTTCTTGCCGGACTCGAGCTTGTGGAACGCGGCGACACCCTGTCCACCACCGACCAGGTCGCGGGTATTGGATGCGCGATTGCGGACACAGACCCCCGGTACGCGCTGCGGCTTTTGAGCGCAGCAGCGAGGCTTCGCACTCCGCTGGCTTTACCGGTGGCCAGGCAGCCGTGGGGTCCGCGCGTCGAAAGCGGGGTGCGGGAGGCGCGATCGGCGCTATCGGAAAAGGAATCAGACGCTGCATGGGCGAGTGGCGGCGGGCTGACCGTCGATGCCCTCCAGGTCGAGGTTCGCGAGCACTTCAGCTCACGATCCGGCACGCCGCAAAGGCCGGCGCACGGTTTGAGCCGCCGCGAGATTGAGATCGCCGAGCTGGTCGCCGCGGGGATGACCAGCCGTGCCATCGCCGACAAGCTCTTCCTTTCCGAGCGCACCGTGGAGACGCACCTGACGCACATCATGACCAAGCTCGGCTTCAGCTCTCGCGCCCAGGTCGCCACCTGGGTGGCGAAGCAGCGCGGGGCTTCGGCCGGAGAAGGCTGAGCCCCGCAACTTTACGTACTTTCCACGATTCGGCAACCGTCTGTTTGGAACGACGCTGCCGCTATGGAAAAGATGAGCGCAGCCACCACCATCCAACCGATCTCGCAGCTCCGCCAGAACCCCGCCGACCTCTTCGTTCGCCGCTGCGGCAAACTCCTGCACGCCGGCCTCAAGGGCATGGGCGCAGCGTGGTGCGACCCAAGGAACTGCAACGCTTTCTGGATTGGCGCCTCCCCCGAGACGTGGGATTCCCGCAAGTGAGCGCGGCCGTTCGTGCCCCATTCGATCTCGAGGACATCCAGATCGGCCCAGGCGACAGCCACGAAATCCGCCTCTATCCAACCCCCAAGCGTGTGCGGGCCTTCTTCGGCGACATCGCGATCGCCGACAGCACCCGGCTGCAGCTGATGCTCGAGAGCGGTCGCCTGCCTGTCTACTACTTCCCGATCGAGGACGTCCGCATGGACTTGCTCGTCCCCGGCACGCGCCGCGAAGTCTCACCCACCAAGGGGGAGGCAACATATCTCACCATCGACACCGGCAAGAAGAGCGCCCCGGATGCAGCATGGCGCTACAACGCCTCCCCGGCCGGATGCCCGGACCTCACCCACCTCATCGCTTTCCGGTGGCGGGCGATGGACGCGTGGTACGAGGAGGACGAGGAGGTCGTTGCCCATGCCCGTGACCCCTTCCACCGCATCGACGTCTTGCGAAGCGCCCGCCGCGTACGGGTGCGAATCGGCGAATCGGTGGTCGCTGATACCCGGCGCTCACGGATGTTGTTCGAGACAGGTCTTCCGGTCAGGTACTACATCCCCCGTGATGACGTACGCGTCGACCTGCTGACGCCATCCGGAACCGTGACCACATGCGCGTACAAGGGCCAGACCAGCCAGTACTGGACATCAGGCGACGACCTGCGCGACGTGGCCTGGAGCTACTTGTTGCCCTCACCTGAAGTCGGCGCAATCGCCGGGATGGTCTGTTTCTTCAACGAGCGGGTCGACGAGATCAGCGTTGACGGTGTGGTCCAGCCTCGGCCGCAAACGCCCTGGTCGTGAGTGGTGAGTTAGACCGGCCTCACCGGTCGGTCGATATCCGAACCACTGGAGTTTCAAGTCCTCCCGATATGTCGCGTCGACGAATCGCTAAGTCACGTGGCCGCGGTCTGAGGAACCCCCGAGGAACTCTGAGATCGCCGGCGCCAGCACCTCCGGCTTGAGCGCGTGGAACTCCCCCTCCAGCTCGACGAGCCGCGCGTCGGGCAGCGCGTCGACCAGCGCCTGGCACCCGTGGTGCATCCAGGGCAAGCCCGGCGAGCTCACGATCACCAGCGTCGGCTGGGTTACATGCTCCGTCAGCGACCGCGAGAGCGGCCGTCCCGTCTGAGTGCCATCCATGATCGCGGCTTCGTAGGCGAGCGTGGGCGCCACCGCTTCCAGCCCCGCGAACCAGGGCTGGGTCCGAAGCTGGGCAACCATCTCGGCCGGTGTCCCGACGGTGGTCATGAAGAGCGCCACCGCGTCGCCCCGGCGGCCGGCGGCGTTTAGAGACTCCAGCTCTGAGCGAAACGAGGCGGGCACAGGCGGCCGCGAGTCGTCCACGATAAAGGGCGGCTCGAAGAGCGCCAGTGAAGTGATCGGCACGCCCTTGTTGGCGGCCCAGAGTGCCAAAGCAGCTCCCGAGGACATCCCGTAGACAGCCGCCGAGCCGCCGGCCGCCGAGATCACGGCGGCCAGATCCTCGATCTCCCGCTGCACCGCGTAGGGCTGGGTGTCGCCGCTCTCGCCGCGGCCCCGGCGGTCGTAGCTGTAGACCGAGTACCCGAACGACGACAGCAGCCGCGCCAGCTCGGCGAACTCGGGGTTGCCCATCCGGTGCCCGAACGCAGGGTGGACGAGGATGACCGCCGGCCCCTCGCCAGTCCGGTCGTACGCGATCTTGGTCCCGTCTTTCGAGGCGATCGTGTTGGTGCTCACGTGAGTCAGCTCCTTATCTCTCAGATGATCCAATATGCCCGTCGGCGCCCGAACGCCTGCATAGCCCCATGCAAAGTAAAGATCACCGGTTCGCATCCGGGCGTGTGATTTGCCGCGGATGCCGGCGCACGCGGGCTTCGCACCCCTCCCAATCCCGCCGCACCATGCACTCGCTGACCGAGAACCCGGCCAAGTCGAACCGCACCAAGCCGCGTTGTCTCTCTGTGCTGCTTCACGCGGCTTTGTTTTTCGGAGCTCTGAGCGCGGTGACCACCATCGGCGCCTTCGTGCCGGGGGCGATCCGCGCGCGCCTGTGGGTGGGCTTGCCCCTGGGCCTGGCCTTGATCGCGCTGGTGGCGTGGAACGCCACCATCCTCAGCCGGAATCGCGACGTCGAGCTCGGCCTCGCTGTCGGCGCCTTCCTCGCAGCCCTTGCCCTTCGCTTGGTGATGCGGCGCTGGAGCTGGCTGGGCGCCCAGCTGTTTGCCGCCGCCACGATCGCATCCGCCGCCTATCTGCTCTACGCCGCGTCGATCACGTACGTGGTCGGCCGGGAGCCCGTTTACCTCATCGCCTCGACGTTGTTGTTGGTGCTCGAGATTGCCGCTCTCTCCCTTTCTCTGTCCTACCTGTTCGAAATAGTGGACACGACGAGCCGCACGTCGGACAAGCCTCATCCAGTCGACCCGAACTACCTTCCCAAGGTCGCCATCCAGGTGCCGGCCTACAACGAACCACTCGAGGTCATGGCCGAAACTCTCGCGTCCCTCGCCCAGCTCGACTATCCGGATCTGCTGGTGCAAGTGGTCGACAACAACACGCCGGATCGCGAAACGTGGACAGCGCTCAAGGAAAAGTGCGAGCAGCTCGGGCCGCGATTTCAATTCATGCACCTGGAGAACTGGCCGGGCTTCAAGGCCGGTGCGCTGAACGAAGCCACGCGCCGGCTGCCCAAGGAGATCGAGATCATCGGGGTCGTCGACTCCGATTACGTGGTCAAGCCGAACTGGCTGCGCGAGGTGATGGGACATTTCGCCGACCCCAACGTCGCCTTCGTCCAGACACCGCAGAACTATCGCGACTGGACCGACGACCAGTATCTGCGCGGTCTCTATTACAGCTATCGCTACTTCTTCGAGATCACCATGCCGTCGCGTGCGCACCGGAACGCAATCATCTTCGCGGGCACGATGGGCCTCATCCGGCGCGGCGCCCTGGAAGAGATCGGCGGATGGAACACCGAGGTCGTGACCGAGGACGCCGAGGCCAGCCTCCGCATGCTTGCGCGCGGGCATATCGGAATCTACGTGCCCCGCGCATTCGGCGAGGGCCTCATGCCGCTGAGCTTCGACGGCCTCAAGAAGCAACGTTTCCGCTGGGCGCTGGGCGGAGTCCAGATCCTGCGGCTGCACTGGCGCCGCCTGCTTCAGCCGGGGCGCGGGGAACGGCTGACTGTCGCGCAGCGCATCCACTACCTGCTCGGCAACATCCAGTGGTTTGGCGATGTCCTGATGTTTTGCTTCACGGTCTTGCTTCTCCTGACCGCCCTGTCGACAGCGATGCACCACCAACTGCCGATACGACAGCTGACCGGGGTTGCACTTGGGCTTCCGGTCGCATTTCTGGCCACCGGGCTCCTGAGGGCGGTATGGGCGATGAAGCTGACCACGCGATGCACATGGCGCGACGCCGTCGCCGGCCTCCAGGTCTGGTTTGCCTTGAGCTGGGTCGTCACCGTGGCATGTCTACGAGGACTCGTGCGTTTTCACACCACTTTTCTCCGCACGCCGAAGTTGAAGGAAGGCGAGTCCTCCGTGATCCAGGCTTTTCGGGCTGCGCAGATCGAGACACTGCTGGCCGCAGTCGGATTGGCGGCGGCGATCGTGATGCTCGTGCGGGCTCCTTCCGTGGCCACGATCGCGCTCGCGGCGTTGCTCTTATTCCAGGCCGCGATTTACGCGAATGCCCCATGGGCCGGCGCCTCCGCGGAAGGGATTCGCCTCACGCCGTTGCGCCGGGCTTACAGGGGATCGGCACAAAGCACGGGTGTGCGGCCGGGATTTGGGGCGGAAACATTGGCGGTGCCGGTGGCAATCGCGCTCGTCGCGCTCGTCTTGATGCTGCTGGTCTCGATCGCGACCCCGCCACCTCCGCCCGAACCCGGAACCTCAGGTCAGGCCCAGGCCCCGGCCAGCGCGCCGAAGGCGTCGCCGTCGGCCACGCCCTCGCCGTCTGCTTCACCTTCGGCGTCGCCTTCATCGTCAGCTTCGCCGTCGCCCTCCGCCTCGCCCTCCGCCTCGCCAAGCGGATCTCCGCCGCCAGGTGCATGAGGCCGGCTGCCGGCTGACTCGCTTCGCGTCGCCATCGTAGTTAGAGCTAGCGGCTTTTCCACAAGCGGTGTAGCCTTTTCAGGCCGTGCGCGCACCCGCTGACCTCGAATCGCCAGAAGGCCAAGAGCCCCCGCGGGAAGCCGGCGCGTTGCGGTCGTGGGTCGTCGGCGGTACGCGGCGCTTCACCATCAACCCGCGGCGTCGCTCCGGCGGGAACGCGCAGGCGAGACAGCTGCTTGCCTCGGACGCAACCAAGAGCGCCGTCGCGCATGGCGGATGGCTCGGCCTGGTATCCGCGCTGCAGCGACACACGGTCCACGACGCGATGGCCGAGATGCCCCAGGAGGACCGGCACATCCTCACGCTGGCATACCTACATGGTCACACCAATCACGAGATCGCGCAGATGCTCAACGTATCGGTCAGGACCGTCAGCAGGCGTCTGTCCACGGCGCTCGGCAAGCTTGAAGTGCAAGTTCGCAGCCTTGGCATCTGGATGCTCGCCGGAGTGCTTGTGTTGCTCGGCCACCTTCGCGTCCTCCGCGACCATCAGGCGGTAAGCATCGCCACGCTCGGTGCGGCGACCGTGGTCGCGCTCGGAGTGGTCGCGGTCAGCCCTCCGGCCGCGCCGGCCAGGACCGCGATCGCCCCGGCCACGGGTCATTCGATCTCCGCGCTTGTCATAGGCGATTGGCAAACGGCGGCGGGGCCGTCGCAGCCGATTACAGCGTTGAACACGAGCAACGATCTCTCCGCCGGGGTCAATTCCTCCAGGCCCGCCACCAAGCCTGTGAAGGAGGAAACCGTGGCGGACAGCAACGGCTGCGGAGGCAACCCGACCAGCGCTCCCCCGGCTGTTCCGGTCGGCCCGCGCCCGGGCCATGCGACCGGCTCCCCCGTGACACACCCCGGCCGCGGAGGCTGCGGCCCCAAGGCGTAGCTGAGGGCAAGCGGCTCGAGGGACTAGGGAGCCGCCTCGACCTTCTTCTTCAATCCGGCGAGCACAGAGTTGAACGTCTTGAGGATCGTGCCGCCCATCAGCGGCCCGACGAGTGGAGCGAGCAGACCGCGCGGTTCGAATCCCTGCGTGATGCTGGTCCCGGCGCCGCTTGGACCGATCGTCGCCCGGATCGCCATCTTGGTCCCGGGCAGCGCGGTGCTTTCCAGCTCGAAGGATCGTCCCTGCTCGAATTGAGTCACCACGACGTCGTGCTTGCCACCCGACTTCGTGTTGATCATCCCGGTCGCGCCGAGCTTGAGCGGGCCGTCAATGCGCGATTCATTCATGTCCGGGTTCCATTCCGGCCAGTGGTTTACGTCCGACCAGACCTGCCAGACCCTGGCCGGGGAAGCGCTTGTCTCCAGCGATGCCTCTCGAAACGCCATTCGTACCTCCTTCGACTCTCGGAGAATTGCCCCGAGCTCGCGGTGGAATCTACTCCGAGGGCTCTGCCAAGTCACTTTGGGAAGCGGACCACGGAACGACCCCCGGTTCATCTGTCGCTAACGTAGGTTCTCAGGAAACGCTAAGGATCCATCGAGTTGGCTCAAAGGTTGCGGGGCGAATCTAGAGCACAAATCGCAGCTCCATGCGAGTTCCGGAGGTAGGACCCAGATGACAGACGAGAATCCACAAGAACCGGGCCAGCCGCAGCTGACCCCACCGCAGGACACACTGCAGCCGCCTTCCGGCTACGCGCCAATGGGGCCGCCGCCGAACTGGATGCCGCAGTCGCCCGCGCAGCCACCCGCGACCTCGGTTTGGAGCAGGATCGCCGCCTACGTCGTCCTGGTCGCGGTCGTCGCCGCGGCGGCCGGCGCAGGCATCGGATGGAGCCTCGCGCGCGCGATCAACACGCACCAGGTCGCGCAGTCGACCACCCAAACGCCCTCGCCGATCACACCCACCACGCCCATCACGCCGGCCACCCCCGGCACCGGCTCCTCGAACGCAACCAGCGCCGCGATCGCGGCGAAGGTGAGCCCGGCGATCGTCGACATCAACACCACGATCGGCACGAGCCAGGCGGCGGGAAGCGGCATGCTCATCAGCCCTACGGGCGAGATCCTGACCAACAATCACGTGGTCAGCGGCTCGACGAGCATCACGGTCGCGGTGGAGGGACAGTCCGGAACCTATACCGCTCACGTCGTCGGTGTCGACGTCTCGCAGGACGTCGCGGTGATCCAGATCGACCAGAGCGTGTCCGGACTTCCGACTGTCACATTCGCCGATTCCTCGTCGCTGCAGGTCGGAGATAGTGTCGTCACCCTCGGCAACGCCCTCGGACAGGGCGGCGCGCCACACGTCACCCAGGGCCAGGTCACCGCTCTCAACCAGACGATCACTGCCAGCGAGGGCGCGGGCACCGCGGAGACCCTGAGAGGGATGATCGAGAGCGACGCGGTCATCTACCAGGGCGACTCGGGCGGGGCGCTCGTCAACACTTCGAGCCAGGTCGTCGGCATGATCACGGCGGGTCAGGCGCAGGGTTTCCGCTCCGCAGCGTCCGATATCGGCTACGCGATCGCGTCGAACACCGCGATCGGCGTCGTCAACCGGATCCGTGCTCACGAGCAGGCCGCTGACTTGACGTACGGCCAGGTCGGTTACCTCGGAGTCGCCGTCCAGACCGTCGACGCCGCGGCTGCCTCCCAGCTCGGCCTGAATGTCAGCTCGGGTGCGCTCGTCACGGCAGCGCCCGCGTCGGGCACACCCGCCGCCTCCGCCGGGATCACCCGCGGCTCCGTCATCACCAAGGTCGGCGGATCCGCCGTCACCTCGTCTGACACGCTCGGCACCGCCGTCAAGTCGCACAATCCTGGTGAAACCGTGTCGGTGACCTGGGTCAACACGAGCGGAACGCACACGGCCAATGTGACGCTGGCCGGTGTGAACCCCTAATCCTGTCTGTGACATAGCCGGCTCGCGCGGTGCTTGATTCCGGGTGGGCACCGCGCAGCCGGCCGGCCTGTATCCTTGACGGGTTGTGCGAATAGTCGTCAAGGATCCCGAGGAGTTCGAACAAGCCCTGCGCGAGTTCCGCCGCAAGGTGCAGGAGCAGGGCCTCGTGCGTGAGATGAGACGCCGTTCGCACTACGTTCCGCCGGCCGAGGCTCGCAAGATCAAGAGCCTGCGCGCCCGCCGCCGGAGAACGCGCTAGACAGGGAGTCAAACTCTCCCCGCTCCTCCCCATGCATGGGGAGGTGGCGGCGAAGCCGCCGGACGGGCCGGGGCCTCTTTGCTTCTCGGTATAATTCCCCGGTTCGGTGACCATGGCGGAGGGGAGACACCCGTTCCCTTTCCGAACACGGTAGTTAAGCCCTCCAGCGCCGATGGTACTGTCGGGGCAACCCGGCGGGAGAGTAGGTCGTTGCCGAGCATCTTTAAGTCCTGCGGGCCTCCGGGCCGGCGGGACTTGATCTTTATATGGCCGGCTCGGGCTCGGCCAGCGATTCGGGGCGCAGCTTCGGCAGCAACAGGTAGCACCTGACGCTGAGCAGAACCAGGAGCCCGACGAGCGCGACCAGAACGTCGAGCACGACCTCGCCGACACGCGCGTGAAACAGGAAGATCAGCACGCCTTCCGCCACCACGGCAAGCGCAAGGATCGGTACGAAGATTCGGTCGTGGACGGCCATGAAGAACTGGACGAGCAGGTTGTCGAGAGAGAGCGCCAGTCCGATCACGCCGACCGGAAAGACAAGCGGTATGGCGTCGCGAAAGCTCGGGCCGAACAGAATGCCGACGACCAGGCCCGGTACCACGCCGAACACGAGCAGCGCCCCGGCGCCCAAAGCCGTCAGGATGCCCGCCGACGACAGCAGGATGCGCCCAGGGTTCTCTCCCTTGGCGACCGCCTCGACGACGCGAGGAAACAGCACCTGGCTGACGCTCAGCGTGAGAAAGAAGAGGATCGTCCCGATCTTGTTGAGCCCGCCGTAGATGCCGCCGTCGTGACTGCTGAGGAAGTGCTCGGCCAGGATGACGTCCTGGTTGTAGAGGATCTGGACGCCGATGATCCCCGCTGCGGCGGTGAGCGAGAAGCCGGCCATCACGCGCAGCCGCACACGAGCCTGCTGGCGGCGAAAGTGGTCGCGCAGCGAGAACAGGCCCAGGCAGAAGACGAACAAGAGCCCCGCGAGCACGGCCGCCATCGCCCCCGAAACCGCGTAGCCCGCCTTGAGCAGCAGGACTACGACCGTCGTGCGGACGACCAGCTCCAGCGAGAGGTTGAGCGACAGCGATGTGAAGCGCTGGAGGCCCTGAAGGATGCCGCGAGGGATCGCGACCTGCCAGATGAGCGCGATCGAGAAACCCAGGATCAGGATGGGGATCGTCGAGCCGAGGTTTGCAAATTGCGCGATGTGGCGCGCGAAAAGCGTGGTCAGCAGGATGAGCACGAGGCAGGGGATGGCGATCAGGCGCACCGTCCGCGTCAGGAGCGAGCGCACGCCGGGATCGCCGCGTGCGTTCAGCATCGCGGTGTAGCGGGCGAGGACGACGATGAGAATCAGCGCCGGGCCGGTCCCGACGGCGTAGACGGCGATGAGGAATGCGACTTGCCCGTAAGTCGCCGGCCCGAGCACCCGGCCGGCGATCGCGTGGTAGACGAATCCGCCGACGCCGGCGATCAGGCCGCCGCTGAAAAGGACCAGGTTCTGGCGGACCAGCCGGTTGCGCTGGATCTGGGCCAGGCGCTGGCCGAGGCCCAGTCGCGCGCCGGTCTGCACTTCCGCCTGATTGTATCCAGGGCCCTCCGGGGATAATTCCAACCCGATGCCTGAATCCGCCAAGCCAGTCGTCTCGGCGCTTGTCGTCAGCCGCAACGCGAAAGACGACCTGCTGCAGTCTCTGAAAGCGTTCTTTGCGAGCGCCGACGTCCCGGTGGAAGCCATCGTCGTGGACAACGGCTCCTCAGACGGGTCTCCCGCCGCCGTGACGGATGAGTTCCCGCAGGCGACGGTCCTGGTCCAGTCGAAGAACCTGGGCTACGGCCGGGCCGCCAATGTCGGCCTGGAGCGCTGCCAGGGCCGGTTCGTCCTCCTCCTGAGCCCTTACGTGCAGCTCGATCCGCAGTGCGTCGGTCGGCTGGCCGACCTGCTGCTGACGCGACTCGATGCCGGCGCCGCGGGTCCGAAGCTGCTGCTACCGGGCGGACGTCTGGATCCCGATGCGCGACGGGCGTTTCCGATCCCGAGCACGCTTTTGTACCAGACCGTCGGTTTGAGCAAGCTCTTTCCCAGGAGCCCGCGCTTCGGCCGCCACAACATGGGGCACATGCCGGAGTCGGACGTCCACGAGATGGACGCCGGCACTGCCGCGTGCCTGATGCTCCGCAGGTCGGCCCTCGACCGGATTGGTTTCTTCGACCCGCGCTACTTCATGTTCGGAGAGGACCTGGACCTCTGCTACCGCCTGAAGCTCGGTGGCTGGAAGATCTTCTATGTCCCAGGCGCCAGCGCCACCAATCGAGTCAAGCCTGCCTCGCCCGAGCGACGCCGCCAGATGTCGTATGAGCGTCACCGCGCGATGTGGACGTATCACTTCAAGCATCACTCGGAGGACGTGTCGGCGTTCGGCAACGGTTTGGTCTGGGCCCAGATCTGGGGCCGCTACGTGGCCGAGCGCGTCCGCGATACCGTGAAATCCAACAAGGGATCGGCGACCTGAACGATGTATCACCAGATCGCGCGCAACAAGCGCAACACCATCTTCGTGGTCGCAGGGTTTCTTGTGGTCTGGCTGGCCGCGGGATTGATCATCGGCTGGCTCGCGTATGGCCAGGGAGGCGCCGTCGCGGGCGCCGCGGTCCTGGGCCTGCTGGGTGTCGGCGCCGCGCTGTACGCCTACTACTTCGGCTCGGCGACCGTCCTTTCGGCGATGGGCGCGCAGCCCGCGGACCCGCGGCAGTACCAGCAGCTGCACAACATCGTGCAGACGCTCGCTATCGGCGACGGCCTGCCGCTGCCCAAGGTTTACGTGATCGACGACCCGAGTCCGAACGCCTTCGCCACGGGGCGCGATCCCAACCATGCCGCGGTCACCGTCACCACGGGTCTGCTGCAGATGATGAATCGAGAGGAGCTCGAGGGTGTGCTGGCCCATGAGATGAGCCACATCAAGAACTTCGACGTCCGGCTCCTCCTGGTGGTCGTGACGATGATCGGTCTGGCGGCGCTCATCGCCAGCGCGTTCTGGAACGGCGTCGGCCGCATGCGCCTCCGCGGCAACGGCGCGCTCGTCGTTTTGGCCATCGGGGTTCTCTTCACGGTGATTGCATTCGTGGTCGGCCCCTTGATGCAGTTCGCGCTATCCCGCCAGCGAGAGTCGCTCGCGGACGTCAGCGGAGTCGAGCTGACCCGGAATCCAGCCGGCTTGATCTCGGCGCTGCAGAAGATCGCCCAGAACGACCGGGCGCCTGAGCGTTTCAACCACGCGGTTGCAGCGATGATGATCGACAACCCCGACGAGCATCACGGCAGCTTCTTCAGCCGGCTCTTCGACACACATCCCCCGATCGCGGAACGCATCGCCGCCTTGCAGAGGATTGCGAGCGTCCAGCAGGTTTAGTCCAGAGCGAGAGGCGGTTTCGCCTCTGCTCGCCAAGATCCTTCACGTCCGGCGGACCGAGCTTCGGCGCACCCTGCAGGTCGCCGGTTTCGCAATCGTCATCGGCTGGGCGATGTACACCGCGTTCAGCGGGGCGCAGTCCATCTTCCTCAACAAGACAGGTCCGCATGCATATCCCGTGTTCTTCATCGTGCTGGCCCTCGCCGTGTGGCCGATGGACGCGCTCCAGGGTTGGTTGACACGGCGATTCGGTGTCGGCCGCGCGTTTCGGATCAACCTGGTCGCCAACGCGGGAGCGGCAGTCGGCATCTTCGTTGCGTACACGGTGCGCGAGGACGCCACGGTCGCCTTCACGGCTTACGTCGTCTACTCGGTCGCCTTTGAGCTCGTGATGCTCCATTTCTGGAGCTTTGTCACGCAGCACTTCAACGTGCTCGAGGGCAAGCGGATCTTTCCCGTGATCGCCGCCGGCTCCAGCGTCGGCTACATCCTGTCCGGCGTCACCACGACCGTCGTCGCCTTCATCGCGACGGAGCCGTTGATCCTGGTGTGGGCGATCGGCTCGCTGGCGGCGGCGTACATGTCGATTGGGCTCGAGCGCACCCTCTACCGTCCCGCGTTCGTGGAGGACGAGGACCAGTTCTTCGTCCAGCACGAGGTCGAGCGCAAGCGCCATGGGGTGATCGCGATGTTCGGACGCGCGCTGGGGCATGTGACCGGAAGCAGGCTGGTCCTGGCGGTGCTGCTGCTCGCTTTCGTCCTTCAGGTCGCGAGCCGAGTTGGCGACTACCTCGTCGCAGTGATCTTCGTTGCCGCGACCCACAACAACCTGCAGGAGCTGACGATCCTGATCGGCAACGCGTGGCTTGCCAGCTACGCGGTCCAGCTCGTCGTGAGCCTGTTCATCGCTCCGTGGGTCCTTGACCGACTCGGGGTGAAGAACGCGATCCTGGTGCTGCCCATCTTCACCCTGATCGGGTTCATCGCCGTGGCGATCAATCCCATCCTGGCGACCTCGCTCTTCCTGTTCATCGTCCGCAACGGCCTCCAGACCGGGCTGGACGATCCCGCGCAGAACGTGCTGGGCGGCGCGCTGCCGGCGCAGGTGATGCCGAAGCTGCAGTTCCTGCTCAACAACGCGGTCATGCCTGGAGGCGCCGCCCTCAGCGGCGTCGTCCTGCTGGTGCTGCAGCCGGAGATCGTCGGCAACGTCGAGGTGCTGGCCGTCGTCGGAATCGTCGTCGCCATCGCCTTCATCGCTGCCGCCTGGTGGCTGCGCAGCCAGTACCTCGACGCGGTCTACGCGCGCCTGCGCACTCACGCGTTGAGCCTCGCCGATTATCAGCTCGCCGTCGGCCGGCCGGCGCCGGAGGAGATCGCCGAGCTCCAGGCACACGTCCGCGGCGGGGAAGAGAGGACGAGGGAATTTGCCGCGGCGGCGCTGGCCCGCCTGTCGCCAGACGTTTTCGGCGCCATGGTGCCGGAGCTGCTTGGATCCTCCGACCCCGTGATCCGCCGCCTCGCGCTTCAGCTGGGGCCGCCCGATCGGCTCACGCCCGAGCAGCTTGCGGCGGCGATTGTGGATGAGAACGGATGGGTTCGCGCCGCCGCGGCGGTCGCTGGCCGGGCTCTCCCGGAACGGCCGGGAGGCTCGGATGCAGTGCTTGGTGGTCTGCGCGATGCCGGCGATCCGCAGGACCGCGCGGCTGCGGTCTGGGCGGCGGCTTTCGTTGGCGACGAAGATTCGATCGCGCATGGGATGCGCGATCCGGACCGGCGCGTGCGACTCGAGTCGATTCGGAGCTTCGCGCGAATGAAAGGCGGTGTCCGCTACGTCGCCGAGTCCCTGATCGCATGCCTCCGCGACCCGGATGTCGAGGTGAGGCGCGAAGCGCTCCGCCAGGCGTTGCGCTGGACGCCTCCCCCGGAATGGGCGATGCGCTTCTCCGAGGCGCTGGCCGACGGCCTGGCGAGCGGCGACCACGACGTGAGGCTGCTGGCGGCAGAAGCGATGGCCACCCAGGCTCCCCAAGCGCTCGACCTGACGCTGCCGCTGTTGGCGGTCCGGGACGCAACCTCGGTGGCCACGGTCGAGGCGCTTGTCCGGAGCGGCAGGCCCGAGCTGTACCAGCGAGCTCGTGTGCACCTGGAAGCGCAGCTCGGGCAGGGTGCCCAGCTGGCGCGGCTGTCCGCCCGCGTCACGGGGGCGATGCAGCACGTCGATGGAAACGCGGGCGCCGGTTACGCGATGCTCCGCATCGGACTGGACGACTACGTGCAGAGCGCTGCCGAGTCGGGCCTGGCCGCGATGCGCGCGCTGCACGGCAAAAGGGGATTCGCGACGGTCGAGAGGGGACTGTCATCGGTGCATGCCCAAACGAGGGTGGAGGCGCTGGAGACGTTGTTAAACTTCGGCCCGAGCTGGCTCGCCGGACCCCTGGCCCGCCTCCTTGAACCGGAGTCGTTCGCCCCGGTCCTCTCGCGGCCGCTGTCGCGGGCGGAGCTCGAGGGACTGGCGAAACATCCCGACAAGTGGGTCCGCGAGACGGCGGAAGCCGCCTCGCATGGACTCGATGAACACATGAAAGAGCTGATCGCGCTGAAGCAGGTACCGCTTTTCACGGCGCTCACGCTCGAACAGCTCGCGAGCGTCGATCGCCTCATGGTCACCAGGCAGTACGCCAAGGGCGAGACGCTTTTCCGCCGGGGCGACGTAGGTGGCGAGCTGTACGTCGTCGTCGAGGGCGATGTCCGCGTCCACCTCGACCACGGTGGTCAGGAGGTCACGCTCGTGAGACATCGTGCGGGAAGCGCCCTTGGGGAGATGTCGGTGTTCGATGAGCAGCCCCGGTCTGCCAGCGCCCAGGCGATGAGCGACACGACCGTCCGCGTGCTGCGGCGCGACCGCCTGCAGGCGATCGTGCACGAACATCCCGAGGTGATGCTCGAGTTCATCAAGAACCTGAGTCAGCGACTGCGGGCGATGGACGAGAAGCTCGAATCTGCGGCTCCTCCAGCAAGCCCCTCCGGCCCTGCGGGCCACCTCCCCGTAAATGGGGAGGAGTTAACCGCTACTCCGTAGCCTCGGTCTCCCCTCGGACCTCGATCTTCTTGCGGGCGGCTTCGAGCCTTTCGGTGCAGATCTTCAGGTAGATGCGGGCTTCGTCGACGGCTTTCAGCGCATCCTCGAGCGACAGGTTCCCGTCCTCGAGCAGCTTCAGCTGCTCGTCGAGCTTGTCGAGCGCCGCTTCGTAGGTCAGATCCTGGCTCATGGCTCGACCTCCTCGACCCGCGCACCAAGGTGTCCCGACGACAGGCGAATGCGTACGCGGCGGTTGACCTTGGTGCCGCCGGCGGTGCGAATCACGCTGCCGGACTCGGCATCCAGCGTGATGCTGTAACCGCGGGCAAGCACGCCATCAGGGCTCAGTGCCGCAAGCCGCTGCTGACGATGAGCGAGAGCACTCGTCGCGCCCGTGAATCGCTCTGTGAGCGCGCGGTGGAGCCTTGCGGCCGCGCGGCGCGACGCGAGTGCGTTGGTGCTGCGCGTGAGTCGCGACATGGCTGCGCTCTTCACGCGTCGCGCCCGCTCGCGAAGAGCGTCCTCGCGGCGCGCCACCTGGGCGATCGGGCTGAGCCGCGCCAGCTCGCTGGTCGCGCGGGCCAATCGATCGGCTCGCTGGCGCACAAGCGACGGCAAGAGCTGGATCATCCGCTGCTGCTTGTGCGCCAGGCGCTCGGCCTCCCGCGCGACGCGCTGCACGATCTCGCGGTCGAGCCGGCGGCCGCGCTCCGCCAGCCGTGCGATGAGGTCCGACTTCTTGGGCACCACCCGAGCGCCCGCCTCGGTCGGCGTGCGGCACTCGGCGTCGCCGACGAGGTCTGCCACTGTCCGGTCGGATGTGTGGCCGAGGGCCGTCACCACTGGAAGTCGCGATTCGAGGATCGCTCGGGCGACGAGCTCTGTGTTGAACGCGTACATCTCCTCAAAGCTGCCGCCCCCGCGCGCCAGGACGATCACATCCGCGAGCTGCTCCTGATTGCACCGCCGCAAGGCCCGCGCCACGCTCATCGGAGCCCCGGCGCCCTGCACCTGGACGGGATAGACCACGATGCCCATGTTCGGGTATCGCTCCCAGATCGTTTCCTGCAGGTCGTGGATGACAGCACCGGTGGGCGAGGTCAAGATCGCGACCGACCGCGGTAGAAACGGGAGCCGGCGTTTGCGCTCGAGCCCAAACGCGCCCTGTGCCTCGAGTCGCCGCTTCAGGTCCTCGAGCTGCGCGCGCAGCTTGCCGATATCGTCGAACTCGACCTGGTCGACGATGAAGCGGATGGTGCCGTACTGCGTCCAGTAGTCGACGCGCCCCCGGAATATGAAAACCTGGCCGTCCTCCGGCAGCGTCGTGACGCGTCGCGCGTCATCCGCGTACATGAACGCGTTGATGAGGCTCTGGCCGTCGCGGATGACGAAGCTGTAGTGGCCCTTCGTGCCCTGCTTCATACCGCTGACCTCGCCCTTGAGCAGCAGCGCCGTAAGCGGTCGGAGCTCACGCCGGATCTCGTTGGCGAGCTCGGTGACGGTGTACGGGCGCTGCGCCTCTTCAGGCCGAAGCAATGAAGTTAGGTTACCTAGCCTCCGATCTGTGACATCGACTTGGCGGGCTTGATGAAGCCCGGCTTGTTGATGAGGTGTCCCTCCTCCTTGCGCCAGATCGCGGCCTCGAGGACTGACCCGAGATGATCGTCCGAGACGCCAGAGCGCATCAGCTCGCGCAGCGGCGTCTCGTGCAGTGAGAACAGGCAAGTGCGCAGGCCACCCTCGGCCGTCAGCCGGATCCGGTTGCACGTCGTGCAGAACGCCTGGCTGACCGAGGAGATGAACCCGATCCCGCCGGCCGCGCCGTCGGCGAACCTGTAGCGGGTCGCCGGGCCGGGTCGGGTGTCGACCACCGGCTCGAGTGGAAACTGATCTTCGATCTGCTCCTGGATCCGCCGGCTGGGCACGACCTGCTCGTTGGTCCAGATGTTGTCTCCGTCGAGGGGCATGAACTCGATGAAGCGCACCTCGTAGCCCTCCTGGTGCGCGAGGCGCGCGAAGTCCACGACCTCTTCGTCGTTGTGGCCCTTCATGACGACCATATTCAGCTTGATGGGCCAGAGGCCCGCCTCCCGCGCAGCGGTAATACCGTCCATGACGCGGTCGAACGCATCGCTGCGCGCCATGTCTTTGAAGGTGTCCATCCGCAGAGTGTCGAGCGAGATGTTGATGCGCTTGAGCCCGGCGTCGCGCAGCGCCAGCGCCTTCTGCCGGAGCAGGACGCCGTTGGTGGTCATGGTGATGTCTAGCGTCGGATCGATCGCATTGATCATCCCGATGAGCTCTTCCAGCTTGACGCGCACCAGCGGCTCGCCGCCGGTGATCCGGATCGTGCGCACGCCGTACCGCTCGACGAAGATGCGGGCCAGGCGGACGATCTCCTCGTACCTCAGGATGTCCTCGCGCGCCAGCCACTTGAGACCTTCCGCGGGCATGCAGTAGATGCAGCGGAAGTTGCAGCGATCGGTCACCGAGATGCGCAGGTCGTCGGCAATCCGCCCGTAGGAGTCCACAAGTCGACTGCTCGGCATTTAGCCGATGATAGGGCTCGATGGGGTACGAGAACATCCTGGTCGAAATCGAGGCGCCCATCGCCACGCTCACGCTCAACCGGCCGAAGGTTCTCAACGCGCTCAGCCCGGACCTGATCCGCGAGCTGACCTCGGCCCTGGCGGACCTCGATGCGGACGAGAGCGTCCGCGCGGTCGTCCTCACCGGCGGGCCGAAGGTGTTCGCGGCCGGCGCCGATATCGGCGATATGGCGGACCGGGGCGCGGTCGAGCAGCTGCGCCGCGACCAGACCGGCCGCTGGATGTCCCTCGCGGGATTCAGCAAGCCACTCATCGCCGCCGTCAACGGTTACGCGCTCGGGGGCGGCTGCGAGGTGATGCTGATGTGCGACCTGATCATCGCCGGCGAGACGGCGCGCCTCGGGCAGCCGGAGATCAACCTCGGCATCATCCCGGGGGCGGGCGGGACGCAGCGCTGGCCGCGCACCGCGGGCAAGTACGCCGCGATGGAAGTGATGCTGTCGGGAGCGCCGATCACCGCGGAGCGCGCCTACGAGCTGGGCATCGTGAACAAGGTCGTGCCCGCGGAGATGACGATCGAGGTCGCCAGGCGCCTCGCACGCCAGCTCGCCGAGAAGCCGCCGCTCGCGATCCGGATGGCGAAGGAGGCTGTGCTCAAGGCCTTTGAGGGGCCGCTGGCCGAAGGCCTCGCCTCCGAGCGCAAGAGCTTTTACTTTTTGTTCGCGAGCGAAGATCAGAAGGAAGGGATGCACGCGTTCCTCGAGAAAAGAAAGGGCGTGTTCAGGGGGCAATGAAGAGAGAAAGAGATGGCGACTGAGGTCGAGCAGCACGTGACCGTCGAGAACCAGGGTGGGATCGGCTGGATCCGTTTCAACCGGCCCGAGAAGATGAACGCGATCGGAGCCCTCACCCGGAAGCAGCTCGCCGAGTCGATCAAACAGGCGGAGCGCGACGACACGGTCAGGGTCGTGGTGCTCACGGGTTCAGGACGTGCTTTCTCGTCGGGCGCCGACGTGACGGAGATGGTGCAAGGAGCGGGTATGCGCACGCCTGAGGATGTGGGCAACGTCCTGCGCCACGAGTACATGCCGATGCTGATGCGGCTGCGGACGATGCCGAAGCCGGTGATCGCGGCGATGAACGGGCCGGCCGTCGGGATCGGCGCCAGCTTCGCGCTCGCATGCGATATCCGGATCGCCACGCCCGACGCGTACATCCTCGAGGCGTTCGTGAACATCGGACTGGCGCCGGACGGCGGCGTGAGCTGGCTCCTGCCGCGCCTCGCCGGCACGGGCGTCGCGTACGAGATGTTCTTCACCGGCAAGCCGCTGTCCGCGACGGATGCGCACCGGCTCGGCGTGATCAACCGGATCGTCCCGGCCGAGCGGCTCGAGGAAGAGGTCCGCGACCTCGCAGGTCAGCTCGTCGCCCAGCCGAGGCAGGCGCTCGCGGGAGCCAAGCGAGCCGTCAACCACGCGCTGGTTTCGAGCTACGAAGAGGCGATGGAGTTTGAGTCGTACCTGCAGGAGGCGCAGGCGGCGAGCGCCGAGTTCGCCGAAGGGGTGCAGGCATTTCTCGCACGGCGGCCGGCAAAAAAATAGATGCCTGAGGCCGTCATCGTCGCCACGGCGCGCACGCCGATGGGGCGCTACGGCGGCCAGCTGAAGGACGTACGGCCGGACGATCTCGCCGCGATCGTGCTCAAGGAAGTGTGCGAGCGCGCACATGTGAAGCCCGAGGAGGTCGAGGACGTGATCCTCGGCTGCGCGAACCAGGCGGGCGAGGACAACCGCAACGTTGCGCGCATGGCACTCCTCCTGGCCGGATTCCCGGTCCAGGTGCCGGGCCAGACCGTGAATCGCCTGTGCGGCTCCGGGATGCAGGCGACCATCGCGGCCGCCCGCGAGATCCAGTCCGGCGGGGCGGACATCATGGTCGCGGGCGGCGTCGAGAGCATGACCCGGGCGCCGTGGGTGATGCCCAAGCCCGACGCGGGATTTGCTCGCGGGCCGCAGACCGCATACGACACCGCGCTCGGCTGGCGCCTGGTCAACCCGAAGATGGCCGCGATGTACGGCACGCTGCAGATGGGGGAGACCGCCGAGCGGGTCGCCCAGAAGTACGAGGTTTCGCGCGAAGACCAGGACGCGTTTGCACTGCGCAGCCACCAACGCGCCGTCGCCGCGCAGCGATCCGGTCGCCTCGGGGAGGAGATCGTTCCGGTCTCGATCGCGCAGCGCAAGGGTGAGCCGCTGGTGCTGACCGGTGACGAGGGTCCGCGGCCCGATTCAACTCTGGAGGCGCTGGCCAGGCTGAAGCCCGCCTTTGCGGAGAACGGATCCGTCACGGCGGGCAACGCCTCGCCGCTGAACGACGGGGCGACAGCGTTGGTCTTGATGTCCGATACCAAAGCCAGGGAGCGCGGTATGCAACCCCTCGCGCGGATGGTCGCGGCCGCGCCCGCCGGCGTGCACCCGGACTATATGGGCATCGGGCCCGTGCCCTCATCGCTCAAGGCGCTGCAGAAGGCGCGGCTGCAGCCCACCGATATGGGTGTCGTCGAGCTGAACGAAGCATTCGCGTCGCAATCGCTTGCGTGCATGCGGCTGCTGGGCCTCGACGAGGAAAAGGTGAACGTCAACGGAGGCGCGATCGCGCTGGGGCATCCCCTCGGCAGCAGCGGCGCGCGCCTGGTCAGCACCCTGATTCGCGAGATGGAGCATCGAGATGCCGAGTACGGCCTCGCCACGATGTGCATCGGCGTCGGACAGGGCATCGCGTCGATCTGGCAGAAGATCTGAGCGAACGCGATCCGCAGGCCGTGCGGTCGATGTTCGACCGAATAGCGCACCGGTACGACACGGTCAACACGGTGCTGTCGGCGGGCACTGACGCCGGGTGGCGCCGCCGCGCCGCACGAGAAACCGGATTGCGGGCCGGCGGATCCGCGCTGGACGTCGCATGCGGCTCGGGCAAGCTGACGGCGGAGCTGGCGAAGCTGGCCGAGGGAGGCCGCGTCGTGGGCCTGGACTTCAGCCCCCGCATGCTCGAGATCGCCCGCCGCACGCACCCGGAAATCGAGTTCCTCGAAGGCGACGCGCTGAATCTGCCCTTCGACGACGCGACATTCGACGCATCGACGATCGCCTTCGGCCTGCGCAATCTCGCCAACCCGATCCGCGGCCTGCGCGAGATGCGCCGCATCACGAGAGGGCGCGCCGTCGTGCTGGAGTTCGTGCGGCCGCCGAAAGGCATCGTCGGCGGTGCGTACCGCGCCTATCTGAAAACGCTGCTCCCGGCCATCGGCGGCCTTGTCTCCGGCCAGCCGTCCGCCTACCGATACCTGAGCGATACAGTCGATTCCTATCGCACGCCGCAGGAATTGAGGGCGATGGCTGAGGGCGCTGGATGGTCAGATGTGCGCTTTCAGCTGCTGGCGATGGGAACGGTCGGACTACTTTCTGGGGGTCGCTAGGAGTTTCGGTCGACCGCCGACCGCGCGAGACCGACGAGCGTCGGGCGCAGCCCGTCGAGCTCGATGCTCTCCAGCTCGCGGACCGCATCTTCGACCAGCGCCTCGGCCTCTCTACGCACTCGGGGCAGGGCCTCGCACGAAGTCACCAGCTCGGTGACGCGTCCAACCTCCGCGTCGCCCAGGGAACCGGCGAGCAGCCGGCGCACCTCCGGGCCGACGACGCGGTCCTCCGCCGCATAGATAAGAGGAAGAGAGAGCACGCGCTGGCGCACGTCCTGGCCCACCGGTTTCCCCGAGCTCGGGCTGAAATCGACCATATCGTCGGCCATCTGAAAGGCGATCCCCAGCAGGTCGCCGTACCGCCGCAGCGCGCCGACGACCTCAGGCGCGGCTTCCGAGAGCAGGGCGCCCGACGCGCATGCGGCCGCAAACAACGAAGCAGTCTTGCCCCGCACCACCCGCAGGTAAGACTCACGGTCGCCCGGGTAAGCGCCTCGCAGCGCGACGTCGTCGATCTGTGAGGCGCAGATCGCCTCGAGCGCTTCGGCGACGGCCGAGGTAACCCCGGCATTGCCCATCTCGGCGATCAGGCGCGTCGCCTTGGCGAAGTAGAAGTCGCCGACCGCAATGGCCCGTTCCGGCCCTTCTTCGGCCGCGACGGTCGGACGGCCGCGGCGGTAGGTGCTCTCGTCGACGTAGTCGTCGTGGACCAGAGTCGCGTTGTGCAGCAGCTCGACCGCCGCCGCGAGCTCGGCGGCGCGCAGGGGGTCGTTGCGCGGGCCGATCGCCGCGGTCAGCTGGACGAGCTTCGGCCGGAGCCGCTTGCCGCCGGCTTCGACCAGCCGGCGCATCGGCGAGGCGACGGCATCCGGGTCGACCATCAGCTGCCTCAACAGCTCGATCTCCACGAGCGCCTCCGGCACCTCGTCTCGCAGCCTGGCGAAATCTCCGTCCAGCTGGAGCGCCAGCTGCCGGTGCCTGGGGCCGTCGAGCTCGACGGCGAACACCGATTGCCAGCGGCCTAGAAGGAGCTGACCGTCCTCGACGAGCAACGTGGCGAAGGCGCTCAGCAGGAGCTGGCGGCAGTGGGCGTGCCCGTTGACCGGCTCATCGAGCGGGATATCGAATCGGCGGGTGAAGTCGTCGTGCTCGTAACCGGCGCCGGTCGGAGCCAGCCGCTCCAGCATGCTTTCGAAATCGCGGTGCAGCAGCGGCTCGTTCTCGTTGACCGCGATGCCCAGCGTCGTGTGCAGCGACTGCAGATGGACGCGGCCGTCGCGGAGCCCGGAGCGCCGCACCGCCTCGCGGATCCGGTCGGTGACGTCGACGAACTCGGTGGCTCGGCTGGTCGCGAACTCGATCCGGTGAGGGCTCAACTCCCGGCTCCAAGGGAGCTTGCCAGGAGCGGCCTGGTGGCAGGTGTCGGCCGCTCGGCGGCGGCCGCGGACGACATCGACTCGATCGCCCGCGCGAACGCAACCTGGACGGCGAGCGGTGCGTTGTCGGCCAGCAGCCTGGAGCCGCGTGCCAGACACAGGTCGCCCATCAACAGCGTGGTCGGCGGCGCCGGCCGGCCGCCCAGGCCCTGCAGCCTCAGGCCGACCTCGATCAAGGCGGCGGCGAGGGCCAGCTTCGGCTGTTTTTCGGGAGCGAAGCGGCTGACATTGTCGAGGTACGCCCGATAGGTCTCGGACAGCCCGTCGGACCACAGGCCCTCCAGCCGGTCGAGCTCACGGTCCAGAGACTGGACTTGGACGCTCATTCGATGGGCTCGATCACGCTGCCGGCAAGCTGCCGGAAGGCAGAGAGCGCGCGGAGGCACGACTCGTCGTCGCGGGTGACCACGTAGTAGAGGCCGAAGCCGAGCACGGTGTTGAGCACCAGCGGGACCAGGACGTCCCGGGGAACGGTGAGCCGGATCCGGCCGTCATCCTCGAGCCGGTCGAGCTGCTCCTGGATGACCTCGCGGTAGCGCGTGAACAGCTCGGGCAGGTACGCCCGGAGGCGCTCTGTGCGTGGCGCTTGCACGAGGAGGTCGAAGGCCGCGAGCTGGACGTCGCCGAGGCGTCGCAACGAGTCCCACAGCGATTCGACGCCGACCTCGAGGACCTCCAGCGGGTCGGTCAGCTGGTTCAGGGTGCGGCGCAGCTCTTCGACCGACTTGGCCGTCAGGTATCGCCACGCCTCGACCAGCAGCTCGGACTTCGTGGGGAACCAGTACTGAAGGTTGCCGATGGCCACGCCCGCCTTCGAAGCGATCGACCGCACACTCGTGCCGGAGTAGCCATTTTCGAGGAGGGAATCCGCCGCCGCGTGGATGATCTGGTCACGGGTGCTCTCGGTGGCGGTGGCACCTGTCATACGTATGTACCAGTCTAAGCAGGCCCGGATCGCTGGTGCAGGCGGCCGCATGCCTCCCCCTGAGGCGAGACGGTGCCTTCAACTAATCTCACGTGCGGATGCGGTCCATCGCCGAAGCTTTCCCCAACCGGATTTGCGGCGTGCTGCGCACCGAAAACGCCGAGGCAGGCTTTCAGGCATGCCTGGCGGCCCTCGAGGCGGGCGTGTCGACGATCGAGATCACCAAGACCGTCCCGTCGTGCTTCGAGCTGATCAAGGGCCTCATCGCTACGACCGGCGGCAAGTATCCGATCGGCGTTGGCACGGTGTGGGATCCAGGCGCCGTCACCGAGGCGAAGCAGGCGGGTGCCTCATTCGTGGTGACGCCAGTCCTTCTACCCGAGGTCGCCGAAGCTTGCCGCAAGGAAGACATCCTTTGCGTGCTCGGCGCGTTGACCCCGACCGAGATCTACCAGGCACGCCTGTCGGGTGCGGCGCTGGTGAAGATCTTTCCGATCACGCCGGTTGGCGGTCCTCGCTACATCGAGTCGCTGAACGGGCCGCTGGCAGGCGTTCCGTTCTGGGTCTCCGGCGGCGTGCCGATCGAGGACATAGGCGCCTACCTGAGCCTGGGCGTCAAGGCGGTCGGCCTTACGGGTTCGCTGTTTCCGGCGGAGGCGCTTGCCCGCAACGATATGAACACGATCATGCGGAACGCCGAGCGCGCAGCGGAGGCCGCCGCACGAGGGGTTTAAGCCTTCAGCACCCCACGTGGTAGTTGCACATGGTCGCGGTGATGTTGGAGTAGACGTTGAGCAACTGGCCGCCGGTCGTGATCAAAGCGATGATGACGATCAGCGCGATCAACGCAAGAATCAGCGCGTACTCAACCATTCCCTGTGCGGACTGCAAGTTCAATTGGCGCATCACCGGCCTGAAAGCTTAACCATTGAGGCCCCCCTGTTGGTCGTTGCTCGGGCCAAAGCTTGCTCGACGACCACCCGAACCATGCGCTTCCGCCAGAAGTGGCTCAAATCGACATTGTCCAGCGGTTTGGCCGGCTTGGCCGCGAGCTCTGCCGCTTCGCGCACGACTTCTGGATCGAGCCGCTTTCCCTTCAGGAAAGCTTCAGCCGCCGGGGCTTCGAGCGGGTAAGAGGCGACCGCCGAGAGGACGATCCGGCAGCCGCTGACGATATCGCCATCGAGCTCGAGCGCGACCGCTGCGCCGGCGATCGGGAAGTCGATCGAGCCGCGCCGCCGCAGTTTGACGTACGCGCTGCGCGTGTCTGGTCTCGCCTTCAGGCGCAGGCCCGTCACGACCTCGGATGGCTGCTTGGCCATGTACTCGATGCCGTCGTCGCGGTAGAGCGTGGCGACGGGAACCTCGCGCTCGCCATCTGTCCCTGCCAGCGTCACGAGACCGTCGAGAGCGATGGCCATCGGCGCCGTGTCCGACGACGAAACCGCCCAGCAGCGCGGGCTGCTCGGCGCGACCAGGCAGATGTCACCATCTTTTTTCAAGCAGAAGCCGGCGGCCTTTCGCCACTCGTATGTCATGTCGTAGTAGTTGCATCGCGTGTCGACGCAGAGGTTGCCGCCGATCGTGCCGGCATTCCGCAGCGGGGGAGATGACACAAGGCCGGCGGCATCGGCGTACCCGGCGAAGTCTTGATTGAGATGCTCGTTGTGCGCGGCCGTGCTCAACTTGACTCCTGCGTCGATCGAGCACTCGCCGGAACCGTTGCGGATCTCGCGCGGGAGGAAATCGAGCCCGATCAGCGTATCGATCTCGAACTGGCGACGCTTCAGTTTCGGAAACAGGTCTGTGCCGCCCGCGACGAACATCGCGCGTGGGCCAAGGTCCGCGGCCATCCTGGCGGCCTCGCGGGGCGTCTTCGGCCGCAGGTACTTAAATCGCGGCAGTCGCAGCATCTTTGGGGGGTGGTTCGACTTTGATCGCCGGTGGATAGGGAATTGACGGAAAGTGCGGCGGTCCGTAGCGCGCGAGCTCTCCTTTCTCTTTGCGGCGCAAGGCTTCGACGATTTTTTCGGGAGTGACGGGGATCTCGTCGATCCATACGCCGAGCGCGTCGTGCACCGCGGCGCACAAAGCGGGCGGTACCGGAAGCAATGGGCCCTGTCCCGCTTCCTTGGCGCCGTAGGGACCTTCTGGGTCGACCGTCTCGACGATGAACGTCTCGATCTCCGGGATGTCGAGGAACGTCGGCGACTTGTACTCCAGCATCGACGGCCACTTGTGCAGGCCCTTGCGAAACGTCTGCTCCTCCATCAG
>WNGO01000803.1_pt1 | contig 27597 bp, 36 predicted proteins | sample 5400511 | NCBI WGS metagenome assembly WNGO01 (sample SAMN13153380, study PRJNA577476) | soil metagenome | isolation source: 20 cm soil or saprolite under Garry oak tree replicate 2 | place: USA:California | collected 2016-06-15 | reverse complement strand
TGAGACTTTTGCCGCGCCCGGCTAGCTTCCCCCGGCCATGAATGTAATCCCCCAGCGCGTGCGCGATGGCTTCGGGAAACTGATCGATCCACTCGCCCTCGTCTTCATCCGCCTGCACGTTCGGCCCAATCTCATCACCACCGTCGGTACCCTGGTGGTCATCGCGTCGGCGGCGGCGTTCGGTCTGGGGTGGGTCCGCTCGGGTGGCTTGCTGCTGCTCCTGTCCGGCGTGTTCGACCTGTTGGACGGCCGCGTGGCGCGCCGCGCCGATATGACCACGGCCTTCGGGGCGTTCTACGATTCGACGCTCGACCGCGTGGGCGAATCGGCGCTGTTCGGTGGGATCGCGCTGTACTTCCTGCGGGGCGGGGTGCTGCCGGAGCGGCTGACGCTCGCGGTGGTCGCGTGCCTTGTGGCCCTCGCGGCCTCGCTCATCGTGTCGTACACGCGGGCGCGGGCCGAAGGGCTGGGCCTCACGGCCCAGGTCGGGATTGCGCAACGTGCCGAGCGCGTGCTGCTGCTGGGTGTCCCGACGCTGTTTTTCGGCGCCGGGAACCGCGGAGTGTTGTTGTTCTGGATCGTCGTCGTTCTGGCGCTCGCCACCTCGGTGACGGTGGTGCAGCGCGTGCTCTACGTCGCGCGCGTGGCCGGGGAGCCCTCCGCGAGACGGCCGCCACGACAACGCGACACACTCCCGGGCCACGCGCCCGCGCTACAATCTCGGAAAGGACAGTAATCGTGGGGCTGGAAGCCGGTCGGGACATCGCGCCCGCCAAAGGAAAACTGGGCGTGATGCTCGTGGGGTTGGGTGCGGTCTCCACGACCTTCATCGCGGGCGTCGAGAACGTGCGCCGGGGCACCGGGCTGCCGATCGGGTCGCTGTCGCAGATGGGGACCATCCGGCTCGGGAAGCGCACCGAGAAGCGCAGTCCGAAGATCAAGGAATTCGTGCCCCTCACCGACTTGAAGGACCTGGTGTTCACCGCCTGGGACCCTATTCCCGATGACGCCTACACCGCCGCCGTGAAGGCCGGTGTGCTTGACCGGCACGAGCACCTGGAGCCGATCGCAGACTTTCTGAAGGGGATCAAGCCGCTCCCCGCCGCTTTCGACCAGCACTATGTGAAACGCCTGACCGGCACCAACGTGAAGAGCGCCAAGACCAAGCGGGAGCTCGCCGAACAGCTGCGGCAGGACATCCGCGACTTCAAGAAGCGCTCCGGCGTGGACCGCCTCGTGATGATCTGGGCGGCTTCGACTGAAGTGTTCCTGACGGCCGGGCCGGCCCACCAGACCCTTCAGGCGTTCGAGCGGGCGATGGAACAGAACGATCCGGCCGTCGCGCCGTCCATGCTGTACGCCTACGCCGCGCTGATGGAGAACGTGCCGTTCGCGAACGGGGCCCCCAATCTCACGGTCGACGTTCCCGCGCTCCAGCTGCTGGCCGAGCAGCGGCGGCTGCCGATCGGCGGCAAGGATTTCAAGACCGGCCAGACGATGATGAAGACCGTGCTCGCGCCCGCGTTCAAGGCGCGCATGCTCGGGCTCGCGGGCTGGTACTCGACGAATATTCTGGGTAACCGGGACGGCGAGGTCCTGGACGATCCCGAATCGTTCAAGACCAAGGAAGAGTCGAAGCTCGGCGTGCTCGAGTACATCCTGCAGCCGGACCAGTATCCCGAGCTGTACGGGAACGTCTTCCACAAGGTGCGGATCAATTACTACCCGCCGCGCGGCGACAACAAGGAAGGGTGGGACAACATCGACATCTTCGGATGGCTCGGCTATCCGATGCAGATCAAGGTCGACTTCCTGTGCCGTGACTCCATCCTCGCCGCGCCCATCGTCCTCGACCTGGCCCTGTTCTTCGACCTGGCGCAACGGGCGCGGCTCTCGGGCATCCAGGAGTGGCTCTCGTTCTACTTCAAGAGCCCCCAGACCGCCCCGGGGCTGTATCCTGAGCACGATCTGTTCATCCAGCAGACCAAGCTCAAGAACACGCTGCGGTGGTTGATGGGCGAGGAACAAATCACCCACCTCGGCATCGAGTACTACGAGAAGGCGTGAGCGTCCCGCAGTACGTCGTCACGGCCGTCGGCCTCGCCGCCATCGTTTGGGTGCTGTGGTACTTCCTGCTCTCGAAGGGATCCGCAACGGGGGCGCTCGCCGTCGCCGGCGTCCAGGAAGTGCGCGTGGTGGTGAAGGGCGGCTACACTCCCGATACGGTCGTGGTGCGGGCCGGCGCACCGGTGCGGCTCCAGTTCTACCGCGACGAGACCGCGGATTGCTCGGAGCGCGTCGTCTTCGAGGACTTCGGCATCGACGCCGCGCTCCCGGCGTTTCAGACCACCCCCGTCGAGTTCACGCCCGAGCAGGCAGGCGAGTTCCGGTTCCGCTGCGGCATGAACATGCTGAAAGGCCTCCTCGTGGTGGAGCCCGCCACCGTTGACCGACGCCCCACGACTTCCCCGCACAAGCTCCATGAATAAGGCCCGCCTCAGCTTGCCGATCGAGGGGATGAGCTGCGCGTCCTGCGCCGCCACGGTCCAGGAGGCGCTGCGGAGCGCCGACGGCGTGACCAACGCCTCCGTCAACTACGCCACGGGCAAAGGCACCGTCGAGTACGACGACGCCCAGACGAACGTGGCCGAGCTGATCAAGACGGTCCGGGCCGCGGGCTACGACTGCGGCCAGGCCGGCGTGACCTTCACCGTCGACCAGCTCCACTATGCGCCGAGCGTCGCGCCGCTCGAGCAGGCGTTGGGCGGCGTGCCCGGCGTGATCCGCGTCGCCGCCAACCAGGCGACGGAGACCGTCACGGTGGACTACATCCCCGGCGCCACCACGGCAGAGGCGCTCGAGCAGGCCGTTGAGCGGGCAGGCTTCCGTGTCGCCGAGCCGATCGCCGCCGAGGACCCGGTCGAGCGCGAGCGGCTCGCCCGCGAGCGCGAAGTCCGGGCGCTCGCGTGGAAGTTCACCCTCGCCGCCGTCGTGACGATGGTCAGCATGCTCGGCTCGATGCTGCTCATGGCGCACGATGCCGATGCCACGCTGAAACAGGTCGATCTGCTCGGGCGCCTGCTCATGCCGCTCGCCGTGCGGCTCCAGGAAGCGCTCTCCGGGCGTGGCGCGCTCGACCCCCAGTGGATCAGGGTCGGCTTGGCCGTGCTCACGCTGCCGGTGACGGTCTGGTCGGGTGGCCAGTTCTACCGGGGTGCCTGGAGCGGGGTCAAACACCGCACCGCCGACATGAACACGCTCATCGCCGTGGGCACGGGGGCGGCGTATCTGTACTCGCTCGTCGCAACCTTCGCCCCTGCGGGCCTCGCCGCCGCCGGGCGTCCGGCAGACGTCTACTACGAGGCGGTGTCCGCCATCATCGCCCTGATCCTCCTCGGGCGGCTGCTCGAGGCGCGTGCCAAGGGCCGAACCTCGGAAGCGATCCGGCGGCTCGCCGGACTCCGCCCACACGTCGCGCACGTGGTGCGCGAGGGCAAAGAGACCGACATCGCCGTCGAGGCGGTCGTCCCGGGGGACCTCGTAATCGTGAAGCCGGGCGAGAAGATCCCGGTGGACGGGATCGTCACCGAAGGCGCTTCTGCGGTGGATGAATCGATGCTGACCGGAGAGCCGATGCCCGTGGCCAAGAAGATCGGCGACGAGGTGATCGGCGCGACACTGAATACCACGGGCAGCGTCACGTTCCGCGCCACGCGGGTCGGCAAGGACTCCGCGCTCGGTCAGATCGTTCAGCTGGTCGAAGACGCACAGGCGACCAAGGCGCCGATCCAGAAGCTCGCCGATCGGGTCGCAGGGGTCTTCGTGCCGATCGTCATGGCACTGGCGATCGCGGCATTCGTGCTCTGGTACGACCTGGGGCCCGCGCCGGCCCTCGTGCTCGCGACCGTCGCGCTCGTGACCGTGCTCATCGTCGCCTGCCCTTGCGCGCTCGGCCTCGCTACGCCCACGGCCATCCTGGTGGGAACGGGCAAGGCCGCCGAGTACGGCATCCTGATTCGCAGCGGGGAAGCCCTCGATCGCCTCGCCGGCGTGCGCACGGTGCTGCTCGACAAGACCGGTACCCTCACCGAGGGCCGGCCGTCCGTCACGCACATCGTCACGGCCAAACGGCCGGACGGCACGCCGCTCGCGCCGGGGGAAGTGCTCAAGTGGGCGGCCTCGGTGGAGCAGCGCTCCGAGCACCCGCTCGCGCTCGCCGTCACCAAGGCGGCCAGAGACCGGCAGGTCGACGTGCTGCCGGTCGAGAAGTTCGCCGCCATGGAAGGGCGGGGCGTGCGCGGCACCGTGGACCGCCGCATCATCGAGGTGATCTCCTTGCGCCACGCTCGCGAGCGAACCCTCGAGCTCGGGACGCTCGGTCCCGACGCCGACCGCCTCGCGGACCAGGGACGCACCCCGGTGATCGTCGTCGTGAACAACACGGTATACGCGGTGATCGCGATCTCCGACCCGATCAAGGCGACCACGCCCCAGGCGGTCGCCTCCCTGAAACGCATGGGAGTCACGGTGATGATGGTGTCGGGGGATTCGAAGCGGGGCGCGCAGGCGGTGGCGAAGGAGGTGGGGATCGACCAGATCCTGGCCGAAGTGCTGCCGTCGCAGAAGGCCGACATCGTGAAGAAGCTGCAGCGGCAGGGCAAACAGGTGGCGATGGTAGGTGACGGGATCAACGACGCGCCCGCCCTCGCGCAGGCCGACGTCGGGATCGCGATCGGGACGGGGGCCGACATCGCCATTGAAGCGTCCGACGTGACGCTGATCCGCGGCGATCTGCGTGGGGTGGTAACCGCGATTCAGCTGTCGCGACGCACCATCGGGACGATCAAGCTGAATCTCTTCTGGGCCTTCGTCTACAACGTGATCGGCATCCCCGTCGCCGCCGGGGTGCTGTACCCATGGCTCCACGTGCTGCTCTCCCCGGTGCTGGCGAGCGCGGCGATGGCGTGGTCGAGCCTGAGTGTCGTCCTGAACAGCCTGACGCTGCGGCGCTTCAAGCCGGCATGGGAGGGGAGCCTGTGAGGTATTTCCATCGGACCACCCTCAGTCCCGACGACGCGTTGGCGCAGGCCAAGGCCTTCTTCGGCACGCGCCTTGCCCCGGCGGACGAGGCGGCGCGGCGGCGCACCTACGCGGGCGCGCTCGGCAAGGTGACGATCACGGCCCGCGCCGAGGGCGGGCACTACACGCTGGTGGAGGTCAGCACCGATCAGGTAGGCGAGTCGGAGCTCGACCGCCTCGCTAAGCGCTTCCTGGCGGAGGTACACAAACAGGTGGAGCCGGGCCACGAGCTCCGGGGAGCGTACTAGGGCCGTTCCAACGAGCGCGTCGCGTATCCCTGCGTCGCGTCGAAGAGTTGGAACGGTCCTAGCCCGCCACCTTCGCGCTGTACCCCGCCTGCGCGACCGCCGCGATGAGCTGGTCGGTGGTCGTTGTGTCGTCGTTGAAATCCACTTCCGCTTCGCCGCCCGAGAGGTCGACGACCGCCGAGTAGACGCCGCTCGCTCCCAGCAGCGCTTTCTCGACTTTCATCTGGCAATGCCCGCACGTCATCCCTGAGACCCGCAGCTTCAACGTCGCCATACCGCCTCCTGCGTCACCCCGGGGCATGGCCCCGGGGTTGGACGCCCACTACAATTTACGTCATGCCATCGCGTGCCGCACCGACCACGCAGTCGCCGCCCATCCCGGCGGGCCTCACGCGCGACCAGCTGCTCGAAATCTATCGCTACCTGCGGCTCACCCGGACCCTGGAAGAACGGCTCACCGCCCTCTACCGCCAGAGCAAGGTGATTGGGGGCCTGTTCCGCTCCCTCGGTCAGGAGGGAGAGTCGGTCGGGTCGGCGTACGCCCTCGCCCGCGGCCCCAACCCCGACATTCTCTCGCCGCTCATCCGTAACCTGGGCTCCATGCTGGTCATGGGCGCCGAGCCGATTGCCATCCTGCGCCAGTACATGGCCAAGGCCGAGAGTCCCACGCGCGGGCGCGAGCTGAACGTGCATTTCAACGACCTCGACAAGGGCTACCTCGGCCAGATCTCCCATCTCGGAGACATGATCCCGGTGATGGCCGGGATCGCGCTGACCTTCAAGCTGCGCGGTGAGCCGCGGGTGGGCCTGGTCTATGTGGGCGACGGCGCGACCTCGACCGGGACGTTCCACGAGGGCCTCAACTTCGCCGCGGTGCAGAGGGTCCCGCTGGTCGTGATCGCGGAATACAACTGCTGGGCCTATTCGACGCCTCCCGAGAAGCAGTTCGCGGTGAAGGACCTGGCTGAGAAGGCGAAGGCCTATGGTATCCCGGCCGTCACCCTGGACGGGAACGACGTGCTCGCAGTGTACGAGGCGACGCGGTTCGCGGTCGAGCGGGCCCGGAGCGGTCACGGCGTGCACTTCGTCGAGGTCAAGACGTATCGTCGCAAAGGCCACGCCGAGCATGATGACCAGCATTACGTGCCCAAAGACGAGCTCGACTGGTGGGCCAAGGAGAACGACCCGGTCGACCGTTACGTGAAGCGACTGGTGCAGGAGGAGTGGGTCGAGGAGCGCGAGCTGAAGGCGATCGACGATCGCGTGAGGGTGGAGATCGATCAGGCGACCGATGCCTGCGCCGGCGAGCCCCTCCCGCCGGGGGAGTCGGCGCTGGGTGGGGTGTACGCCGAGCCGGCGGCGGCACCGCGCCACTGGTACCGGAGCCTCTGATGGGAGACGTCACCTACCTCGAAGCGCTACGCCAGGGGTTGTGGGAAGAGATGGAGCGCGATTCCAGCGTTTTCATCCTGGGAGAGGACGTGGGGGCGTACGGCGGGGCCTTCAAGGTCACGGAGGGATTCGCCAAAAAGTTCGGCGAAGCGCGCGTCATCGACACGCCGATCTCGGAAGCGGCCATCGTCGGTGCGGCGGCCGGCGCGGCCCACATGGGCATGCGTCCGGTGGCGGAGATGCAGTTCATCGATTTCATCTCGTGCGCCTACGACATGCTCACGAACTACGTCGCCACCGCCCGCTATCGCGCTGGCCTCGCGACCCCGATCGTGGTGCGGGGCCCGTGCGGGGGCTACGTGCGGGGCGGTCCGTTCCATTCGCAGAACCCGGAGGCGGCCTTCTTTCACACCCCGGGCTTGAAGATCGTGTATCCCGCCACCGCGCGGGACGCAAAGGGCCTGATCAAAGCCTCAATCCGGGACGAGGATCCGGTGATCTACCTCGAGCACAAGTGGCTGTACCGCCGGATCAAGGAAACACTTCCGGACGAAGAGGAGATCCTCACGCCGATCGGCGAGGCCCGGCTGGCGCGCGAGGGGAAGGACCTGTCCATCATTACCTACGGTGCCACGGTCTGGAAGTCGCTCGAGGCGGCGGACCAGCTGGCGAAAGACGACGGCCTCGCGCTCGAGGTGCTCGACCTACGCACGCTGTTGCCGATGGACGATGCCGCGATCATGCGCACGGTGCAGAAGACCAACAAGGTGCTCATCGTGCACGAGGACACGCGGACCGGTGGCCTCGCCGGCGAGATCGCCGCGCGCATCAACGAGCAGGCGTTCGCTTGGCTCGACGGCCCCATCATGCGGGTGACCGCGCACGACGTGCCGCTGCCATACGCGCCGACATTGGAGGATTTCGTGTTGCCCCAGACGGAAGACATTGTGAAGGCTGCAAGATGGCTTGCGGCGTATTGATGGAGACTCTATGGCGCGCGTAGACGTCCTCATGCCCCAGATGGGCGAGTCGATCGCCGAAGGGACCCTCTCCAAGTGGCTCAAGAAGCTGGGCGACGAGGTGAAACGGGACGAGCCGCTGTTCGAGATCTCGACCGACAAGGTGGACGCCGAGATCCCGGCGCCGTCGGCCGGGGTCCTTGCCGAGATCAAAGTGCAGGAGGGCCAGACCGTGCCGGTGCAGACGCTCGTGGCGGTTATCGAGACCGAGAAGGGCGCCGCTGTGAAGGCGGCGGCACCCGCGCCGGCGGCTTCGCCCGCGGCGCCCACGGTCGCAGCAGCCCAGCGGGCACCCGCTCCGCCCCTTCCCGCCCTCTACCGCCCTCTACCGCCCCGGTGGTGGGGAAAGGGGACGGGGGCGTCGAGACCGCCGAGGAGCGCCTGCGCCGCAAATCCACGCCCCTGGTTCGCAAGATCGCCGCCGAGCATCAGGTCGACATCTCGACCATCCCTGGAACCGGCTTTGCGGGGCGCGTCACGAAGCAGGACATCCTGGGCGTCATCGAGCGCGGGGCGCCGGCCGTCCCCCGAGCCCCCAGCCCACAGCCCCTGGCCCCCGCTGTTCAGCACCCCGTCGTCGAGCCCTGGCCCGGAGACCGGGTCGAGCCGTTCTCGAAAATCCGCAAGATCACGGCGGATCACATGATCATGTCGCGCCGGACCTCGGCGCACGTGACGAGCTTCTTCGAGATCGACTACAGCCGCGTGGCCGAGCTGCGCCGCAAGCACAAAGCCGCCTACGCGGAGCGCGGCGTGAACCTTACCTACCTCGCGTTCATCGCAAAGACCTGCGCCGAGCAGCTGCGGAAACACCCGGTGGTGAACGCCGCCGTCTCCGGCGACAATATCATCTACCGTCGCGACGTCAACATCGGGATCGCGGTGGCGCTCGACTGGGGACTCATCGTGCCGGTCGTGAAACGCGCCGACGAGCTGTCGCTCGCCGGGCTGGCCCGCACGATCAACGATCTGGGCGAGCGCGCGCGGACCAAGAAGCTTTTGCCCGATGAGATCCAGCGTGGCACGTTCACCATCACGAACCCGGGCGTGTTCGGCTCGTATGCGGGAGCCCCGATCATCAACCAGCCGCAGGTGGCGATCCTCGGCGTAGGCGCGATCGAGAAGCGTCCCAAGGTGGTGACGCTGCCGGACGGCACCGACACGATCGCCATCCGCACGATGGGCATGGTGTCGATGTCGTACGATCACCGCGTCGTGGACGGCGCCGACGCGGACCGGTTTCTCGCCGACGTGAAACGCGCGCTCGAGGACTTCCCCGAGGGAGCGATCTAGCCATGCCCAAGGTGTTGACCGCGGCGCGGGTACGCGTGCCCCCGACCAACGAGGCCGACTACCTCGCCACCCTGCGGGAATTGTGTCAGTTCGCCGACGCACGCGGCCAACGCATCTGGCTGTTCCGCAACGCCAAGGACCCGCAGCTCTTCACGGAGTTCTCCGAAAGCCAGACCGAAATGTCACATCGCGCCCAGGCGTCGCGGCTGCCCGAGGAGATCAAGCTCGAGAAGCGGCTGCAGAGCCTCGGGACCTACGCCCCGGATGCCTGGGAGCTGTGGACCGAAGTGTCACTCGCGGCGCCGACCGAGGCGTAGGGGAGCGGCCATGGCGGGGCGGACGATCGCGGTGGACGGCGAGACGTGGGAGGTCGCCCCGGCGGGGCGCGTGACCGTGTACGACCGCGACCAGTTCGGGGTGGTGTTCGAGCAGGGGACGGGCCCCGAGCGGCGGCGTCGCTTCAGCCGCTACGCGCCGGTGGGGAGCCGCAGTCCCGAGGCGGCGTTGGCCGAGCTCTCCGAGCAGGAGCTGGTAAAGCTGTTCCGGGAGTCGCAGCCCGCTTGGACCGCGCCGGAGGGTGCCTACGGCGCGCGTTGACCTGCATTGCCATTCGACGGCGTCGGACGGGGAATACCCTCCCGCCGACGTCGCGCGGCGGGCGCAGGCCGCGGGTCTGGCCGCGATCGCCCTCACCGACCACGACACGACGGGCGGCGTTCCCGAAGCGACCCGCGCGGGTGAGGCGCTCGGCCTGCGCATCGTGTCGGGGTGCGAGTTCAGCGTGAAGGCCCCCTGGGGCGAGCTGCACCTGCTCGGCTACTTTCTTCCGCCCGGTCATGCCGGCCTCGAGCAATTCCTCGCCGGCACGCGGGCTGCGCGACAGCGTCGTGCCGAGCAGATCGTCGGGCATTTGCGCCGGCTCGGGATCACGATAGAGCTGGTGGACGTCGCGCGCGCAGCGAACGGGGGGGCGATGGGTCGCCCCCACGTGGCCCGGGCCCTCGTGCAGCGTGGCGTGAGCGTCGACATGAACGACGCGTTCGCGCGCTATCTCGGCCGGGGCAGGCCAGCCTACGTCGAGAAGCCGTTGCCGACGCTGCAGCAGGTTGCCGACCTGGTGCACGCCGTCGGTGGGATCGCCGTCGCCGCCCACCTCGGCGACCACGGCACCGAAGGACAGATCCGGCAGTTCCAGGAGCAGGGTCTCGACGGCCTCGAGGTGCGGCATCCGAGCCACTCCCCCGGTGCCGAGCGGCGACTCACCGGGATCGCGCAGCGCCTCGGCCTGGCGATCAGCGGCGGTTCGGATTGGCACGGTGACATGGAGCTGGGGGATTCCCACGCGCCACTTGGCGGGCTCGATATCCCGCTGGACTGGCTCGAAAAGCTTGAGGAGCGTCGAGCAACAATGTCACGCGAACCCGTCCCCCAGAACCGTAGGACAATCACATGACCGAGCTCCTGGCCGTCGGCAGCAAGGCGCCCCCGTTCACCGCCGCCGCGTCGGATGGCAAGACCTACAGCCTGGCCGATGTCCTGAAGACGAAACAGGTCGCGCTGGTGTTCTATCCCGGCAACAACACCCCTGGCTGAAACCGTCAACTCTCCGCCGTGCGCGACGAGATGGCCAAGTTCCAAAAAGCGGGCATCCAGCCCTTCGGCGTCAACCCCGCCGGTGTGGAGAGTCACGCGAGCTACGTCCAGAAGCTTCGCTTCAATTTTCCGCTGCTCTCTGACCCCGACCGCGCGATCGCCCGCGCCTACCGCGCGCTGAAAGACGACGGCAAGGGCGTCCAGCGCTCGGTGTACGTGGTGCAGCGGAATGGCACCGTCGCCTTCGCACAGCGCGGCGCCCCTCCCGTGGACGAGATCGTCGCGCATGCCGCCTGACTTTCGCGGCAAGGTTGCGCTCGTCACCGGTGTGGGTCGCGTGGGCCAGATCGGCCACGCCGTCGCTCGGGGGTTCGGTCGGGCGGGCGCGCAGCTGGTCATCGCGGACGTCAACGCGGCCGGGCTGGCGGACCGGGCGAAGGAATTCACGGCGGAGGGCTTCTCCGTCCACGCCGCAGCGGGTGATCTCACCACGCCCGGCGCGGCCCTCCGGGCGGTCGCCGCGGCACGCGAGCGCTTCGGGGGGCTCGACGTCGTGGTGAACGTCGCCGGCGGGCTCGTGAGCTACGGCCCGGTGCTCGAACTCAAGCCCGAGCGGCTGGAGCTCGAGCTCGCGATCAACATCAAGACGACGTTTTACGTGTCGCAGGCGGCGATCCCCGCGCTGCGCGATCGCGGAGGTGGAGCCATCGTGAACTTCGCCTCCGCGGCGGTCTTGAAGCCCCAGAGTCAGCTGGCCGCTTACACCGCCGCCAAGTCCGCCGTGGCCGGGCTCACGCGCGCCCTGGCGCACGAGCTCCGCGACGATGGGATACGAGTGAACGCCGTCGCGCCCGGTATGATGAAGACGGCGGACAATCTCGCGCAGATGCAGGGCGCCAAGGTCCGCTGGGTGGAGCTCGACGATCTCGTGGCCGCGGTGCTGTACCTCGCGAGCGACGAAGCGCGGGCGGTGAGCGGCGAAATCCTTGCGGTGACCGGCCGGGACGTCTAGGCGTGAGCGAGCCGGTCATCATGCGCGACGTGGTGGTCGTCGGTGGCGGCTGCTACGGGACGTTCTACGCAGGGCAGCTCGCCAAGGCCAAGGAGCGAGGCCGGGCCCATTTCCGGCGCGTCGTGATCGTCGATCGCGATCCCGTTTGCCGGGCGCGCGCCGAGCTGGGCGAGGCTTCGGACCGCGTGTTCGTGCCGCGGGACTGGGACGGGTATTTTCGGGAGCGTCTGGGCGGGGCGGTCCCCGCGGCGGAGGGCGAGCCGCAGGACTACATCGTCCCCTCGCCGCTCATGCCGCACCTCATGTTTGAGTGGCTCGTGCACCGCGCGCGCGAGCGGTGGCCGGGGCGAACCATCGACGTAGCCCCCGTGCCGGGTGAGCCGGGGACGCCGTACGACCGCACCGGACCCGATCGCACCCGATATGTCTCGTTTGCCGACTGGATCTGTCCCACGCACTGCATCGAGCCCGCCGTCTGTCCGGCCATCGGAAGCGCGCGGACCTGGGAGATGGGGGACGCGGTTCGTGGGCTGACGGATCGGCTGAGGGCGGCCGGCGAGCCGGTGCACGGGCCGGCCCTGTTCGTGTGCCGCCATCACGTGTTCGGCGTCGGCACGTTCGCAGTCGACGCGGTGCTCGAGGGCGACGCGCTGGTGCAGGCCGCGGGCGAGAGCGGCTCGGCGGAGGCGGTGTTGGTGGGGACGATCTCGAGCTGCCACGGAGCCCTGAACATGCTGCGGATCGGGGCGGTAACGGGCGGTAACAGGCGGTAATGGGCGGTATCCCGCGGGCGCTCTACCGCCGATTACCGCCCATTACCGTCCGTTACCGCCCATGACTCCCGAAGTGCGTCGAGCGCACGTCACCTGCGCTTGCGATCTGTTCAACGCCGGCGACTACTGGGCCGCCCACGAGGCCCTGGAAACCGTCTGGCGTTCTATAATTAGCGATGGCGACGAGGCGGCGGGACGGGTTTGGCAGGGGTTGATCCAGGCGGCGGCGGCGTTGCTGCACCAGCGGCGCGGGAACGAGCATGGCGTCGCCGTGGTGGGCCGGTCGGCGCTCGAGAAGCTGGGGGGGCCGCAGCGGCCCGACGTGGAGCTCGAAACGGTTCGGTTTCGCGAGCGGCTCGCGCGGGCCCTCGCCGGCGAGGCCGGGCCGCCGCGGCTCGAGCTGCGTGGCGCCGATGGAGCACTGACGACCAATGACTGACGACACCAAGACCGGATACGACGTGATCATCGTCGGGGCGGGCCCCGCCGGGCTGTGCGCCGCGATGTACGCGGGGCGCGGCATGCTCAAGGCCCTGACGATCGAGCGCGGGGCGCCGGGCGGCGAGCTGTTGAACACGGACCTGATAGAGGACTACATCGGGTTCGAGAGCATCAAGGGGTGGGAGCTCGCGCAGAAGATGGCGGAGCACGCGAAGAAGTTCGGCGCCGAGATCGTGACCGACACGGTGGAGCAGGTCCGCAAGGCGGACGATGGGTGGTTCGACGTCGCCACGGCTCGGGGCAAGACGTACCGCGCGCCGGCCGTGATCCTCACCGCCGGCGGGACTCCCGTCAAGCTCGGGGTGCCCGGAGAGGGGGAGTACGCCGGGAAGGGCGTGTCGTACTGCGCCGTGTGCGACGGGGCGTTCTTCAAGGGCGAGGTGCTCGCGGTGGTGGGTGGCGGAGACGCCGCGGTCGAAGAAGCCGATTACCTCACCCGATATGCGACTAAAGTCTACATCGTGCATCGGCGCGACCAGCTGCGCGCGTCCAAGATCCTCCAGGAGCGCGCGTTTGCGAATCCGAAGATCGAAATGATCTGGAACAAACAAGTGGTCGAGATCAAGGGGACCGCGCGCGGTATCCATCACCTCGAGCTCGCCGACACGGGCACGGGAGACCGCTCGAACCTCGTCGTCGGCGGTGTGTTCATTTTCATCGGGTTCAAGCCCAATACGGGTCTGGTCGAGGGACACCCCAAACATGACGCGGGCGGCTACTTCATCACCGATGATCGGATGATGACCTCCATCCCGGGTCTGTTCGCGGCGGGGGACGTGCGCAGCCAGCTGACGCGCCAGATCACGACCGCCGTCGGCGATGCCACCACGGCGGCGCTTGCCGTCGAGAAGTATCTCGCGACGCTCCCCGATTAGTCATGCGCATCGTTCAGATTCCCAACGGCCAATTCGTCGAGAACTGCTATTTCGTCATCGACGAAGCGACGGGCGAGTGCGCGATCATCGACCCCGGCGAGGGAGCGGGCCTGATCGCTCACAAGCTGCAGACCGAGCGCGTCACCCCTATCGGGATCTGGCTCACCCATGCGCACATCGACCACGTGCTCGGCGTCCCGCGGCTCAAGGCCGACACCGGTGCGCCCGTCTACCTGCATCCGGCGGACCGGTTGCTGTACGACCACGTCCCGGAGCAGGCCGTCGCCTTCGGCATGCGCGCCGAGCGGCTGCCCGCACCGGACCGTGAGCTCGTTCACGGCGACGTGCTGCGGGTGGGCGGACTTGCGTTCCGCGTGCGTCACGCCCCCGGGCACTCGCCCGGGAGTGTCGCGTTCGAAGGGCAGGGCGTCGCGTTCGGCGGCGACGTGCTGTTTCAGGGATCGATCGGTCGAACCGACCTTCCGGGGGGCGACTTCGACACGCTGCTCAAGAGCATCGAGCGCGAGTTGCTTACGCTGCCCGATTCGACCATCGTGTACAGCGGCCATGGACCGCAAACCACCGTCGGACACGAGCGCCGCGCCAATCCCTTCCTCACCGGCGCCTACCGCCACGGCTAGGCCGCGCCCGACCTGCCTGCGCTGCGGGGCCGAGGTGCGACCCGAGCCGTGGGGGTGCAAAAACCCCTGCCCGAACTGCCGCTTCATGTACCCGCTGGGCGACTGCTCCGATTGAACCGATGAGTCACCTGCTTGCCCTCGCGCTCCTGGGTGTGGACTGTCTCGTGCGCGCCTGGCGGATTCAGCTCGCCGTCTGGACGGCAGGGGGACGGCTCTCGTTCAACGACGCCTTCCGGCTGAACCTGTATGGCGAAGCGGCGTCCCAGCTCACGCCGAACCGCCTGGGGGGCGAGCCGGCCCGCTTTCTCGGTCTGGCGGAGGCCCGTGTCCGACCGGTCACCGCGTTGGTGGCGATCGGCGTCGAGGTCGCGTCCGAGTGGCCGGTGTTCGTGCTCGCCGCTGGCGCCCTGGTCGCGTACTACGTGCCCGATTGGCGGGACGCGGCGCGGCTCTGGCTGCACCGCCACCGCGCCGGCGAGCTGGTCACGGTCGAAATCGTCGCGCTGCTCGTGTTGCTCACGATCTACCTGCTGCAGCGCCTGGTGCGCTCGGGCAGGATCCGGCACCGAGTGCGCCGCCAATGGCGGGTGGCGTGGGCGCACGTCCGGCGGGCTCCGCGGTGGGTCCTCGGCGCGGGGGCGGTCCTGACCGTGGTCAGCGTCGTCGCGCGGGCCCTCGTCCTGCCGGCGCTCGTCTGGGGCATCCCGGACCGCCCGTCGTTCCACCAGATGTTCTTCGGTTCGCTCGCCCTCCTGCATGCGCCCCTCGTGGTACCGCTTCCGTCGGGGGGCGGGGGGCTTGAGGTCGCGTTCCTGAACGGGTTCGCGGGGGATTTCGGTGCGCGCCAGGTGACGATGCTGCTGTGGTGGCGGTTCTACACGGCGATCCTGCTCACCGTGCTCGGAGTGTTCGCCCTTGTGCGATCCGTGGGCTACCACGCCGCAGTGCAGCTGTTCAAGATCGGGTGGGGGAAGCGAACAGGAGAGGTCAAATGACGACACCGCGGATTACGCCGCTCACGCCGGACCAGGCGGACCCGGATGTGCGGCCGATTTTCGAGACCTATCTGAAGGAGCGCGGCAACATCCCCAACATGTTCCGCACGGTGGCGCTGCGGCCGAACCATTTGCGGACGATGATCGCGCACTTCCGAACGGTCATGAACGAGGGCAGCGTCCCCCCGCTGTTGAAAGAGCTGTTGTGGGTGCGCATCTCTCATCTCAATCGCTGCCGGTATTGACTCGGCTCCCACACTGTCTTGGCAAGACAGAAGGGCGCCAGCGAGGAACTGATCGACGCGATCCAGGACCGGCGCGGGCGGGCCCCGCTCGAGCAGCTCGACCCCGGCTGGCGGACGGCACTCGAGTACGCCGACGTCGTGCACGTGTCGGGCCACCTGGTGACGGACGACCTCTATGCGAAGCTGCGGGCGGCGTGGGACGAGGGGCAGATCGTGGAGATCACCCTGGTCATCGGTATGACCGAGTATTTCAACCGATTCAACGACAGCTTGCGGGTGGAGCCAACGAGGTGATCAGGGGGGTGGGGCGATCGCGACGAGCACGACCGTCCGCTCCAGCGCCCGCTCGACTCCGTGCGGCACACCTGCCGGCGCCAGGATGAGGTCTCCCGGCCCCGCTTCCCGGACACTCTCGCCCAGGATGAACCTCGCCTTTCCTGTCACAACCAAATAGAATTTGTCGGCTCCGGCGTGCGTGTGCACCGGTTGCTCCTGCTCCGGCTCAAAGCAATTCAGGCCGATCAAGAGCCGGTCCGAGCGGAAGCAATCCAGCTTGGTCATTTTGGTGCCCGAGAAGCGAGCGCGCTCGGACAAGTGCTGCAGCAGATCCGGGGTATCCATGGGCGATTCCTGGTTCGAGACCGACGGCACCGTGACCGAACGGACGGAGGCGATGGGCGCGACCCGCATCGAGCGTGATCCCCTGGGCGAGCTGCCCGTCCCCGCCGACGCGCTCTACGGGATCCAGACCGAGCGGGCCCGCCAGAATTTCCCGATCTCCCATCTCCTGCCCCTCGCGCCGTTCGTGGACGCCGTCGTCTGGATCAAGAAAGCCGCCGCCCTCGTGCACAAGCAGACGGGGCGTCTCGACCCGAAGCTCGCCGACGCGATCGTGCGGGCGGCGGACTAAGTGCTGGCCGGGGAGCACCGCCATCAGTTCGTCGTGGATCCCTACCAGGCGGGCGCGGGGACGTCGCACCACATGAACTGTAACGAGGTCCTCGCCAATCGCGCGAATGAGCTGCTGGGCGGGAAGCGCGGCGAATACAAGCCCGTGCATCCGAACGATCACGTCAACATGGCCCAGTCCACCAACGACGTAATCCCGACCGCGATCCGGCTGGCCGCGCTGTCGCAGTTGCCTGCGCTGCTCGACGCGATGGGACGGCTGGCGCGGGCCTTCCTCACGAAGGCGCAAGCGTTCGACAAGATCCTCAAGTCCGGCCGCACGCACCTGCAGGACGCGACGCCGATTCGACTGGGCCAGGAGTTCACCGCGTACGGCCACACGATCGAGCGCAACCGAGACCGCGTCGCCCAGGCGGCCGATGCGCTGCGCGACCTCGGCATCGGGGGCACGGCCGTCGGAACGGGCCTGAACGCCGAGCCCGCGTACCCGGCCCTCATGGTGAAGCAGCTCCGGACCATCACGGGCATCGAGGTGCGGGAGGGGAAGGACCGCATCCAGCTCATGCAGTCCATGGGCGACCCGGCGGCATTTTCCGGAGCGTTGCGCACCTACGCCATGGACCTCGGCAAGATCGCGAGCGACCTCCGCCTGCTCGCCTCGGGCCCACGCACGGGACTCGCGGAGATCGTCCTGCCCCCGGTCCAGCCGGGCTCGAGCATCATGCCCGGGAAGGTGAACCCGTCGATCGCCGAGATGGTGAACATGGTGTGTTACCAGGCGCTCGGAAACGACGTCACGATCGCGGCCGCCGCGGAGGCAGGACAGCTCGAGCTCAATGTCCTGATGCCCGTGATCGCGCACAACCTCCTGTTCACCATGCAGATACTCACGAACGCCACGCGCGTGTTCGCGGAGCGGTGCGTCGAGGGCATCGACGCCGACCGCACACAGTGCGAGTACTGGCTCGAGCGCAGCCCTGCGCTCGTCACCGCCCTCGCCCCCAGGATCGGCTACGCCGAGGCGGCGAAGCTCGCCAAGGAAGCGGTGGCGAAGAACGTCACCGTGCGCCAGCTCGTGATGGAGAAGGGCGTACTCAAGGGCAAGGACCTCGAAGCCGTGCTCGATTTGCTGGCGATGACGGAATTGGGCGTCCCCGGAGAGCGCAAATAGCCGAGCACGGCCGTGTGCTGTGCACACTCTTTTGGTCGGAGGAGCACCAATGAGCTGGATCGTCGCGGGCTTGATCGCAGGCGTCGGCGCGTTCTTCGCCGATTTCGTCATGTGGGGAAAGGTGTTCACGGGTCCGGAAATGCGCGGGTTCGGCACCATGCCGCCCACGCCTGAGGAACAGAAGAAACTGATGGCGTCGAACATGCCGAAGGCGGCGGCGCTCGCGCTGGTCTTCGGTCTCCTGCTCGCGTGCTCCTATCAACGGCTCAAGGGCGGGCTCTGGGTGCAGGGCGGCGGGCCCCTCGCGGGAATGGAGTTCGCTACGCTCCTCTGGTTGTGCACCATCGCGTTGTCCACCGTCGGCAGCGGCGTGTGGTATGATAAAGTTCGACCGTTGCTCAAGGCGACCTTCTGGTCGTGGCTGGTCCGGATGAACGTCGCCGGTCTCATCGTCGGATTACTCGTCAAGTAAGCGCCGTCACACGGGGGGTCGTGATTCGAGTCACCGAATCCGACCCCCGCCGTCGTTATCCGTTGCGGCATGCGTACGACATGGCTGGTTGCCGCGGCGCTGGCGCTCTTGGGCGCTTCATCCGCAGACGCGCAGCGACGGGCGCGCATCGGCCCGACCTATTCGTCGCTCAGCCTCGAGGATCGCTCCGGCTCGAGCCACAGCTTCCCGTCCTACGGCGGATCGGTCGCCTTCATCACCGGCGAGGAGAGCGAGACCGGGCTCACGATCGCCCGCTACAACGATCTATCGACCGATAAAGGCCTACGGCGCCTGAGCCTGTATGCGCTCGACTCCTACTACTATCCCGTAGGCACACGAGGTGTCGTCGCACCTTTCGCGCTGACGGCCCTCGGCCTGGCGCGGGTCACGGAGGTCGACTCGCTCTGCCTGCTCTCCATCATCGCCTGCAACGCCACTGCCTCGGCGACCAGCGAGCTCGCGCTCGCCTTCGGACTTGGCGTGCGCGTGAATGTCGGGCGTACCGTCGTGGCAACGCTTGCGGGGCGCTTCCTCGAGGTCCCGGGGAGTCAGATCCAGGCGCTCGAGGCCGTCGCGAACGCATCGGTTGCGTTCGGCGGCGTGCGCAAAGGGGAATTTCTCGCCGGTACGGTCGGTCCGGCGGCGAGCGTTCTGATTCCAATCGCCGGCTCCCTGCACGGGCGCGCTCCGTTCGTCGGGGCGCGATTCCGGCGCGACACCAAGAAGGCGGGCACCCTCGCGGTCCAGATCGACTTGGCCCCGCTCCGCATCACCGCGGGCTGCCCTTCGACCGGTTGCAACGAGAATGCGGTGCTCTTCGCCCCCGCCTACGAGGCGTCGGTTCGTCCCGCATGGGGGCGGGTGTACGGGCAGGCCGGCCTGCTGCTCGCCGGTGTGTATTCACAGGGGCCAGACCGTGGCATCGCCCAGGGAGCGCACGGCGGCTTGGGTGCCGACTTCTACAGCGGGCGGATGATGTGGAACCTGAACGGGCGACTGCTGTGGCTGCAGCGGAACTCGGGGGAGAATGTGTTTGGGGTGCAGGTGGGCGTGAGCGTCAGTCCGAAACTGGGCGGTAAAGGACGGTAGAGGGCGGTAGAAGACGGTAGAGGTCCTAGAGGCCGAAAACGCGCCATTTGCCGCCCTCTACCGCCCTCTACCGTGGCGGGGTTGGGTTACGGGGGGCTACCGCCGTATATTGTTTCCATGCGCGTCACCACCTGGGCCGAGTACGGGTTGATCGTCTCTGTGAACCTCGCGAAGCGCGCGGGGCAGGGGCCGGTCGCGGCGCGCGAGCTGGCCGAGCAGGAGCGCCTGCCCCACGATTACGTCGAGCAGATTCTGCTGCGCCTGCGGCGCGCCGGCCTGGTGGATTCGGTCCGCGGCGCCAAGGGCGGCTACCATCTGGCCCGCGAGCCCCACGGCATCACCGTCAAGGACGTGATCGAGGCCTCGGAGCACGTCACCTTCGAAGTCAACTGCGATCTCCATCCCGTCGACCCTCAGCGATGTAGTCCGGAGGCTGCGTGCAGCATCCGGCCCGTGTGGCGAATGCTGGAACAACGGATCAACGATCTGTTGGCCGGCATCTCCCTCGCGGACCTCACGCACGATGAGCCCGAGTTGTATCACATCGCCGGGGCGCTGGCCGGGAACTAGTCCCGCCATCCCAATTGTTTTTTTTCACCTGAAACCCGACTAGCACTGTCGGGTTTAACCTGATTGGAGGCACGCGTGGCATACGCGCATCCCGAAGTGCTCGTTTCCACCGAGTGGGTGGCGGGCCACCTCACCGATCCAGGCATCCGCTTGATCGAAGTGGACGTGGACACGACGGCATACGACTCCGGGCACCTCGCCGGCGCGGTGGGCTGGAATTGGCAGTCGCAGCTGAACGATCCGGTGCGGCGCGACATCCCGGACAAGAAAGCGTTCGCCAAGCTCTTGTCGGACGCCGGTGTCACGCCCAAGACCATGGTCGTGCTGTACGGCGACAACAACAACTGGTTTGCCGCGTTCGCCTTCTGGCTCCTGCAGCTGTACGGGCACACGAACGCGAAGCTGATGAACGGTGGGCGCGCGAAATGGGTGGCCGAGGGGCGCCCCCTAGTAACGGAGCGCTCGAACGTGCGCGCCACGACCTATCCGGTACCCAAGAAAGTGAATGCCGCGATCCGCGCCAAGCGTCCCGAGGTCGAGAAGGCGCTCAAGGCCAAGAAGACGGCGCTTGTGGACGTGCGGTCCACCCCCGAGTTCGTCGGCGAGATCATCGCGCCGCCGGGGATGACCGAGACGGCGCAGCGGGCGGGGCATATCCCCGGCGCCAAGAACATTCCCTGGAGCAAGGCGGTCGCCACCGATGGCACGTTCAAGCCGTTCGAGGAGCTGCAGCAGCTCTACAAGGGCGCCAAGGTGATCGACGGCAAGGACGAGGTGATCGCCTACTGCCGCATCGGCGAACGGTCGAGCCACACGTGGTTCGCGCTCAAGTATCTGCTCGGGGTGAAAAAGGTGCGTAACTACGACGGCTCGTGGACGGAGTGGGGCAACCTGGTCGGCGCGCCGATCGTGAAGGGAGCGGAATGAAGACGACGGTAGAGGGCGGTAAAGGACGAAAGAGGGCGGTAGAGGCGGGGGCCCCGGAACCGGCGCTGTGGGGCCTGGTTGGCAATACGCCCCTGATTCCTCTACCGCCTTCTACCGCCCTCGGCCGCCCTCTCCCGCCCGTCTTTCTCAAGGCCGAGTGGCTCAATCCCGGCGGGTCGGTGAAGGACCGCGCGGCGCTGTACATCCTGCGGGACGGAATCGCGCGTGGCGAGCTGCCGGCCAAGCGGGTCCTCGATGCGTCGAGCGGCAACACCGCCATCGCCTACGCGATGCTCGGTGCCGCGGCGGGGATCGGGGTCACGATGTGCGTCCCGGCGAACGCGAGCGCGGAGCGCAAGGCGCTGCTCGAGACGTACGGTGCGGAGGTGATCTTCACCGATCCGCTCGACGGCTCGGACGGCGCGATCCGCGCGGCCCGCGAGCTCGCGGCGACTCAGGCCCACCGGTACTGGTATGCCGATCAGTACAACCACCCCGCGAACGCGCGGGCCCACTATCTCACGACCGCGGAAGAGATCTGGCGCCAGACGGCCGGCCGGATTACGCACCTGGTCGCGGGGCTCGGCACGACCGGCACATTGATGGGAACCGGCCGGCGTTTGAAAGAGTTGAACCCGGTGATCGAGCTCGTCGCGGTGCAACCCGACGGACCGTTCCACGGACTGGAAGGGCTGAAGCATCTCGCGACGGCGATCGTGCCCGGCATTTACGATCCGGCGCTCCCGACCCGAACGGAGTTCGTGGCCACAGAGGATGCGGAGGACGCGGTGCGACGGCTGGCGAAAGAGGCGGGAGTGTTCGTGGGGTGGTCGTCCGGGGCCGCTATCGTGGCGGCCCAGCGGCTGCGAGTGCCCTCGACCGCCGTGGTCGTGGTCATCGCGCCTGATTCGGGGGACCGTTATTTGAGCGAGCAGGGGCGGCTCGCGGGGGAATGGCGATGACCCTCGTCCTCGATCCGCGCCACCTGATGGCGATCCGCCGGCACGGCGAGGCGGACTACCCGGCCGAGGCGTGCGGCTTGATCGGGGGCGCGCTCGAGGGTGATCGCAAGGTCGCCGTCCAGCTCGTCCCGCTCGTGAACCAGCGTACCGACTCGGCGCGCAACCGCTACCTCATCGACCCGGAGTCGTTCCGGCGCGCCCAGGGAAAGCTGGAGCGCGACGGACTCGACGTGATCGGCGTGTACCATTCGCACCCCGACCACCCGCCTGCACCGTCCGCGTTCGACCGGGAGCACGCCTGGCCCTGGCTGTCGTACGTGATCGTCGGCGTAGGGCAGGGCCGGGCCGGCGAGTTGAAGAGTTGGGTCCTGACGGCTGACCGCGGGGCCTTCGACGAGGAGCCCATCACCAGTGAGGAACGGAAGGTCGTATGGCAGTGACGGTGCTGATTCCGACGCCGCTCCGCCCGTTCGTAGGCGGGCGTGATACGGTCGAGCTCGAGGGCGGCAGCGTGGGCGAGCTGCTCGAGCGGCTCACCGGCGAGCATGCCGCGCTGAAACCCCATCTCTTCGCGGACGACGGCCGGCTGCGCAGCTTTGTAAACGTCTACGTGAACGACCGGGACATTCGACAGCTGGCCCAGCGCCAGACGCCGGTGAAGCCGGGCGACACGGTCTCCATCATCCCGAGTATTGCCGGGGGGACGACGCTGCATGCAGGGGCGCAGCATGCTGCGCCCCTCCTCCCCAAGCTGTCGCACGAAGAGATCCTGCGCTACTCGCGCCACCTCATCCTTCCCGATGTGGGCGTGGAGGGACAGCAGAAGCTCAAGGCGGCACGCGTGCTGCTGGTCGGGGCGGGTGGGCTCGGGTCACCCGCCGCCCTCTACCTCGCGGCCGCAGGGGTGGGGACGCTCGGGCTCGTGGATTTTGATGTGGTCGACAAGACCAACCTGCAGCGCCAGATCCTGCACGGCACATCGACGGTCGGTGTATCGAAGCTCGAGTCCGCCACCGCGCGGATCAACGACCTGAACCCGAATGTTCGGGTGGAGACGTTCGAGACCCGACTCACGTCGGAAAACGCGCTGGACATCATCCGCGAGTTCGACATCGTGGCGGACGGCACGGACAACTTCCCGACCCGATACCTCGTGAACGATGCGTGCGTGCTGCTCGACAAGCCCAATGTCTACGGCTCCATCTTCCGATTCGAGGGTCAGGCGTCGGTATTCTACGCGCGGCGGGGTCCGTGCTACCGCTGCCTCTACTCGGAGCCGCCCCCTCCGGGACTCGTGCCCTCGTGCGCTGAAGGCGGCGTGCTCGGCGTCCTGCCCGGCATCATCGGCTCGATCCAGGCGATGGAGACTATCAAGCTCATCCTCGGAGCCGGTCAGCCTCTGATCGGACGCCTGGTTTTGTTCGACGCGCTGAAGCTGCAGTTCCGAGAGCTCAAGCTGGAAAAGGACCCCGACTGCCCGGTCTGCGGGTCGCACCCCACGGTGACCGAGCTGATCGACTACCAGGCGTTCTGCGGCATCGGCGCCGAGCCGTCGTACGACGGGGCGGAGATCACCGCCCAAGAGCTTCGAGACGAATGGCGCCGCAACCCCGATCTGGTGGTGATCGACGTGCGGGAGCCGCACGAGCACGAGATCGCGCACATCGACGGCGCCGTCCTCGTCCCGTTGGGAGAACTGCCCGATCGGCTGGGAGAGCTGGACGGGCACCACGAGATCGTGACGCACTGCCACCATGGCGCGCGCTCGCTCAAAGCCCTCGAGATCCTCAAGGCCGCGGGTTTCTCGAAAGTGCGGAGTCTACGAGGCGGGATCGACGCGTGGGCGGTGAACGTGGATCCGAGTCTGCCGAGATACTAAGAATGCCGAAGGGGGGACTCGAACCCCCACGGGCTTGCGCCCACTGGCTCCTGAAGCCAGCGCGTCTACCAGTTCCACCACTTCGGCGGGTTCGTGGAACGGCGAATATAGACGGCGGTATAACCCCAAGTCAACTCTTGGCTTGACCGCTTCCACCCCGATTTCTATCTTGCGCTGGCCCGGTGGACAAAGTCTCCATCGCTCGCAACCCGCGGGCGCGACATGACTACCATCTCCTGGAGACGTGGGAGGCCGGCCTCGTGCTCACGGGAACGGAAGTCAAGTCGCTGCGCGCGGGGAAGGCCAGTCTGGGCGAGTCCTACGCGCACGTGCGCAACGGCGAAGTGTGGCTCGAGGGACTCTCCATCTCCGCCTATCTGCCGGGCAGTTACAACAACCCACCGCCCGCACGCTCCCGCAAGCTGCTGCTGCACACGCAGGAAATCCGTAAGCTCATCGGCGGCACGAGCCGTAAAGGACTCACCATAGTGCCGCTCGAGCTGTACTTCAAAGATGGGGTCGCCAAGGTGGCGATCGCGCTCGCCAAGGCCAAGAAGCAGCACGACAAGCGCGAAGAGCTGAAGCGACGCGTGGCGGAGCGGGAGCTCGCGCGCGGCGTAAAGGGGAAACGGACGTGAGCGTGCTGCTGTGTGTCGTCCTCGTAACCGTCGCGGCTCTCCCGTCGCAGCAGGTCGTGCTGATCGCGACGCCCCGCGGCGAGACGAGCGTCCCGGTGACCACAGAGCGCGGGACGGCCGCCGTAGCGGCCCTTCGTCTCGGACCGCCCCTCGGCCTCACGGTGGTCCTCGACGGATCGCGGGTGACGGTGGGTCTTTCGGGCGCGGTGTTCGTGTTCCAGCTGGGTGCGGCATTCGTGCGCGCGGGCGGCGTCGTGTATGGCCTCGTCGGCGAGCCGTACGTGGCGCGCGATACCGTCTTCCTGCCGCTCCACTGGCTCGCCGACTGCGTGCCGCGGGCGTTGGGTGGCCGCTACCGCTGGGACCCGGCCCCGGGAGCGGGTGCGGGCCGTCTAGTCGAGCTGCCCGTCTCGAGCGCAGTGGCAGCGGCTGCGCCGCCCGGCGTCGCGCCGACACCGCCCCCGGCTCCATCCACCCCCCCTGCCACCCCTCCCGCACCCGCCTCCGCGCCGAACCCGATCACTGGGCTGCGGCTGCGCCATGGCGTCGTGATCGATCCCGGCCACGGCGGCGCCGACCCCGGGAACCCCGGGCGTTATTTCCCGGGCCACCTGGTCGAGAAAGACATCACGCTGGCCATCGGACGGCTGTTACGGGCGGAGCTGCTGCGTCGAGCCATCGCCGCCACGCTCACCCGATCCACCGACACCCTCATCGATCTCACCGATCGCGGGGCGCTCTGCAAGGCGGCGTGCGATCTGTTCGTGAGCATCCATGTGAACGCGATGCCCGACGGACGACGCGCCGACCGGGTGAGCGGGGTGGAAACCTACTTTCTCTCGGACGCGAAGACCGAAGACCAGCAGCGCGTGGCGCAGGTGGAAAATGAGGCGATCCGTTTCGAGACCGGAACGTCGAGCGCCGCGACCGGCCCACTCGGGTTCATCCTGCGAGATCTGCAGGTGAACGAATACCTACGGGAGTCGGCGCAGCTCGCCCGGCTGGTCCAGGACTCCGCGGCCCGGATCCACCCCGGCGGCGATCGCGGTGTGCAGCAGGCGGGGTTCACGGTCCTCACCACGGCCCGGCGGCCCGCCATTCTCGTCGAGACCGGGTTCGCCACGAATCGCACCGACGGCGCGTTTCTCGCGTCGAGCCTCGGCCAGCACAAGATCGCGAGCGCGATCGCCGATGGGATCGTCGCTTACCTGCTCGAGTTCGAGCGCAAGCGAGCGATCGCCGCGCCCGCGAGGGGTCGGTGACGCCCTCTCTCTCCCCGATCCGGTTGTTCGGCACGTCGTTCCAAAACCCGGTCCTCCTCGCTTCCGGCACCGCCGGATTCGGGCGGGAGGTGTCCGGCGTCATCGACCTCGACGCCCTGGGCGGGATCGTCACCAAGGCGGTCACCCCGGAGCCGCGGCGAGGGGCTCGCGCGCCGCGCGTGGCCGAGTTCGCGGGCGGGATGCTGAACGCCGTGGGCCTCGCGAACCCGGGTCTCGATGCCGTCCGGGAGCACGAGCTCCCCTGGCTCGCGAGCGCGGTGCGGCGCGCGCGGGTGCTGGTGAACGTCGCCGGCGCGACCGTTGAAGACTACGCGCAGGTCATCGCGGGACTCACCGATCTCCCGGTGATCACCGCGTTCGAGATCAATGCATCCTGCCCCAACACCAGCGCCGGCGGCCTCGAGTTCGGCGCGACACCCGAGGGCCTGCGTGAGCTGGTGCGCCACTGCCGCGCCGTCGCCACCCGCCCCATCGCGGTGAAGCTCTCCCCCGTGCTCCCCGACATCGCGGGCATGGCCCGGGTCGCGGAACAGGCGGGGGCGGACGCGATCACGCTGGTGAACACGATTCCCGGCACGCTCGACGGGCGACTCGGGAACGGTGCAGGGGGAGTGAGCGGTCCGGCGCTTCTCGCCATCGGCGTGCTGGCCACGCGCAAGGTCCGCGGGGCGGTCGCGATCCCGGTGATCGGGGTAGGGGGGATCCGCACGGCGCGCGACGCGCGGGAGTACCTCGCCGCGGGCGCGTCACTCGTCGCGATCGGCACCGCGGCGCTCGCCGATCCGCGCATCCCGGAGCGCGTCGCGCGGGACCTCGGCCGTGGCTGAGCTCATCGTCGCGTTCGACTTGGCGAGCGGGCGCGAGGCACTGGATCTCGCGGCGCGGCTTCCGGGTCTTCGCTGGGCCAAGATCGGCCCCGTACTGCACGTGCGCGAGGGACCGGCGCTGGTGCGCGAGTTCACCGCCCGCGGCGTGCGCGTGTTCCTCGATCTCAAATGGCACGACATTCCGAGCGTCGTGGCGGGGGCGGTCGAGGCGGCGCGGGCCCAAGAGGTCGCCATGGCCACGGTGCACACGCTGGGCGGACCGGCAGTGCTCGCGGCCGCCCGAGCGGCGGCGGGAGAGATGGCGCTCGTCGGTGTCACGGTGCTCACCTCCCACGACGCCGGAGACTTCGAGCGCGTCGTCGGCCGAGGCGTGCCCGACCTGGGGTTCGAGGCCGAGCGGCTGGGCCGCTTGGCGGTGGCAGCGGGGCTCCGCGGGGTCGTGGCGTCGGGCCACGAACTGGCGCTGCTGCGCGAGACGCTCGGCCCCGAGCCGTGGATCGTGGTGCCGGGCGTCCGAGCGCCCGGCGACCCGGCGGATGACCAGGCCCGAACCATCGCCGTAGCGGCGGCGGTGGGCGGCGGCGCGACGCACCTCGTGGTGGGTCGTCCCATCACGCGGGCCGCGGACCCGCGCGGGGTGTACCAGCGGTTGATGGAGAGTCTCTGATGCGGTGGCCGATCGCGATGGCGCTCGTGGTCAGCCCGCTCGTCACCGGCGAGGGGCTGGCCCAGGGCTCACTCGCGGAGGCGGGCGAACGGGTGCGCCAGGGGTGGCTCGCGCACAACGTGCAAGCGGTTGTGGGGCAAAGCGCTAGTGTGGTGCTCCAGATTCCCGGCGCGGACCCCTCGGCACCGGTGGACCGGGCGCAGGCGATGGAGCTGTTGCGCCGCCACTTGCGCGCGGGCGTGGAGCGGGCCTTGAGCGTCAGCGCCGTGCGGGAGGTCGAGCCGGGACGCGGCTACGCGGAGCTGGACCGGCGCTACGTCGTGGCGGGCACGAGCGATGAGCGACGCGAAACGATCTTCCTCGGGTTCCGAAAGCTCGGGCGGGAATGGCTGCTGGCCGAGTTGCGGAGTGCGCCGTAATCCCGCCCCTTGCGTGAACTTACGGGCCCGTCTATAGTTCAAGACTTAATTAGAATTTTTTCCTCCGGAGCGTGCCGTTTGAAGGTTCGGACCAGCG
>WNGO01000364.1_pt1 | contig 27633 bp, 20 predicted proteins | sample 5400511 | NCBI WGS metagenome assembly WNGO01 (sample SAMN13153380, study PRJNA577476) | soil metagenome | isolation source: 20 cm soil or saprolite under Garry oak tree replicate 2 | place: USA:California | collected 2016-06-15 | reverse complement strand
CCGCAGGTTCGGCGAGCCTGCCAAGAGGATTGGTGGCGCGTTCCAGTCCCGCGCGCATGGCAGCATCGAGCACAACCAGCGCCTCGACCACCGGAAGTCGGCGGCAAAGGTCCGACAGCATGCGATCGACTCTGGTGACCGGCAAGCCCCGAACTTTCACCACGTTGCCGGTTGCGACGTCACTCCGGCGAACGCTGATACCAGGACGCGAACGTACTCCTGAGCTCAGAGGCACCACAACTTCGACCGGGTGGATCGGATCGAGATCGAGGCCGTGAAGCCACGCTGCGGTCCGGCCGGCAAAGGCCGATTGGGGCAGCCGTCGGTGCCACGCCTGCAGGAGCTGCCACGGATCCTCGGGCAATCCTCTCCAGCGATAAAGCCTGCTTCCCACCCGCTGCCACGAGTTCCCGCCGAGCATGTCGAGCGTAAGCCCGGCTGCGCGTGCATCCTCAAGTGAGAAAGGTCTCTTGATCAGTTCCGGAGGTAGGCGCGGTCGCCGCGGCATTCCTTGAGCTTCGCTGACCTGTCGGGACTTGCCAATCCAGCTTGTGAAGACGCCATTGGATCCAAAACCGCCTTTCGCTGCCTTTGATTCGACGGTTTTGGCGCCACAAACGTTGAATTCCCGCCCCGCCCGAGGCGGCTACGGCTGGGGTGACGGCATCGCGGCGCTGAACTTGTTGGTCGCTCCGGTCTCGGCGTGGATCACGTGCATCACCGCGTTGATGAGCGCGAGGTGGGAGAACGCCTGCGGGAAGTTGCCAAGGTGCCGGCCGCTGCGCGGATCGATCTCTTCCGCGTAAAGCTGCAGCGGGCTCGCGTAAGACAGCAGCTTCTCGCACAGCTCCCGGGCGCGGTCGAGCTCGTCGATCTCGCACAGCGCGGAGACGAGCCAGAACGAGCAGATCGTGAACGTTCCCTCCTCGCCCTGCAGGCCGTCGTCGGTTTCCTCCGTGCGATAGCGCAGCACCATCCCGTCGACGGTCAGCTCGTCGGCGATCGCCAGCACGGTGGCCCGCACGCGCGGGTCGTCGGGCGGCAGGAAGCGGACCAGCGGGATCAGCAGCACCGAGGCATCCAGCGCCTTCCCTCCGTAACGCTGCACGAAGACACCGCGTTCGTCGACCCCGTGCTCGCAGATGTCGGACTTGATCTCGTCCGCGACCGCCTGCCAGCTCTTCGCCAGTCCCGCGTCGCCATGCATCTCGGCAAGCCGCGCGCCCCGGTCGAGCGCCACCCAGCACATGAGCTTCGACGATGTGAAGTGCTGTGGCTCGCCGCGCACCTCCCAGATCCCGCGGTCGGGCGTCCTCCAGTTCTCGATCGCGCACTCGACCGCGCGCTTGAGGATCGGCCACACCACCTCGGGCAGGTAGTCGCGCGACTTCGTGTGCAGGTAGACCGAATCGAGCACGGCGCCCCACACGTCGTGCTGCTGCTGATCGAACGCACCGTTGCCGATGCGCACCGGCTGCGAGCCTTCATAACCGCTCAGGTGATCGAGCGTCCGCTCCGTCAGCTGGTGCTCGCCTCCAATGCCGTACATGATCTGCAGGTCCTTCTTCCCGGCGGCGACGTCCGCGATGAAATAGAAGAAGTCGTTCGCCTCGCGGGCGAAGCCCAGCGTGTAGAGGCCCCACAGCATGAAGGTCCCGTCGCGGATCCAGGTGTAGCGGTAATCCCAGTTGCGCTCTCCCCCGATCGTCTCGGGCAGAGAGGTGGTCGCGGCCGCCAGCAGCGCGCCGGTCGGGCTGTAGGTCAGTCCCTTGAGGGTCAGCGCGCTCCGCTGCAGGTAGCTCTGCCAGGGATGTTCCGGAAAGTCGCCGCGGTTGATCCACTCGCGCCAGAACTCGGCGGTCTTCTCGACCCGCTCGAACGCCTCCTCGATGGTGGCGGGCGCGGGGTGCTCGGCCCAGTACTCCTTGCCGGTCGAGTGTCGAGAGCGCGGCCACACCATGGCGACGTAGGCGCGATCTCCCTGCCGGAGCGTCTTGGTCGCATGCGCGCCCGGGCCTTCGAAACCGACGCGCATGTCGGTGACGAGCCGGATCGGCACCTCGTTCTCGCCTCCGCTGGCGAGCGCCTCGTTGTAACCGGTCCCGGCGTACTCCCACTTCGCGTCGGTGTGGCCGTAGTCGAAAACCGGCTGGCAGTCGAGCGTCAGCTCGACCTGGCCCACGACACAGCGAGCGGTCCGCAGCAGGATGTGCTGGGCCTCGTAGTCGGAGGGCGGCCGCCGGTAAGTGCCGGAGCGCCGCTGGCTGTGATACCAGGGCCCGATGCACATCGCGTCGCGCACGATCAGCCAGCCGGTCCGGGTCCGCCACGTCGTCTCGAGGACAAGCGTCCCGGGAAGGTAACGCCGCCCGGCCGGGACCAGGACTCCGGTCGGTCCGAACGCAAAGCTGCCGGCTCCGCGGTCGAGCATCGCCGCGAAGACGCTCGGGCTGTCGGGTCGCGGCAGGCACATCCACTCCACGCGCCCGCTCGGCGCGATCAGGCAGTTGACCTCGCAGTCGGAAAGGAACGCGTACTCCGCGATGGGGGGAAACGAGCTGGCGACCCGGGGCTCGGCGACCTGTGGGCCGATATCGCTGACGGGCGCGCGTCCATCGCCGTTCCGCCGGGCGCGCGAAGGGAGCTCTTCCTCGCTGGAAGGTGCGATCGATTGACCGAGGTCAGCCTGGCTTGCTTTTCTGGCCACCTTCGCCTTTACCCAGAGGATATGCCGAAGGGCATCAATTTGCGTCTCCCCCCACCCGCCCCGGGCCCTTGGGGCCGGAGGCATCCTCCCAAGCAGATGGGGAGGGCAAGGCCCGCCGGATGCGCTCGAAAACCTGGTCCGGCGAGCCGGTGCCGTCCACCCGCACGACGTCGACTCCCTGCCGGCGGTAGTAGTCGAGCACGGCCTCGGTCAGCTTGTGGTACTCGTGCATCCGCTCGGCGATCGCCTCCCGCGTGTCGTCGGAGCGCCCCTCCACCTCGGCGCGGTGCAGCAGGCGCTCGACCAGCTCGGCTTCGGGCACCTCGAGGGCGATCACGCGATCGACGCGATGCCCCTCCTCGGCGAGCATCGCGTCCAGCGCCTGGGCCTGCCTGACGGTGCGAGGGAAGCCGTCGAGCAGGACTCCGGCCCCAGCCTCCGCCTCGGGCAGCCGCCCCCGCACGATGTCGACGATCAGCTCGTCCGGCACCAGGTCGCCGGCGGCCATGATCCGGCCCACCTCCTTGCCGGTGGGCGTGCCTTTGGCCACCTCGGCGCGGAGGATCTCGCCGGTCGACAGGTGCTTGAGCATGGCCTCGGATTCGATGCGCGACGCCTGCGTGCCCTTGCCGCTGCCGGGCGGGCCGAAGATGACGCCGATCACGGCTTGAGCTGGATCTTGCGCCTGAACTGCCACCATTTGCGCACCTGGTCCCTCAGCAGCGCCTCGATCGCGGGGTCGGGGCCCGACGCCGCACCCTCCTGGCTCAGAGCCAGCCACCGCCGCGTGACCTCGACGTACACGTCCGTCTCTGTCCAGCCCGGCAGCTGCGCGAGCACCTTGTGCGTACGGATCGCCTCCGCGATCGGGCGATAGACGTGGTCGTACCAGCTCGCCGCGGCCTCCTCCAGCGGCACGTCGCGATGCTGCTCCAGAGACAGGAAATAACGGTGGCCGGCGATGTGCTGCATCAGGATGTCGTAACGCCCAAGCCGGCTGCACTCCAGGCGCGCTTGGGGCCTCGAACGGTGGAGCTGGGTCGCGTCGAGGAAGCCCGCGTACTCGGCCGCGTTGAGGAGCGCCGCGGGGTCGACCTCGGGCCCGAGCGGAGCCCGCGTCTTGACGTTGATCACCCGCGCGTTGAGCATGGGCCGGCCCAGGTTGCGCGCCACGGAGACCCGATGGTGCCCATCGATCACGTAGTACTTGTCGTCGACCTTGTAGACGTCGATCGGTGGCAGCTCATCGCCCTCGACCATCGCCTGGTAGATGCGGGTCCATCGCTCCCGCTGCCGCCGGTTCAGGGGCAGAAACCCAGGGTCGAAATCGAACGTCTTCACGTCCGGCGCGACCGATCCCACGATCTTGTCGACGGGAATCTCCTGCACGCCGCCGAAGGTGCGGCCCTCCAGGCCCGCCGCCCTCAGCATCGGCTCGATCGAACGAAGCCTGTCCGCCCGTCCCGTGAGGATCGTCCGCAGGTTGCGCCGAAACGCCCGCCCGCGAGCGGAATCGAAGTCCTGAATGGCGCGGATGCGCTCTACGCCCACGACCGGTTCTCAGCGGGTGATGAGGCTAGAGGAGAGACTTTTCGCTTTCGGCGTCGAAGAAGTGCAGGCTTCGGGTGTCGAGTCCCAGCTTGATCCGGTCGCCCGGAGTGACGTTGATTCGCGGATCGATGCGCGCGGTGAGCTGGTCCCCACCGACAGTCCCGTACAGGTACTGGTCGGACCCGAGGCGCTCCACCACGTCGACCTTCATGTCAAACGATGTGCCGCCATCCGCGACGCGGTCGGTGACCGCCTCGGGCCGGAAGCCGAGCGTGCCTTTCTGCGCGCCGACCGGCTTGGGCAGCTTGACCTCGAATCCGGACGCCTTGGCTGAGCCGTTAGTGACGGACGCCGGGATGAAGTTCATCGTCGGCGTACCGATGAAGCCCGCGACGAACAGGTTGGCCGGGTGGTCGTAGATCTCTCCCGGCGTGCCGACCTGCTGCAGGATGCCCGCGTTCATGATCGCGATCCGGTCGCCCATCGTCATGGCCTCGACCTGGTCGTGGGTGACATAGATGAAGGTGGTCTGCAGGTCGCGGTGCAGCTTCTGCAGCTCGACGCGGGTCTGGCCTCGCAGCTTGGCGTCGAGGTTCGACAGCGGCTCGTCGAGCAGGAAGACCTTGGGGCTGCGGACGATCGCGCGACCCAGGGCGACGCGCTGCCGCTGGCCGCCGGACAGGGCGCGCGGCTTTCGCTTCAGGAAGTTGTCGAGGCCGAGGATGCGCGAGGCGTTGCGCACGCGCTTGTCGATCTCCGGCTTCTTCATGTGCTGCATCTGCAGCGGGAACGCCATGTTGTCGTAGACGCTCATGTGCGGATAGAGCGCGTACGACTGGAAGACCATCGCGATGTCGCGGTCCTTGGCGGCGACGTTGTTGACGACGCGGTCGCCGATCAGGATCTGGCCTTCGCTGATCGCCTCCAGGCCGGCGAGCATGCGCAGCGCGGTCGACTTCCCGCACCCTGAAGGTCCGACGAGGACCATGAACTCCTTGTCCTGGATCTCCACGTTGAAGTCTTTGACAACGGTCAGGTCCGCGGTATACCGCTTGACGACGTGGTCATAAGTTACAGATGCCATGTATTTTTTTCCCTCAGTCCACCATCATGCCGCGTTCCGAGTTTCGCTGCCCCAGACCACAATTCTATTTACCTCCGCTTAATTGGCAAATCCGAGTCGGTTACGCGCGACGTTGAGTTACGCACCACCAGCGTTGTCCTGAGCGGCGCGGGCGAGTCGACAGCCTTGCCTTTCATGCTCTGAATCAGCAGGCGAGCCGCGAGCCTACCCTTTTCGACGATCGGCTGCCGGACGGTCGTGAGGGGCGGGTTGGTCCACTGGGAGACCGGGAGATCGTCGAAGCCGACCACGGACAGGTCGTCCGGCACACGCAGCCCCGCCGCCTGGGCGGCTGACATCACGCCGATCGCCGCCATATCGCTCATCGCCAGCACGGCGGTCGCGCGGCGCTTGCCTTTCGGCAGGGCCTCGAACGCCCGAGCCCCTGCCGCGACGGAGATGGCCGCCGTGACCATGTGCGGCGGCGGTGCCCCGGCGTCCTGGATGGCCGTCCGGTAGCCGGCCATCCGGCGGGCGGCCGTCGGGGTGCTGTTGACCTGGGCGCGCGTCGGCGGCAGCACGATCACGGCGAGGTCGCGGTGACCCAGCTCCAGCACGTGGCGTGCCGCCGCCTCGGCGCCGCCACGGTCGTCGACGTTGACGACCGGGTGCTCGGCGGAGTCTTCGGAATCCACGAGCACCGTGGGGATCCCGATCGCGTCGAGGACCTCCAGCGCCCGGTCGTGCCGGCTCAGGCCGAGGCTGATGAACCCGTCGACCGAGGCCTGCCGGATCGCGCCCTCGAGCGAACCGTCGAGCGGCGGCACCAGGAGCAGGGTCAGGTCGTGCTCCTCGCACAGCTCGCCCAGGCCCTGGATAAGCTCGCTCACGAACGGGTTCGCGAAGACGGCGGAGAGCCGCTGCGGGATGAGGACGCCGATCGTGCCGCTGCGCCGCATCGAGAGGGCTCGCGCGGCGGGGTGGGGCGTGTAGCCCAGGTCGTGCGCGACGCCCAGGACGCGCTCCAGCGTGGCCTGGCTAAGGCGCTCGGGGTTGTTGAAGGCAAAGGACCCGGCCGTCTTCGAGACGCCTGCCCGCATGGCCACGTCAGCGATGGTGACCCGGGGCATCCAACCAGGCTCCTGGCATCAGCGTTCGCGCTCCCCAATGTCCCGCGAATCGAGGCTCGGCCAAGACTCGCAGGGGCCCCTGACGGCTCTAAACCGATTTACTAAAACGGTTTATCAGATCGTATGCGTGCCCGGACGATCTGTCAAGAACCAGTTTGCCGGCCTGCGCCCTCCCCTGCTCTCACCTGGGCCAACCCCGGATAGTCCGGACTGTCCGACGTTTGCTTCGCGGTTCAGTCCGGATTGTCCGGACTATCCGGTAGTCGGCGCTTGGCGATCTGGGTCAGCGGCCGGATCAGGTTCGGATCGACCTTCGGCTCGCGATCGGCCGTGAGCAGCCCGTTCTGCTCCTGCTCGACGTCGGTGAGCTGCGTGTAGCAGAAGCCCTGCACCGGGCCTGGATCCATGAACGCGTCGACCAGCGCGCCATAAGAGCGCACGAACTCATCGGTGTCCTTGACCTCCAGCCATCCCCAGCCTCCCTCGCTCGCCTCGCGGAGCCCCCCAAACTCGCTCACGAGCAACGGCTCGCCGCGATACGAGTAGCCGGGGTCGTACGCGGGGTGCTGATTCGCGCTGCCGTCCAGCGCGGTCTCGAGCGAGCGATACCGTCGCGCCAGGTCCTCTGGCGGTCCGTAGTCGTGGAGCGTGCAGAGGTCGCTGCGCGAGTGCTCCCACCCGTCGTTCGAGACGACCGGGCGCCTGCCGTCCAGCTGATGAGTGAGGTCGTAGAGGCGGTGGGTGAAGTCGGAGCGCACGCCAGGGTCGGCATCGCCCAGGCCGAAGCTCTCGTTGGCGACGACCCACGCGACGACCGAGGGATGGTCGCGGTCGCGGCGGACCAGGTCCTGCCACTCGGCGGTCAGCCTCCGCGCCGCCTCAGGCGAGAACTCGTGGAAGCTCGGCATCTCCGACCAGACGAGAAAGCCGAGGACGTCGGCGTAGTAGAGCCAGAGCGGATCCTCGGCCTTCTGGTGCTTGCGGGCGCCATTGAACCCGAAAGCCTGCGCGAGCTCGATGTCGCGGCGCAGCGCCTCGGCGGCGCCGGCGGTGAGCAGCCCTCCGGGAAAGTAACCCTGATCCAGCACCAGCCGCTGGACGAACGGCTCGCCGTTGAGCCACCAGCGGCCATCCCTTGCCTCGACGGTGCGGAAGCCGAAGTAGCTGCGGACGCGATCCTCGAGCAAGCGAACCTCGACGCCGTAGAGCTGCGGCGATCCGGGCCGCCATGGCACGACCGATTCGAGCTGGAGCCGCCCTTGGCCGGGCTCGCCTGACCAGGTGCCCACGACGTCACCCTCGAAATCCACGGTCAATTCCACCGGGCCATCGCCGGCGACCTCGAAGTCAAGCGCCGCGGCTGTCATATCGGGGATGAGCCGGAGCCCGGTCACATGCCGCGCGGGCAGCGGCTCGAGCCAGACGGATTGCCAGATCCCGGTCGTCGCCGTGTAGAAGATGCCCTCCGGCGCTTCCTTCCAGAACTGCTTGCCCCGCGGCAAGGTCTTGTCGGTCAGCGAGTCCTCGGCCCGCACGACGAGCACGTTGTTGCGCGCCTGGATCGCGCCCGTGATATCGGCCGTGAACGGGCTGTGTCCGCCCTCGTGGCGCGCCACCTCGACGTCGTTGACCCAGACGGTGGCGCGGTAGTCGACGGCCCCCAGGTGAAGGTGCAGGCGTTCGGCCGCAGGCGCGTCGAAGGTTCGCCGATACCAGAGGACGTCGCCGACCCGCTCGCCGATGCCCGACAGCTCGGATTCCGGGCAGAACGGCACGTTGATCCGTCGCTCGAAGGCGGGCCGATCGCCCACGCCGAGCTCCCACTCGCCGTCCAGGCTCAGCCAGTCAGCACGCCGGAGGTTCGGCCGCGGGTACTCAGGTCGGGGTCCCATCCAGCCTCCACTTGCGCGCCAGGCGAACGTTCGCTTTCTCGCGCATAATACCCGGAGCGTGAGGGTGGGCAGGCCCGCGAGGCGCGTGTCGGTCAAGGACGTGGCGGCTCGCTCGGGGGTCAGCTTTCAGACCACCAGCAAGGTCCTGAACGGCGGCGGCTCCGTCTCGGAGGCGACGCGGGCCCGCATCCTCCAGGTCGCCGGCGACCTCGGCTACGTGCCCAATCTCCAGGCGCGCAGCCTGGTGATGCAGAGGAGCCAGACCATCGGTCTGATCGCGGGCGACCTCAGCGACCGCAACCTCAGCCGGACGATCGTCGGGGCCGAGCGGGAGGCGCGGCGCCAGGGCTACAGCCTGATGATCACGAGCATCGAGCCGGAGGGCTCGGGGACCGAGTACGCGCTGCCCGCCATGATGGAAAGGCGCGTCGACGGGATTTTTCTGGTCGCGCCCCAGATGGAGGAGGACCTCGCCCTCGCGCACGTGCTCGACCGCACGCTCCCGGTGGTCAGCCTCCACCACGTGCCGGGAGACGCGGTGGCGACCGTCACCGCGGACGATGAGATGGCCGGCTACCTGGCGACCAAGCACCTCAGCGATCAAGGGCACCGGGTCATCGCGATGGTGACCGGTCCCACCGGCCGCCAGGCGACGCAGGACCGGATTCGTGGTTACGAGCGGGCGCTGGCCGGGGCCAAGGTCCGCTACGCGGAAGACCTCGTCAAGGACGGGCGGGCGGAGCTGCTCGCGGCGCAGACCGCGGTGACGCGACTGTTCGAGCGGAATCCGCGAATCACGGCCGTTTTCGCGCAGAGCGACGTGATGGCCATCGGCGCTCTGCGTGCCTTGGGCGCGCTCGGCAAGAGAGTCCCGCAAGACTGTTCGGTGGTCGGCTGCGACGATATCGACAGCGCGGCCTACACGAGCCCTCCTCTGACGACGATCCACATGCCTTTCTACGAGACAGGATCGGAGGCGATGCGCCTCCTGCTCGACATGATCAAGACCGGTTCGCTCGCGCCCAGGAGGGTCCGGCTGGAGGTCCGGCTCATCGAGCGGTCGTCGACGGCGAGGGTGCCGGGGGCCTGAGGAGACCTCCGCCACAGACACGCAAACCATCGCGCGGATTCTCGTTCTACGAGGGATGAAACTCCGCGTGGCTCCCGCATCATTGACGGCCGTGAACCGGCTTCGGATCCTGCAAGTCGGCCTCGGCGCGCACGGTCGAAACTGGGCGCGAAGAATCTTTCCGGAAGTCGGTGAGGTCGAGCTGGTCGGCCACGTGGACGCCGATCCCCACGCGCTGGACCTCGTCCGCCGGGAGCTGGGAGCGCCGCCCGAGATGTGCTTCGAATCGCTGAAGGAGGCGATCGCCGCGACCAGGCCGGACGCAGTCCTGAACACGACGGCGCTGCCGGGTCACGTGCCGGTGACGCGGCTGGCGCTGGACGCCGGGCTGCACGTGCTGGTCGAGAAGCCGTTCGCGCCGACGCTGGGCGCCGCCCATGAGCTCGTCGACGTGGCCGCCAAAGCGGGCCTCGTCCTGATGGTCAGCCAGAACTACCGCTACTTTCCAGCACCTCGGGCGATCGCCGAGATCGTGCGCGGCGCACCCCTCGGCAAGCTCCACGAGGTTGAGGTCGACTTCCGGCGTTACTCGATGGCCGGCCCGGCGGGTCGCGGCCGCCACCACCTCGAAGAGCAGCCGCTGCTGGTCGACATGTCGATCCACCACTTCGACCTGCTGCGCCTGATCCTCAACTCCGAGCCCGAACGCATCTACTGCGAGGCGTGGAACCCGAGCTGGACCGACTTCAACGGCCCCTCCGTGACCGTCGCGTCGATCGCCTTTCCGGGCGTGGTCGTGAGCTACCGCGGCAGCTGGGTCACCGCCGGCCACCTGACCCCGTGGGCCGGTGAATGGCACCTCGAGTTCGAGCGCGGCGAGGTCGTCTGGTCGAGCCGCGACGATGACATGGACCAGGACCGCGTCATGATCCGGCCGCGGGGAGGCAAGGCGCGCGCCGCGGCGCTGCCGGCGATGCCGAGGACCGGCCCGTCGGGCACGCTGACCGAATTTGCGCACGCGGTGCGATCGGGCCGCGAGCCCGAGACCTCAGGCCGCCACAACCTCGGCACCGTCGCCTTCGTCGCGGCGGCGGTCGAATCCGCGTCCGTCCACGAGCCCGTATCGATCTACCGGACCGGCGAAGCACTACCGGTTTGATGGCGGCGGGCCGCCCCCTTCGCGTGACGATCTGGAACGAGCACGTTCACGAGCAGCGCCAGGCTTCGGTCAGGAAGATCTATCCCGAGGGCATGCACGCGCCCATCGCCGAAGGCATCCGCCGCGAGCTCGGCGATGGCGTCAGCGTCCGCGTCGCGACCCTCGAGGAGCCCGAGCACGGTTTGACGGAAGGCGCGCTCGCCGAGACCGACGTCCTGACCTGGTGGGGCCACGCCGCCCATGACCAGGTCGCCGACGAGGTCGTGGAACGCGTGCACGCGCGAGTGCTGGCCGGCATGGGCATCGTCCTCCTCCACTCCGCGCACTACTCCAAGATCTTCAAGCGGCTCATGGGCACGACCTGCTCCTTGCGCTGGCGGTCGGACCCCGGCGGCGAACGGGAGGTGATCTGGACTGTCAATCCCGCCCACCCCATCGCGGCCGGCGTGCCGCAACCGATCGTCGTCCCGCACGACGAGATGTACGGCGAGTATTTCGACATCCCGACCCCGGACGATCTTGTCTTCATCAGCTCGTACGAAGGGGGCGAGGTCTTTCGCAGCGGCTGCGTCTACAGGCGCGGGCTGGGCCGGGTCGTTTACTTCAGCCCAGGCGACCAGGAGTACCCCGTCTACCACCAGCCCGAGATCCAGCGCGTGATCGCCAACTGCGTCGCGTGGTGCGGAGAGGCGGGCAGGGCGAACGACACGCCTTCGACACGGCAGGGCAACTCGCCGCGCAACTGGTACATGTGAAAATCCTCTGAGATGAGGACATTCGCCGAGATCGGCGCCGCCGTCGTCGGCACCGGCTTCATCGGCGCCGTTCACGTCGAGGCATTGCGGCGGCTGGGGGTCCAGGTGCACGGGGTGGTCGGCTCCAGCCGCGAGCGTGCGGCTGCCCGCGCCCAGGAGATCGGACTGCCGCCCGCCTATGACACCTTCCAGGCGATGCTCGACGACCCTCGCGTCGAGGTCGTCCACATCACGTCGCCCAACCACCTGCACCACGAGCACGCGAAGGCCGCACTGCACGCGGGCAAGCACGTTGTTTGCGAGAAGCCGCTCGCCATGACGCCGGCCGAGTCCGCCGACCTGCTCCAGGTCGCGGAGCGGAGCGGTCGGGTCCACGCGACGAACTTCAACATCCGTTTCTACCCCGTGCTTCAGCACGTGCACGGCATGGTTCGGGAAGGCGCGCTGGGCGACGTGCGCCTGGTTTCCGGCCACTACCTGCAGGACTGGCTGCTGCTCGACACCGACTGGAACTGGCGCCTGGAGCCTGAGCTCGGCGGCGATCTGCGCGCGGTCTCCGATATCGGATCGCACTGGATGGACCTGACGACGTTCTTGACGGGCAAAAAGATCATCGCGGTGATGGCCGACCTGGCCACGTTCATCAAGCAGCGCATGCAGCCTTCGGGGCCGGTCGAGACGTTTGCGACTGGACGCGGCGTGAAGACCGTGCCGCGGGAGATCTCGACCGAGGATTGCGCGACGATCCTGCTCCGCTACGAGGACGGGACCCGCGGCGCGCTGACCGTGTCCCAGATCAGCGCCGGGCGCAAGAACTCGCTGGTGTTCGAGATCGACGGCTCGACCTCGGCCGCCGCGTGGAACTCCGAGCAGCCCGACGAGCTGTGGATCGGGCATCGCGGCCAGGCCAACGAGGTCTTGCAGCGCGACCCGGCCCTTCTCAATGCGGAGGGACGCCGGGCCTCGAGCCTGCCCGGCGGCCACGTGGAGGGTTTCGCCGACACGTTTCGGGCCCTGTACGCGGCGGTGTACCGAGCTGTCGCCGCAGGCAATCCGCTGGAGGGCTACCCCACGTTCGCCGACGGCCACGACGAGATGCTCGTGTGCGATGCGGTCGCGCGCAGCCATCGCGAGCAGAGGTGGGTCGAGGTGGAACGCGCGGTCAGGGCGCCCGCCGGATGAAGCTGGGCCTTCTGACGGCGGCGTTTCCGGATCTCACGCTCGAGGAGATCGCGGTGTGGGCGCACGCCAACGGCTTCGACGCACTCGAGATCGCTTGCTGGCCTTCCGGCGGGAGCGAGCATCGCCGCTACGCCGGCGTATCGCACATCGACGTCCACGATTTCAATCCGAAGGCTGTGCGCAAGCTGCTCGGCCGCTACGACCTGGAGATCTCGTCGCTCGCCTACTACCCGAACAATCTCGACCCCGACGCGGACGCCAGGCAGGCCGCCAACGACCACCTGCGTCGCGTGATCGAGGCGGCGCAGCGGCTCGAGGTCGATACCGTCGGCACCTTCGTCGGCCGCGACCAGCGCCGCTCGGTCGCCGACAACCTCGAAGACTTCAAGCGGGTCTGGCCACCTCTCGTCCGACACGCGCGCGAGCACGGCGTGCGGATCGCGATCGAGAACTGCCCGATGATCTTCTCGGCCGACGAGTGGCCGGGCGGCCGCAACCTCGCGTACTCGCCCGCGCTGTGGCGCCAGATGTTCGAGATCATCCCCGACGACAACTTTGGCCTGAACTTCGACCCCTCGCACCTCGTGTGGCAGTTCATCGACTACACGCGCGCGATCCGCGAGTTCGCGCCCCGCATCTTCCACGTCCACGCCAAGGACATGGAGATCGACCGTGACGGGCTGTATGACGAGGGCGTGATGTCGCTCGGCGTCGGCTGGCAGGTGCCGCGGTTGCCCGGACTCGGCGAGGTTCGCTGGGATCGTTTTGTTTCCGCGCTGTACGCGATCGGCTACGACTGGGTCGTGTCGATCGAGCACGAGGACCGCAACTTCGAAGGCGAGCTGGCGCTCGTCCAGCGCGGATTTCTCCTCGCCCGCAACGCGCTGCGTCCCTTCATCGTCTAGCCGCAACGAAGAAAGCGGATGTCATCCCGATCGCGACCACGGCCAGGACGGCCGGCGCCCAGCTGACCCCCGCCTGCGCGATCACGATCCCGATCGCGCCGGGACCGGCGATGCCGCCGATCGACGCGGCCGGAAAAAGCCACGAGGTGGCGCGCGAGTCGCCCGGCCGCAGCTTGGCGAGCCAGACGATGCCCGTAGGAAAGATCGGGGCAAGCGCGAACCCGGTGGCGATGTAAGCCCAGGGCGCGGCAGCGCCCGCCGTGGCGATGATCAACGCGACCGTGGCCAGTCCCGCGCCGGACAACACGATCGTGGACTCGGGGATCGAAGGCGGAGCAAGTGTCATCAGCAGTCTGCCGGTGACGAGCGCCAGCCAGAAGCCTGACGTCACCGTCGCGGCTTCGGTCGAGCGGAGGCCGACGGACTCCAGGTGCGAGGTCATCCAACCTCCCGTGCCGTTTTCGATCGCGACGTAAAGGACGAACGCGACGACGAAGATCCAGACGAGACTCCCCGGCCTGGTGCGTGATCCGACCGCCACCGGGAGCCTCCCGGCGATGCCGAACGCACCGGGTATCAAGGCGAGCCACACCGCGGCCGCCGCCAGGTACAGGAGCGAGAAGTGCTCACGCGCGAAAGCCGCGACGAGGATCGGGCCCGCCACGGCGCCCGCAGAGTAAGCGCCATTCAGGGCGTTGAGGAGCCCGGTGCGCCTCCTTCCTTCGCTGTAGGCGACGAGCTGGTTCAAGCCGAGGACGAGGGCGCCGAAACCCAGACCGACGATGAAGACGCCCAGCAGGAACTCGAGCCAGGCGAACGAGATCGCGACGATCATCAGGCCGAAGCTCACGATCGCGGTGGCCACGATCACGGTCACCCGCGCGTTCAAATTCACGAAAGACCGCATCGCGATGAAGACGCCTGGCAGGGAGCCGGCGAAGTGGACGCTGATGGTCGCGCCCGCGACGGGAAGGCTGACGCCGAAACGCCGCGTGAGGTGTTCCAGGAGCGGGCCGTAGCCGCCCACGACCATCCCCATCAACAGGAACGTCGCGCCTATCGCCGCGAGCGCGGGCATGGTCAGCCGGACTTGGGCCGCGCGCATACTGGTCTCGATCAAGGATCAGGAGCGTAACGAGGTCGGGCGGTACGCCGGTTGGGGCGCCGGCGACGACAAGAACGCTCGCCCTGAACGCGACGAGACCGGCCCTTCGATGTTTCCCCTCGCGTATGGCGTCGCCAGGTGGGGTCGCAACCTTGGGTGCCTCCTGATTCCGACCGCAATCGTTCTGATCACTATCGAAGAGGACGTCCTGCACATCCCTCAGACGGTGGGCTGGATCTCCCTTGCCGGCCTGGTCGTCGTTTTCGTGCTCGTGGGTATCTGGCTGGACCGACGGCGAACTTAGCGCTCCATCGCGAGGCGGTAACGCGGTGACGCCACCGGCCCTTGGAGCAGTGGATCGTCAGTCTCCCGCATCCACCGCCACAGCCGCGCGCTCAGCTCGCGCTCGACGTCGCGGAGGTTCGGAGCGCCCGCCAGGTTGCGCTGCTCGAGAGGGTCGGACTCGAGGTCGTACAGCTCCACCACGCTTGGCCGATCTGTCGAGTAGAGAGATGGGTTCGCTCGAAAGGTCGCGCCGGCCTGGATGTCACCCGGCACCTCGATCGCGAATGCCGACTCGAAGTTGCGGATGTATTTGTGGCGGCGGGTGCGCACGCATCGCATCGGGTCGTAATAGCTGTGGAACGTCTTCTCGGCAAAGATCGCGTCGCGATGTTCATCTGTCTCGCCCCGCAGCACAGGCATCAGCGAGCGGCCGCTCAATCCGGTCGAGAGGCTGGCGCCGGCGGCCTCGAGAAGGGTCGGCAGGACGTCGATGTTGCTGACCAGGGCAGACGCTTCGCCTTGACGCACCTCGCCGCCCGGCCAGCGAAGCATCAGCGCGACCTCGAGCCCGGGGTCGTAGAGGGTGCATTTGGCGCGCGGCATCGCCAGGCCGTGGTCTGTCGTGAAGACGACGATCGCGTTCTCGGCCCGGCCGGCCGACTCCAGCGCGCTCAGCACCCGGCCCACGGCGGCGTCCATCTGCGCGATAGCGACCTCCAGCGCGGCGAGCTCGCCCGCCGCCTCCGGGCCCGCCGGCAGGTAGGCGGGGACTTGCGGATGCGCGTCGCGAAGCTGGTCGTTGGTGAGCGCCGGGTACGGGCGGTGCGTCTCCTCGAAGTTGATCTCGAGGTAGAGGCGCTTTTCGCCGGCGCCGCGCAGCACTTCCTCGACGCCCGCCGCGATGCTATCGCCGCTTGCGTTGCCGCGAGAGCGGTCCGGGGGGTGGATGCGGGCGAAGCCGAGTCGTTCGGGATGAAGCGAGACGTGCTGCCCCCCGAACAGGTGCGTCTCCAACCCGAGCGCGGCCAGGGTCGCCGCCGCGTGCGGCACGGCAAGGTCCCAGTCGAAGCCGTGATGCGCGAGGCCGAGGACGCCGTTGTTGTGCGGGTAGAGGCCGGTGGCCAGGCTCGCGCGGCTCGGGCTGCACTGCGGCGCGGTGCAGAACGCGCGGCGGAACATGACGCCCTGCGACGCCAGCGCATCGAGGTGAGGGCTTGCGACGCTGCCGATCCCGTAGCAATGCAGATGGCGGCCGATATCGTGCGTGGTCATGAGGACCACGTCACGGGCCGAAGTGCGCCCTGCGCGCGCTCGATTAACTGACATGCGCCCTGCGCGCGCCCGGCGCCGCCATCAGCCCTGTATCTGTTTTGCTACTAGCCCTTGACCGAGCCGCTCGTGATGCCGCGCACGAAGTAGCGCTGCAGGAAGATGAACACGGCCAGAGGCAGCGCCATCTGCAGCACAGCCGCGGCGGTCAGGAACTGCCATCCTCCTCCGAACGATGTCACGAGCTGCGTGATGACCACGGTGAACGGGCGGTTCGGGCTCGTGCCCAGGAAGGTCAGGGCGACCAGTAGGTCGTTCCAGACTCCGAGGAACACGAAGATCGTCAAGGAAGCGATGGCCGGGATGGTCATCGGGACCGCGATGCGCAGGAATCGCGTCGAGTGGCCGGCGCCGTCCATCTCGGCGGACTCAAAGATCTCCCTCGGCAGACCGCCGAGATAGTTCCGCAGCAGGAAGACCTCGAATGGCAGACCGTACCCTGAGTGCGCCAGCCAGACGGAGATGATCGTTCCGTTGAGACCTATCGCCTTGAAGAACTGCAGCACGGGGATCAGCGTCATCTGGATCGGGACCACCATCAGGCCGACGATCACGATGAAGAAGATGTTCCTGCCCGGGAAATTCATCCAGGCGAACGCGTAGGCGCCCATCGTCGCGATCGCGAGCTGAATCACCGTCGCCGGAACGGTGATCAGAACGCTGCTGACGATCGATGGAGTGACGCCTTCCAGGTTGAGAACCTGTTGGTAGCTCGCGAAACTGAAGCCGTGCGGCGGAAACAGGGTGGTCCACCAGCCGGACTGGCCCATATCGGAAACCGAACGGAACGAGTTGAGGATCAGGCCGATCGTGGGCACGATCCAGATCGCGCAGAAGATGATGATCAAGAGGTGGAGCGGCAGCCGCTGCAGGCGGTAGCCCAGCCTGTCCAGCGTCGACACGCCTGCCCCGACAGCGGTTTCGCGACGAGTGGTCGCCTGCTCTGCGCTCATCGCTGCTCCTCCTGTTGCTGGAAGCGACGTATGTTCACGATCAAGAGCGGCACGATGGCCAGAAAGAGGACCACGCCGACCGCGGCGCCGCGGCCGTAGTGGCTGGTCTGAAGCTGGCGGAACATCTGGGTCGCGATCACATCCGTGTCATACGCGCCATTGGTCATGACGTAGACGATGTCGAACGTCTTCAGCGCGTTGATGATCATTGTCGTGCCGACGACCGTGATCGTCGGCCACAGCAGCGGCGTGATCACGAGCTGGACGATCCGGAATTCGTTTGCCCCGTCGATCCGTGCCGCCTCGAGCACCTCGCTGCTGATGGATTTCAGGCTCGCCGAGATGATGACCATGCAGAAGCCTGTGATGCTCCAGATGCCGACAAAGATCAGCGCCGCGTTGTTGGTGGTGGAGTTGACCAGCCAGGCCACCGGGTCGCGGCCGGCGAGACCGAGGATGGCATTGAGCGTGCCTGTCTGAGGCTGGCCTGGCGGCTGGTAGTCGAACATGAACTTCCAGATGATCGATGCCGCGACCGCGCTGATCGGGACCGGAAGAAAGATCGCGATCTTGGCGATCGACTCGTATTTCACCCGGTCGAGAAGGATCGCGATGATCAGCCCCAACACCACGCTGATGGTGGTGTAGAAGACCAGCCACAACAAGCTGTTCCGCAACGATGTCAGGGTGTCTGGAAACGTGAAGAAATACTGGTAATTGGTGAGCCCAATCCATTCCGTGTCGTCGTTGTTCCGGAAGCTGATGACGACAGTCCGCAGCATTGGGTAGACCATGAAAATGGTCGCGAAGCCGACCGCGGGCAGGGCCCAGAAGTAGGGTCGGATCCACTTTTGAATCGAGTCGGACAACCGCTCGATGACCTTTTCGCCGAGGATGATGTAGCCGAGCAGCACCAGCGGGACCGCGATGATCGCGACTAATGCGGTGATGACCTGATCGAGCCCGATGACCCCCACGCCGCCTACCTCCTATTGAAGGTTCGTGCGGCCAGGGCGTTTGACCGCCCTGGCCGTTCAGAGTCCGATTTGACTAGCTAACTCTTGGCGTACGCGGCCGCTTGCACCTGGTCGAGATGCGCCAGCTGAGAATCCAGGCTCCCCGGGTCGCGCGTCACGTTGAGGAGCGACTTCCAGAATGCCGCCTGCATGTCGGAGGGCATGAAGTCCCCCGCCGTGACGAGCAGGTTCTTGGCCGTGTTCGCGACTTCGGCTGCCCGCTTGAAGATCGGGTCGGTGTAGTTGAGCGTCTTGATCGCGCCCAGCGTCCCACCGTCGTTCACCCAGATCTGCTGGGCGTCCTTGGTCGCCAGGTACGTCAGCAGCTTGCGCGCCGCCGGCGTGTCGTTGTACATGGAGAACTGGTCGTAGAAGCCGTTGACGTTGCCGTCGTACTGCGAGTTGCCCATGCTCGGGTGTCCGAAGAAGTCGAAGTCGGTACCCGCCTTGGTGTTCGGGAAGTTTTGCGTGAAGAAGTTCGCGATGAAGGTCGCCTGCTCGAGGAACAGACAGCCTTTCGGAGTCTTGAACAACGGGTCGCCGGCCTTGGCGAAGTTCGTCGACAGGGCTGTGTTCGAGCCGCCGTACACGTTCTGCGCGGAGACCTCCTTCAGGAAGGTCTGGTAGCCGAGCTTGATCTCGGGCGAGGTGAACTTCTGCGTGCCCTGGATCCACTTCGTGTAGACCTGGTCGCCGGACTGCCGCATGATGATGTTGTCGATCTGGTCGCTCGCGGGCCAGCCCGACGCGGCACCGGACTCAAACCCCGCGCAGAAGAGCTTCTGGGCTCCGTACTGCGACGGATTGATCGCCAGCAGCTCATCGAAGGTCTTCGGTGCTGTGCCGGTGAAGGCCGTCTTGTTGTACCAGAACAGGCCCTTGACCTGGGTTTTGATCATCAGCATGTAGTGCTTGCCGCCGATGATGCCGATGTACGGGTCGTCAGATGCGCCGCCGGGCGCGGTCGTCAACGCCGGATAGGTGTTCTGGATGTATCCGTTGAACTGATCACCGAGCGCGGTCTCGATCGACTTCAAGGCGCCCTTGGTCACCCAACTCTTGACCTGGGTGGGGTCCGTCGGTCCGGGCGCGATGTCGGGCAGGTCGGTTCCGGCGGCGATGCCGTTCGCGATCTGGTTGGTCGAGTCGCGGTTGGTTGTGATGTGGACCTTGATCCCGGTGCTCGACTGGAACGGCTTCAGGACGTCCTGGAAGGCCTTGAGCTCGGCGCCACCCCAGGCGGTCCAGACCGTTACGTCGGTCGCAGAGGCGCCTTGGTTGCCAGTCGTACCGCCGGTGGAACAGGCGGCGACGAGAAGTAACGTGCCGAGACCCAGCGCCACGGCCCTTGAGCTCAGCCTCTTGAAGACCTCGGCCATACGTGCTCTCCTCCAAACTTATCCCCTGCCGGGGCCGCCAAAGCCCGATGCCGGGCGCATCGGCCAAGTTGACGACATGCCAAGGCGAACGTTCGCGTTGGTTAACGGTTCGGATACTAGTTCCAGCCCGGAACCTTGTCAACTTCCGCGTTGGCGGCTGGCTACACTCGGCCAGATGAGCGAGACCCACCGATTCCCCGACGGCTTCCTGTTCGGCGCCGCGATCTCCGCCTACCAGACCGAGGGAGGCAACGTGAACACGGACTGGTGGTGGTGGGAACACATCGAATCCACTCCGTGCCGCGAGCCGTCCGGGGACGCGTGCGACTTCTATCACCGGTACGCCGAGGACGTGGCCATGCTGGCCGGCGCAGGACTGAACTCCTTCCGGTTCGGCGTCGAATGGGCGCGCATCGAGCCGGCGGAGGGCGAGTTCTCCCGCGCCGCGCTGGCCCACTACCGCCGCATGCTCGACGCCTGCCACGAGCATGGCGTCGCCCCCATCGTCACGCTCCACCACTTCACCGTGCCGAGGTGGCTGCACGAGCAAGGAGGGATCGCGGCGGAGAAGTTCCCCGGATTGTTCGAGCGCTACTGCGCCCGGACCGCGGAGGCGCTTGGCGACCGCATGGCGTACGCCTGCACGATCAACGAGCCGCAGGGCCTGGGTTCGAGCGGCTGGCTGCTCGGCATCAACCCGCCCGGGCACACCGACGACCGGGAAAGCGCGCAGCGTGCGGTCGACAACCTGCTCGAGGCGCACCGCCGCGGCGCGGCCGCGATCCGCTCGAGGGCCGGCGTACCGACCGGCGTCACGCTCGCCATCCCCGACCTCCAGTACGAGGACGGTGCGCAGCCGGGCAACACCTCGATCGAGCTGGAGTCGCGTATCAGCGACTGGTTCTTGCAGCTCGCGCGCCAGGACGACTTCATCGGCGTCCAGACGTACACACGGTTTCGCTACGGACCGGAGGGTTCGCGCAGCCCCGGCCACGACTGGAGCGACACCACCCGCGAGCTGACCGAGACGGACCAGACGACCCTGATGGGCTACGAATATCACCCGCAGGCGCTGGGCGGCGCGATCCGCCGCGCCCACCAGAGCTGCCCGGGAGTGCCGATCCTGGTCACCGAGAACGGCATCGCGACCGGCAACGACGAGAAGCGGATCGCCTACGTCGACACCGCGATGCGCGAGGTCCTCAAGTGCCTCGCCGAGGGGATCGAGGTCCGCTCCTACCTCTATTGGTCGTTGCTCGACAACTTCGAATGGGCGCTCGGCTACGCGCCGACGTTCGGCCTGGTCGCAGTGGACCGCCAGACGTTTGCCCGCCACCCCAGGCCGAGCCTGTCCTGGTTGGGCCAGGTGGCCAGGGCCGGGGCGATCGCCGGAGTCGCCGAATCCGTGTGATGATCGCCATACCAAATTGATCCGCCCGCCGGTCGAAGCCAACTCGGGTCTGGCCGCTGTCCTCCGCGGCGTGATCGCTGATTTCCAGCAAGCCTCGGGGGCGGAGATCGTGTCCGTCTTCCTTTATGAAGAGTCCACCCACACGTACTACGCGCCGTTCGCCACCGGCCAGCCCCAGGAGAGCCTGCTCGACTCGCTGACCGACATGCGCGAGCAGCTGGCCCGCTACCTCAGCGACGAGCGCCAGGGCAAGGCGCCCGATGACCTGGGCGTGCACCAGTACGGCTCCACGGTCTGGCTGACCGTGACCCGGCAGCGCCTCGTGGCACGCGACGCGTCGGCCGAGATCGATTCCACGTTCATCCGCCGCTACCAGGTGCAGTCGACGTTCGGTCTTCCGCTCCTCGCAGGCGAGCGGTTCTTGGGCCTGATCTACCTCAACTACCGCAACAAAGACCGCGCGCCGGACGACGACCGGCTCATGGAGCTCGAGCGGCGGGCGAGCACGGCGGCCGGGCTCATCCAGGCCGCCCTCGAAGGCGCCGAGCGCTCCGCCCTCGACGGCCTCTCCAGGCTCACATCGCTGCTGACGACGCCGGTCGGCGACGCGCGCACCGATGCGAAGGAGCTGCGACGCCTGCTCTCGATCGCGCTCGCCGACCTGCTGATGGCGAGCAACCTCGACGGCGCCGCGATCTACCAGTTCGGCCACCAGCGCTCGCATCTCGAGCTGGTCACCGCACACCTGCGCGTCGCCGCCCCGACGCGCATCGAACGCGGCGATCCCTTGACTCCATGGGAGAGTGCCCTGAGCAAGACCGTCGGCGATACCACGGCGGAATCGGACCTGCATCCCGTCGCGACGTATGCCCTCGGCCAGCCTGACGAGCCGCACGGCTACCTGATCGTGGTCAGCCGCGACCCGCTCGCCACCGTCCGCCGCGCCCACGCGACCGACGAGATGCTGAAGGCCGGCGCACAGCTGATCGGCAGCGCGCTCGCGTCGCAGCGCCTGATCGCCGATCTCGAGAACAGCAACCGGCTGCTCAGTGCGCTCGGCGATATGACGACCGCGATGCTCAAGCCCGGCGCGTCGCGGCACGAGGTCATCGACGCCGTGGTCGGCCACCTTACCGACTCCCAGGTCCCGGAATTCGACTTCAACTTCGCGACCGTGTACCTGGTCGAGGAGCGCGAGGATGAGGCGACAGTCGTCCGCATGGCGGCGGGTGCCGCGACCGTTGCCGCGATCGAGGGGACGCCGGCGCATGCCGGCAAGAAGGTTCCCCGGTGGGCTCTCGAAGAGGACCGCGTGCTGGCCGAGAGCGATGTCCTCGTCTACGTCGCGCGCACCTGGCAGACGGTGATCGTGGGAGCTTTTCCCGCCGGCGACCGCGCGGACGTCATCTCCGGCGGCGTGCCGGTGCCGTCGACGTGGGCCGAGGTGCCTGTCGTCTACACGAACGGGATGGAGCTGGGCCGCGTGCTCGCGTGCCTGATCGGCGAGAAGGAACGGCAGGGCGACGATGCGTCGCCGTTCACCCTCGCCGGCGAGGTCTTCGAGCGCAGCGGCCACAAGGACCTGATCCGGGTCTTCGTCCCCTTCGGCCGCGACGCCACGCGGCGCGCGACCGGCGTGCTCGAGGTCGGCTACCACCGCTCCGACCAGCGCCGCCCCGACTGGGGGCAGGTCGAGGCTCTGCGGGCGGCGGCCGGACAGCTCGCCGTGGCGGTGGAGACAGCGCGCCTGTACGAGGAGGCGCAGCGACACGCCGAGCAGCTCGAGCTCGTCGCCGACGTCAGCAAGGCGATCGCCAGCTCGATCGACCTCGAACAGACGCTGACCCTCGTCGCCCATAACATGGCGCGCCTTGTCGACGCCTCGCTGTGTCAGATCGCGCTCTTCGAAGAGGACCGCGAGGGCTGGTACGGCGCCGCGGCCTCCGACCTCGAGGACCTGTGGCGGCGTGAGCACGCGGAGCGGTCGGAGACGACTTTCCTTTTCGACGTGCTGGACAAAGAGCAGCCGGTGGTCGTGGACGACACTTCGACGAGCTCGCAGGTCGATCCCAACTACGTGCGGACGTTTGGCGTCAAGTCGCTGATCGCGCTGCCGCTCATCGCCGACGAGCAGGCGATCGGCGCCGCGGTGCTGGCGGAGCGCACGCGCACCCGGCGCTTCACGCCGGACGAGGTGCAGCTCGCCCAGGCGCTGGCCGTGCAGGCGGCGGTCGCGATCAAGAACGCGCGGCTGCACGCGCTGGCGGAAGAGGAACGGCATCTGCAGAAGGATTTCGTGCTGATCGGCTTCGGCCAGTGGGGCCAGAAGGCTTACCAGCACCTGCTCACGCTCAAGCAGTTCTTCAACTTCCGCACGCTCGTGGTCGAGCAGGACTCGCCAGGTTCGCGCGACCGCCTTGGCGTGAAAGAGGAGGAGGTGCGGGCGCACGGAGACTCCTTTTATTGGGACAGCCACGGCTCGCCCGCGCGCGACCAGCTGGAGCGCGAGCTGGAGTCGAGCTCCTACGTCATCACCTACATCGCGACGCCGGCGGCGACGCATCTACCGACGCTCGCGCGCTACTACGACCTGAGCGACGTGGTTCTCATCGAGAAACCGCTTGGCGCCCCGCCGGACGATTACCGCAAGTTCCTCGACACCGCTCCCGGTGGCGTGGAGATCGTGGCCGCCGACCACTACTACTTCAAGCTCGAGGTCCGGCTGCTGGCCATGCTGCTCACCGAGGAGCGCACGCTGCGGAACTTCCTCGACAGCGTGGAGGAGATCCGGATCGAGATCCTCGAGGAGCAGCCGCTGACAGGGGCCGCGGCGGACATCGGGGTCATCGCCGACCTGATCCCCCACGCATTCGCGATCATCTCGCTGCTCACGCCGATCGACCGGATCAAGCTCGACGCACGCTCGCCGCTTCTGATCGGCCGGCACGAAGGCCTGGCGGGACAGCGCGAGAGCTACGCCCGGATGAATGCCACCTTCGAGTACCACGGCCGGTCGGTGCGCCTGGTGGCCGACGTCGGGAAAGGGGCCGAGAACGCTAAGTGGATCAAGCTCAGCGGCGAGAAGCGCGCCGCGGGGCGCAGTCCCAGCTACAAGTTCGATTTCGGCAAGGGCGAGGCGATCGACGGCACGCAGGCCACGGTCCGCGCCGCGGTGCGGCGGATCCGCGAGCCGGGGGTGCCCGACAACGCGCACCTCAACATGCTCCGCCACGTCATCGAGAAGCGCCACCCCGCGGTGGGGATCCTCTCGATCCGCGAAGCCATCCGCGCCAACCAGCGGGTCCGCGAGCTGGAGGCGATGGCCTCCGAGCTCCTCGCGCGCAAGGAGTGGACGGAGTACGCGCTGGGCAGCCGGCCGATTTTCGAGACGAGCCCGCTGACTTCGGTTATGGGGGGCTCGAACTAGGCCCGCATAACGCAATATTGCCGGCCGATGATCTCGGCCGGACAGCTCATCTCCGAGCGCGTGATGCTCAAGCGCGACCGCTTCTTCACCGTCTCCGCGAGGGACGGGTCGATCCGGCCGGGCGAGTTTGCCGGAGACGGCCTGTGGGACGGCGACACGCGCATCCTGTCGCGGTTCCGCGTCCTGGTCGACGGGCTCGAGCCTCGCGCGATCGGCCTGCACGCCGACGACAGCGCCGCAACGTTCGAGTACGAGGCTGGCGCCCTGCGCGTGACGCGGGTCCGCTTCATCGACGCCGGCCTGCACGAGCGGATCACGCTGACCAATCCCGGCGACACGATGGTCGACGCCGTGCTCGAGATCGAGGTGGCCGCGGATTTCGCGGCGATGCTGGGCATCCGCGGCGCGGTGCCTTCGCTGGCCGATCCGACCGAGGCGGAGGCGACCAAAACAGTGGACGGTGTCCGCTTCACCGCCTCGGACGTCTCCGCGAGCCGCGTCATCACCTTTCCCGAGGGACTCCAGCACCAGCTGCGTATCGCGCCGGGCGACGAGTTCGCGCTGCGGGTCGATGTGGTGCCGGACAACGGCGAGCCTGTGATCGATTTCGGCGTCGGGCTCGAGGAGGCCAGGGCGGTCTATCCGAGCTGGGCCGCCGACTGCATGTCGGTCGAAACCGACAACCCCGCCTTGAACGAGCTGCTCGCGCAGGCGACCGCCGACATCAGGATGCTCTGCAACCGTTACGACACCGGCATCTATCCGACCGCCGGCCTACCCTGGTTCGCGGTCCCGTTCGGCCGCGACACGCTGATCAGCTCGATCCTCCTGCTGCACTTCAACCCGGAGCTCGCGCGCGGCGTGCTGCGCTACCTGGCCAAGCACCAGGGCAAGAAGGTCGACAGGGACACCGACGAGCAGCCCGGCAAGATCCTCCACGAGGTCCGCACCGGCGAGGTGGTGGACCGCGGCCTGTGGCCGCACATCCTTTATGGAACCGTCGACGCCACGGCGCTCTTTCTATGCGCCCTCACGGAGACCGAGCACTGGACCCGCGACCACCAGTTCGCCGACGAGCTGTGGCCAGCCGCGGAGGCCGCGCTCGAGTGGTGCAGGAGATACGGCGACGCGGACGGCGACGGCTACGTCGAGTACGCCGGCGGGCGCGCGCGCAACCAGGGCTGGAAGGACTCGGACGACTCGCTGACCAACGTCGACGGCAGCGACGCGCCGCGTCCGGCGGCCCTGTGCGAGGTCCAGGGATACCTCCACCGAGGCCTGGTGGGCATGTCGCGCCGCAGGCCCGAGCTGAAGAAGGATGCGGCGGAGCTCAAGCGGCGCTTCAACCGCGACTTCTGGATGCCCGAGCAGGAATTCTTCGCGCAGGCGCTCGACGGGTCCAAGCGGCAGGTGCGCGCGATCACCTCGAATCCAGGCCACTGCCTGTGGATGCGCGTGGTCGACCGACCGAAGTCAGTGCACGTGGCTCGCAAGCTCCTGTCGCCCGAACTGTTTTCGGGCTGGGGGATTCGCACCCTTTCCGACCGCGCTGTCAACTACGACCCCTGCAGCTACCACAACGGCTCGGTGTGGCCGTTCGACTCCACGCTTGCCGTCGCCGGTCTGCGGCAGTACGGCTTCGCCGAAGAAGCCGAGCGCGTCGCACGCGCGATGGTCGAGGCATCGATCGAGTTCCCGCTGCGCCGCCCGCCAGAGCTGTTCTGCGGCGATCAACGTGCTCCCGGCGAGCCGCCGAAGGAGTACTGGAACACGTGCACGCCGCAGCTGTGGTCGGCCGCGGCGATGTTCACGTGCGTCTCCTCGATCCTCGGGCTGGAGGCCGACCCCCGCGGCAAGGTGCTGCGCGTGGCGCCCATCCGAACCGCGATGTGGAACCGGATCGAGATCACCGGGCTGCACTTCGCAGGTCACCGCATCGATCTTTCCGTCGACGGCACCGACGTGAAGGTGGGCCGCCTCCCCGAAGGGATCCGCGTCAGCTGAGCGGCGGCGCGTTGTACATCGACTGCTGGATCGCCCGCTCGTAGACGGTCTCGTAACCGTCGGCCATCCGCGCGGGACCGAAGCGTTTGGCCGCCACCTCCGCGCAGCGCGCGAGGTCGATCTCACCCAGGCGCTCGTACGCGGCCACCATCTCATCGGCGTCGCGCGCCAGGAAACCGGTGACGCCAGGTTCCACGAGCTCGGGCGCCGCGCCATGCGCGAATGCGATGACCGGCGTCCCGCTCACCATCGCCTCGACCATCGCGAGCCCGAAGGGCTCCTCCCACTGGATCGGGAACAGCAATGCCTTGGCCTTGGCCAGCAGCTCGGCCTTCTCCTTGCCCTGCACGTTTTCGCGCCAGGTCACGTGTCCGTTGAGGTTCGGCTTGATCTTCTCTTCGAAGTAGCGCCTCCCCTCCACGTCCACCTTGCCCGCGAGCACGAGCGGCACGTTGAGTCGCTTGGCCACCTCGATCGCGACATCTTGCCCCTTGTCCGGGTTGATGCGCGCAAGCGAGAGGAGGTAGTTCTCTTTTTCCTCGGGCTTGATGATGGGCGAGTACTCGGCGGGATCGACGGCATTGTGCACGACGCCGCTCCACTCCACCCCTGCGACCGTCGCCTGCTGCGCGCGGCTGATGGCGACGAGGTGCACCTGGCGCGCGACCGCGCTGAGGAAGTCGCCCTCGGATTCCCTCAGCGCCCCATGCAGCGTCGCCACGACCGGCGCCTGGAGCCGCGCCTGCGCGGCGACGAGGATGCCGCCTATGCCCGAGTTGTCGTGGATGATGTCGAACGCGCGCCTCCGGACCGTCTCATACGCCCGGTAGAGGAACAGGTTCTCCCGCGGAATCTGATCGAGCGTCCCGAGCTGGGGAGTCCAGCTCTCTGGCGCGAGCGCGAGCGCTTCGAACGGTCCCCGCGACCCCTGCCGTCCGAGGATGGTGACCTGGTGACCGCGACCCGACAGCTCGCGCGCGAGGTTGAACGCCATGAGCTCGATGCCGCCGTAACCGGACGGTGGAACCGGGAACCAGGGACTGACGATGATGGCGATCCGGCGGCGCTCCACATAAATAGAACACGCGAAGTTGGGATGAGCAGCCAGAACGAAGTACGCGAGGGAAGTACCTAGTCCGGCCCCCGAGGCAACCCGAACGTAATGGTCGGGGCGACCGTGATGATCTTTTTGTCATCCGTTTGTATGAGCTGCCAGCCACCCTCGTGCACCATCCGATGGTGCCGGCGACAGAGCAGGACCAGATTGTTGAGGTCAGTCGGCCCGCCATGGATCCAGTGCACGAGATGATG
>WNGO01003618.1_pt1 | contig 27638 bp, 27 predicted proteins | sample 5400511 | NCBI WGS metagenome assembly WNGO01 (sample SAMN13153380, study PRJNA577476) | soil metagenome | isolation source: 20 cm soil or saprolite under Garry oak tree replicate 2 | place: USA:California | collected 2016-06-15 | reverse complement strand
TGGCCGATGCGGTCGAGCTCGGCGGCGACATCCTCGGCCGTCACGACATAGCCATCGGGGAAATGCCGGAAATCGAGCTTGACGCCAGGTTGCAGGCACCAGTCGAGCGGCACCTCGTCTATCGTGATCGCGCGCTCGCCGCGGTTCATCGTGGAATGGAAATGATACGGCGCGTCGAGATGCGTGCCGTTATGCGTCATCAGCCTTATCCATTCGATCGCCCAGCCCTCGCCTTCCGGCAGGTCCTGTTCTGCAAGCCCGGGAAAGAACTGCACGACATCCTTCGCGGTGTCGCGATGCGTCAGATACTCGACTTTCGGCCCGTAACCGGGCGGGTCGGAGACGACATCGTTCTCGATCGGCATCGACAGATCGATCAGCCGGCGCGCCATTGTTTCCTCCTGTTCAATCCGGCCAACGGCTGTGCACCCAGAACCATTGCTCCGGCCGCTCGCTTATCCAAGCTTCCAGCGTCGCGTTGACGGCGGTCATGATCGTCATGACATCGCCGTCGCGGTCGCCGCTGCGCGGCATGTCGAGCGGCGGATAAAGCGTCAGCCGGAAACGGGCGCCGCGCAGGCGCTCGACCCGCGCCGGCAAGATCGCGCAGCCAAAGCGCAACGCTAAGAGCGCGAGCGCCGGTGCTGTCATCGCCGGCCGGCCGAAGAACGGGACCGCGATCCCCTCGTTGAGCTTCTGGTCGGCGAGCAGGCTGACATGCCCGCCGCGCCGCAATGCCGCGACGGCGCGGCGAGAGGCAATCGTGCCCTTCGGGATCAGCTCGCTGCCGCCGCCGCGCAGGCGTGCGACGATGCGGTCGATCAGCGGGTTATTCGGGGCGCGGTAGATCTGCGCGATGTCGAGCCCGTATTGGGCGGCGGCCAGCCCCGCGATCTCCCAATTGGCGATGTGGCCGCCAAACAGGATCACCCGGCGACCGGCCGCCAGCGCGCGGTCGAGATGCTCGATGCCGCGTGTCTCGACCCGGCTGCCGGGATCGAACACCCGGATATGCCGTAGATGCGGGTACTCGGCGGCGACCCGGCCGAGATTGTCCCACATGCCGCGCACGATCGCGTCGATCCGCGGCTCCGATATATCCGGGAAGGCGGCACGCAGGTTGCGCCGTGCGCGATCCGAGATCGCGAGGCGCGGGGCGATCCGGCATGCCAGAAAGCCGCCCAGCGCCGAGGCGGCGGCGAGCGGCAGACAGCGCAGAAGCGCAACGAAGACGGCCGCGCCCCAGGCCTCGAACCGATGCGTCCAGGAAACCGGCGGTGCCGCCGGCTCAGCCGCGAGCGGCGCGCGCGTCGCGTCCATCACCGGCCTGCGGCAGAAACGGGTCCAGTACCCGGTGGAGCATTACCGGGTCGCGCCAGCGGACCTCGATGTCGAGGGCTTCGATGCGGGCTCGCGACTCCGGATCGAGCCGGACCCAATCCTTTGCGGTCGTGACGAGCTGCGCGTTTCCCCGCGCAGCCGTTTCGCGAAGACGGGCGATCTCGTCGGGGCGGTACGGGTGATGGTCCGGAAAGCTTTGTGTCGCGGCCAGCTGCGCACCGAGGCGGCGCAGGGTCGCAAAGAATTTCTCGGGCCGGCCGATCCCGGCAAAGGCGACGATGCGCGCATTTCTGAAACGCTCGCCGTTCACCGGTTCCACGGCGGCCCGCAACACCGGGCAGGATACACTGCTCAGCTCCGACGGTATGGGCGCATCGCCGATCAACACGAGCGCATCGGCGCGGGCGAGCCCCGCCGCAACCGGCTCGCGCAATGGCCCGGCCGGCATGACCCGGCCGTTGCCGAAGCCGTATTCGGCATCGACGACGACCAGTGACAGATCCTTCCCGACATTCGGGTTCTGGAAGCCGTCGTCGAGCAGGATCGCTTGCGCGCCGGCTTTGACCGCCGCAGCGATTCCTGGCGCCCGATCCTTTGCAACCCAGCACGGCGCCACCGCGGCCAGCAACAGCGCTTCGTCGCCAACGGCATCGGCGTCGTGCCGCGCCGAGTCCACCTGCACCGGGCCCACCGTCTTGCCGCGATAGCCGCGGCTCACGACATGCACGGCAATTCCGCGGTCGGTAAACAAACGCGCGAGCGACAGCGCGACCGGCGTCTTTCCCGAGCCGCCGGCCACCAGATTGCCGACGCACAACACCGGCAGCGGCGCGCGGTAGGGCCGCGCCGCGGCGCGTCGCAGCCGCGCCGCCAGATCCCAGGCCGCGCCGGCGGGCGCAAGAAGGCCGGCGGCGAGCCCCGGCGGCTCGTGCCAGAATTCAGGCGCGCGCATCGGCATGGCGAACGGCAACCGCGCGGGGTGTCGCCGACGGCATCTTCGGAGCGCGGTCGAGCCCGCAGCGGCAACCTGCCGCGCATTCGCGGCTCGCGTATTCCGGAGCTGCGGGTCATCGAGGAGCCGCATCACGGCCCGCGCGAGGGTTTCCGCATCGCGCACGGTCTCGCTCGCCCCGGCCGCCGCAAGGGCATCGGCCATCGCGGCGCAATTCGCCATGTCCGGTCCGTGTAATACGGCGCAATCGAGACGCGCCGCTTCGAATGGGTTATGGCCGCCCTTTCCCGCGAGAGAGCCGCCGATCAACGCGATGCCGGACAGCCCGAAAAAGAGCCCGAGCTCGCCTAAGGTGTCGGCCAGATAAACATCCGTCTCGCGAGTGATCGGCTCGCTGCGCGCGCGCCGGGCAACCCGAAGACCGCTCGCCTCCAGCACCTTGGTGATCGCCTCGCCGCGCACGGGATGACGCGGCGCGATGATCGTCAGCAGCCCGGGATGCGATCGGACAATCGAACGATGCGCCGCGGCGGCGATCTCCTCTTCGCCGGGATGCGTGCTGGCCGCGAGCCATACGGGTCGCGCGCCGATCTGATGGCGCAACTCGTCGAGCGCCGCCGGGTCCGCGGCGAGCGGCTCCGCGGCGGTTTTGAGATCGCCGACGCTCGCGACAGCGCGCGCGCCGAGCCGGCTCAAGCGTTCCGCCTGGATCTCGTCCTGCGCCAGGCACAAGGCGAAGGCCTGCAGCATCGGCCGGATCAGGCCGGGCAAAGCGCGCCACCGCGTCACCGAGCGTTCCGACAACCGGGCATTCAGCAGCAGCATCGGGATGCCGCGGCGATGCGTTTCCAAAACGAGGTTCGGCCACAACTCGGACTCGATCCAGATCGCCAGATCGGGGCGCCAATGATCGAGAAACCGCTCGACGGGGCGCGGCAGGTCAAGCGGCACGAATTGATGAACCACGCCTTCGGGCAACCGGGTTTCGAGCAGCCGCGCCGCGGCAACCGTGCCGGTCGTCGCCACGATGCCGATCCGGGGCCGTTCCTCGACGATGCGCTGCATCAGCGCCAATACCGAAGCGGCCTCGCCGACGCTGGCGGCATGGAGCCAGACGAGCGGTCCCGGCGGACGCCGCAGCGTGGTTATGCCGAGCCGCTCGCCGACGCGCGCTCTGTCTTCCTTGCCGCGGTACTGGCGGCGCTTGAGAAAAAGCCGAACAAGCGGGGTCAACGCGGCGGTCAGTGCTCGATATAGGGCAGGAAGCACAGTGGATTGCCGTCGCTCCCCCGAGCTGCGCCCCACCCGCCGGTCGGCGTGCTCCGCCATTTCATTCATGCGGTTCTCGACGAGGAGGCGGGCGTGTTCGACACCGGCCTCGTCGAGCTCCGGTTCGACCTCGATCGGCTCGCCCCAAACGAACACGCCGCGCCCAAATGGCAGAGCGAGATGAAACCGGTCCCAGGTGCTCAGCACCCACCGTCCGCTCGTCGCGAAGGTCACCGGCACGATCGGCACGCGGGCGAGGCGCGCCGCATTGACGATGCCCGTGCTGGCGTGCATCGCCGGACCGCGCGGCCCGTCCGGCGTGATGCCGACGCAGTCGCCGGCCGCCAATTGCTTGAGCATGATACGCAGCGCGGTCATTCCGCCGCGCCGGGTCGAGCCGGCAATCGAGTTGACCCCGAAATACGTCACTGCATCGGCGATGATCCGCCCGTCGCGATGCGACGAGATCAGCATGTGCATCGGCGCAAGGCGCTGCCACGCCATCGGGATCATCAGCAGCCGGCCATGCCAAAAGGCGAGAATAAAGGGCCGCCCCTGTTGGCGCAGCCGCACCGGGATGTCGCCGCCTTCGACACTCCAGCGGTTTGTCCGGTAGACGAACCGGATGTAGAGCTGAATGACCCAGCACAGGAGGCGCCGCAGACCTTCGCTGTGGAAGAGATGGCGGCCCCAGCGGCTCGGCGCCTTCACGTCTGCACTATCCCGCCGCGGCGGCCGCACCGGCCGTTGCCGGCAGATCGTGCTCGCCGGCGAACTGGGTCTCATAGAGGCGCGCGTAAAGACCGTTGCGGGAAAGGAGCTGGGCGTGCCGCCCGGTCTCGACGATGCGGCCGCGATCCAATACACAGATCAGATCGGCACCGATAACGGTCGAGAGGCGGTGCGCAATGACAATTGTCGTGCGGCCCTTCATCAGGCTGCGCAGTGCCGTCTGAACCTGCCGCTCAGACTCGCCGTCGAGCGCCGAAGTCGCTTCGTCGAGCAGCAGGATCGGCGCATCCCTCAGCATCGCGCGGGCGATCGCCAAGCGCTGGCGCTGGCCGCCCGACAGCAACATGCCGTGCTCGCCGACAACCGTGTCGTAACCCTCCGGCAATTCGCGGATGAAATGGTCGGCCCCGGCGGCGGCCGCCGCCGCCTCGATATCGCTTTGCGATGCGCCGAACCGGCCGTAGGCGATATTGGCGCGGACCGTGTCGTCGAACAGGCTGACCTCCTGCGCGACGAGCGCGATCGATGCACGGAGCGACTCCAGGGTTACCGCCCGAACATCCTGCCCATCGATCGAGATCGCGCCCTGATCGACCTCGTAGAAGCGCGGGATCAGGTTCAGCATGGTCGATTTGCCGGCGCCCGATGGCCCGACGAGCGCGACCGTGCCGCCGCCCGGCACCGTCAGCGAGATGCCGTCGAGCGCGATGGTCGCGGGATGATAGCCGAACCGAACCTCCTCGAACCGCACTTCACCGGCCGAGACGCGCAACGGCCGCGCCCCCGGCATGTCGCGGATCGCCGGCTCGATGTCGAGCACCTGGAAGACGCGCTGCGCCGCGGCGAGACCCTCCTGCAGATTGGCGTTCAGGATCGCCAGCGCCTTGATTGGCTGATAGGCGAGGAGCAGCGCCGTGATGAAGGAGAAGAAGGCGCCGGGCGTGCGCGCGCCACTGATCACCTGTCCGCCGCCATAGAGGATCACGACCGCGATTGCCGCGCCGCCGAGAGCTTCCATCATCGGCGTCGCGCGCGCGCGGGTGCGGTTGGCGCGGTCGACAAGCGCAAAGACCCGCTCGATAAGTCGGCCGGCGCGCCGCTCCTCATATTCCTCCATGCCGTAGGCCTTGACGTGGCGGGCACCCTGAAACGTCTGGCTCAACAGCGTCGTCAGCTGACCCATCTCAATCTGCGTGTTAGCCGAGACGCGGCGCATGCGGCGCCCGATGCCGATGATCGGCCGGATCGCCAGCGGAAACGCGAAGAACGCGATCAGCGCCAAGAGCCAGTCCTGGTAGAACATCAGCCCGACCAGGAACACGACAGTGACCGCGTCACGGCCGATGCCGGCCAGCACGTTGGCGGCGGCGCTGCGCAGCTGCCCGACATCGTTGGTTAGCCGCGATATCAGGAGGCCGCTTGAAGTGGCGTTGAAATAGCTAAGGTCGGCGCGGATCAGCCGCGCGAACAAGGCCTTCTGGACATCGGCGATGACCCGCTGGCCGACCCGGTTCATCAGCACGGTCTGGCCGTAATCGGCAAACCCCTTGAGGAATGCCAGAACCAGCGCGGCGCCGCCGAGCAGAAGGAGGAGCGAAGCGTCCCGCGCGATAAAGATACGGTCGAGCACCGGCTCCATGAGCCAGGCGCGCAATGCCGTGCTTGCGGCCGCTATGCCCATGCAGACAAAGGCGAACGCAATCCAGCTGGCATATCGCCAGATGAAGTCGCGCACCAGCCGCCGCACCAGGGCGAGCGAACTTAACGCTTGTGCCGAAATACCCGATTTGTCCTGCATGGGCCCCGCCGCCAGTGTTAGAGGCGGGCGGCGGGATTGGCAAGGTCGGCGGTCGGTTACCGGTTCGGGGGAAAAGGACAGTATAAGGGCTGGGGCATTTAGGCATTCCGGAGAGGCCAATGGCAAGGGTCGCAAAAGTTACGGTGACGTTGCCCGCGGATACGGCCAGCGAGGTCCGGGATGCCGTGGATCGCGGCGAGTATGCTACGGCCAGCGAGGTCATCCGCGAGGCGCTACGAGATTGGTCTCTCAAACGCAAATTGGCGCATCTGGAAGTCGATGAGATGCGCCGCCTGGTCCAAGAAGGCGCCGACAGCGGGCCCGGTGTTGACGCCGACCTGATCTTCGCCCGGCTCCGCGCAAAATATGCCGCAATGGCCGGCGAGTAGTGCCACGGCTGGTTTTATCCCCGGGCGCAGCTCGATTTAGAGGAGATCGGTGATTACATCGCTCGCGACAACCCGGCTCGGGCGTTATCGTTTCTCGATGAGTTGAAGGCGCATTGCGAACGCATCTCCGAGATGCCGGGCGCATATCCGGCTCGCGAGGATTTGGGCGCGGGGATCCGAATGGCGGTTCACGGGCGCTATCTGATCCTGTTCCGGACGAATGATGAAGCGGTGCGGATCGAGCGGCTCTTTCACAGCGCGCGTCGACCGCCGCCCGCTCTGTGAAGGTTCAAGGGAAGATCAGGCGACGGCGACTGTGAGATCGTCGATGCGCAAGGTCGGCGAATCGGCGCCGGTGCGGAATTCGAGATCATTGGCGGCGGTCATGCGCGCGAACATCTCGTTGAGGTTGCCTGCAACCGTCATCTCGCTCACCGGGTGGGCGATCTGGCCGTTCTCGATCCAGAACCCGGCAGCCCCCCGGCTGTAATCGCCGGTGATGCCGTTGACCCCCATCCCCATCAGCTCGGTGACATAGAACCCGCTTTTGATGTCGCCCATGAGCTCGGCCGGGCTGGCGCTCCCAGGCTCGATCCAGATGTTTGTCGCGGCCGGCGAGGGCGGCGAGGCCGTGCCGCGCGCGGCGTGCCCCGTCGTCTTCATGCCGAGCTGGCGGGCCGAGCGCAGATCCAAGAGCCAGGTCGTCAGCACACCCTTATCGATAAGAGCCCGCCGCTGATTGGCGATGCCCTCGGCGTCGAAGGGCTTCGAGCGATGGCCACGCTGGCGGTGCGGGTCTTCGGTGATCGTGATCGCTTCCGGGAAAATCCGTTGGTGCAGCTTGTCACGCAGAAAGCTCGTGCCGCGGGCGATCGAGGGTCCCGAAATAAATCCCAAGAAATGCGAGATGAAGCTGCGCGCGACGCGCGGATCGAATACGACCGGGCAGCGGCAGGTCGGCATCTTGCGAGCGCCGAGCCGGCGCATCGTGCGCTCGCCGGCGCTGCGGCCGATCTCCGCCGGATCGCGCAGATCGGCGCCGTAGACGCTGTTGGCGAAATCGTAGTCGCGCTCCATGGCGTTGCCCGACCCGCCGATGACCGAGGCGCTGATCGCGTGGTGCGAGCCGGAATAGCCGCCGGCGAACCCGTTGGAGGCGGCAATCGCGACGCGCGACCGGCCCCAGCCCGCTTCGGCGCCTTCGGAATTGGTGATGCCCTCGACCGCGAGCGCGGCTTCTTCCGCGGCGCGCGCCCGCTCGATCAGCTGTTCGGCGCTGGGCTCCACCGGATCCATCATGTCGAGGCTCGGCCAGCCGCGAGCGATTTCGGAAGGATCGGCCAGGCCGCAGAACGGGTCTTCCGGCACGGCGCGCGCCATCGCGACGGTGCGCTCGACGAGCTCCGCAAGCATTTTCGGCGAGCGGTCGCTCGATGACACAATCGCCTGCTGTTTGCCGACCAGGACGCGCAGCCCGAGATCCTGGCCCTCCGAGCGTTCAAGCTTCTCGGTCTTTCCCAGTCGGCTGGCGTGCGACAGCGAGGTGCCTTCGACAAGCACCGCATCCGCGGCGTCGGCGCCGGCCTTCAACGCCTTGCCGATGACATCCTGCAACAGGTCGATATCGTTCGCGGTTTCCTTGTCGAATTTCTGGTCCGCCATTGCTCATCCTAAAAAACTTGTCTCAGCACAGATGCACCGAGATCTTTGGGAATAACGCTATTTCCAGATCGGCTTGCCCGAGCCGGGGAGGCCGTATTCGGCCCATTTGCGCGTAACCTCGGCGATGACCTCGTCGGCCATGCGGATCGGCCGCCCCCATTCGCGATGCGTTTCGGGAGGCAATTTGTTCGTCGCGTCGAGGCCGATCTTGCCGCCGAGCCCGGATTCCGGCGAGGCGAAGTCGAGATAATCGATCGGCGTGTTCTCCATCAGTGTCACGTCGCGCACCGGGTCCATGCGGGTCGAGACCGCCCACATGACATCCTTCCAGTCGCGCACGGCGATGTCGTCATCCACGACGATGACAAATTTTGTGTACATGAACTGCCGCAGAAACGACCAGATCCCCATCATCACGCGCTTGGCGTGGCCGGGATAGCTCTTGCGGATCGAAACGACTGCGATCCGATACGAGCAGCCCTCGGGCGGCAGCCAGAAATCGACGATTTCCGGAAATTGCTGCTGCAATAGAGGCACGAAGACGTCGTTGAGCGCCTCGCCGAGCACCGAGGGCTCGTCGGGCGGGCGGCCGGTAAAAGTCGAGAGGTAGATGGGGTTCTGCCGCATCGTCATCGCCGAGATGCGGAACACCGGGAATGGCTCGACGGCGTTGTAATAGCCGGTGTGGTCGCCGTAGGGGCCTTCGTCACCGTATTCGTCGAGCGCAACATGGCCTTCGAGGACAATCTCGGCCTCGGCCGGCACTTTCAGCGGCACCGTCTTGCAGTCGACAAGATCGAGCCGCTTGCCGCGCAACAGCCCGGCGAACTGGTATTCGGACAGCGTGTCCGGCACCGGCGTCACGGCGGCGATGATCGTGCCGGGATCGGCGCCGATGACAACCGCCGCGGGCAATGGCTCGCGCTTGGCGGCGCGCCAGCGCTGGTGATGCTGTGCGCCGCCGCGATGCCTGAGCCAGCGCATCAGCGTCGTGTCGCGCCCGGTCACCTGCATGCGGTAGATGCCGAGGTTGAATCCGTCCTCGCGCGCTGTGCTTGGGCCTTTGGTCACGACAAGCGGCCAGGTGATCAAGGGCGCCGGCTCGTCGGGCCAGCAGGTTTGGATCGGCAGCAGCCCAAGATCGATCTCGGCGCCGCGCAAGACGATTTCCTGACAGGCGCCTGACCCGAGCGTGCGCGGCCGCATCGCCATGACGGTGCGCAGGAGCGGCAGCATCTCCAAGGCTTCGCGCCAGCCGCCCGGCGGCTCCGGCTGCCGGAGGAAGGCGAGCGTCTCGCCGATTTCGCGCAATTGGCCGGGCTCGCGATCCATGCCCCAGGCGACGCGCTCGACCGTGCCGAAGAGGTTGACGAGGACCGGCATCGCGCTCTTGCCGCCATCCGCGCGCACGACATTCTCGAACAATATGGCCGGACCGCCCTCGGCCAGCAGCCGGGTCTGGATCTCGGTCATCTCGAGATAGGGCGAGACGGGCGCCACGACGCGCTTCAGCCGCCCGGCCGCTTCGAGGCGGCCGATAAAATCGCGCAGGCTGGCGTAGGGCATGGCCGCCTATATAGGGCCGGGAGGCGGTCTTCGCATCAATTGCCGGGAGCGGGCGCGATCCGCGGGGCAGGGCCGGGCCGCAGCAACCACAGTGCGCCAAAGGCCGACAAATTGAGGCCGACCGTGAGCAGAACCGCGAGGATCCCGACCCGGTCGAGCAACAGTCCGAACAGAAACGGCGCGGCTGCGACGGAAAGGCGCGCCGGCACCGATAAGAGGCCGGTGCGCAGGCCGTATCCGGACGGCCCGAAAATCGCGAGGGGCAGCGTGCCCCGGGCGATCGTGATCATGCCGTTGCCGGCACCATAGGCGATCGCGAATACGGCGACTCCCGCCGGCCCGAGAACACCGAGCAGGGAGGCGCCCAGCGGGTGCATTAGCGCGGCAATCCGCGCCGACCACACCGGGTGGAGGGCGCGCATCAGCCCGAATTCGAAGAGCCGCGCCATCACTTGTGCCGGCCCGACGAGAGTGCCGGCGATAATCGCGGCGGCTCCGGATGCCCCGGCAGTCTCGAGAAACCGCAGCAGATGCGCCTGCAAGGCGCCGGTCACAAAAGCGGTCGTGCAGAAGTAGAAGGCGAGGATCGGCATTGCGCCGCGCGGCGGCGCAAGGTGCCCGGTGTCGCCCTTCTCGGCGCCAGAGGCGGGCAGCGGCGGCACGGGCGGGATCAGCAGCCAATTCAGCGGCATTGCGATGAAGAGATTGACGGCGGCCCAGATCAGGCAGGCTTCGCGCCAGCCGAAGGCGTGCTCGAACCAGGCCGAGGCGGGCCAGCCGATGGTGCTGGCGAACCCTGCAAGCAGCGTAATGCCGGTGATCGCGGAGCGCGCCTCGCGGCCATAAAGGCGGGTCAGCGCGGCGAAGGCTGCGTCGTAGAGCCCCATCGTCATGCCGATCCCGAGGAGGAACCAGGCGACCGCCAAGCCCAGGATGCCTTGCGCCAGCCCGAGCGTGGCGAGCCCGGCCGCCAACACGAGGTTCGAGAGGGTCAGCACGGAGCGGCCGCCATGCCGGTCGATGACCGTTCCGATGTAAGGCCCGACGACCGCTTGCAGCAACAATGCCGCCGAGAACACCGCGAAAAACGCGCTTGTCGGGAGGCCGAGCCCCGCCGAGATCGGGCCTCCCAACACCGCCGGCAGGTAATAGCTCGATGCCCAGGCGAGTGTCTGCGACGTCCCGAGCGCCGCGACCACGATGGTTTTCGGACGGCTCAGCGGTCCCTCCCCAAATTCGGCAAGACGCGCCATACGAAGCCGGTGAATCGCTCGGTGCCTTCCAGTTCTCGGCTGGTCGGCACGTCGTAACGCGCAAGCTCGCATAGGCCGGCGGTGGGGAGATAAGCGCGACCGGGATCGCCGAGCAGGACCGTGCTGCCTCGGCCGGCGAGGCGCCGGAGCCAGCGCATCGCGCGCTCTGCCATCGGTTGCTCGTAGCAGATGTCGCCCGTGGTGACCAACTTCCAGAACCGCGTATCGCCGTCGAGCAGATTATCGGCTATGACCGACACCGCGACCCCGTTCAGCGCCGCGTTGAGGGTAATCGCCGCGGCCGCGAAAGGGTCGATATCGGCGGCGGTGACGCGCGCGGCGCCCGCCTTTGCGGCGGCGATCGCCACCAATCCCGAGCCGGAGCCAAAATCGAGCACCTCGCGGCCAGCAACGGTTTCGGGGTGATCGAGCACGTAGCGGGCCAGCGACTGTCCACCGGCCCAGGCAAACGCCCAAAAGGGCGGCGGCAGGCCGTTGCGTGCGAGGCTTTCCTCGGTCGCCTGCCAGATCGGGGTGACCTCGGTTGCGAGATGCAGACGAATCTCCGGGACCAGCGGCGGCGCCGTGATCGCGGTCTTTTGGCGTACGAAGTCGGCCGGGTCCATTTCAGGCAAAATGACCGGCGACGATGCCGATCAACAGGAGCCAGCCGGGAACACGGTTGGAGCGAAACTTGGCGAGGCAATCAGCCGCGTCATCGACATTCACGTGAGCCGCCTGCCAGTAGAGCTGCAATCCCGCGCCGGCGAGCCCGGCCCAGAACAGGACACCAATCCCGGCGCTGGTGCCGGCCGATGCCCACAGCGCCAGCGCGGCGGCGTAGAAGATGAACAGGAAGGGCCGAGTCCGCTCGCCCAAGGCGAGCGCCGAGGATTTGACGCCGATGCGCGCGTCGTCCTCCTTGTCCTGATGCGCGTAGATCGTGTCGTAGCCGAGCGTCCAGAAAATCCCGCCGAGATAGAGCAATACCGGTGGCCAGGCGAGGGAACCGGTCACCGCGGCCCAGCCGAGGAGAGCGCCCCAGTTGAAGTTGAGCCCGAGAAAGAGCTGCGGCCACCAGGTGATGCGCTTCATGAACGGATAGGCGCCGATCAAAGCCAAGACCCCGATCCCGAGCCACCAGCACAGGGGTTTGAGACTGAACAACACCGCGGCGCCGATCACGAGCTGTACCGTCATGAAGACGATCGCCTGCGGGACGCTGACCCGGCCGCTCGGCAACGGACGCAGCCGGGTCCGCGATCGCCTGCGGGACGCTGACCCGGCCGCTCGGCAACGGACGCAGCCGGGTCCGCGCGACTTTCCCGTCGTATTCGCGGTCGGCGATGTCGTTGAGCGTGCAGCCGGCGCCGCGCATTGCGACGGCGCCGATCGCAAACAGCAGCAACAGCAGCGGATCGGGCCATCGCGGACTCGCCAGCGCGATCCCCCACCAGCCCGGGAACAGCAAGAGCCAGGTGCCGATCGGGCGGTCCCAGCGCGCCAGCCGCGCATAGGGCTCCGCCCACCGCGGCAGCCAGCGCTCGACCCAATCGCCGTGATGGATGTCGCTCGGGTCTGCCGGGACGCGCGCAACTCCCTCTCCGCCCCTCCGGGGCGGAGAGGGCCGGGGTGAGGTGGGGGATTCGAGAGCGTCGGCCATTAACCCACCTCACCCTCCCACGGCTTCGCCGTGGGCCCCTCCCTCTCCGCCCTGAAGGGCAGAGAGGGTTCTGAAAGCAGCTTGGCTCTTCATCCGGTAATCTTGTGCCTGGAGCCGGCCGGGCTCAAGCCGGCCGCGAGGAGCTTTGATTGGCCGAAGACGCCGCCACGCGCCTCTATCTTCCGCAGCCCTTGGCAGAACGCGCCGCGGTCGCGCTCGATGCGGCGCAGTCGCATCGGGTACGCCATGTATTGCGGCTCGGCGCCGGCGCGGCGGTCGCGGCCTTTAACGAGCGCGACGGCGAGTGGCTGTGCCGGCTCGTCGAGGAGGGCCGCCGCGGCGCGGCCCTCGTACCGGAACGGCAGCTCAAGAGCGCCGAGGCCGAGCCGGATTTGTGGCTCCTCTTCGCGCCGATCAAGCGCGCGCGGCTCGATTGGCTTGTCGAGAAAGCGAGCGAGCTTGGCGCCGCCGCGCTCCTGCCGGTCTGGACGGAGCGCACGCAATCCGAGCGTCTCAACCGCGAGCGGTTGAGCACGATTGCGACCGCCGCGGCCGAGCAGAGCCAGCGTCTCTCGGTGCCGCAGGTTCGCGCCGCCGAGCGGCTCGATACATTGCTCGCCTCATGGCCGGCGGAGCGGCGCCTTATCGTGTGTGACGAGACCGGCCGCGGCGTGCCGATCGCCGATGCGCTTCGCAGCTTCCAAACGGAGCAAGCGGCCGCGTTGCTGATCGGCCCGGAAGGCGGCTTCACCGACAGGGAGCTTGACGCTCTCGGCAAACTCCCCATTGTTACGCGGGTCGGGCTCGGCCCGAGGGTGTTGCGCGCCGAGACCGCTGCCGTTGCCGCTTTGGCGATTTTCCAGGCGATAACCGGCGATTGGCGCCGCGCTCGGCCGCGCTGATGCGGATCACTGTTTGACGCTTGCCGGGAGTTCGAACGCCGCATGTCTGGCCCGTCGAGCGTGCAAGGACCGCCGATCACCGACAAACGTCAGCTCGTCGAATATCACGCGAGCGGCAATAAGCCGCCCTCCGCGTGGCGGGTCGGCACCGAGCACGAAAAATTCGTGTTTCGCCACAGCGATCTGAAGCGCGTGCCCTATGACGGGCCGGACGGCATCCGCGCACTGCTCGAAGGCATGACGCGGTTTGGCTGGAAGCCGGTCATCGAGAAGGGCAACATCATCGCGCTGTCGAATGACAGCCAATGTTCGATCACGCTCGAACCCGGCGGCCAGTTTGAATTAAGCGGCGCGCCCCTCGAAACGCTGCACCAAACCTGCGGCGAGGTGCACGAGCACCTGCGGCAGGTGCGCGAAGTCTGCGACGAGTTGGGGCTCGGCATGATCGGGCTCGGCTTCGATCCGACCTCGCGGCGCGACGAGGTGCCGTGGATGCCGAAGGGCCGCTACCGCATCATGCGCGATTACATGCCGAAAAAGGGCCAGCTCGGCCTCGACATGATGCTGCGCACCTGTACCGTGCAGACCAATCTCGATTACGAGACCGAAGCCGACATGGTGAAGAAGTTCCGCGTCGGTCTCGCCTTACAGCCGGTCGCGGTGGCGCTGTTCGCCAATTCGCCCTTTGTCGAGGGGCAGCCGACCGAATTCCACAGCTATCGCAGCTTTGTCTGGACGCACACCGATCCCGACCGCTGCGGCACCTTGCCGTTTGTGTTCGAGAACGGGTTCGGCTTCGAGCGCTATGTCGACTACATGCTCGATGTGCCGATGTATTTCGTCTACCGCGACGGCGCCTACATCGACGCGAGCGGGCAGTCGTTTCGCGATTTTCTCGCCGGCCGCCTCCCCGCACTTCCCGGAGAATTGCCGCTTATCGGCGACTGGGCCGACCATCTGACGACCGCGTTTCCCGAAGTCCGGCTCAAGACGTTTCTCGAAATGCGCGGCGCCGATGGCGGACCCTGGCGGCGGCTCTGCGCACTGCCGGCGTTCTGGCTGGGGCTGCTGTATGATCGCGCGGCGCTCGATGCGGCGAGCGATCTGGTCGCCGACTGGACCGAGGCCGAGCGCGAGGCGATGCTGCACGATGTGCCGCGCATGGGCCTCGATACGCCGCACCGCAGCCGCACGGTGCGCGACATCGCTCTCGAAGTCCTCGACATCGCCCGTGAGGGGCTGCACCGACGCTCCCGCCGCGATCTCGCCGGCGAGGACGAGACGCATTTCCTCGATCCGCTGTTCTCGATCGCCGGCTCGGGCCGCACCCCCGCGGCCGAGCTGGTCGAGGATTATCGCACGCGGTGGAACGGCGACATCACCCGCATCTACACCGAGCAGGCGTATTAGCGTTTGCCGCGTTTTCGGGCCGTGCGGCGCATCGGTTGCATTGCCAACCAGCGTCCTTCGAGACGCGCCGCGGCTTCACCGCGGCGCTCCTCAGGATGAGGAATGATTTTGCTGGCGTTAACTACAGGCCCTCATCCTGAGCGCGAGCGTAGCGAGCAGTCGAAGGACGCACCACGCCAACGCCAGCCGCGGTGTAACGGCATAAATCACCCCGTCGGCTCCCATTTCCCGTCGACCAGATAGGCTTCCCCATCGCCGGGCCAGGGCGGCATCGTCGCGGCGATGATGTCGAGCGGCTGCGAGCCGTCGTTACGGAACTGGAAATGCGCCCCGGTCGGGATCGCGACCGAGACGCCGGCCACCAGATCGGTCACGTCCTCCCGATCGCCGATCTTGCGCCAGATCCGGCCGCGGCCGCGGATGACGCACCACAGCTCTTCGATGGTGCGGTGCGCGACCGCCTTAGAGATGGCATCGGGGGGCAGCGTGAACATCGCCATCGCGCCTCGCGGCAGCTCGCATAAGAGGCGCACCTCCGAGCCGTCGAGCGCCATCACATCGGGTTCGGGACTGATCCATTTGCAGGGGAATTCCGGCGAACTCATCTGACCTGATTCTATTAAAGTCGGGGCGGTACCGGGCGGATCGGCGGTCTTAAATCAAGGACGGATATTGCGCCAACGCAATTCGGCAGCCATGCGCGGCGGGATTTTTTGATACCCCCGCCGGTGTCCATCACGGCGGGAACCGCGATAGCGCGCAGACCGTTCGTGAAAGCAGAGATTTCCAGTTGATTTTTTGCCGATTTGGGCAAGGCGGAGAAGGCTCGATGGCTGATCCCAAACAATTCACTTCCGGCGCGCTCTCGCAAGGGAGCGGAACCAACCCCGCCGCCTCGGTCGGCGCCTCTCCCAGCACCTCCCAGGGCATGTCGCGCGGCCAGCCCGACGGCAGCCGGGCGGTCCAGGACGCCAAGGAGATGGGCACCGAGGTCATCGGTGCGGTGCGCGAGGGTGCCTCGTCTTTTTTCGAGGAGCAGCGCGATCGCGCGGCGGGCGAAATCGCCTCGTTCGGCGAGATGCTTCGCCGGTCCGCTCGCGCCCTCGATGAAAACCGCTCGACGATGATCGGCCAGTACGCGGAGGGCGCAGCCGACGAGATCACGCAGTTCGCCGAGCGGCTGCGCAACCGCTCGCTCGGCATGATGGCCGAGGAGGTCGAGGATTTCGCGCGGCAGTGGCCGGCCGCCTTCATGGCGGCCGCGGTTGGCGCCGGTTTTCTGGCAGGCCGCTTCCTTATTTCGTCCTCCTCGCGGCCGCGGCCGCAAACCATGTCGGCCCCGCGCCCGACCGCGTCAGCGCCGCAGCCAATGGGTGGTGCGCGGCATGATTTCGGCGCGATCGGCGGCACCGTTCCGAGCGGCAATGCTGGCTACGGCGGCAGCGGGATTCGGGAGCCGCGCTGATGGCGGTCGATCCGGACGGCCCGGACGTGTTTGAGCCGCGGGTCAAGGCTGATCGTTCGATCACGGCGCTGCTGTCCGATCTCGCGAGCGAGACGGTTCTGCTGGTCCGTCAGGAACTGGCGCTCTTCAAGGCTGAGCTGCAGGAGAAATTCGGCCGCATCGGCCAGGGCGCGACGGCTCTGGGCATCGGCGTCTTTATCGCGTTGAGCGGCTGGGGTGTTCTGCTGGCCGCGGCCGTGCTGGGGCTGGCGACTGTTCTGCCGGCCTGGCTGGCGGCGCTCATCATCGCGATCATCGCTTTGGCGATCGGCGTCGTGCTGATTTTGGTCGGAAAAAGCCGTTTCGACGCGGATTCATTGATGCCGCGCCGCTCGCTGCGCTCGCTGCGCGAGGACGAGGCGTGGCTGCGGGAAAGGTTGCGATGACTGCCGATGTCGAACGCGACATCGCCCGAACCCGGGGCGAGCTTGCCCTGACCCTGGCGGCGCTCGAGCGCAAGCTCGCCGCGCGCTACCTCGCAGAAGAGGGACTGAAGATGCTCAAGGACAATCTTGGTGACGATTACGGCGTGAAGCGCGGCCTCGAGTTCGTGCGCAACAACCCGATCCCGGTCGCGATGATCGGTCTCGGCGCGGCGTGGCTGATCGCAAGCCAGACCGAGGCGGTCGACCGAATCGCGCGCGACGAGCGCATCCAGGCGGCGCGGCGCCGCGTCGGCGATCTCGCGACCGATCTCGGCAACCGCGCCGGCGAGATGGCGTCGAGCGCGGCACAGCGTATTGGCATGACGGGTAACGGCATGGGAAATGGTGCCGATCGGCCGCTTGGTCATACCGGGAATGCCATGATCGACCAGTCCGGCAGCGGCATGGGCTCGGGTTGGATGCATCAGGTGACCGACCGGGCGCAGGACGTGGCCCGCTCGGCCCGCGATTCGGGCGGCGCGATGCTGGACCGCGCCGGCGAGAGCGCCGGGCGCGTGGCCGATCAGGTCGGCGATATGTTTGAGCGGCATCCGCTGCTGATCGGCGCGATCGGCATGCTGGCGGGCGGCTTGCTCGCCGCCTTGCTGCCCTCGAGCCGGGTCGAGGATGAATGGTTCGGCCCGTCGCGCGATCAGCTGTGGAACCGCGCTGAAAAGGCAGGCGAAGAGACGGTCTCGCGGGTCCGGGATGTTGCCATGCGCGCGGCTGACGCCGCCGCCGATGCCGCGGCTCAGACGGTCCACAAGGAGACCGACAAGCCACTCTCCCTCTGACGGCAGGACTGCCATCCGATAAGTCGGCGGCTGGCCCGTAGAACCGGGCCGGCGGCCGGCTTTTTTGTGTGCCCGGCGTGACGCATGTTACGTGACGCATGTTAAGGGCGGTCTCGCCTTGCCATAATGTCGGGCGGATCTTGCGCCGCCGTGGGGGAGGCGACAGGGGAGGGGTGATGCGACGCTCGACAATGTGGCATGTGCTTATGGCGCGCCATGTGCTTATGGCGGCGGCCGGCCTTACCGGTGCGGCGGTGATGTTTCCGGCGATGGCGCAGGTGCCCGTGCCGGTCGGCCCGGATTGCGTTTGCCTGCGGATTGCCGTCGATGCGCTGGGCGCCAATTTGGCCGCCACGCGTCAGAGCTATGACGGGATGCAAGCCGAGATCGGCCAGATCGATAATCAGCTCGCGGCCGAACGCTCGACGATGGATGTCAACAACCCGGCCGCCATCGCGCGTTTCCGCCAGCTGCTCGAGCGCCGCGACACGCTATTCGAGCAATCGAAGGGTCCGGGATTCAGCGAGCTGAGCGCTGCGACCGACCGCTACGGCGCCCGCGTGCAGGACTACAATGCGCGTTGCGCCGGCCGGCCGATGGATCCCGGGGTGCTGGCGCAAGCTCGAGCCGTGGGAGCGTGCCCCCCGCCCTACTAAAGGGCGTGGCTAGTCGCGCGGCTCGCCGGGGTAGAGCTGCTCCGGCGCGATCTGCGGCTCGGCGATGACGGCCCATTGGCCGTCGCGCCAGGCGTTGTAAAAACAGCTGCGCCGCCCGGTATGGCAGGCGACACCCTGTTGGTCGACCAGGAGCAGCAGCGCGTCGCCGTCGCAATCGAGCCGCAGTTCCTTCAGGTGCTGCACCTGGCCGGAGGTCTCGCCCTTGCGCCACAGCGCCTGCCGCGAGCGCGACCAATAGCAGGCGCGCCCTTCCGCGAGCGTAAGCCGCACCGCCTCGCGATTCATCCAGGCGAGCATCAGGATTTCGCCGGTATCGTGCTGCTGCGCGACCGCGGCTACGAGCCCGTCCGGGCCGAACTTGCCGGCTGGACGGCGCAAATCCTTGTCGCTGCTTGATTCGGGCATTAGGTTGGCGCCGCTCTGAAAACAAGAGCCATTCGCATCCAGCCCCCACCGGAGCGGCGCCGGCTTGTCCGACCTGATCCTCGAAACGCGCGGTCTGACCAAGGAATTTCGCGGCTTTGCCGCGGTCCGCGGGGTTGATCTCAAGGTTCGCCGCGGCACGATCCATGCCCTGATCGGCCCAAACGGTGCGGGCAAGACCACCGTCTTCAACCTGTTGACCAAGTTCCTCGAACCGAGCGCCGGGCGAATCTATTACCGCGGCGACGACATCACCGCCGCTCGTCCGGCCGATATCGCGCGGCGCGGGCTGGTGCGCTCGTTTCAGATCTCGGCGGTGTTTCCGCATCTGACCGTCCGCGAGAATGTCCGCATCGCCTTGCAGCGGCCGCTCGGCAATTCTTTTCACTTCTGGCGCGCGGAGCGCGTGCTGGACCCGCTGAACCGCCGCGCCGACGAGCTGCTCGATGCGGTCGGCCTCGCCGGCCTCGAGGATCGCCTCGCCTCCGCTCTGCCCTATGGCCGCAAGCGCGCCCTCGAAATCGCGACGACCCTGGCGCTCGATCCGGAAATGCTGCTGTTGGATGAGCCTATGTCGGGCTTAGGACAGGAGGATATCGGCCGCATATCGGGTCTCATTCGCAACGCCGCGCGGGACCGCACCGTGCTGATGGTCGAGCACAATCTATCCGTCGTCGCCGATCTGTCGCAGACCATCACGGTGCTGACGCGCGGTCGCGTTCTGGCGGAGGGCGATTACGCGGCGGTTTCGACCAACCCCGAGGTCGTCGAAGCCTATATGGGCACCGGTCATGCCTGACTCGGCCGGCGCGCCGCTGCTCGAAGTTACCGGATTACACGCCTGGTACGGCGAGTCGCATGTGCTGCACGGCATGGATTTCACGATCGAGGAGGGCGAGGTCGCAACCCTTCTCGGCCGCAACGGCGCCGGCAAGACGACGACCCTGCGCGCCATCATGGGCATTCTCGGCCATCGCGCCGGCTCGATCCGCTTTCGCGGCAGCGAGCTGATCGGCCTCCCGTCGAACCGCATCGCGCGGCTCGGCATCGCCTATTGCCCGGAGGAGCGCGGCATTTTCGCCAGCCTCGATGTTGAGGAAAACCTGATGCTGCCCCCGGCCGTGCGGCCGGGCGGGATGGGGGTCGAGGAGATCTATGCGATCTTTCCAAACCTGCGCGACCGCCGCCGCAGCCAAGGGACAAAATTGTCGGGCGGCGAGCAGCAGATGCTGGCAATCGGACGCATCCTGCGCACCGGCGCCACATTGTTGTTGCTCGACGAGCCGACCGAGGGGCTTGCCCCGGTCATCATCCAGCAGATCGGTGATGTGATCCGCGCCTTGAAGGAGAAGGGCTTCACGGTTCTCCTAGTCGAACAGAATTTCCGCTTTGCCTCGACGATCGCCGACCGCCATTACATCGTCGAGAACGGCCGCGTCGTCGACAGCTTCGGCAATGCCGATCTGGCGCGAAATCTCGGCAAACTGCACGACTATCTCGGGGTCTGAGACCTCGTTCAATCGTCACCAAGGGTTAAAACCACGGAGGCACGGAGGACACGGAGGACGGGAACATGAGCCTGTCTTATGACAGCGATCTCAGCGAACGGGTAATCGGGTCGGCAATCGAGGTTCATCGCCATCTCGGCCCTGGCCTTCTCGAATCGGCATACGAAGAGTGTCTCTGCTTCGAGCTCAAGCAGTTTGGCATCGAGCATCGGCGGCAGGTCCCTTTGCCGGTTATATACAAGGATGTGCGGCTGGACTGCGGTTATCGAATGGACATTGTCGTGGAACGGGCGCTCGTCCTAGAGATCAAGGCGATCGATAGACTAACCCCGGTGCACGAGGCGCAGATGCTGACCTACTTGCGCCTCAGCGGGATACAAGTTGGATTACTGCTGAACTTCAACAGTGTCGCTCTCAGGCACGGACTGCGCAGGTTCGTATTGTGACCCTCGTTGTCCCTCCGTGACCTCCGTGCCTCCGTGGTTTTCAAAACATGAGGTGGTACATGATGAGATTAAGCCGGTTAGCGATTATTGCGGCGGCGCTGATGATATCGGCGGCGGCGCAGGCGCAGATCTCCGGCGACACCGTCAAGATCGGCATCCTGAACGACATGTCGGGTCTTTATGCCGATCTCGGCGGCCAGGGATCGGTCGAGGCCGCGCGCATGGCGGTCGCCGATTTTGGCGACAACGTCAACGGCAAGAAAATCGAGATCATCAGCGCCGACCATCAGAACAAGCCCGATGTCGGCGGCGCGATCGCTCGGCAGTGGTACGACAATGACGGCGTCGATGCGATCGTCGACGTGCCGACCTCGAGCGTTGCGCTTGCCGTGCAGGATGTCGCCCGCGAGCGCAAGAAGGTGTTTCTGATCTCCGGCGCCGCCTCGTCCGATTTGACCGGCAAGGCCTGCTCGGCGATGTCCGTGCATTGGACCTACGACACCGTCGCGCTCGCCAACGGCACCGGCAGCGCCGTCGTCAAGGCGGGGGGTGACACCTGGTTCTTCATCACCGCCGATTATGCCTTCGGCCACGCCCTCGAGCGCGACACGACGGCTGTCGTCCAGGCCAATGGCGGCAAGGTCGTCGGCTCGGTCAAGGTGCCGCTCAACACCGCCGATTTCTCCTCCTATCTGCTGCAGGCACAGGCCTCGAAAGCGAAGGTCATCGGCCTCGCCAATGCCGGCGGCGATACGATCAACTCGATCAAGCAGGCGGCCGAGTTCGGTCTCGCCGAGGGCGGCCAGAAGCTCGCCGGCCTGCTTGTTTTCGTCAGTGACGTGCACAGCCTCGGGCTAAAAACGGCGCAGGGACTGCAGCTGACCGAAGCCTTCTACTGGGACCAGAACGACGACACCCGCGCCTGGTCGAAGAAGTTCTTCGACAAGATGAAGCGCGAGCCGACGATGGCGCAGGCCGGTGTTTATGGCGCCGTCCTGCACTACCTGAACGCGATCAAGGCGACCGGCAGCGATGACGGCCCGACCGTTGTCAAGAAGATGAAGGAAACCCCGATCAACGATTTTATGACCAAGAACGGCAAGATCCTCGAGAACGGACGGCTGATCCGCGACATGTACCTGTACGAGGTGAAGAAGCCGAGCGAGTCGAAAGGCGAATGGGATGTCTACAAGCTGATCAGCACGATCCCGGGCGAGCAGGCCTTCAAACGCCCCGGCGGCAACGAATGCCCGCTGGTGAAGGGGTGAGCCGCACCCGCATTTATGACCCTCTCCGCCCTGAAGGCCGGAGAGGGAGGGGCCCATCGCATCAGCGATGGGAGGATGAGGTGGGCGTATTTGCGAGCGCTCTGGGATCCCCCACCTCACCCCAGCCCTCTCCGCCCCCTGGGGCGGAGAGGGAGTCGGATGGGCGCGGCTGAGGCATGTTCGATTGGCTCCACATCGCGGTGCCGCCGGCGCCCCTGTTCTTTGCGCAACTCCTCGTCGGGCTGATCAACGGCGCGTTCTACGCGATGCTGAGCCTCGGGCTCGCGGTCATCTTCGGCCTCCTCAACATCATCAACTTCACGCATGGCGCGCAGTACATGCTGGGCGCGTTCTGCGCCTGGTTTCTGCTTAGCTGGCTCGGCATCGGCTATTGGCCGGCGCTGATCATCGCGCCGATCGCGGTCGGCATTCTCGGCATCGCGATCGAACGGTTTCTGCTGCGCCGCATCGCGCGATTGGATCACCTCTACGGACTATTGCTGACCTTCGGCCTGGCGTTGATCATCGAGGGCATCTTCCGCCAGCAATACGGCTCGTCGGGCCAGCCCTACACGATCCCGCCGGAACTCCAGGGCGCGCGCAATCTCGGCTTCATGTTTCTGCCGAACTACCGCGCCTGGGTCATCGTCGCCTCGCTTGCCGTGTGCCTCGCAACCTGGTTTGTCATCGAGCGCACTCGGCTCGGGGCCTATCTGCGCGCCGCGACCGAGAACCCGGTTTTGGTGCGCGCCTTTGGCATCGACGTGCCGCGCATGGTGACATTGACCTATGGCGGCGGTGTCGCGCTGGCGGCGCTCGCCGGCGTCATGGCGGCGCCCATCTACCAGGTGAGCCCCTTGATGGGCAGCAACATCATCATCGTCGTGTTCGCCGTCGTCGTGATCGGCGGGATGGGCTCGATCCTCGGCGCGATTGTCAGCGGCTTTGGCTTGGGGCTCATCGAGGGCTTGACCAAAGTGTTCTACCCCGAGGCCTCGAGCACGGTGATTTTCGTCATCATGGCCTTGGTACTGCTGGTGAAGCCGGCCGGCTTGTTCGGGCGGACCGCGTGAGCGCCGTTTCGCTCGAACGCGGCAAGGCTGCACCGGTCGCGGTCTGGGTGTGGGCCGCCGGCCTGATAGCGCTCGCGGTCATCGCGCCATTCTTCTTCTACCCCGTGTTCTTGATGAAGGCGCTATGCATGGCGCTCTTTGCTTGCGCCTTCAATCTGCTGCTCGGCTATGCCGGGTTGTTGTCGTTCGGGCACGCCGCGTTTTTTGGCAGCGCCTCCTACATCGCCGCGCACGCCGCAAAAGTGTGGGGGTTCACGCCCGAGCTGGCGATCCTGGCCGGCGTTACGGTCGCGGCCGCGCTCGGCTTTGTCTTCGGCGCTCTCGCGATCCGTCGTCAGGGCATCTATTTCGCGATGGTCACCTTGGCCTTGGCACAGATGGTGTTCTTCTTCTGCCTGCAGGCGAAGTTCACCGGCGGCGAAGACGGCATTCAGGCGGTGCCGCGCGGCTATCTGTTCGGCATCATCGACCTGAACCAAACGATGGTGATGTACTACTTCGTGCTCGCGGTATTTCTGTTCGGATTCGGGGTTATCGTGCGCGCGATCTATTCGCCCTTCGGCCAGGTGCTGAAGGCGATCCGCGAGAACGAGCCGCGCGCCATTTCGCTCGGCTATCGCACGGAGCAATACAAATTGCTCGCCTTTGTCCTGTCGGCGGCCCTGGCGGGGCTCGCCGGGTCGACAAAGGCGCTCGTGTTTCAGTTCGCCTCCCTGACCGATGTCGATTGGACGATGTCGGGGGAGGTCGTGCTGATGACACTGGTCGGCGGGATCGGCACGATATTGGGGCCGGTCGTCGGCGCGTTTCTCCTCACGACGATGGAGAACTACCTGGCGCAAGCCGGCTCTTACGTGACGACGATTGAAGGCGCGATCTTTGTCCTGTGCGTGCTGACCTTCCGCGAGGGGATCGTCGGGGTCGTCGCGCCCTATGCGATGGGCCGCCGTGCCCGCCCCGAGCCGCCGCCCGAGGAAGTCCAGGTCGAAGAGCACGACGTCGAAAAATTGCGCCAGGCGGCGGGCGAGGGGGGCTGAACCTGGGTTTGGCAAGCTGCGCCGCGCCGGGCTTAACTGCGCCAGCGCAAGGTTCGCGGCTTCACCGGGTTGTCAAACGGCCTCTCCTCGGCGCGGGCGCGGCGATATTCCTGCTTCAGCCGGTAGTACCAGCGCGCCTGTGTGTCGGCGTCGTCGATCAGCGCCAGCACCGGTTTGTAGCGCAGCCCCGCCCGCTGCTTTTCCATGATGTCGCCGTCCTGGCGCAGAAAGGCGCGCACATAGGGCCGCAACAGCGGCTTCATCGCACTGAGCCACGGCATATTCCAATAGACGCAGTGATTGACCTCGGTGGTCTCTTCATCGATCGGGGTCAGCGCGGTCAGGTTCGCGACCCTGTAGCGGCCGGCGCGGATCTCCTCGATACGCACGCTCGGCAAGCGGAAGGCGATCTCGGTCTCCGGCGCGCCGCCGAGCAGCCGATAGGCGCGCGAATTCGAGGAGGGCGTGTGCCGGCTCATCGTGAAGCCCCAGGGCGAGGGCTCAAAAGCTTTCGATTTCTCATGCACCGAATGGCGCGATCGCCACCACCAGGCGCGGTGCACAAAGGGGCCGTGCGCCGGGTCCATGAGCCCGATAACGCAATCATCGAGCGCCGCGCCAAACCGCATCGTCTCGATGAGCCGAGGCGCTTCCGATTCGGCAAAACCCTCGATGTGCGGCACCTCCGGCGCGCCGCCGGGGTCGCCGCCGAAATAGACCCAGACATTGCCCTGCGCTTCGCGGGCCGGGTAGCGCGGCACGCTCACCGTCGCGAGATCGAATTGCTGCCCCTCGGCCAATGACGGGATCGCGGTGCATTGCCCGTCCGGCATAAAGCGCCAGCCGTGATAGCAGCATTCGATCTCGCGACCGTCAAACTGGCCGGCCGAGAGCGGCATGCCGCGATGCGGGCAGATATCGCGCAGCGCGAAGACGGCGCCATGCCGGTCACGCCCGAGGAGGATCGGCTCGCCTAGCATGACGCGGGCGAACAGCCGGCCCGGCCGCAGCTGCCGACCGGGCACGGCGTAATACCAGGCCTCGCGTAACGGCGCCGCCGCATCCTCCACGCCCGAACCCCCGCCTCGTTATCCCGGGCGGCATAGCGCGCTCGCTGCCGTCGAGCAACCGCCTCGCAGTAGGCGTCATTTCGGGATCGCCCCACGGGCGAGGCCCGGAATCCATGAACACGAGCCCTCTGGAATATGGATTCCGGGCTCGCGCTGCGCCGCGCCCCGGAATGACATCAATAATCCTGCGATGCCTCACAAGAACCGTAGCAGATCGCGGGCTATCCTCTCACGGCCGCAGCGGCTATTTTCGGAGGAGACCCTAGCTGCTCAGCGAATTTAGCGCGCCGTGCTCCGCATCATTCGACATCCCGGTTCCGGATCGGCCCATCCGCGCGGCGCGGTGCTGGCGATGGGTAATTTCGACGGGCTGCATCAGGGGCACGCGGCGCTGATCAAGGCGGCCTGCGCGCGCGCCCAGGCGACCGGAAAGCCGGCGGGCGTCCTGACCTTCGAGCCGCATCCGCGCAGTGTCTTCATGCCGCAAGGCGAGCCGTTTCGCCTGACCCCGTTTCGGGTCAAGGAGCGCGAGATCGCGCGGCTCGGGGTCGAGCTCCTGTTCGTCCAGCATTTCGATTTGGAATTCGCCCACAGGAGCGCCGAATACTTTGTCGAGGAGGTCATGCTCGGGGCGATCGGGCTCAGCCATATCGTCGTCGGCCATGACTGCACGTTCGGCAACCGCCGCCGGGGCACGCCCGAATTGCTGCGCGAGATGGCGGCCCGGCACGGCTTTGGCGTCACAATCGTCGAGCCGGTGCGCGGCGCCGATGCGGCGGTCTATTCCTCGACCCATATCCGCGAATTGCTGCGCGGCGGCCGGCCGCGCGAGGCGGCGGCCCAGCTCGGCCGGTTCTGGGAGATCGACGGGCGGGTCATGGTGGGCGACCGCCGAGGGCGGACGATCGGCTTCCCGACCGCCAATCTCGGCCTCGGCGAATATCTGCGTCCGGCCTTTGGCGTCTATGCCGTCCGGGTTAGCGGTGACGGCCCCGACGATCCGCTCGGCGGCCGCACCGTCGACGGGGTCGCGAATATCGGTCTGCGCCCGACGGTCGGCACCCCCGAGCCGCGCCTCGAAGCGCATCTGTTCGACACCGATACCGACCTCTACGGCCGGCATCTGCGCGTCTCGCTGATCGAGTTTATCCGCCCGGAAAAGAAATTCGCCGGGCTCGATGAACTGAAGGCGCAGATCGCCGCTGACGCCGCCCGTGCCCGCGAGATTCTCGCCGATCTATCAAGTCAAGCAAGTGAACAGGAGCGATAAGCAGATGCCGAAACCCGCATCGCTGAGCGTGCGTTTGGAACCCGAACTGAACAAAGAGCTTTCGGCTGTCGCGGCTCGGCTTGATAGGCCCAAATCCTGGGTAGTGCAGCAAGCAGTGAGGGAATTCATCGACCTTCAGCTGTGGCAGATGTCTGCGATAGAGAAGGGATTGCGAGATTCCGAAGCCGGACGATTGGTATCTCACGAACAGGTCGTGGCCTGGGTCGAGTCGTGGGGCCGTGCGGATGAATTGCCCATGCCTGAATGCAAATAGCTTGGGTAGAGGCGGCGCTGCTCGATATCGCGGTTATCAAGGCACGCATTGCAGCGGATGACCCTCGCGCCGCGGATCAACAAGTTCAGCGCGTGCTGCGTGCCATTGCCCGCTTGGTAGAGTTTCCGCGGCTCGGGCGGGAGGGCCGGATATCGGGTACTCGTGAATTGATTGTCAGCCGGACGCCCTATCTCGTGGCGTATCGGATAATCGGCGACACCATCCACATTTTGCGGGTCCTGCATGGCCGCCAGCGCTGGCCGGAAAGGCTGTGACCAAGTCAAATCCAGAGCAAATCCGGGTTAGCACTCTCGAATTTAAGCCGGAGCGCTGCTATATCACCGCCATGACGGCGGCTCGGATAGGGATGCGGCGAATTATCGGCCCGATCCTCGGTTGAGGATCGGGGCGCTTTCCTTTAATCGCATCCCTTATTTCCACGGGCTGAGCCATGCTGACGGATTACCGTCCGACTGTCTTCCTGCCGAAAACCGACTTCCCGATGCGCGGCGGGCTGCCCCAGCTCGAGCCAAAGCTCGTCGAGCGCTGGCAGAAGATGCGTCTTTACGACAAGCTGCGCGCCGCGTCGAAGGGCCGAGAAAAGTTCGTGCTCCATGACGGGCCGCCCTATGCCAATGGCGACCTCCATCTCGGTCACGCGCTCAACAAGATCCTGAAGGACGTCATCAACCGTGCCCAGCAGATGCTCGGTAAGGACGCGCCCTATGTGCCGGGCTGGGACTGCCACGGTCTGCCGATCGAGTGGATCGTCGAGGAAAAATACCGCGCCAAAAACCAGTCGAAGGACAGCGTGCCGATCGCGCAGTTCCGTCAGGAATGCCGCGACTTTGCCGCCCATTGGGTCGAGGAGCAGAAAAAGCAGTTTCAGCGGCTCGGCGTCATCGGCGATTGGGACCACCCGTATCTGACGA
>WNGO01001497.1_pt1 | contig 27712 bp, 27 predicted proteins | sample 5400511 | NCBI WGS metagenome assembly WNGO01 (sample SAMN13153380, study PRJNA577476) | soil metagenome | isolation source: 20 cm soil or saprolite under Garry oak tree replicate 2 | place: USA:California | collected 2016-06-15 | reverse complement strand
AAGACAGCCGCAAACGGCCGCTCTTGCGCAGGGTTCCATGGAATCCAGTTCGGACGGTAATCCATCAAGAGAGAGTACCGTTTTGCCGCGGATTCTTCTTCTTCGTCCGGCGATCACTGCCCTGATTCTCGGCGTGGTGGGCTTGTTGGTTTTTTTGGCCGGCATCGGCAGGCCTGCAAGGATGTTCTACGATGAGGGCTATTTTGTTCCCGAAGCCAGAACCTTTCGACTCTCAACCCCCTCCCCCCTTAGCGACGCCCCCCTTTAGGGAAGATGATTATGACCATGGGCATGAAAGCCGCCGGGGATAACCCTCTCGGCTGGCGAGTTGCCGCTGCGTTGTGCGGCGCGCTGACTTTGGCCGCCGTCTGTCTTTGGGCTCTTCTGCTTTTGCGCGATTCTCGCCTTGCTTCCTTTGCTGCCGGGTTGACTCTCTTCAATAATTTTCTCTTCGTGATGTCACCCGTCGGCATGATGGATGCGTTCTTGATGGTCTTCCTGATGTGGAGTTTAGTGGCGTACAGCGCGGCGATTGCACTAGATCTCAGTGTAGGCCGGCGAAGGTTTCTTTTCTGTTGCTCTGGTGTTTTGATAGGGCTGGCTGGCGCCTGTAAGTGGAATGCGATTGACACACTTGCGGCCCTGGTCTTGGTGAGTTTGGCACTATTATGGATGGCACGCCGCGCGCCTGCGTATTCCATCCCGTCTCTTTCCCGCCCTGCACAATCCATTCAACAAATCGGCGTATGATTCTGCTACTCGGCTTGCTCGTTGGGCCCATAACGTCTTACATTCTGACGTACTGGCCGTTATGCCGGATTCTCCATCGGCCTTTCGGCGTTCATGAATTGATGGCCATGCACCGTTTCATCTGGCACATCAGCACAACGAATGTCTGCAACCCATTCATTTCTTCTGCTTGGTACACATGGCCGCTAAATACGAGCCCGCAGCGCGCGCTTTCCTATCAAGTTGGCAATCCCGTTGTCACGTGGGGCGGCTTGGCAACACTGATCTTCTGTCTGTGGCGCTTTTGGAAAACTGCCGCCTTGCCCGAGGGATTGCTTCTTCTCCTTTTCGCGGCAAACTTTCTTCAATGGGCCGCGACTCCCGAAAAAGGCCTTTTTTATACTACTACCCATCTGTGATGATCCTGGGAGTGGCCATCGCGCTGGCCGTGGGCACCATCCCGCGCACCATCTTCGGCGTCCGCGTCAGCGTGATCGTGCTGCTTGCCGCGGCTGTCGTTTTCTTGTGGTGCTATCCCCGGATGGACTGCGCTCTCGGATGCTGGTCGTGAGACGGCAGGAGCAGTAGCGCGGTCCGCACCGCCCTGCTCTTGAAATTTCGCGCCTTTTCTTCGCTCAATTCCGTTTACAATCTATGCTTCGTCCTTTGGGGGAAAAATGGTCCGTGCCGTGCTGTTAGCCGTTGTGTGGATTTCCGCTATGGGTCTTGCGATGCTTGCCGTGTCCGCCGATTCCATCTCTGAAAAAGCGCGCAAGCTGCACTTCTCCTCGATTGTCGTGGACACGCACGACGACACGACACAGCGCTTTCTTGACGGTAAGTTCGACCTCGGACATCGCAGCGCCACCGGGAGCATCGACATTCCCCGCATGCGCGAAGGCAACCTCGGCGCCATTTTCTTTTCGATTTGGATGCCCAGCAAAATCACGGGGCCCGAGGCCGTTGACCGTGCGCTGATTCAGATCGACGCGGTGCGCGAGCAGGTTCGCAAGCATTCGAACGATCTCATTCTGGCGACGACGGCGGCCGAAATCCGCGACGCTCACAAACAAGGAAAAATTGCGGCGCTCCTTGGCGTCGAGGGCGGTCACATGATCAACAGCGATCTGGGTGTGCTGCGCAGCTACGCGGCCCTGGGCGTCCGCTACATGACTCTTACCCACAGTGGCAATGACGAATGGGCGGATTCTTCCACGGACAAGGCCGTGCACAATGGCCTCACGGATTTCGGCAAGGACGTGGTCCGCGAAATGAACCGCCTTGGCGTCATGGTGGATATTTCCCACGTCAGCGATAAAACATTTTACGATGCTCTGGAAACCAGCAAAGCTCCGCTCATTGCTTCGCACTCTTCCTGCCGTGCCATTTGCGATGTGCCCCGCAACATGACCGACCAGATGATGAACGATCTCGCCGCGAAAGGCGGCGTCGTGCAGATCAACTACCACGTCGGCTTTCTCAGCCAGGAATTCCGCGACGCAGAAAAAGCCGACCCGGAGCTGAACAAGGCTATCAGCGCCGAGGTTATGAAACGGTGCGCGAACAACGAAGGCTGCCAGCTTATCGAGGGCGACCGCATCACCCGCGAGTATGTCGAACAGGGCAAACTCCCGCGTGTGGAATTCAGCAAGATCATCGAGCACATCGACCATGCCGTGAAAGTTGCGGGCGTCGATCACGTGGGCCTGGGCTCGGACTTCGACGGCGCCAATATGCCTTACGGCATGGAAGACGCCACGAAACTTCCGAAAATCACCGAAGCTCTGTTGCAAAAAGGCTACTCCGAGGGTGACGTAAAGAAAATTCTCGGCGAAAATACTTTACGTGTGATGGCGGAAGTCGAACGCGCCAGCCGCGAACTGAATGCCAGGAAGTAGGAGCAACGGAGAAAATTTGAGAAGGAAGCATAGGAGGAATGTTAGAAAATGAAACGCGTAAAGTGGTTTGTCACGGCTGTGGCAATGGGAACGCTGTTATTCGGCTGTAAGACGAAAGAGCAGACTGCGGAAACGCCACCGCCGGAACAACCCAAGGCCGAGGCCACGGCTGTTCCAAAGGCAGAACCGCCAGCGGCCGCAGCAGCGCAGCCGGAGGCAACCGCAAGCGCACCTGCGCCCGCACCACGCTCTGGTTACGACCGCGCACTTCTTCGCGCGGCGCTCCTCAAGGACAAAGCGCCGGACACGTTTCAGGTGAAGTTCACCACCACCCGCGGAGATTTTGTTGTGACCGTCCATCGCGCCTGGGCTCCGATCGGCGCCGATCGCTTCTACAATCTGGTGAAGCACCACTTCTATGACAACGCCAGCTTCTTCCGCGTGGTGCCCGCCTTCATAGTTCAGTTTGGCATCAGCGCTTATCCACCGGTTTCAGCGGCGTGGGAGAAGGCTGATATCCAAGACGAGCCGGTGACGCAGTCCAACAAGCGCGGGTACGTGACGTACGCGAAAACGAGCATGCCCAATACCCGCTCGACGCAAATTTTCATCAATTTAGCGGACAATGCGGGGCTCGACCGGCAAGGCTTCTCACCTTTTGGTGTGGTGGATGCGCAGGGAATGAAGGTGGTAGACATGCTGTACGATCAGTATGCGAGCAACAGCGGTCCTGACCAGGATCAAATCTCCAAGCTGGGCAAGCCCTATCTGGACAAAGGCTGGCCCAAGCTGGACTCCATCAAGACCGCCACGCTAATCGGGCTGGCAGCCGCAAAGCCGCAATAAAGCCGTAATAATTCCGCGTTGCCGTGGATTACTTTTTTGAGTATAATGCATCTAATTTTTAGCACGACCACCCTTTGACAAAGGGTGGTCGGGAAGGTATCCTTTAGTTTGATGAAGATCTGTTGCCAGACGATGTGTTGTCCCTGCACGTGCAACGCTGCGTGTTGCACGACACTCATCTCTGGCCAGAGGAGTTTCCGGACTTAGTTGTAGCTGAATCATAAAGTTCCGAAGCCCACATGCCAGAGAGCCTGGTTATGTGGGCTTTTTATTTTGGATTGGGGATATTTCATAGATCGAAACCCTGGGAGCCAAGAATCATGATCGTGGCAGCATTATCCGAAGTCGAGGAACGGCACAGTCGAGAAGCCATTGAAGCGGAGATCGTCCGTTTTGAAGAGCGCATCCGAGAACTTCAAAGCGGCGCCATCACGCCGGAACAATTCCGTCCTTTCCGCCTGAAACACGGCACCTATGGCCAGCGGCAGCCGGGCTTCCAAATGCTGCGCGTCAAGATCGCTGCGGGGGTGCTCACGCCCGCGCAGCTTCGCGTCCTGGGGGTTATTGCCGACGAATACTCGACTGGCCGCGGCCACCTCACCACGCGCGAAAACATTCAGTTCCATTTCGTGAAACTCGAAAATGTGGGCGCCGCCATGCGCTTGCTCGCCGATGCGGGCCTGACCACGCGCGAGGCTTGCGGTAACACCGTGCGCAACGTCACAGCTTGCCCGGTGGCGGGAATTTGCCCCGGCGAAGCGTTCGACGTCACCCCCTACGCTTTGGGCGTCTCGCGATACCTCCTGCGCCATCCCGATTTTCACGACTTGCCGCGCAAGTTCAAGATCGCCTTCTCCGGCTGCGAAAACGACGGCGATTGCGCGGTTGCCGGCATCCACGACGTCGGCCTCATCGCGCAAGTCCGTGGCAACAACGGCACGTCGCATCGTGGCTTCAAAGTTCTCGTCGGCGGCGGTCTGGGAAGTTTGCCCACGGAGGCCGCGGTTCTCACGGATTTTCTGCCGGAAGAGGAGCTGCTTCCCACCATCGAAGCCGTCCTGCGGGTTTTCACGGAAACGGGGAACCGCAAGAACAAGCTCATGGCGCGATTGAAATTCGTCTTGCGCGCAAAAGGCATCGAGGAGTTACGCCGCCTGGTTGCCGAAAAGCGCAAGGTCTCGCAGGCTCCGGCGGAGACATTTACCGTGCCTTCCCTTATCAAGCCGTCGCTGGTTACGATCGCGCCGTCCCCTTTATCTCTTTCAACGGCTGGTACGCAAACGGATCCGGAATACGACCGCTGGGCCGAGCACAATCTGATGTTTCAGCGCCAGGCCGGATACGGCGGGGTGTGGGTCAAGCTTTCTGCCGGAACGTTGCACAGCGACCAAATGCGCGGCCTCGCAGACGTTCTGGAAAAGAACAATCTGACCGGCGTGCGCATTGCCGTCAATCAGGATCTGGTCATCCCGTGGGTTCCTTTTGACCGTGTGCGCGCGATCTACGACGAACTGCGCGCACTTGATTTGGCCACGGCCGGAGCGCGCACTATTTCCGACGTCACGGGATGCCCGGGAGCCACCACCTGCAATCTGGGGATTACGCGCTCTCTTACGCTGGCCGAAGTTCTTTCGCGCGAGCTGAACGATTACACCGATCCAGAAATCCAAAAGTTGCGCATCAAAATCAGCGGCTGCCCCAATTCCTGCGGGCATCATCACATTGCCGATATCGGTTTTTACGGCAACGTCAGGAAGGTTGGCGAACAACAGGCCCCGTACTATCAGCTTTTGCTCGGCGGCAAAGTGAATGCCGACGGGGTGCGCTTCGCGCGCCAGATCATGGCTGTGCCTGCCCGGCCCATCCCTGCGATTATTCGAGAGCTCCTGAGTTTCTATCAGCAGGACCGCCAGGCTGCCGAAACATTTACCGCGTGGGCGGCGCGCACGCCGGACAAGACCATCAAAGAGCGGCTGCTCTCCTTGGCGGAGGTGACAGCCACCTCCGAGGATATCTTCGTGGACTGGGGAGACACAGAGACTTATTCCCTAAAGCTGGGCCGCGGCGAGTGCGCGGCGTGATGGGCAAAGTTTATCTCATTGGCGCGGGGCCTGGTGATCCCGAGCTGCTCACCTTGAAAGCGGCACGCCTGCTCGCTCGTGCCAACGTTGTCCTTCACGATGCTCTGGTCAGCGATGCTGTTTTGGCGGTGATTTCGCCCGCTGCCGAGATCATTAACGTGGGCAAGCGCGCTGGCCACAAACTCCTTGCCCAGGATGAAATCAACGCGCTCCTGGTTTCGCATGGGCGGAGGCGCCCGGAAGTTGTCCGGCTGAAAGGCGGCGATCCAACGATTTTTGGGCGCGCTGGAGAAGAAATCGAAGCCCTTCGTAGAGCCGGAATTGAATATGAAATCGTTCCGGGCATCAGCGCCGCACTCGGAGCCGCGGCGGCCGCGGGAATCTCGCTCACCGATCGCCGGGTGGCCTCGCAAATTCTACTTACTACGTTCTCGCGCGGAATCGACGGCAGCGCGATGGATTGGGGTTGCGTCACGAGCACAACCACGCTGGTTCTGTACATGCCCGGGGCAGATTATGCCGAGGTTTCAGAGCGACTACTCGGAGGCGGGCTTCCGGCGAACCTTCCGTGCGTGATTGTCTCTCGGGCAACTGGTCCCCAACAGCAAGTGCGCTGGTCCAATGTCGCCAGACTGGCCAGCGAAGAAAAACTCCCGGCTCCGGCCCTGTTGATTGTCGGCCGCGTGGCGTCGCACGAGATTGAGGATCTCAGCGCGCAGTTCTGGGACACGAATCGGAAAGATCCGGATTTGCAACAAACATCGGTGAGCTAAATCGCCAGGAGCATACCCATGAGTGCAGAAGTGGAAGCAGGGAAGACGGGAAGCCGCTGGAAGCTCTCGCTCGACACCTGGGCAGTGCTGGTGGCTTTTCTTTTGGCGCTGCTGGTTCGCACCGGTGTGTTCAAGCACATCCCTTGGTGAAGATTGCTAGAAAAATGGAGATAACGAAACATGGCTGATGTAATCACGGTTCCTCAGGTTCAGCCGGCGCAGGCGGCGCTGCGATTTCTGCGCGTCATCCCTGGAGTTCTGCTGCTCGCCGCCGTCGGCTATGCGGGCAAACTGCTGGAGCAAAACGTCGGCACCTACGCCAAGGCCCGTCACTGGACGTTTCCGAATATTGAATACGTGCTATGGGCCATCATTCTTGGCCTGGTGATCTCAAACACAGTGGGAGTCCCGGAAATTTTCCGTACCGGCGTGGCCACCTACGAATTCTGGCTCAAAGCCGGCATTGTTTTGCTCGGGGCGCGCTTTCTGCTCGGCGACATTTTGAAACTCGGCGGCGTGAGCCTCGTTCTCGTGGCCATCGAAATCGCCGGTTCTCTCGCGTTCATGACCTTTCTCGGCCGCCTGTTCAAGCTCAAGCCCAAACTCACGACGCTTCTTGCCGTTGGCTCGGCCGTCTGCGGCGTGAGCGCCATCATCGCCACAAAGGGGGCCATTGAAGCCGACGATGAAGATTCTTCCTTTTCCATCGCGGCCATTCTCGCTCTCGGCGCTCTGGCTCTTTTTACGTTTCCGGTAATCGGGCACTTTCTCCATCTGAGCGACCGCGTGTACGGCTTGTGGGCCGGCCTTGGCGTGGACAATACAGCGGAGGCTACCGCCGCGGGGGCGCTGTACTCCGACGCTGCCGGAAAACTCGCCGTGCTCGTCAAGTCCACGCGCAACGCCATGATCGGATTCGTCGTTCTCGGCTACGCCATTTATTGGGCCGGTAAAGGACAGAGGCAGGCAGTAGGGAACAAGGTGGCGTTCCTGTGGCAGAAATTCCCGAAGTTCGTTCTCGGCTTTCTGCTGATTTCGGTCCTTGCGACCTACCACTTCTTCAACAAGGATCAGGTGGGAGCGCTCGCCAATCTCTCGCGCTGGGCGTTTCTGCTCACTTTCGCGGGGGTCGGGCTGCGCACCAATTTCAGCGATATGCGCAAGCAGGGCCTCCGCCCGTTCGCGGTCGGAGCGATCGGCGAAGTGGTGATCGCGGGCTTCACTCTCGCTTTGGTACACGGCGCGGGGAAAATCTTCGGTTGGTAAGGAAAAATTGACAGTGGTCGGTTACTTATAGTCCGAGCACCGCCACTAGCTCCCGCACCGACGATGAGGATTTCTGCAACGCGGCATTTTCTTCGGCCGTAAGTTTGATCTGAATGATCTCCTCGACGCCCTTGGCGCCAAGTTTCACGGGCACGCCGACGAACAGCCCTTTGATTCCGTACTCTCCGTCGAGGTAGACGGCGCAGGGCAGAATCTTTTTCTTATCCTTGAGAATGGCTTCCACCATCTCCACCGCTGCGGCAGACGGCGCGTAGTAAGCCGAGCCGGTCTTCAGCAAATTGACGATCTCAGCACCGCCCTTGCGCGTGCGCTCAACGATTGCGTCAATGCGTTCTTTCGACAAAAGATCGGGGAGGGGAATTCCCGCCACCGTGGAATACCTCGGCAGCGGCACCATGTCATCACCATGCCCGCCGAGCACAAAGGAGTGCACGTTTTCCACGCTGACCTTGCATTCCATTGCCACAAACGTGCTCATGCGCGCCGAATCCAGCACCCCTGCCATCCCGAGCACGCGGCTCTTCGGAAAACCGCTGACCTTAAGCGCCGCTTGCGCCATGGCATCCAGCGGATTCGTCACCACGATGATGATGCAATTCGGCGAATGCTTCACGATCTGCTCGATGACGGCCTTCACCACGTCGTAGTTGGCCTTCAGCAAATCGTCGCGGCTCATCCCCGGCTTGCGCGGAAACCCCGCGGTGATCACCACTACGTCGCTTCCCGCCGTAGCGGAATAGTCGCCGGTCGCCGTGGAAACGCCGGTTGCACGCGAATCCGTCCGCGTGATCGGCCCGGACTCCACCATGTCCAGTGCCTTGCCTGCGGGTGGCCCGTCTAGAATATCTGTCAGCACAACGTCGGCCAGCTGCAGATCCACAATTCGCTGCGCCGTGGTCGATCCCACAAAACCGCCTCCCACCACCGTCACCTTTTTTCTGCTCATGCCGCCCCTCGTCTCCAATAAAATTCTTCCCCGAGAATCCTCTGCGCTCTCTGCGTCACTGCTTTAGAATATTTTTTAACTAGCGAGCCACAGCAGCCTCCTTCATATTCTCAATGATTGCTGACGCAAACGCCGACGTGCCCACCTTTGTCGCGCCCGGCATCAACCGCTCGAGATCGTAGGTTACCCGCTTCTGTTGAATCGTGCGCGCGATGCCATCCTCGATCAGCGTGGCCACTTCCTTCCAGCCCAGGAACTCAAACATCATCGCGCCGGAAAGCATCACCGAACTTGGGTTAATCACGTCCTTGTCCGCATATTTCGGCGCGGTGCCGTGCGTCGCTTCAAAAACGCCGAATCCGTCGCCGATATTCGATCCCGGCGCCATGCCGAGTCCTCCCACCTGAGCTGCGCACGCATCCGACAAATAATCGCCATTTAAATTGGAAGTCGCCAGCACGCTGTATTCATCCGGCCGCAACAGCACTTGCTGAAACACGGAATCTGCGATGCGGTCGTTGATCATCAGCTTCTGCTTCCACTTTCCCTTGCCGTGAGTGGCGTAAATCGCGTCGATCGTCTGCTTCACTTCGCCGTAGACCGTCTTCTTGAACGCGTCGGTGGCCTGCTCGAGTCCCGGCTCGATCAGCGCCGCATTCTGTTCCACCGTAAGCGCCGCATTCTTGTCGAGGTTGTCGACAATCCAGCTCTCGCGTTCAGTGATCGTCTGCCCGCGAAACTCTTCGCGCGCCAGGTCGTAGCCCCAGTCGCGGAACGCGCCCTCGGTAAACTTTTGGATGTTGCCCTTGTGCACCAGCGTCACGCTCTTGCGCTTGTTCGCCAGCGCATACTTGATGGCCCGCCGGACCAGCCGTTTCGTTCCCGTAGGGGAAATCGGCTTGACCCCCACGCCGGAGTCCCAGCGAATCTGTTTCTTCCCATCCTTCAGCATTTCATTATTTAGAAACTCCAGCAGCTTCTTCGCTTCGGGCGAGCCGGATTTCCACTCGATTCCGATGTACACATCCTCGGTATTCTCCCGGAAGATGAATACATCCATTTTTTCCGGCTCGCGCACCGGAGAAGGCACGCCCGTAAAATAGCGGACCGGCCGCTCGCAGGAATACAGATCCAGGACCTGCCGCAGCGCCACGTTCAACGAGCGAATACCTCCTCCCACGGGAGTCGTCAGCGGCCCCTTGATGGCCACTCGAAAATCGCGGATGGCGTCGACGGTATCGCCCGGCAGCCACTCCTTAAAGGCATTGAAGGCCTTCTCGCCGGCGAAGACTTCGAACCACGCCACCCGCCGCTTCCCGCCGTACGCGTGCTCCACCGCCGCGTCGAACACTCGCCTTGACGCTTTCCAGATGTCGCGCCCCGTTCCATCCCCTTCGATGAACGGAAGAATCGGCGTGTCCGGCACTTGCAGTTCGCCGCCGCTGTAACCGATCGGCTTGCCTTCGGAGGGAATGGCCTTCCCGTTATACGAAGTCTTCATGAATACGGCTCCTTGGAATAAGTTCGACTGCTCTACTGGCGCACGAGGGAAGGATTGCGCCGCGCCGCAACAACCGCTGTACAACGCGGCAGGCTCGGGTGAACTGGAGAAGATATCACACTCGCGCAACCCTGGAGTATAATCGCGCGCGATTCTCGCTTCACAAAACAGGAGAAAAAACCATGATGATGGACTGGAATCAATACCATAAGGAAGTCGGCGCCCGCATCGGAGACCTGATGAAGGTCTCGCCCGACACGGTTCGCGGCTATCAAACGCTCAGCGCTGCCAATTCCAAGATTAGCAAGCTCGGCGAAAAAACGCGTCAGCTCATTTCGCTGGCCGTAGCGGTGACGACTCGCTGCGACGGCTGCATCGTGGTGCACACTGACGCAGCGCTGAAAGCCGGCGCCACAAAGGAAGAAATCGCCGAAGCGCTCGGAGTCGCCGTCAGCATGAACGCCGGAGCAGCTCTGGTGTACTCCTCACGTGTGCTCGATGCCGTCGATGCAAAATCCGCTGCCACCCACGCTGGCTAGCTCGATCTAGTCGTAATACTCTTGGCCGAGGTGTGTGATGAGGTCCTCGCCCTTCATCCAGCGAAGCGTGTTCTTCAGCTTCATGGACTGAATGAAAAGATCGTGCTCGGGGTACAACCCCGGCGCGGTCATCGGTGACTTGAAGTAGAAACTGAGCCACTCCTGAATGCCGCGCATTCCCGCGCGCTGCGCCAGGTCCAGGAACAGGACGAGATCGAGCACGAGCGGCGCGGCCAAAATGGAATCGCGGCACAGGAAGTCCACTTTGATCTGCATCGGATAGCCGAGCCAGCCGAAAATGTCGATGTTGTCCCAGCCTTCTTTGTTGTCACCGCGCGGCGGGTAGTAGTTGATGCGCACCTTGTGGCACATTTTGCCGTACAACTGCGGATACAACTGCGGCTGGAGAATATATTCCAGAACGCTGAGCTTGGACTCTTCCTTGGTCTTGAATGAGCCAGGGTCCTCCAAAACTTCGCCGTCGCGGTTCCCGAGAATGTTTGTGGAGAACCAGCCTTCGAGCCCCAGCATGCGGGCCTTGAAGCCCGGCGCAAGGATGGTTTTCATCAGCGTTTGACCAGTCTTGAAATCTTTTCCGCAGATAGCCACGTTGTGGTCGTGCGCGAGCTTCTGAATCGCGGGGATATCCACGGTCAAGTTGGGCGCGCCGTTGGCAAAAGGCACGCCGCTTGTAACCGAGGCCCAGGCGTACAGCATGGAGGGCGCGATCGCCGGGTGATTGGACTTCATCGCCTCGATGAACTTTTCCGGAGTGGAGTGCACGTCTTCCGGCTTAACGAAGGATTCGGTTGAACCGCACCAGCAGGTCACCAGCCGCAAAGCGCGCGAAGTCTTGCGGAAGTCGGCGATGTCTTCTTTGATCTGCAGAGCCAGTTCGTACTTGTTCTTGCCTTTCTTGATGTTCGGTCCATCGATCAGCTTCACGAAATCGCGATCGAACGCGGCTTTCATGGGCTTGATGGTGGAGAGAAAGGGCTTCACCCTTTCCAGGTCCTGAGGATTCAGGACGCCCGCATTCGCCGCGGACTGGTAAGCGTTGTCCTTGAAAATGTCCCAGCCGCCAAAGGTGAGGTCCTTCAGCTCGGCAAGAGGAACGAATTTCCTGATGAGCGGCGAGCGTGCGTCGGTGCGCTTGCCCAGCCGAATGGCGCCCATCTGTGTGAGCGATCCCACGGGCTGCGCCTTGCCTTTGCGGACGAGCTCAACTCCGGCCATGAAGGTCGTGCTGACAGCCCCTAGGCCAGGAAGCAGCACTCCGAGTTTTCCCTTGGCGGGCGCTATTTTGGAAGGCTTTTCCATGCCGCTCCTTTTATTGAATGCTCGCAATACGACCGACAGAAAAAATGAACCTAGAAAAAGAATTGCCGCAGCGGGAGCGTGCCGCGTCCTCAAAACAAAGTAGTAATGATGAGGGAAGGCCTCAGGATTTGCAAATCGGAGAGGGAAATGGAGCGGGAAAAATCACTCCGCTACCGGCTTTGCGCCGGTGACACGCCTCGCAAAAAAGCCATCCGCCTGCTGTAGACATTCAGGACAATCGTGTCTCGATTAGGAGTTACCAGGAGCCGCCACCAGAGTTAAAATGGGACAAGAACGCAGAGGGCCTGCGCCCTGGAGGAGCCTCGAATGAAGCTTGCAAATCGATATGTTCTGTTCGTCATCGCCTTGGTCATTTTCACCATAGGCGCCATCCTTTTCACGGCCGGAGTGGGCGCCCAGGAGGAAGGCTGGCAGATACAGCGCGCTGACTACGGTTTCAAGAATCACCGGAGTGACGTCACCGATATTCTCAAAGACCTCATCGAGCGCGGTGGCGTGAATGGCAGAGTCGCGGTGAACAATCAAACCATGGGCGGCGATCCCGCCGTAGGAAAAGACAAGTCCCTGCACATCTTCGCCAGAAATCGCAGGAATGAGGAACGCGAATTCAATTACAACGAGGGCGGCTTCGTTGAAGCCCGTATGTTCACCGTTCGCCGTGATGATCGGGACGACCACCCTGCGAATTACGGCAACCGCGATCGGGACGACCACCCCGCGAACAACGTCGACCACGATCGGCGCGGACAAGATTTTGATCGTTGTTTACCGCTATCAAGGCAAGGAGAGCGCCACGGCCGTGCGTGAAGGGTACAGCCTGACGATTCCGTAGTATTTGGCCGCCAAGCCGAACTTCTCGAACTTCCATTCGCCATAGCCATTTTTATCCGCCGTGGTGTCTCCGCGACACGCGACCCATTTAGAGCGCTGACCGTCCAGCGAGAAAATCGTGCGGCGTTCTCTCGCTAGGGAACCACGGTGTGGCTTGCCGGGTCCACCACCACCCTATCAATTTTCGGAGGTGCGCCGGTGTTGCTCACCGGATGAAATTCAATTCGAATCTGCTTGCCGTTCACGGTGATTCGCAGATAGCCGTAGTTCGTTTGGTTGGATTGATCGTGAGCCCCGTAGCTTGCACCGCAGGATTGAGATCAAGATAGCTGAGATAGTCATAGTGAGGCAAAGGCGAGTTGCGTTTCGTGCTCGCAGCCAGAAAGCAAACGAAAGAGGGATCCGTCAGGATCCCTTTGGAAAGCGGCGAAGCTCGCGGATCAGATAGGCGACCACGGCGAGATTGATCACTAGTACGACGCCTTTGCCGACGCTGGCATGTTTGGCGAGTTCGTAGACTTCGAGCGGCAGCAGGGAAGCAGTCGTGACGATCGTAAGATACTCGGCCCAGCGCTTGCCCAGTGCCAAGCCGATGCCTTCGGTCAGAAAAATGGCTGAATAAAAGAACGTGCCTACGCTGAGTTGTTTCAATCTCCGATCATCCACCATCGACAACTTCGCGAGAAGCAGCTGAATGTAGTGACTGTGCGGATCAACCTGGAAAATGTTGATCCAGTGCTCGACCACGTCATCGACGTCCTTGTGAAGAAGTTTAAGCGCGCCGATGCCCAGCGCGAGCAGCGCCAAGCCTTTTAAGAGTTTGAAGGCGGCGATGAGACGCAGGCCACGGGCAGGGTCTCTTCTCTCAGTCATTTTTCACGGCCCCGATTGTATATCAAGAAGAAGGCATGCCCTTGAAGCGGGCGGGCAAACGAGGACGTTTCTTTTCGGCCTAGCTGAAGGATCCGGCTTGGCGGCCCGGCGGCTGGCGAAGGATTTCTAGCGCCATCTCTTCAATCGCGGCCAGATCTCGGCAAGGGAACCGAATTTTGCGCCACGGCAAATGAATATGGGGATCTCCCGCTCCATCGCATAGGGATTGTCAGAGGACTTGCCCACATATTCGACGTGCTCGAATTCGCGTTCCAGGACTTCCCTGGAATCGTCAAGAACGATCAAACAATTTCCCGAATAGCTGCGCGGGCCCCACAGAAAATAAGTTTGATGGCCGCTGAGGGCGGGTGGCAGTCCGTTGCGGCCGCCAAAGAAATCGATGGCGCCAGCCTGCCCGTAGTTCTGCGCGAAAATACCGCACCCCGCCCGTTCTTCGGGCGAGAGCCGGCTGTAAGCCTGATTTACAGCGGCGATGATCTCTTCCCATCCGAATTCATCGGCGAAATGTTGCGGGAGGATCGCGCGCATGTGGCTGTGCTCGCTGCGAGGCACTTTGAAAGGCAGGTGATCCGCGTACAAAATGAATTTATCAATGGGGAGCACCGGCATGACAACCGGTGCAAGCCAGGTTCCTCCTGCGAGAATCAACACTACGAGCGCGGGCTTCAGCCAGACTTGACGCGATCGCGCGATGAAACTCTCGATCACCACCGCTCCGGCTGCCAGGAAGACTGGATAAATTGGCGCGAGATAGTAGTTCTTGCCTTTGAGAACGACGAATACGGTGAACGCGGCTAGATAACACCAGCCGAGGAACCGGTATGGCTTCAGACGGGCGGAGAAAAGAAAAGCGAGCACACCAGTGATCCAGATCGGCGCGAGGACCGGGTGAGCGATGAGAACCTGCTGGGCGAAGAACGCCGCAGGAGAAAGCACAACATCGCGGCCTTCGGCCTTGATGTTGTGCATGAGTTCCACAAAGGGCCAGTGATTCTGAACATTCCAGAGAAGATTCGGAAGAAAAACCAGAAAAGCGAGCGCGCCGCCGAACCAGATCCATTTCCTGGTAAAGGCGCGGCGCTGCTCGGTCAGCAAGAGGCCCACAACGATGCTCAACCCGAGTACGGCAATCGAGTATTTCTCTTCCAGACCGATGCCTGCCACGACCCCGAACCAGAGCCAATAGCGGGGATCGTCGCACTTGATCGCCAGGATTGCGAAATAAACGCAACCCATCCACAGCAATGGCTCGAGGCAATTGGTGGTCATGACGCTCCCGTCGTTGAGATACATGGGCACAGCGATGAACGCCAACGCGGAAAGCACAACCGCGAAACGCCGGCCACCGAGATCTCGAGCGATCATGGCCGTCAAAATGACGGCAGCCGAGGTTGCCAGCGCCGGTATGATTCGAATGCTCCGAAGCGAGTCACCCAGAAGGAGCCGGGAGATCTTTATGAGGAACGGCACGAGGGGAGGTTGATCCACATAGCCCCAGGCGAGATGGTTCCCACAGGCCATGTAATCGAATTCATCGCGAAAGTAACCATACTGATTGTTGAAGTAGAGATGCAGCAGGAAGTTCGCGAAGGCGAGGAATAGGACGAGGAGCATGCCATCCGCGAGGAAGGATTGCCTTGGATTGTTGAGAGCGAGCGCTTGCTCAGTGGTGATTTTCATTTGGGTACCTGTAGTTACGCAAGAATGAGGAAAAGGTTTCGCTCGTTCGATTCCTCTAAGGAAGCGTGAAGGCGATAACGTAGTCGCCTTGCTTCGTGCCCAGTTTGCCGTGGCCGCCCGCGGCGATGACCAGGAACTGCTTGCCTTTGAGGGTGTAGGTCATGGGAGTGGCCTGGCCACCAGCCGGAAGTTCAAACTTCCAGAGTTCCTTGCCGGTTTCAGAATCGAAGGCTCGGAAATAATTGTCCATGGCAGCGGCCGTGAACACGAGGCCGCCTGCGCTAACCATTGGTCCGCCGAGAGTGATGGTTCCCGTATTCATGCCCGGAATCCAGCTTCCCAGCGGGACGTCCCAGACTTTTTTCCCCGAGAAAAGATCGACGGCGGCAACAGTGCCCCAGGGCGGCGGGTTGCATGGAAGTCCGCTCGACGCGAGAAGCGGCGTTCGAAACATGCCGTACGGTGCGCCGGCCTGCCGCGCAAATTCTCCGTGGAGCCGGTCGGAATCGCTGGCGTTCTTGCGGGCGTCTTCGAACTCTGTGCGGGGAATTAGTTTCACGAAAATGGGCAGGCGGTTGGTGTCCATGAAAAGCAGATGGCTCCGAGGATCGTAAGCGGCGCTGCCCCAGTTCACTCCGCCGACGTTGCTGGGGAAGACCAGCGTGCCCTGCAGACTCGGCGGAGTGAAAATCTCTCCGGATCGCGCGGCCTTGATTTTGTCCGCGCACCATTGCTTCTCCTGCGCATCTTTCCCCCAGGCATCCTCGGGCGACAGTCTCTCCGGCACCACGGAAATGGTCGAAGCCGGCTGCGTCGGCCAGGACTCCTCGCCGGCAATATCGCTCTTCGGGACCGGGCGCTCCTCGACGGGCAGGAGCGGCGCTCCCGTCAGCCGGTTCAGGACGAACACTCGCCCCATCTTCGTCGTGATGGCGATCGCCGGCGTCCCGTCTTTCCAGGCGAACAGCGCCGGTTGCGACGCTACGTCATAATCCCAGATGTCGTGATGCACCACCTGAAATCCCCACACGAATTCACCAGTGCTCGCGCGCAAGGCCGCCACCGAATTCGCCCACTTGTTGTCGCCCTTTCGGAAGCCCCCGAAATAATCCGGGCTCGCGCTCCCCGTTGGAATGAAAACCATGTCGCGTTCGGCATCCACCGAAATCGTGGACCACGGATTGCCCGCGCCGGTCCGCGGTTCCGTTTTCAGCGCCCAGGGGATCGGATCCCAAGTCCACCGCAGTTTCCCCGTTCGAACGTCGTAAGCCCGGACAATCCCGCGCTCCAGCGTCACCGCCCGGTTGTCCCCGATCGAAGATCCGGTTATAAGAAGGTCCTTGAAAATGGCAGGGGCGGACGTGACCTGATAGTCGCCGGGATCGCGCAGTTTGATTCCCACGGTCAGGTCAATTTCTCCATTCTCCCCAAAGTCGCTGCACGGTTTTCCCGTTTCACCATCCAGCGCAATCAGGCGCGCGTCGAGCGCGCCGATGAAAATTCGAAGCGCGCAGGGTTGTCCCGCCTTTGCGGATTTCTCCCGCCACGCGGAAACTCCTCGGGAGGTAACTTCCGATGCTCCATAGGGCAGCTCGAGCGTCGGCGCAAATTCCCAGATCTTCGCTCCCGTTTCTGGATTCAGCGCGATGACGTGGTCATACGGCGTGCTCAAGAAGAGCTTGCCATCAACAAGTATGGGGGTAGCCTCAAACGCAGCTTTCTTGTCGAGTTCCGGGTCTCGGGGCAGTGCGCCTGTACGATAGGTCCACGCGACTTTGAGTTGTGTAACATTTGTGCGGTCGATCTGCGTTGCCGGGGAGTAGCGCGTGCCGCCGCCATCATTGCCGTAGTTAGGCCAGCTCGCGTCGGGCTTAGCTTGCGCAAAAGAGTCGGCGGCCAGCCACAAGAAAAGCAAAACGGAAACAACGGTGAGAAAGATGCGGGACAGGTTTGTGTTCGTCATGGCAAGGAGTAATATCGCGAACCGGCTGCGACGCGCAATAGGTGAGGGATAAATGGGCTCAAGACAGGGACGACTGCGCAGCTCCCCTAATCTTCTGGAGAGCCTCAAGCCAGTTTCAAGAGTTCACGCCCGTGTCAGCCATATCGAGGCTGCGATGATGCTCTAAGAGAGGCTTCCGCGGGAAGAGTGCTAACGGGATAACTGCCATTTGGGACCCCTGATTCTTGCTGAAGGGAGAGAATCAGTGGCGGCGCGTGCTGGAGAAATCGATGGAACTGATAAACGTGACCGCTACCAGAACTACCAGGGCGGCGAGCAGGGCTAGGACAATCACAACATTCTCCTGAAGAACCAGGAAGGGTAGTGCAAGTAATACGCCAAAAAGACACGTCATTTGTTTTCAATGGGTTGCAATGAAACGAGTGTGCAGGGAAGTTGCCAAATACGGACACATGTGCGCTCTCTTTGACAGCATCCGAGTACTGAAGCTATAGCGGGCTAACTTGCTCTTGTTTCCCGTTCGCGGAGCGGCTCGCCTTAGCTCTTGCTCAGCCGGATCGAGCCATCACCCGTGTGAATCGTCAAGGGCTGCCCGCCGCCGTTCATTTTGCCGTGCATTTCCGAATTCTTGAATGTTCCCTCGACGGTAACCGGGATACCCAGGCTGATGTGGCCGTCGCCGGTGCTGGCATCGATATTCGTCTGGAAATCGGACGGGAGCACTAGGTCCACGCTGCCGTCCCCCGTTCGAATCGTCCAGCTCGAAACCATCTTGGAACCTGGCAGAACGCGCGTGTCCACGCTGCCGTCCCCCGTCTTGACGTTGAGCGCATCGAACCGGCCGGCGATGCGGATATGCCCATCGCCCGAGTCGGCATCCACCTTGCCATCGAGATCATGGGCCTCAATCGATCCATCTCCCGTGCGCAAGCGCATGTCGCCTTTGAGGTTTTCAACGGTAATGCTGCCGTCGTTGGTGTGCAGGTCGATCGTGCCGCTCAACGAATTGGCCTTCACTGACCCATCGCCCGTATGGACGTTCACTGTCCCATTGATGGATTCCGCCTGTACCGATCCATCGCCCGTTTCCACCTGCAGATCAGCATCGCGAGGCATGCGGACTTCAATGTGAAGCTGCCGCGAATTATGCCCGAAAGAGAAGCCCCAGTGGCCGGTGACGCGAGCCGTCAACTCGACCTTGTCGCCGTCCTGATGAGCGTCGACGCGCAGGTTCTTTCCCAATTCGTAGCCCTGGTATTCGACGCGAAATTCGACTTGTTTCGAGTCACCGGAGGTAACCCGCACGCTGCCGTCATTGGTTTCCACGCGCACATTGGCGCGTCCAGACACGGCAAAGGACTTGGTGACGTCTTCGGCGCGCGCCGCGGCCGCGCAAGCGGCCAAAAGGGCTACGCTGGCAATTCCCAGCCGAATGCCGGCCGAGCGGTGGGAGAGTGGGTTCATGTCTAATACCCTCCGTAAGATGGCGTTCTAAAACTATATACGACGCTCCGGAACGAAAGGTTCCCCATATAACCGATAACCGAGTCGAACTGCCTCCTCATCGGCTACTGGGGGCGCCGCACTTCCAAGTGCCAAATAGGAGGTGGCTCGCTAATAGGTTGGGGAGTGAGTATCCGTTCGGCAGCAGCGGCATCGCCGTGGATGACCATCCCAACGCCAGACGAGCCTACGGTCACTGGAGCAGAGACAAAGCTTGCGTACGCGATGGGAAGACCGGAGCGATTTGGGCGGGACTCCACGTTCGCCAGCCCATCGATTTGCGCAGTCAACAACAGGACAAAAACCTGGCCCGCCTGCAACGTGATGGGCGGGGTCATGGACGTTTTTGCGGTGCTGAACTTTTCGGAAGGGAAATAGAGCATGCTGCCATCCGGCTGTGTTCCGAGCACGAAGAGTTGCGCCGCATAGCTGGTCGGCGTCCCGCTGCTTGGCGGGGACCAACTCAAGGTGATTGCCGTGGAATTGATCGTCCTTGGCACGGAGAGGCTTACGCCGTCGATCGTCGGATTCCGCACCGCGGAAACCAATGGCGCCACAGGCCCGGTTGGCAGGGCGGTGCTCTCTCCGTCTACGAGGAGGAACGGAACGGTGGCACCGGAGCTGGGAACCGGGATCTGCAGCAAAGCCTTTTGGCAAAACGAAAAAATCCGCAGCCAGGCAGAAGGAAACGGATCACCATACAGAAGCGTGCCGAAATTCTGGTCGGTGAGGATCGGCGGCTGAGAAGCTACGGGCAATGTAAATAGCGTGTCGGAGGAATTGGCGCAACTGGTCACTGCTGCGCTCGGCGAACCAAAGCTGATGCCCTGCGACGCCGATGAGAACAAGGGCAAATCTGGCCCCAAGAAAGAATTCATTCCGGAGGCAACTCGCCCGGTTGCAAAAGGTTGCGCGGAAACCGTCAAAACAGACCCAATGGGGTTGGCGGAAGCGGGTCCGACATTATTGAACAAAGGCGCCCACGATGATCCGTTAATGGAGAGTGCAAAGGAAGTCTCCGGGGAGGCATTGAGCGCTCCCATAATGGAATTGGTTGCCCCATGCTGCACGGAAAGATTGGACAGCGTGAGCTCCGGTCCTAACGCGAGCGCGTTCATAGAACCCACGGACACCGGCTCAAATTGCATCAGAAAGCCCGTGCTGGCCTGCGAGAAGTCGATATTCGAACCAACGATGGACGACACGTCCACGGTCGTCGAGCCCGGGGGGACATTCCGAGGGAATTCAATATCGAGCATCTGCTGGTCGGTCAGGAACCCGAACCAATCCTCCGTCCGTAATGGATCGAGTCCTGAAGCACTGATATTGAAGATCGTGTTCTGGACGCCACTCGCGGCACGCAGGGGAGAACCAATCACATCGCGGCCAAAATCAAACGTGCTGCTGCTCGTCCAGTAGGTTGCCATCGGCGCCATACGCAGCCAATAGAAGCCTCCGGGCACATTCGGGATGGTGAAAGTACCGTCAGCATTGCCGGACCCTTTCAGCACCAGAAGGGAGCCATCTGCTTGCGGAACGAGTGCGGCCACCAGAGCGGCTGCTCCAACGTTCTGCGTCCAGTCGAACGGAACGGTAAGGGGACCGCTGGCTTTCCAATAAGTGTCGATCCAGCTCAAATGAACGGTGCCACTGGGGTTTACGGCCCACGACTGAGTGCTGACGTCGCCCGCAGCGGCGGTAGCGGTAACGCTGAACTTGTTCGCGATCCGCGATTGAGCGGTCGTGGGCGTCCAGGTAATCGTGTTGCCGCTCAACGTCGCGCCTGCAGGAGCAGTGGTTAACGCAAAGGTGACCGCGGTTCCTCCCGGGTCGGTCGCTGCAATCTGATATGCATAGGCGACACCTTCGGCCGCCTGGGTTCCGGGTGTGGTCGTGAAAAGGGGACCGGGCGGCGTAACATGCGTACTGCTGCCGCAGGCAGCCAGCATAGGGATAACAAGAATAACGACCGCGATGAAGGGAGTTCGCCGTTGCATGAGGGGCCTCTAACTCTTTTCAGCGGGACCGGGGAATTATACCTTTGCAGGCCGCGCAAGGAAACACCACTCCCCATAAACGATGCCGCCTAACCCACGCCCCGCGCGCATGTCGCATTAGTGCAGAATGGGCAAGCTCACCGGTGGCGTGAACGCCAGCTCCGTCTCAGCCGCGTCTCGCAGCGTGCCTCTTTCCTGTAATCCGTGTCGTAGAACCTGATCTCGGGCGTAGTGCAGCCAGGAATTCAGTAGTTGGCAGGGTATTGATGACATCCTTTTTCTCGAGCCAGCCGCGGCGCGCCATCGTGACGCCGTGGCGAATAAAAGAGAGGTTGGCAGTGTTGTGGGAATCGGTCGAGATCACCACCTTGACCCCGCGCTCCTTGCACATGCGGAGATAGACGTCTTTCAGGTCGAGGCGGTCCGGATAAGAATTGCACTCCATGGCGACGCCGCGTTTCGCGCAGGCATCCAGCACCTTTTCCATATCGTAGTCGATGGGATCGCGCCGGAGCAGCAGTCGTCCAGTGGGGTGAGCGATGATCTGCGTGTAGGGGTTTTCGATGGCCGCGAGCATGCGCTCCGTCATGGCGGCGCGGTCGAGGTTGAAATAAGAGTGGATCGAGCACACCACTACGTCAAGCTGCGCGAGGATTTCGTCGGAGTAGTCGAGCGCTCCGTCCTTGAGGATGTCCACTTCCGCCCCGGCCAGAACGCGGATGCCCAGGTCTTTGTCGTTGGCGGCGTGAATTTTCTTGATGTGCGCGGCCATGCGCTTTTCGTCCAGGCCGTTGGCGACCGTGACGGCTTTCGAATGGTCGGTGATGGCGATGTACTGGTGGCCGAGTTCGCGCGCGGCTTCCGCCATTTCTTCAATCGAGTTCTTCCCATCGCTGGCCGTGCTGTGCATCTGGAGGTCGCCCTTCATGTCTTTCAGGGTGATCAGATGCGGCAGCTTGTGGTTCTCTGCGGCGGCGATTTCGCCGGTGTTTTCGCGCAGTTCCGGAGGAATGAAGTCGAGCTTGAGTTTCGCGTAGATCTCTTCTTCGGTGCGGCCCGCGACTCGCTTTTCACCTTTCAAGGTAGCCAAAGCATATTCATTGAGGGTGAGTCCCATGTCGTTGGCGCGGCCACGGAGGGCCACGTTGTGCTCTTTCGAACCGGTAAAATAAAGCAGCGCAGCGCCGAAGTTTTCTTTTTCGAGCATTCGAACGTCAACCTGCAATCCGTTCTCCAGCGTGAAGCTGACCTTGTTTTCTCCGTGCGCCAGTGTTTGATCGATGCCGGGGAATGCCAGGATGTGCTGGGCGAGCGCGTCCAGGTGCTTCTGCGAGGTGTGGCCATCCGCAAGGGTGACAAGAAGATCGAGATCGCCCACGGTCTCTTTACCCCGGCGCAGCGAGCCCGCCGGCGTAACGGATTCGACGGCCTTTCCCGCCTTTTCAATGCGTGCAACAACCGCGGCTGCCGCGGCTTCGGCAGTATCGATGTGAAACCGTCCGCTGGATTTCTTGAAGACTTCCACCGCTTTGAGAATATTCTGCTCGCTCTTTTCGCCAAAGCCGGGGAGGTCCCGGAGTTTTCCCTCTTTCGCGATTCTCTCCACGTCGGCGACCGTGCCGGCTTTAAAAGTGGACCACAGGAAGGCGACTTTCTTCGGGCCGAGAGACTGCAGTTGCAGCACATCCAGGATGCTCGCCGGATACTTCTTGAGCAGCTTCTTGCGCAGCGCATAATCGCCGGTCTTCACGATTTCTTGCAGGTGCTCGACCATGCGGTCCCCGATTCCCGGAAGTTCTTTGAGCTTTTCCGGTTCCTTCGCGAGTTGCTCGATGGATTCCGGAAGGCCGTCGATCAGTTCGGCGGCCTTTTCGTAGCTGCGATATCGGCCGATGATGGCGCCGTCGATTTCCAGAAGTTGCGCGGTTTCGCGGAGAATGCGGGCGATCTGTTTGTTGTCCATGCCCGGAGATTATAGAGCTATTAAAGCGACGCGGGGCGAAGTTCTTCCGGGTGCTCGCGCAGGTAGGCGAGCAGCCGTTGCTTCTTTTCTTTGCCGCGTTCCGAGGTCAATTCCTCCGGAACCTGATCGGGAATAAGTCCGGGACTTTGAGCGGTTACCCGCTCATAGATCGAGCGCCGGGTCTTCTTCACCGCAGAAAGGGAGATCTCGAGCGTTTCGGTGATGTCCTCGTCTGTTCGACCTCCCAAAGCAGCGAGCAACAAGCGCTGCTCGCTGGGCGAAAACCGAACTGAGGCGGCCGGTAGACGAAAAACGAACCAATCCAGGTGCCAAATCGGACCATCGCGAGTTCTCGCGTCAGGCCAACAAAGTGAGGCTCGGCAAGAATTTCCTGCAATGGCCTATCTACCGAATAGACATAGCGTCCATTGACAGGACTGAGGAGCAAGCCGCCGCTGCGAATTGTGCCCTCCGACTTTTCTAAGCTCATACCGTGTGAAACGAGTTCCTTCAGCAGAAACCTCCGGTGCTCCCCGACAAACGCAGCGAACATTGCTGTATTTGCATCCACGGACTGCAAATAGTCCGCATGCAGGGCGCCGGCCCAAGTCACTAGATTCAGGCCGCCGTCAGCGTTGGCTTGCCGTACCTGCTTGTCCGAAAGCAATGGGGACTCGCCGCAGAGAACGCGTTTAGTCATCTCAGGCCTTGCCCAGAAAAAGGGTGGGGTCTTCAGTTCGAGAAGAAAGTCGTGCGAAACGAACGCGCTGACACCAACTCCCATGATTCGAACCTGCGTGTCTTCGCCATCCTCGAATACGACGGCGCGAAAGGCTTCGCGACCCAGAAGGCTCAGCCAGACGGTTCGCAAATCGGTGGTACCGCTTCCATATCGCGGACCCACAAACGGATGCGCGGCCACGATCTCAACGCACTCCTTCGCGTCATTTGGCCGCATGGGGCGATATCGCACGGCCATATGCGCTCTTCAAAAGAGGACCAGGGTAACCAGGCTGGTAATCTTTTAGGTCACTTGTTTATAGCACCGCTGCGTCTAGAATTTCAGCCCATAACAGGCCCGGTGCGAAGCTTGGTCCCACTTTCGAGGCAGCGTCAAAGTACGACACTTCTCCAGCGCACGAATGTCGCTCGTTGTCGCTTGCGTTGTTCGAGCACGGTCCGTAGGCTTCACACCAGGTTCAAGTTCAAACCCGCAAAACGCAGACAGGTTCACTTTGAGAAGCATCGGTAGATTCGGGGGGTTGTTACTCATTTAAGGAAAGCATATGAAGCGCTGGGACCAGCCGAGGCAACGATTTGTGGCTAGCTCTCAGGCAGCGGGAAGCGCGCCAATCCTGTCCTTCATCCCATTTGCACTGCCTGGCGACGCCCACGACGCTGTTGCTCCGGAGTTCTCGATGGTGAAGAACTTCGTGCTGAAATTGGATGTAAGCAACAATACGGAAACACATGAAAATCAGAACTGAAGACCGGTTTGCCGGTACGTAGGATCTTTGCCGTTTTTGATGTCAAAAAGGGAAACTCACTTAGCTTTGTCTATAAAAAGGAGCGAGGTTTGAATATGCGCAATGCTGCGTTGGTGTGTTGTCTGATTCTGATTCCCTGCTCGCTGCGTGCCCAGGACAAAAAGACCGATTGGAAAGCGCTATACGGTCTTCGCTCCGGTGAAAAGATTGAGCTGATTGAGATTAGCATGAAGAAGCACGTCGCTACTTTCTCAACTGTCACCGAGGAAGCGATTCAGTTGCGCGAAGGATCAAACGACATCGGCATTCGCAAAGAAAGCGTCGCGCGCGTGACCCTGCTCGAAAAGAGCCATCGGCTCCGCAACGCTGCGATCCTCGGAGTCGTCGGCGCGGGCGCAGGCGCGGGAATCGGCGCAGCAGCATCGAGATGTTCCAATTCGAATGGTTCGTTCAACTTATGTGGTATAGGACGCGGCGCCGAGGTCGCTATCGCCGCGGTGGTCGGGTTGGCGGGAGGCGCCGGCGTCGGCGCCGCAATACCCAGCCGTCCCACAATTTATCGAGCAGAGCCAGCGAAATCGAATGCGCCCCATTGACGCAGTGCCCTCTCGCCCGGATCGTCTCTAAATAAAAAGAGGCTGGCAGTTGGGCGCGTCTGCCGACCAAATGAAAGCTTACTGCTTCAGCCACCAGCCTTTAAGACGTTGGCCGCTTGGGGGCCTTTCGGTCCCTGAACAATTTCGAATTCGACCGGGTCTCCTTCTTGCAAGGTGCGATAGCCATCGCCAGCGATCGCGGAATAATGTACGAAAACGTCTGGGCCATCATCGCGCCCGATGAAGCCGTATCCTTTGGAATTATTAAACCATTTCACAGTTCCTTGCACTTCGATTGCCTCCTGACAGGCACTCATAGATTGACCTGAACGGAATCGAGCGGACAGTCCCGACGCCGTTTTGAGTAGAAATTGCGCGGAGTGTAGCAGAATCAAAGTTCGAGTCAATAGAACATTCTTCTTTTATAGCAAAGATAAATATTCGTTTATCTTCGCACAAAAACGATTCAATGAATTTCAGTCGGATTTTTGTTAATGCCGGGATAAGAACCGGAAAAAGTAGAGAATACCGGCGATGGATTTCGCGTCACGAAGTTTTCCGGTGCGGATCATCCTCTCCAGTTGCTTGCGATTATAGACACGGGAAATTATTTTCTCATCCTCTTCGGGTTCTGCTTCTCCGGCGGCCAGGCCTTCCGCAAGGAGGATAAACATGCGTTCTTCCAGGAAACCAGGGGTTGGGAAAACGTCCAGGAAGACACGAAAGCGCTTTGCGCGAAAGCCTGTTTCCTCAATAAGTTCGCGGGCCGCGGCCTCTTTGGGGGTTTCGCCGGGATCTATGCGGCCAGCGACCAACTCCCATAAATACTGCCGGGCAGCGTGGCGGTACTGCTGGATGAGCAGGATTCTCCCGTCGGGAAGAACGGGGAGGACCACGACGGAGCCTGGATGGGTGATGACCTCGCGGGTCGTTCGAACCCCGCTCGGCTCGATGACCTCGTCCCGGCGAATCCCGAAGACCGGACCTTCATAAATTGTGGTGCTGCTGAGAACGCTTGCCTTCTTTGTGCGTGGCGTACCTGAAGATTTTTTCATTTTTGTTTTCCTGGCTCTGTTTCTCGTGCCACATGATACCGGGAAACGGCTAATTCGCCACGTCGAGCCAGGCTTCAGACTTGTTTGCTGCGGAGACAGGGAGCGCCTATACTCGGCGTTTGGGATCACCGTGGAAGGGGCGGCACAGGCTGAAGCCTGCGCTACTGGATGTCCATAAACACGATCATTGTGGATGACGAGAAGCCGGCGCGAGACGAGCTGGCCTTCCTGCTGAAGGGGTTCCCTGAGATCAATGTGATCGGGCAGGGGAAGAATGGCGTGGAGGCCGTGTCGCTGATCAAAGAGCATGCGCCGGACTTGGTGTTTCTGGACGTGAAAATGCCCGGGCTGGACGGGTTCGGCGTGCTGAAAAAGATCGTCGAGCGCAAGATGAAAATGCCGCACGTGGTCTTTGCCACGGCGTTTGATCAGTACGCCGTGCAAGCATTTGACGTGAATGCCGTGGACTACGTGCTGAAACCGTTTGACAAGGCGCGCATCGCCAAGGCGATTGCGCGGGCGCGAAAGATGCTGGAGACGGAGACTTCGGCCACCGAGCGGCTGGAGCAGCTGGTTAGCCAGCTAGGCGCTGCGAAACCGAGTTCTTCGCCGCCGGTGAAGATACTGGTGAGGTCGCAACAGAAATTGCTCCTGGTGGACGGCGAAGATCTGATCTGGGCCTCCATCGAGCGTGGATCGATCTCCGTCATCGCCCGCGGTGCCGAGGGCACGTCGAATTACCGGACGCTCGAAGATTTGGATGAAGCGCTGGATTCGGAATCGTTCTGGCGGCCGCACCGCTCATTTCTGGTGAACATTCATCACATCAAGGAAGTCGTGCCGTGGTTCAACTCCACCTACATGCTGAAGATGAGCGACAAGAAGCAGACGGAAATTCCCGTGAGCCGCTCGCAGATCAAGCGCATGCGCGAACTCTTCAAGCTCTAACGGCAGGATACCAGCCTTTGGGTGAGCGAGATGATTGTCCCACTTATCATGGGAATATTGGCCCTCGCGTTCGACCGCCAGATTGCCAATGCTATGAACTCGATCGCCATTGGATTTGACCAGCTGCTTCCTCCATATTTGAAGTGGCCTAACACCTTGCCGCCACGGTCGCCCGAACACTTCGAGAATATTCTCTTCTTCGTCCGATGGTGGGGCTCCGTGATGACGGGCATCGGTCTCGGGCTTGCGCTCTTGTGGGGACGTTAAGACGGCACGCGGCTTGCAGATGCCGGGCTAAGCCGGAAGTGATTTTACGAGTCCGAGTTGAGAACTTCGCTGACTTTGCGGGCAAGGGAGTTCAGTTCAAAAGGTTTCTCGAGGTAGTGGTCGCGATGTTCGGAAACGCCTCGGCGAATGGCGGCATCGTCGGTGTAACCGGACATGAATAGAATCGGAGTAGCCGGACGGGAGAGTTTCAGTTGGTCAGCCATCTCCCGGCCGCCCATAACCGGCATAATGACATCGCTAATCACGAGATGAATCGGGCCCTTATGAGACTTGGCTTTCGCCAGGCCCTCGGCGCCATTCGCGGCCGTGAGAATGGTGAAGCCGGCGATGCCGAGATAATCGGAAATGAGTTCCCTCAGACTGGGCTCGTCTTCGACCAATAGAATGGTGCCGTACGCTGCCTTTAGCGGCAGAACCCGGTTCTCTATCGGGGAAGCAGACACGAGTTCGTCTGTCGCCGGAAAGTAAATCTTGAACGTCGTGCCTTTGCCCGGCCCTGAATCGACTTCGATTCGTCCGCCGCTCTGTGAAACCGTTCCATAGACCATGGCGAGTCCAAGCCCGGT
>WNGO01000380.1_pt1 | contig 27725 bp, 26 predicted proteins | sample 5400511 | NCBI WGS metagenome assembly WNGO01 (sample SAMN13153380, study PRJNA577476) | soil metagenome | isolation source: 20 cm soil or saprolite under Garry oak tree replicate 2 | place: USA:California | collected 2016-06-15 | reverse complement strand
CGGTTTCACACCGTCGGCTCGCCCGACTGGGACGACGTGGGACGGATGCTGTATCTGGGGGACTTCCTGGAGCCGGGGCGCGACCGTATCGCCCCGGATCGGGGGGACCTGGCGCGGCGTGTTCCGGCCGAGCGGGATGAGGTGCTCCGGGAAGTGGCACGTCGAAGAATCGAGTGGCTCCTCCGTTCCGGCTGGCCGTTGCCGGCGACGACGGTCGCGTTCTGGAATCGGCTGGTCGGACGGTCATGAGAATCGCGGGGTTCCTGTTCGCGGTCGCCTTGGTCGGCTGCGGTGGCGATTCGACGCAGACCCATCCCATACCGGGCGATCGCGGTCCCGCCATCACCGTCGAGGTCCTGAACGCCAACGGGCGTGCCGGCGACGCACGCATCGGCACGAAGCGGCTGCGGCGAGCGGGAATGGATGTGGTCTACTTCGGCAACGCAAACGAGAACGGGCTCGATTCGACCCGTATCATCGTGCGCCGTGGTGCGGAGAAGGTGGGCGAGCGGGTACGGACAGCGCTGGGGCAGGGACGCGTCGAAGTCCAGCTCGACAGCACGAAGCTACTCGATGTGAGCGTGCTCCTCGGCCTCGACTTCCACCCGTAGCTGACCGCACGCCGCGCTGATATCCAGGCCGCGACTGCGCCGCAACACCGCTTCCACCCCCCGCTGTTTCAGGCGCCGCTCGAATGCGAGCATTTGCGCCCGCGTGCTGGGCGTGAGGTCGGGCGCGCCGCCGGGATGCAGCGGCAGCAAGTTCACCAGCGCCTCGAGCGGCTGCGCGAGCTGCGCCAGCTGATCGGCGACCTCGAGCGAGTCGTTCTTTCCCCCGATCAGCACGTACTCGAGGGTCACCCGGCGCCGAAACTGCTTCAGCGCCTCCATCAGCTCGGGCAGCGTGTATTTCTTCTCGATCGGCATCAGCTCGCGACGCAGCGCGGGGCTCGGAGCATGCAGCGAGACTGCAAGGCGGAACTGCTCGGGGCGTTTTGCGAACCTTGCGAGATTCGGGAGGATGCCAACAGTCGAGAGAGTGATGTGCCGAGCCCCAATCCCGAGCCCCTCGGCGCTATTTAGAATCGTGAGCGTCGCGTCCACCGCATCCCAGTTGAGCAGCGGCTCGCCCATCCCCATGAACACGACGTTGGTGGGCTTGAGCGCGGGATCCCGCAACACCAGCTCGCGCACCTGCCCGGCGATCTCACGCGCCGAGAGGTTGCGCCGAAAGCCCATGCGTCCCGTGGCGCAGAACACGCAGCCCAGCGCGCACCCGGCTTGCGACGAAATGCACAGCGTGCGGCGTTTGCCCTCGGGGATGAGCACCGACTCGATCGCTTCCCCGTCGTCGAGTGCCCAGAGAAACTTTTGCGTGCCGTCGGTCGACACCTGCTGGGTACGCAGCGTCAAACGCTGCAGGGGGAATGCCTCGTCGAGCGCGCCGCGGAGCGGCGCGGGGACATCGGTCGCATCCCCCCAACTCGCCACCGGCCGCTGCCAGAGGCGCGGCGCCACCTGCCGCGCGCGATAGGGCGGCTCGCCCCGTTGCGTCAGCCAGTCCGCAAGTGCGCTGCGCGCCGCATCCGGCGTCAAACTGAGAAGATCGACGCTCACCGAAACCGCATCTCGACGCCGACGCGGTAGGTCGAGCCGAGGTCGTTCACGCCGGTATCGCGCGCGAGCGTGACGCGATACTTGCCGATCACGAGCCGCAAGCCGGCGACGGGCCGCCAATGCACGCCATCGCTGTAACCGCCTTCGCGGGCCAACATGAGATCGAGCGCGACGGTCTTCGCGAACTCGGCGCCCACGCCGAACTGATGATCGGCGCCGAATCCATGCGCAAACGAGATGCCATATCGCCCGCGGACGACGACGCGATCCGTCGACAGCGGACCCTTCCAGATTCGGCCCTCGATGCCGGCGTAGATATCCTGTGCCGGATCGTTGGTCCTGAGCGACGAGAAGAAGTGCGTGGCGGCGGCGAGGCGCAGCCGGTCGCCGGCAAACGGCTGGCTCGCACCGACGTCGAGCGTCCACCGGTCCGCACGGGCGACGTCGAGACGCGTCTGGTGAAACGCGAGCGTCGCGCCCACACTGGTCTTACCGATCAGGCGCGACCACGTGGCGCCAAGCGCGAACGTGTAGACCGGAATCACGCTGCCCGTGGGATCAGGGCTATCGACGGTCTGCGTAATGTCACTCAAACCGACGCGGCCGTAGAGCAGTCCCAGCTGTCCAATCGAGCCGGCGGGAATGCGAACCGCCGCGATGATGCCCGTGGCATCGACTGCGGCGGGCGTCTGAATCGCCTCGAGGGCGAGCTGGACCCGCGCGCTGTCCTGCGCCTGCGCAGGATTCCACATGACGGCGGCGGGACCCAGGGTGAGGGCGGGAGGGACCGGAAGCGTCGTCGCGGCAACACGCCAGAGCGTCGTCCCCGCCGCCTGCTGTCCGGGGGCTCGCGCCGCCGCGAGTAGCAGCAGTCCAACAACCAGCAGGCCAATGCGTTGCATGTCGAACGTTGACTCACGGCTGTGGCGCCGTCAACTCAAGTCAACTATCTTCAACCGGTTACGGCACTTGGACATACTCCATTGCGGCTCTCCGAATTGCTTACCCCCGACCGGATCCGGGTCCCTATCAGGGCCCAGAGCAAGGACGGCGTGCTACGGGAGTTGGTCGACCTCCTGGTGGGGGGCAACGGGGCAGCCCCTGATGTTCTGCAAGCCGTGATGGAGCGGGAGCGGCAGTTCCCGACTGGAATCGGCTACGGCGTAGCGGTTCCACATGGCAAGACTCCAGCCCTCGCCAATCTCGTTGCGGTTGCCGGCACGGCGCGCACTCCCGTGCCTTATGAAACGGTGGATGGTGAACCGGTCCGGCTGTTCTTCTTGCTTGCCGGTCCCGAGTCGCAGGCGGGCGCGCATGTCAAAGCATTGAGCCGCATCTCGCGGCTCGTGCGACGCGAGCCGATCCGCACCCGGTTGTTAGCGGCGGACGATGCACAAGAGTTCTATGACATCCTGTGTGATGCAGAGAGGGGAGGCGCATAAACGCGAGCGTGACTCAGACAACCCTACGAACCCATCGCTGCGGCGCGCTGCGGACAGAGCACGTGGGGCAGCGAGTTCGTCTGGGGGGCTGGGTGCACCGCCGCCGCGACCTTGGAGGAATCGTCTTTATCGACCTCCGCGATCGTGACGGTTTGGTACAGGTCGCCGTCGGGCCGGGTTGGGCGTCGCCCGATCTCGTTGCCCGCGCCCAAATGGTGGGGACCGAGACCGTCGTGCTCGTCGAGGGCGAGGTCGTCGCCCGTCCTCCCGCCATGCGGAACAGCGCGCTCGCGACCGGGGACGTCGAGGTGCACGCGACGTCGCTGCGCGTCGTCGGGCCGGCGGAGACTCCCGCGATTCCGGTCGCGCGCGGCAAGGGCGAGGAGCTGCCCGCCGAGGAGCTGCGCCTCAAGTATCGCCACCTCGATCTGCGGCGACCCGAGCTCCAGGCCAATCTGATCCTGCGCCACCGGCTGCTGCAGCGCGCGCGTCGCGCGCTCAGCGAGCTCGATTTCCTCGAGATCGAAACACCGAACCTCACCAAGCCCACGCCCGAAGGCGCGCGGGACTATCTCGTGCCCTCGCGCGTGCATGCGGGCGAATTCTACGCGCTGCCGCAGTCGCCGCAGATCTACAAGCAGCTGCTGATGGTGTCGGGGTTCGATCGCTATTTCCAGATCGCACGCTGCTTCCGCGACGAGGACCTGCGGTTCGATCGCCAGCCGGAGTTCTCGCAGATCGACATCGAGGCGTCGTTTGTCGGGCAGGAGGACGTGATCGGTTTTGTCGAGACCGTGCTCGTCGCGCTGTGGGACGAAGCCGGCCACAAGATCACGCGGCCATTCCCGCGTTTGACCTGGCGCGAATCGATGGAGCGGTACGGCACCGATAAGCCCGATCTGCGCTTCGATTTTCCGATCACCGACTGGACCGCACAGGTCCAGCCGCTCGCCGTGCCGTTCTTCCAGGGCGCGACCAACGGGTCCCGCGTGCGAGGCATCGCGGTGCGCGGTGGCGGCACGCTGTCCCGCAAAGACGTGGACCAGCTCACCGAAACGGCAAAGACCAACGGCGCACCAGGCCTCGCCTGGGTGAAGCGTCAGGGCGAGCAGTTGTCCGGCTCCGTCGGCAAGCACTTCACCGCGGAAGTCCTGGGACGGATCGGCATCGGCGACGGCGACGTCGCGTTGATGACGGTCGGGCCCGACCGCGTGACGTCGCCCGCGCTCGACAAAGTGCGGCAGGAAGTCATCCGGCGGCTCGCGCCACAGCCGAAGGTCGCGCACGCGTTTTGCTGGGTGGTCGATTTCCCGCTGTTCGAGCCGCATCCGGAAACGGGGAAGCCCGTGTTTGCCCACCATCCGTTCACGTCCCCACATCCGGACGACGTGGGCAAGCTGGATAGCGACCCGTTCGCCTGCCGCGCGCTGCACTACGATGCTGTTTACAACGGCAACGAGCTCGGCTCGGGCTCGATCCGGATCACCGATCCTCGGGTCCAGCGGAGGGTGTTCACGCACCTCGGGCTGTCACCGGCCGACATCGAGGCCCGCTTCGGCTTCCTGCTGACGGCCCTCGCCGCCGGCGCGCCGCCGCATGGCGGTTTCGCGGTCGGGTTCGACCGCACGGCGATGCTGATCGCGGGCGCCGCGTCGTTGCGCGACGTGATCGCATTCCCCAAGACGACCGCGGCGCGCGCGTTGTTCGAGGGCGCGCCCGCGCCGGCGCGGCCCGAGGATCTCGCCGCACTGCACATTAAGGTGGTGCCCTCTCATGAGTGACGACGTCGTCCACCGGCTATCGGTCGAAGGCGTAGATCCGCTGGCGCTCGCCGGCGTGAACGATGCCAACCTGCTCGAGCTCGCGCGCCGTTTGGGTGTGCGGGTCTCGCTACGCGGCGACAGCATGTCCCTCGCCGGACCCGCCGCCGCGATCGAGCGCGCCGGCCCCGTGGCGCAGGCGTTGATCGACCTCGCGCGCATGGGCGAGACGCTCGACGTGCACGACGTGGAGCGCCTGGTGTCCGACGAGGCGCACGGCGAGCTCGGCCGCCAGGGAGCGACCTCCGATCCGGTGAAGATCATTCTCCCGGGGTTACGCCGCGTCATTCAGCCCAAGACCGCCGGGCAGCGTGAGTACCTGCGGTCGATCGCCGAGCACGACATCGTCATCGGGATCGGGCCGGCAGGTACCGGGAAGACGTATCTCGCGGTTGCCGCCGCGGTTGACGCGCTCGCCCGCAAGCGGGTGCGCCGGATCATCCTGGCGCGACCGGCGGTCGAGGCCGGCGAGAACCTCGGGTTCCTCCCCGGGGATCTGCAGGAGAAAGTCGACCCCTACCTGCGGCCGCTGTACGACGCCCTCGAGGACATGATGCCGCGCGAGCGCGTGCAGAAGGCGCTGGAGACGCGCACCATCGAGATCGCCCCGCTCGCCTACATGCGCGGCCGCACGTTGAACGATGCGTTCGTGATTCTCGACGAAGCGCAAAACGCGACGGGAATGCAGATGAAGATGTTTCTCACGCGTCTGGGCGTGAATTCCCGCGCCGTGATCACCGGCGACAAGACACAGATCGATCTCCCCAACCGCGAGGACTCCGGGCTCCTGCAGGTCGAGCGGATCCTCCCGGGGATCGAGGGCATCGGGTTCTGCTACCTCGGCGACGCCGACGTCGTCCGCCACCGGCTGGTGCGCGACATCATCCGCGCCTACGCCGAGGACGCGCAGGGTTGAGATGAAGCTCCCGACGCAGGAGCACGTGCGCTACCACGTCGCGCGCTGGATCTGGGTCCCGGCGCTGGCGCTCGTCGCGCATGTCGCGTTCCCGTCCGGCGGCGCCGACGTGGCACCGTTGCTCGAGCCCGGTGCCCGCGCCGACAAGGAAATCGTCGCGCCGTTCAACTTTGTCGTGAACAAATCGGAAGACGAGCTGCAGCGTGAAGCCGAAGAGCTCGCGGCCTCGGCCAAGCCGATCTACGAGTTCCGCCAGCGCGCCTACGACAGCTCGGCCTCGACGATGACGGCGTTCTTCAGCGCGATCGATGCGGTCAGCGACCAGGGTCCGCAGGCGATCATTCACGCCGCCGCCGACTACGGGGTTGCGCTCTCGCTGCAGGAGGCCGCGTACCTCAGCAAGGGAGGAAAGCGGCGCGGGCTCCAACAGGCGCTCCAAAGGCTGTTCGATCGTACCCTGGCACAGGGTGTCACCGGACCGGGTGTCCTTCAGGGCGAGCAGTCGCGCGAGCTGATCGTGCGGCGCGGGTCCACGGAATCCTCCGTGCAGCGGGACCAGGTGCTGACCTTCGCGCAGTACCTGAACCGCGCCAAGTCCAAACAGATGCACCCCGATCCCGGCTCGAGCGTGGGTGACGTGTTGTATATCAAGCTCCAGCGGCAGTTCTTCCGGCCGACCCTGATTCCCAAACCGCTGGAAACCGAGCGGCGCCGTAACGAGCTGCGCGGCAGTGTCGATCCGAGCAAATACATCGTGCGCGCCGGCGATCGGATCGTGGGCGCGAACGAGGTTGTCACGAACGAGGCCCACGAGCGGCTCGTGACGCTGCATCAGGAGCTGCTGCGCCGCGGCGCCGCGACCACCTACTCGATCCGCGGCGTCATCGGCCCGCTGCTCCGGGACTCGTTGATCATCGCGATTTTTTGGGTGCTGCTGGTCTTCTATCGTCGCGAGACCTACCGCGAGCAGCGCCAGGTCGCGCTGATCGGCGGGCTGTTCGCCGTGTTGCTCGCGCAGGCGGGGCTCGTCGCACGGTTTTATCCGGCGCATCCCGAAGTCATCTTCATGCCGTTCCTGGCGATGATGATGACGGTGCTGTTCAACGGCCGAGTCTCGATGATTGCCGCGATGATTCTGGCCGTGGTGATCGGACAGCAACCGGTGCTGCACGACGTCCCCGCGACGTTCCTCTGCGTCGTCGGCGGCGTGACCGCGGCCCTCTCCGTGAAGACGCTGCGCAGCCGCAGCAACTTCTACGCCCCGGTGCTGATCATCGCGGCGGGATACACTGCCGGTGCCCTGGCGCTCGGGCTGTCGAGCGGCTGGCCGATCGGGGAAATCGCGCTCCGCGGCCTGGGAGGTGCGCTGAACGGCCTGGTGTCGGCGGGACTCACCTTCTTCCTGTTGCCGGTGGCCGAGGCGATCACGCACATCACGACCGATCTGACCCTGCTGGAGTTGTCCGATCCCAGCCGTCCGCTGTTGCGCCGCCTGTCGCTCGAGGCGCCGGGGACCTACGCCCACAGCGTGGCGATGGCGAACCTCGTCGAGGCGGCATGTAACCGCATCGGCGCGAACGGCCTCCTGGGACGCGTCGGGTGCTACTACCACGACATCGGAAAGGTCAAGAATCCCCTGTACTTCGTGGAGAACCAGATCCCGGGCAACAATCCCCATGACCGGCTGAAGCCGCTGCAATCGGCGCAGATCATCAAGGCGCACGTCACCGATGGCCTCGCGCTCGCTCGAGAAGCCAAGCTTCCCGATTCGGTTGCTGCGTTCATCCCCGAGCATCACGGGACGACGGAGATCACCTATTTCCTCGACAAGGCGAAGAAGTCCGACGGCGGCCAGGCGCGCAATCCGGAGGACTTCACGTATCCGGGTCCGAAGCCCCGGTCGATGGAGACGGCGATTTCGATGATCGCCGACTCGGTCGAAGCAGCGCTGCGCGTCCTCGAGGACCTGACACCGCAGAAGATCGAGGAAGCGATCGACCACATCGTGCGCACCAAGGTCAACGCGGGCCAGCTCGATGAAGCCCCGCTCACCCTGCAGCAGATGGAGCAGGTCAAGGCCGCATTCCTCAGGGTCTTGAGCGGGATGTATCACAATCGCATCGATTACCCGGAGTCCAGTGGCGGCATCAGTGCGGCCTGGCACCCGGCGACCGCGCGCTGAGGACCTGATGCGCGTCGCCGAGCGGGTGATGGCGTGGGAGCGCGCGCCCGCGGGGTCGCACGTCGAGATCACCCTGTTGCCGGCCGCGGCCATGCGCCGCGCCAACCGTCGCGCCACCGGCCGCCGTGGCTTGACCGACGTGATCGCGTACTCGCTGCCCCAGCCTGACGGACGACTCCTGGGTGACGTCTACATCTCTCCCGACGCGGCGGCCGGTGCAACGCGCAACGGTGCCGGGCTGCGGGAAGAGCTGATCCGGTTGGCCGTCCACGGCACGCTCCACGTGTTGGGATACGATCATCCCGACGGTGCCGGGCGGACCCGCTCGCGGATGTGGCAGCTGCAGGAGCGCTACGTCAAAAGACTCCTCCGCTAATGCTGACCGAAGCCGCGTTGCGCCTGATTGGGCTGGTTGTCGCCGTCAGCGCCGGCGTCTGGTCCGCGCTGCTCGCCCTGGCCGAAGAAGCCGCCGTGGGCGAGGCACTCCATACCCTGGGGGATGCCCCACCGATAGCCGCCGAGCGGCGCGTGCCGCTGCATCGCGCGCTGCACGTGGCACGCCTGGCGTTGCTCGTGTTGGGTGCCGTCGCCACAGCCAACGCGGTGGCCTGGTGGACCAGACCCTGGGCGGAAGCGCTCGTCACCTTAGTCATCGGTACACTGCTCCTCTTCATCGTCGGCGACGCCTTGCCGCGCAGTGTGGCCCGGATTGCCCCGGAGCTGTCCGACGCCGCGCTGCCGCTCGCGCGCCGCACGCTCGCGCCGTTCGGCCCGCTGCTCTGGCTGCTCGCGTGGGCCGATCGCGGCTTGCACGCCCTGGTCCACACGCCCCGCCCGCTGCAACCCGATCTTGGTGTTGCGCAGCGCGACATGCTCCTCGGCGTCTTCACGCTGGCCGACACGACGGTGGTCGAGGTCATGACCCCGCGCCTCGACATGAAAGGCGTGGACGTCTCGGCGTCCACCGAAGAGGTCCTCGAGGCGTTCCGGCAGAGCCAGCACTCCCGATTGCCCGTCCTCGACGGCTCACCCGACAACGTCGGCGGCGTGGTGTTCGCGAAGGACCTCGTGCCCATCGCGATGGGACTCGCGGAACCGGGCACGCGCTGGCACACGCTCATGCGGCCAGCGGCGTTCGTTCCCGAGACCAAGACGCTCGACAATCAGCTCCGCGACTTTCAGGGAACGCCCGCCCACATCGCGATCGTCGTGGACGAGTTCGGCGGGACCTCGGGATTGATCACCCGCGAAGACATCCTCGAGGAGATCGTGGGCGAAATCCGCGACGAGCATGATACGGAGACGACGCCGGCGATTCGCCAGGACGGGACCCGGCTCTGGGTGGATGGGCGCACCAGTCTCGACGACCTCTCGGCGGCGCTGGGCACGACCATCGCGCACGCCGAAGTCTCGACCGTCGGCGGGCTCGTGTACTCGGTCCTCGGGCGCGTTCCGCGGCCCGGGGACGAGCTGACGCTGGACGGCTACCGCGTGGTCGTGGAGCGCGTCGAGCAGCGCCGCGTCACTCAAGTGTCGTTCGAAAAGCGATGAGCGTCGCCCTCGCGGTCTTGCTGGTCGGTCTCTTGTTGGCCGGTGTGTCGGCGGCGATCGGTGTCGCGGCGGCCACGGTGAGCCAGCACGAGCTGACGCGCTGGGTGGCGTACAAGCTGCGTGGCTCGGCGGCCACGGTGAACGTGCTGCAAAGCCCGGGGCAGACACTCGCCACATCCAACATGCTGACGACGGTCGGCGTGCTTCTCGCGGCCGGCGCGATTCCCGCCCTGCTGGCGGCCACCACGCCAACCTTCCTGGGGATCTTCACGATCGCGGTCGGCGTGCCGCTGTTCATCAGCGCCGCGTACCTGGTCCCGCGCGTTCTGGGGAGGCGCTGGGCCGAACCACTGGTGGGACATGCCGTGCCGCTCATGGAGCGCTTCGGGGCGGTGTTGTCCCCGTTCATCCCACGGCGCGAGGGATCGACGCGCACCACGCTCGCCGCGCTGCTGACGAGCGCCGATACCGACGCCCTCGCGACGACCGATGAGATGGCGGTGGTCTCCGGCGTGCTCGCGTTCGCCGATCGTCCGGTGCGCGAGCTGATGACGCCACGGACGGCGATCGTCGCGTTTCCCGAAGGCATCCTGACCGCCGAGGCGGCGCATGTCCTGCAGCAATCGGGGTACAGCCGCTATCCCGTACACCACGGCTCGCTGGATGAAGTGGTCGGCGTCGCCCACACACTCGATCTGCTCGGCCGCCAGCCGGAGGATCCCATCCTGGTGCGGCCGCCGCTCTCGGTTCCCGGTACGATACGCGCCGCCGACCTGATGCTCGAGATGCAGCGGGGCGGCCGCCACCTCGCCGTCGTGCTGGACGAGTTCGGCGGGACGGCGGGACTCGTCACCTTCGAGGACCTGCTCAACGATCTCGTCAGCGAGCTGTTCGCGCCGTCGTCGTCCCCCCCCGACACGACCCGGGTGGTCGAAGTCGAGGGCAGCACGCCGACGACCGAGCTTGCCGAAAAGCTCGGCCTGCCGCTGGGCAGCGGAGCGCAAAGTGTCGGCGGACTGCTGATCCAGGCGCTGGGCCGCATTCCTCGCGCCGGCGAGCGGTTCACGTACAAGGGTCTCGAATTCGACATCCTGGCCGCCAGCGCGACCCGCGTCGAGCGCGTGGCCGTGCGTCCCGGTCCGGTGCGCACGATCGCGCTGGGCGGAAGCGGGACGCCGTGACCACACCCGAAGCCCCGGACCTGCGGCTCGACGAGCTCAAGGAGCTCGCCGAGCAAGACGATCTCCACCCGTTCCTGCTGCGTGTGCGTCACGTCCATCCGTCTGATCTGGCCGACGTCCTGTCGGCCCTGGAAGAACCCACCCGCGTCCGCGTGATCTCCGAGCTGCCCCTCGACGTCGCCTCGAGCGCCCTCGCCGAGATGGAAGCGGCCGAACACCCGGAAGAGATGCTGCTCGCGGTCGGACCGGAATACGCGGCCGAGCTGGTCGAGGAGATGCCGACGGACGATGCCGCCGACCTCGTCGCCGAGCTCTCACCCCGCCAGCGCGAGGCGGTGCTCGCCGAGGTCAGCGATCGCGCCGAGGTCGAGCGGTTGCTCAAGTATCCGGAGGACTCGGCCGGCGGGTTGATGACCACGAACGTCGTCAGCGTGCGGGACGACGCGACCGTAGCCGAAGCCATCGAGGCGATTCGTCAGCAGAGCGATGAGGACGAGAGCCAGTTGTATCAGGTGTACGCCGTGGATGCGCACGGCCACTTACGCGGCATCGTGCCGATCGCGCGGCTGATCGTGACGTCCCCGGCGCGGCTGGTGCGCGAGGTCATGGAGCAGCCCGCCGTCCAGGTGCAGCCGGAACAGGACCAGGAAGAGGTCGCCCGGCTCATGGCGCGCTACAACGTCGCCGCCGTCCCCGTCGTCGACGCAAGCGCCCGTCTACTGGGGCGCATCACGTTCGACGACGTCGTCGACGTGGTGGAAGCGGAGACCACCGAGGACCTCCTGAAGTTCGGCGGTATGGAGGCGCTCGACGCGCCCTATCTGAAGGTCGCGTTCGGGCGCATGGTCCGAAAACGCGCCGGGTGGCTGGCGGCCCTGTTCCTCGGCGAGATGCTGACGGCCACGGCGATGGCGTTTTTCGAGGAGGAGATCGCCAAAGCGGTCATCCTCGCCCTGTTCGTGCCACTCATCATCTCGAGCGGCGGCAACTCCGGCTCGCAGGCCTCGACGCTCGTCATCCGCGCCATGGCGCTCGGCGAAGTGACGTTGCGCGACTGGTGGCGGGTCGTTCGCCGCGAGATCGCGACCGGCGTGGTGCTGGGTCTCGTGCTGGGCGCGATCGGCTTTCTCCGGATCACCTTGTGGCACGCGATCACCGGGATCTATGGGGAGCATTACCTGCTCGTCGCTTTCACCGTGTTCGGCAGCCTGATCGGCGTCGTGACGTTCGGAACGATGGCGGGATCCCTGTTGCCCTTTGTCCTGCGCCGGCTGGGATTCGACCCCGCCAGTGCGTCCGCGCCGTTCGTCGCCACGCTGGTCGACGTTACGGGGTTGGTCATTTATTTCACCGTGGCCAGTGTGATCCTGCGCGGAACCCTCCTATGATGGGTACCGCGCCGTTATCCTTAGGGCATATGCGACTCGACGCGGTGCTCGAAGGGTTGACGCGCGGCGACACCGCGGCGCTCGCTCGCGCGATCAGTCTGGTCGAGAACCAGCGCGAAGGCTTCGAGCGCGTGTTGGGGGCGCTGCATAAGAAGATTGGGAAGGGAAGCACGCATCGAATCGGCATCACCGGGCCGCCTGGCGCGGGCAAGAGCACCCTGACCGAACAACTGATTCGCGCCTACCGCGAGCGCGGTCTCAAAGTGGCAGTCATCGCCGTCGATCCCACCAGCCCCTTCACCGGCGGCGCGCTGCTCGGCGACCGGATTCGCATGGAGTCGGTGAGCCTCGATCCCGGCGTGTTCATTCGCTCGATGGCGACGCGGGGTGCGCAGGGTGGACTCGCCACGACCACCGAGGAGGTCGCGGATGTGCTCGAAGCATTCGGATTCGACCGCATCCTGATCGAGACCGTCGGCGTCGGCCAAACCGAGCTCGACGTCGCGGCGACCGCCGAGACCACCGTGCTCGTGCTCGTGCCCGAATCGGGGGATGGCATCCAAACGCTGAAGGCCGGCGTCATGGAGATCGCCGAGCTCTATGTGATCAACAAGAGCGATCGGCCGGGGGCGGACAAGCTGAAGCAGGAAGTCGAAGTCATGCTCGGGATCCGGAGGGGCAACGCATTCGCACATATCGCGCCGCACCATGGGGCGAAGGGCGGCGAAGGGCGGCGAGGTGAGGCGGCGGCAACTGCGAATTCCTGGGACCATCCGGTGCTGACGACCGTTGCATCGAAGGGCGAGGGGATCGCGCAACTCGTCGCCGCACTCGACCGCCACCACGACTATCTCGCTTCCAGCGGCAAGCTCGATGAGCGTCGGAAGCGCCGCTTAGCCGCCCGCACGCGCGCGGTCGTGAACCGGGCCATTCGCCAATGGCTATGGGATGAGACAGAGGCCGAAGATTTGCTGGCCCGGCGGCTCGATGACGTGGCCGCCGGAACGCGTACGCCGTACGACGTCGCCGCGGAGGTCCTCGCTCAGGTGAGGAACGGCACATGACCATCCAGAAGAAACCGGTCTACACCGCCGCCGATCTCAATGGCTTCGATGCCGAACGCCAGCTCGGGCGCGCGGGCGAGTATCCGTTTACTCGGGGCATTCATCCGACGATGTACCGCGGCAAGCTCTGGACGATGCGGCAGTTTGCCGGCTTCGGCAGCGCGGCCGATACCAACCAACGCTACAAGTTCCTGCTCGAGCACGGACAGACCGGCCTGTCGGTCGCGTTCGATTTCCCAACCTTGATGGGCTACGACTCCGATCATCCGCGATCCGAGGGTGAAGTCGGGAAATGCGGCGTCGCCATTTCCTCGCTGGCAGACATGGAGACGCTGTTCGACGGCATCCCGCTCGACCAGGTCTCGACGTCCATGACGATCAACGGTCCGGCGGCCATTCTGTTCTGCTTCTACATCGCCGCCGCCGAGAAGCAGGGCGTCCCGATCGCGAAGCTGCGCGGCACGGTGCAGAACGACATCCTCAAGGAGTACATGGCCCAGCATGCCTGGGTCTATCCGGTCGAGCCCGCACTCAAAGTCATCGTCGATATGTTCGAGTGGGGCGCCACGCACACGCCGCTGTGGAATACGATTTCGATCTCCGGCTATCACATCCGCGAGGCCGGCGCGACGGCGGCCCAGGAGCTCGCGTTCACGCTCGCGAACGGCTTCACGTACGTGGAGCGCGGGGTGGCTCGCGGCCTGGATATCGACAGCTTCGCGGCGCGCCTTTCCTTCTTCTGGGACATCCACAACGACTTCTTCGAGGAAATCGCCAAGCTGCGCGCCGCGCGGCGGATCTGGGCGCGGCACATGCGCGAGCGTTACAAGGCTCGGCAGGCGCGTTCCTGGATGATGCGCTTCCACAGCCAGACGGCCGGCGTCACGCTGACCGCGCAGCAGCCGCTGAACAACATCGTGCGCGTCGCCTATCAGGCCCTCGCCGCCGTCCTCGGCGGCACGCAGTCGCTCCACACGAATTCCCTCGACGAGACGTTGGCCTTACCGACCGAGCAGTCGGTGCAGGTGGCCCTGCGGACGCAGCAAATCCTGGCACACGAGACTGGCGTCGCGCAGGTGATCGACCCGCTGGGCGGGTCCTACTACATCGAGGCCCTCACCGACCAGCTCGAGCGTGAAGCCGAAGCGTTGTTCGCCGAGATCAGCTCGATCGGCGGCGTCGTTCGGGGGATCGAGAGCGGCTGGTTCCAGCGGCAGATTGCCCAGTCGGCGGCCGCCTTCCAGCGTCAAGTCGAGCTCGGTGAGAAGGTCATCGTCGGGGTGAACGAGTTTCTGTCCGACGACGATCACCCGGTCGAAATCTTGAAGGTCTCCAATGATGCGGAAGAGCAGCAGCGCCACCGCCTCGCGCAGGTGCGGGCGGGGCGGGACCATGCCCTGGTCGAGCGCCGGCTCGAGGCCCTGCGCCAGGCGGCCGAGGCCGATCAGAACGTGATTCCAGCGATGCTGGACTGCGCGCGTGCGTACGCCACCCTCTACGAGATTCGCCATGCGCTGGAACGCGTGTGGGGAGCATACCGTGAACCAGTCTTCTTCTAGCCTATGAGCGCTACCACCTCCCCCTCCACATCTGTCGCGAGCGAGCAGGACGTCCACGCCGCGGTCCAGCGGTTAGCGGCGATCGCGCCGGGCCCATACTGGGTGCTGACGTGCTACCTCAAGCTCGAGCCTCGTGACCGGACTCGCGGCAAGTACCTCATCAAGATGAAGAATCGCGTCAAGGAGACCGCCGCGGCGCTCTCCCGCCAGAATCTCGGACACGCCGACCGTGAGGCGATCGCGGCCGACCTGCAGCGGGTACTGGAGTATCTCGAGGAGCCGAATCATCTGCCGAGGACGCGAGCCATCGCGATCTTCGCGTCACAGGGGCTCGACTTGTTCGAGGCGCTGCCGCTGCCTCACGTGCATCGCTCCCGCCTGGGGGTCGAGCACGAACCGCTGGTGCGCGAGCTCGTCGCGCTTGATGAAGAGTTCGGAACGATCCTGGTGGTGGTGCACGACCGCACCGCGGCCCGATTCTTCGAGGTCACCGCGTACGACTCCGTGGAGCTCACCGACCTCCCGGCGATGGACGCCTCGCGCGCGAGCAAATTCCATGGCTCACAGCAGCGACAGGTGATGGCGCGCGCCGGCACGCCATCCGGCAGCGCGGGCGAGCACAACTATCACATGCGCATTCGCACCGAGAAACAGCGGTTCTACGCGCAGATCGCAGACCGCGTTTTCCAGATTCACCGCGCCCGCCCGCTGGCGGGTCTGCTCGTCGGCGGGGTCGGTGTGGATGCCGGCGCCGTCATCCCCCATCTCCACAGTTACGTGCACGATCTCGTGATGGGCGTTGTCAGACTCAATCCGAAATCGACCACCAAGGCTGAGGTGCGGGAGGCGGCGCTGGCGCTGCGCGAGGAGCGGGAACGCGCCTGGGAGCGCGCGCATGCGGAGGCCGTGAAAGAGGGCGTCCCCGAAGGATGGGCGGTGAACGGCGTCGATCCCACACTCAAGGCGCTGGCGCGCGGGCAGGTGCGCACACTTCTGGCCGACGGTCAGGACGACGATCCCCGGATCGACGACGCGGTGGAAGAAGCGCTGCGACAGCGCTCCCAGGTGGACGTCCTGTACGACGAGAAAGCGCGCCGGGCAGTAGACGGCTTGGCGGCGCTGCTGCGCTTCCGCCGCGGATGACCGCGCGCCGTCGACCGATTCGCATCCTGGTTGCGAAGCCGGGCCTCGACGGGCACGATCGCGGCGCGAAGGTCGTGGCCGCGGCACTGCGCGACTCGGGGATGGAAGTCATCTATACCGGCTTGCACCAGACGCCGGAGATGATCGCGCAGGCCGCGATCCAGGAGGATGTCGACGTCGTCGGCCTATCAATTCTGTCCGGCGCGCACATGACCCTGTTCCCGCGCGTCCGCAAGCTGCTCGACGCCGCCGGCCGGCAAGACGTGCTGCTGACCGGCGGTGGCATTATTCCCCCTGAGGACATGAGCGCGCTGGAATCGCAGGGCACAGGTAAGCTGTTCGGCCCCGGCACGCCGACGGCCGATCTGATCAAGTACATCCAGGAGTGGGCGGTGGAGCACGTCGCCGCGTGAGCCGCCTCAAGACGCTCAGCGACGAATACCAGACGCTCCGCGCGCGCCTCGAGCAGGGCGGCGGCGCGGAGCGCATCAAGCGCCAGCACGATCAAGGAAAGCTGACCGCGCGCGAGCGCGTGACGGCGCTACTCGACACAGACGGCCCCTGGGTCGAGATCGGACTGCTGATCGCGTGGGATCAGTACGACGGCCAGGCGCCGGCGGCCGGCGTCGTGACCGGTCTGGGCCGTATCGGTGGGCGCCCGGTGGTGGTCGTCGCGAATGACGCGACGGTGAAAGCAGGATCGTGGTGGCCCGAGACGATCAAGAAGATCCTCCGCGCCCAGGAAATCGCGATGCGCCAGCGCATCCCGATCATTTACCTGGTCGACTCGGCGGGCGTGAACCTGCCGTATCAGGGCGGGGTCTTCCCGGGTCAATATGGTGCGGCCCGCATCTTCTATTACAACTCGATCATGCGGCGCTATCTGAAAGTGCCGCAGATCGCCGCCGTCATGGGTCCATGTATCGCGGGAGGGGCGTATTTGCCGGCGCTGTCGGACGTGATCTTCATGGTGGAAGGCACTTCGTTCATGGGATTGGGCGGACCGAATCTCGTCAAAGGCGCGACGGGGCAGGTAGTCGATGCGGAGACACTGGGCGGCGCCACGACGCACACCGCGGTCAGTGCCGTCGCCCATTACCGCGCCAAGGACGACAAGGACTGTCTGGTCCGAATCCGCGAGTACGCGACCCGCCTTCCCCACACCCCGCATCCCACACCTCCGGCGGGCGACCCGAAACGTGACCCTACGGAGCTGTACGATATTCTGCCGGTCGATCATCGGATGAGTTACGACGTGCGGGCGGTGTTCGAGTGCCTCCTCGACGCGGGCCGGCTCGATGAGTTCCAGCCCGAGGTCGCGCCCGAGATGATCTGCGGGCACGGCGCCATCGAGGGGCGGCCGGTCGCGCTCATCGCGAATTCACGCGGGGTGATCAAGGGCAAGAAGAAGAATGAAGCGCCGCGGATCGGCGGCATCATCTACACGGAAAGCGCCGAAAAGGTGGCGTACTTCATCGAGAATGCCGACCGTGAGCGCGTGCCGCTGCTCTTCATTCAGGACGTGTCGGGATTCATGGTCGGGACCGAGGCAGAGCACACCGGAATCATCCGGGCCGGCGCGCGCTTCGTCGAGGCGATGGCAACGGCGACGGTGCCTAAGCTGGTCCTCACCGTCAATCACGCGTCCGGCGCCGGGTACTATGCGATGGCGGGGCAGGGCTTCGATCCCGATTTCATCGTCTCGTGGCCGACCGGTCGCATGGGCGTGATGGAAGGCGAGTCCGCGGTCCAGGCCGTCTATGGCGGTGAGGCCGCGAAGCCGGACCACGCGGCGGCCGTCGCCGCGATGCGCGCTGATTACGAGCATCAGCTCGACGCGAAATTCGCCGGGGCGCGCGGGTTTGTCGATGCGATTCTGACGCCCGAGGAGACACGCGATACGCTCGCGTTTCTCCTCGAGGTCTCCAGCGAATTCACCGGCCCCCATCTGGGGGCCTTTGCACTGCCGAGTGTCTCCTCATGCTGAAGCCTGCTGCTATCGTCTCGCTCGCCATCATCGCCGCTTGCGCCGGCAGCAAGGGGGGGGGCCTCACGAAACCGGGTCAGCCCGCTCCCAAATCATCGAAGCCCGCGTCCGCCGTCCCGTCAGACGGCAGCCGCGCCGCCATGCCGCAGCCGGCAGTCGATCCGGCCGTGGCCTATATGCTGGGTCTGATGCCGTTGAAGAGTACCGGCGTCGACCTCTTTCGCGCGCTGCACCCGACATACGACGGCCGGGGCGTGCTGATCGCGATTCTGGACAGCGGCGTCGACCCCGGCGTCCCGGGGTTGATCGCCACCAGCACCGGCGCTCCCAAGGTCATCGAGCTGCGCGACTTCTCGGGCGAGGGCCGAGTCGCGCTCACCGCCTTCCCCGCGCCGACCGAGCAGGAGGTGCGTGGCGCGGGCCGAATCAGCCGCCTGACCACGTCCACCACGTGGTATCGCGGCGTGTTCCGCGAGCTGCCGCTCGGCCGGCCGCCGGCGGGCGACGTGAACGGCAACGGCCGCAACACCGACCAGTTTCCCGTCATCGTGGTCAAGGCATCCGACGGCTGGGTCGCATTCCTCGATACCAACCTCGACGGCTCGTTCGAGGACGAGATGCCGCTGCACGACTATCGCCAGGGACGCGAGATGATCGCCCTCGGCACGAAGCCGCTCAACATCGCCGCGAACTTCAGCGAGTCGGCGGACAGCGCGCCCATGCTCGATCTCTTCTTCGACACATCGGGCCACGGCACGCATGTCGCGGGTATCGCCGCCGGCTACAACTTGTTCGACGTGGCCGGATTCAACGGCGTGGCGCCGGGCGCGCAGATCATGGGCCTCAAGATCGCGAACAACGCGCGCGGCGGCGTCACCGTCCATGGCAGCATGATGCGCGCGATCGACTACGCCGCGCGCTACGCCGCGCAGCGCAATCTCCCGCTCGTGTTGAACATGAGCTTCGGCGTCGGCAACGAGCACGAAGGCCGGGCCGTGATCGATTCGATCGTCGATGCGTTCCTGCTCACCCATCCCGAGGCGGTCTTCACGATCAGTGCTGGAAATGATGGCCCCGGCCTGTCGACGGTGGGTTTCCCGGGCTCGGCGGATCTGGCGCTCTCGGTCGGCGCGAGCTATCCCGGCGTCTTCGCGGCCGCGCCACAGCCCGGAGTGCCGGCCGCGCGCGACGTGCTGGGGTGGTTCAGCTCCCGCGGCGGTGAGCTCGCCAAGCCGGACATCGTGACTCCGGGCGTCGCGTTCTCCAGCGTCCCACGCTGGGACATCGGTAACGAAATCAAAGGCGGCACCAGCATGTCGTCGCCGCACGCGGCCGGCCTGGCCGCGTGCCTCGTGTCGGCCCTGACGCAGGAAGGCCGCCGACCTGTGGCAACCGACATCGCCCAGTCACTGCGGATGTCGGCGCGCCCGTTCAACGGGGCGCGGGTCATCGACGACGGCGCCGGCGTGCCCGCGCTGGAGACGGCGTATCAGTGGCTCGAAGGGGGACATCAGGGCTCGATCTACAGCGTGCATGCCGCGAACGGCGTCACTGCCGCGTTCCGGCGCAACGGCTTCGCCGGAGCGCAGGACAGTGTCGAGACGTTTACCGTGCGGCACGTCGCCGGATTGCGCGCCGCAGAGTTTGCGCTGCGGTCGGACGTTCCGTGGCTGAGCGTGGACGATTTGGTCGACGCCGGACCGCGCACGACGCAAATCGCGGTCACCTACAAGCGAAGCGCCTTGACCGCGCCGGGCCTCTACGTCGGCACCGTGAGCGCGCGCAACCCGCGCGATACCGTCGCCGGACCGCTGTTTACACTCGTCAACACGCTCATCGTGCCCACCGACCTCACGACGAAAGTCCTGTTCGACGAACGCCGCATGGTCGGGCCGGGCGCGGTGCAACGCTACTTCCTGCGCGTCCCGCAGGACAACGCGACCTTGCGAGCGACGGTCACGCTGCCGGATTCGGTGAGCCACCAGGCGTCGGTGCGGCTGTACGAGCCCAACGGCGAGCCCGCCCGGTCTGCCCCCGACGACATCGATCTCGGGCAGCAGCAGCCGGGCAGCGCGGTCATCACGGTGCGCGCTGAGGACATGGTCCCGGGCGTGTACGAGCTGGACGTGGTCGCGCCGCCGCTCACCGCGGCGTCTGTAACGGTGCGTGCCGAACTGGGGCCGGTCGCGCTCGCCGTGACGCAGCACGGCACCGCGCTGGAAGCCTCGAGCGTGCTCGCCGCTGACGCAGCGGACGGAGGTACGACTGCGAGCGGCCAGGTCGCCTATCGCCTCGTGGGCGCGGAGCGCACCTACGCAATTGCGGGCCGGGGGCAGCCGCCGGAATCGCTGGAGGTGCGGGCGCCGCGGTGGGCGAAGCGGATGGAGGTGGATCTCGCGCTGCCGCCGGATCTCTGGGACGAGCTGACCGACCTGTCCGTCACGGTCTACGACTCGACCGGACAGCAGGTGCGCGGCGGCAACTCGCCGGTGAACTACGCGTTCGGACGCATGGGTCTCACGCTGCGCGATTCGCTGATCGGAGTTCCGCTTACGGTCGAGTTCTATCCCGCTTTCGCGCGTCTCCCGGGACACGCCTGGACCGGCACCGCCCGCATCCGGTTCCTCGGTCCCGACGAGCGGGTGGGCGAAGGGAGCTCGTTGTCCGTCGTCGCCGGTGGACGCACGGTGCTGCGGTTGCCCAACCCGCCGTCGCTCGAGTTGCCCGAGGGTTTCGCCACCGTGATCGAGACTCGCGTCACGACGCTCACAGGGTCGGTGGCGGCGCGGCGCACGACGGTCACCGCCGGGCCGCGGGGCGCCGGAGGCACGCTCCGGTGACGGGCCGCCCGACCACGGTGCGGGTCGCCGGTGGGCAGGGGTTTTGGGGAGATTGGCTGGAAGCGCCGTACCGCCAGGTGACCGGCGGTCCGGTGGATTACCTGATGATGGATTATCTCGCTGAAGTCACGATGTCGATTCTGCAGAAGCAGAAGTCGCGCGATCCCGCGCGCGGCTACGCCACCGATTTCGTGACGCAGATGGAGCGGATCCTTCCTACCGTCGTGGAGCGGGGCATCAAGGTCACCGCGAACGCGGGCGGCGTGAATCCCCGGGCCTGTGCCATGGCGGTGGCTGCGGCCGCAAAAAAGCTCCGCCTGAACGGCAAGCTGAAGATCGGCGTCGTCACGGGCGACGATTTGCTGGGACGTCTGGATGGCCTGCTCGCCCGCGGCCACGATCTCAAGAATCTCGACACCGGCCGCCCGCTGAAGGATGTCCGCGACCAGGTACTCTCGGCCAACGCCTACCTCGGCGCGGGCCCGGTCGTCGAAGCGTTGCAGCGCGGCGCTCAGGTGGTCATCACGGGACGCGTGACCGATACCGGACTGACACTGGGGCCGTTGATGCATGCGTTTGGCTGGACGTCAGACGCGTGGGATCAGATCGCCGCCGGCACGGTCGCGGGCCACATCATCGAGTGCGGGGCGCAATGCAGTGGTGGGAATTGTCTGTACGACTGGAAACGCATCCCCGACATGGCCAACATCGGCTACCCGATCGTGGAAGCCCGTGCCGACGGCAGCTTTGATATCGTCAAACATCCGCGCACCGGCGGCCGCATCGACATCGCATCTGTTACCGAGCAGCTCGTCTATGAAATGGGTGATCCGCGCGCTTACATCACGCCGGACGGTGTCGCCGACTTTACGACAGTCCAATTGCGTCAGGTGAGCAAGGACAGGGTTCGGGTGTCTGGTGTCCGGGGAAAAGCAGCCACCGATAAACTGAAGGTCTCCGTCGCGTACTTCTACGGCTATAAGGCGGTCGGGACGCTGGTGTACGCCTGGCCCGACGCACTCGAGAAGGCGAAAGCCGCCGATCGCATCTTGCGCGAACGTCTCGACCTCCTCGACCTCAAGTTCGAGGCGATTCACACCGAGTTCGTGGGCGCGGACGCCACGCACGGCCGGCTGGCCTTGAAGGACGTCGACGTGGCCGCGATTCCGGAAGTGCAGCTGCGCGTGGGCGTGCGCGCGCGGGATGAGGCGCCCGTAGACCGCTTCACGCGCGAGATCGCGCCGCTCATTCTCAACGGTCCGCCGAGCGTCACCGGCTTTGCGGGGGGACGCCCCAAGCCGGAGGAGATCGTGGCCTACTGGCCGGCGTTGATCGACAAGAAGATGGTGCAGCCGGCCGTGGAGCTGATCGAAGCATGAAAAAGCGCCTCGTTGATCTAGCGCATGCCCGGTCCGGAGATAAAGGGGATACAGCCAACATCGGCTTGATCGCCCTCAAGCCAAAGGACTACGCGCTGCTCGTGAAGCAGGTGACCGCCGCGCGCGTCGCGCGGCATTTTAAGGGCATGATCAAGGGACCCGTCGAGCGGTTCGAGCTGCCGAACCTCTACGCGCTCAACTTCCTGCTGCACGGCGCGCTCGACGGCGGCGGCACGATTTCCCTCAAGACCGATGCCCAGGGCAAGGTGTTCTCGACCGCGCTGCTCCGCATGGAGATCGAGGTGAAGAAGTGAGCGATCGCGTCCTCGTCCAGGTCGACGGCGGTGTGCTGACCGCAACGCTCAACCGCGCCGACAAGCGTAACGCGATCGATACGGCGATGATCGATGCGCTGCTCGCGGCGCTGGAGCGGGCCGACCTCGACGCGGGCGTCCGCGTGGTGGCGGTGCGCGGCGCCGGCCGCGATTTCTGCGCGGGGATGGACTTGAACGAGCTGCTCGCGTCCGCCGATCATACCCTCGAGGAAAACCGCCAAGCGGCGCTGCAATTTGCCGAGATTTTCGTGCGTATGCGCCGGCTTCCCAAGCCAGTGGTCGCGGTGGTGCAGGGGCGCGCGCTCGCCGGGGGCTGCGGACTCGCCACCGCCTGCGACTTGATCCTCGCGGCGGAGTCGGCGCAGTTCGGGTATCCGGAGGTGCAACGCGGCTTCGTACCCGCGATCGTCATGACGATGCTGCGGCGAACGGTGGGCGAAAAGATCGCATTCGACCTGGCAACGACCGGACGGCTGTTGGACGGCACGGAGGCGACCGCGCTGGGGCTCGCGTCGCGCGTCTACGAGGACGCTGATTTCGAGGAGCAGGCGGCGGAGGTGCTGCGCGTCCTGGCGGAAGCCAGCCCCTCGGCGCTCGCCTTCACCAAGCAGCAGTTCTATCAGCTCGATGGGTTAAGTTTTGATGAAGGGCTGCGGCTCGGCGCAGACGTCAACGCCGTGAGCCGGAGCACTCCCGATTTCCGCGCCGCTCTGAGCGCGTTTCTCAAGAAGTGAAGGGGGGGGAGCATGCGAAACCTGAATGTGCCCATGTACGATCCGGAAATGGTCCAGCCCATGCGGGAAGAGCTGACCCGCCTGGGATTCGAGGAATTGCGGACGCCCGACGAGGTGGACGCGGTACTCGCCAGCGAACGCGCGGCGACGCTGGTCGTCGTGAACTCCGTGTGTGGCTGTGCGGCGCGCAATGCCAGGCCCGCGGCCGCGCTCGCGATTCAGAATGACCGCCGGCCGGCCCGTCTGGTGACGGTGTTCGCGGGGCAGGACGCGGACGCGACCGCCCGCGCGCGGGGCTACTTCACGGGCTACGCGCCCTCCTCGCCGCAGATCGCGCTATTCAAGGACGGGCAGCTCGTGTTCATGCTGGAGCGGCGCAACATCGAGGGCCGGAATGCTCGCGACATCGCGGCCGACCTGACCGCGGCATTCGAACAGTACTGCTGACTACGCCATCAGCCATCGGCCGTCAGCCGTCTGATCTTGGAGAAGCCATCGTGGAGGCCTGGACACGTGTCCGGGCCGCTCCAGGCTTCCTGACGGAGCGCGAAGCGCGATTCTTGGCGCTCGTGGCGGCGTGCGCTCCCGCCCCGGGGACGATCCTCGAGATTGGGAGCTACAAGGGAAAGTCCACAGTTGGGCTGGCCTCCATCGCGCAGCGCTACGGCCTCGGTCCCGTCGTAAGCGTCGATCCGCATTCCGCCCCTGCGGTCACAGACGTCGGACACGGCTCACAGCAGTCGTCGTGGGATGACTTCCAGGCGTCGCTGCGCGACGCAGGCGTCGAGCGAAATGTCGAGGCGCATCGCACGTATTCCCGTGACCTCGCCAAGGGCTGGACTCGACCGATCCGGTTTCTCTGGATCGACGGCGACCACACCTATCGCGGATCGAAGGAGGATATCGATCTCTTTCGCGCGCATCTGGTCCCCGGCGCGATCGTCGCGATGCACGATGTGCTGCACACCTTCGAAGGACCGGTCCGCGTGTTCGCTGAAGACCTGCTCGATTCGGACCAGTTCGGTCCCACCGGTATGTGCGGATCGATTGGATGGGCGCAATACCGCCCGCAGGACGGCGGCCAGTGGCGCAGCGAGCGGCTGGCGCTGCGGCGTCGGGTCGCGCGCCTGATTCCCTTCGTGCGGGATGCCAGGAAGCCGACCGGCTTGCGGAAGCTGCGCTTCAAGGTATTGCGGGGGCTCGTGCCCCACGCGGCCCCGGATGCGGCCGCATGGGTTCGAGCAGTCAGCTAGAGGATTTTGCCGCGGCGGACGCGGAAGTCCACGATCTGCTGCGTCCAACTCCACAATGAGTCTTGCCGCTCCATGGCGACGCCCTGCACCTCATGGCGGTGCCAGCCCACCATCACGTTCTGGTCCTGGGTCCAGATTTTTACGCGGTTGCGCGGGACGAGCTTTTCCCAGTTCTGCGCCACCTGGGGTTGCGCGTACAGCAATCGGATCGTGACGTTGCGCGACAAGTATTCGATCGGGCTCACGTCGATCTTGGCGTAGAGCGTCGGGGCACTCATGCGACCGGCCCCGGGGAAATCGGGCACGCCGTCTGAGAACAAGACGATGTTGAGCGGCGCGAGCACGAGGTTCTGCCGCTTGATGTGCACCGCGGTCCGCTCGAAGAAAGAGTTGAAGTCGGTGACGGGATCGTCCTCCGGGAACCAGGCGCGAAGACTCGCCTCGATCTCGGCTGGAGTCTTCCCCGAGAGGTCCTGGATCGGGTGGAAGCTCTTCGGCTGTCCGACGTGCTCGCCACCGAGCGACCCGACGAACACGTCGGTGGCCTGTTTGAGACCACCCAGCGCGTTGATGTGCCCGTAGATGTACAGCGCCGCGTAGCGCATCGCGTCATCGAACTGCCCGCTCTTGCGGAACGAGCCGGAGATGTCGAGGCCCACGACGAGCGTCGAGCGCGGTGGTGGTGAGTTTGCGGACGGCTTGCATCCGGCCCCCACGGCCAGCGCGAGGGCCAGCAGCGCCGCGCGTTTCATCGGACCTCCCCACGCGCCACTTCGCCGCTCGCTCGCGCCGGGAAGTGCGTCGCCGCCAACACGTCGTCGATCGACTTGAACGGCAGCGTGAAATGCCCGCGGCCGGTGAAGACGACGAACAGGAAGTTCAGGCCCGCCGCAACCACCTGCAGGACCGGGAGGGACACCAGCTCGAACAGCTCCCGCGCCTCCTTGCGGAACCATTCGCGTTCCGCCTTGAGGGCCGCGATCGGACCCTTCCAGTAGTCGGCCATCTGCGGCGCGGGGCCGTGGCCGGCTGCTCCCTCGACGGCAAACGCCTGGCGGCCGAGCAAGGCGATCATCGCGGGCGCACCGAACCGGCCGAACAGGAACCACGTCATGCCGCGCACGCCGACCCAGGCGAAGAACGCGAGTCCGATCGTCTCAATGGCCGTGAGCTGGACGCCCTGCTGCGCGAGCCACGGCGTCATGGCGTCGACCAGCTCGCGATACAGGAACAGCACCTCGAACATCGCCACGGCGATTTCGATGGCCACCATCGAGACAATCTGCCCGTACTTTTTGCTCTTGAAGGCCTCGTTCAAAACCTGAATGCAGGCGAAGCTGCCCGCGACCAGAACCCACAGGAACAGCCAGAGCAACAGGATGAATGCGAACCCGTTGACCTCGTAGCCGGTGAGCTCGCCGAGCAACTCGCTCGCCGTAGGCTTCAGCGTGAAGGTGAAAATTGTGGCCTCGATCATCGACCAGAACACGAGCATGAAGAACGCGGGCCACGGCACGCCCGGACGGCGCGACGTCGCGTCGAGCATGGCGAGCGGTGACGTGATCGCACCTTTCAGCGTGCCGACGATAAGCCTCCCGCTCAACTTGATCAGCCCCCAGACCCAGCCGACGAGTACGATCAGGAAGCGCACCAGACCCGCCCAGTAGAACCAGACCATGCGCAGCGCGTCCCACCACGCCAAGGCCACCGACTGCAGCAATGTCACCGAGCGGCCGAGCCGGAAGGGAATCGTGTAGAGCGCGACCATCGTGCCCCAGAGAGCCGCGATGAACACGCCAGCCGGCAACAGCAGCAGCACCGCGGTGCCGGCGAGGCTCCAGAAGGTCTCACCCTGGAGCACGAAGGCGAAGATGCGGCTCTGGAACGGCACGATCCACGCTAACCCAGCCATCACCCAGGCAAAGAGCTGCGACAGAATAAAACTCCACTGCTGGGTCTGCGCGGCGTTCGTGACAGCGTCTTGCATCGGAAGAGCCCTCCCACGGGACAGGACGGCGTTGGCTACGAGGCGGGCACATTGTTATAAAACGGACCGGACAAGTCAAGCAAAAGGAGGGTGACGAGCATCACGGGACCTCTGCGACTTGCGTAAAATGCCCACACGGGGCTACTCATCTCGGTGTGGTGGACGACCCGAAGCGCTTGATCGTCGTTGGCGACCGTGTGCTCATCGTTCCCGAGGAGGGCGAGGAGCGGACCAACGTCGGCCTCTATCTGCCCCCGTCGGCCATCGAAGGACGGCAGGTGCAAGGCGGGCGGATCGTCGCCACCGGACCCGGGACGCCCATGCCGGAGCCCGCGAGCATGGACGAGGAGCCGTGGAAGACCCACGGCGGGGGTGCGGAGGTGAGGTACTTGCCGACGCAGGCAGAAGCGGGCGATTACGCGCTGTTCTTCCGCAAAGCCGCGGTCGAAATCACATTCGAGGGCAAGACGTACCTGGTCGTCCCGCAGGCCGCCATTCTGGTGCTCGTACGAGGGAAGCATGGCTGACATCGGGTGGGCACGACGTGGAGGTGCGGATTCCGAAGGGCGACGTCGAGATTCGCGGCGAGCGGCCGAACGCCTGGAGCGTCGTGCGCGAGCCGCACCTAGTCTGTCCGGGATGCCACTCACGCACCGTCATCGCTGAAGGCAAGAAGGACGCGAAGTGCAGCGAGTGCGGGAGGAGCTATCCCGTCGACTGGAAAGACGCTGGATAGAGACGGTAGGTGAGGCGACGGTAGGTAAGGCAACGGTAGATAACGCGACGGTAGGTGCAATCACCCACGGACTGCCTTCGCAACTGCAGCATAGAGCTTCCACGTCATAATGCCTGCCTGTCGGCGCAGTCGCTCCAACTGACACCAACGATCACCGTCGAGTAACTTCAGATCTCTCGCCACGCGGAGCGTATATGCCACTTCCGCTAGGGAACCGATGCTGATGTCGAGAAATCGTCTGAACTCAGCAGGCCCTCGTTTCGCGGCCCCTTCGGCAATATTGACCGCAGCGGAGAACGCCGCCCGCCTCGCTTGCGAGGTGAGTCCATAGAGTTCATGCTTTGGGAACGGTGTTGTCGCTTCGTAGACGGCGAGAACCAGCTCGTGACACAACTTCCAGGCTTGCAGTCTCTCGTACGCGAGCATGAGCAAATATCTCGCGGATAATCAACGGAGCATCACTTCGCATGCAACTCGTACTTGACCACCGCTTCACCTACCGTCGTTTGATCTACCGTGGTATCACCTAACGTCGTTTCACCTACCGTCATAATTCAGGGGGCACGTACGGAGTCGGCGGCGGCGTCTTAGACTCCGGGTTCGCGTTTTTCT
>WNGO01000590.1_pt1 | contig 27778 bp, 32 predicted proteins | sample 5400511 | NCBI WGS metagenome assembly WNGO01 (sample SAMN13153380, study PRJNA577476) | soil metagenome | isolation source: 20 cm soil or saprolite under Garry oak tree replicate 2 | place: USA:California | collected 2016-06-15 | reverse complement strand
GGGGGGGGGGGGGGGGGGGGGGGGGGGGGGGGGGGGGGGGGGGGGGGGGGGGACTGCCACCACCAGCCTCAGGCTCTTGCCGAGGTGGAGCGGATTCATATCGAGAAGACACTCCGGTTCCACGACGGGAACCGCACGCGCGCGGCGCAGGAGCTTGGCATTTCGCGCGCGACGCTGATCAACAAGATTAAGGTTTACCAGCTCGATCTCTGAGGGACTGGATAATGACCGACAAACCCAAGCTCATGGAGCACGACGGGATGGTGTGTCGCTCCTGCGGCAACGAGGAACGTGCCTCCGAGGGCTATCCCTGCTCCGACTGCGGCACGTTCATTTGCCTGATCTGTTCGTTCCGTGGGGTCACCCGCTGCAAGGCGTGCGAGGCGAAAGCCAAAGCATCCCACAGCGCCTAAGCCGGCGCCTGCCGTTTGCGGATCTCCCGTGACACGTCGTCGGCGGACGTGCCGAGTTCTTTCGCCAGCTTCTCGACCGCCTCGCCCGCCCCCGGCCAGTCTCCCGCTGCGGCCAAGGCGGTCAGGGCAATGTCCTCCACCACGGTGGTGCGCTCCTCGAGATCACGGGTGCGCACGGCCACCTCGCGCGCCAGCCACTGCTCCAGCTCGCGCCGGTCGATCTCGAGTTGCCGCTGCCGCAGCCCGCTCTGCAGCGACAGCTCCAGCTCGTCCAGGTCCACGGGTTTGATGAGGTAGTCGTAGGCGCCGAGCTTCAGGCATTCGATGGCCGTGCGGGGCTCGTCGATCGCCGTGAGCATGATGATCGCCAGGTCCGAGTCGGCGGCGAGCGCCTTGGGCACGAGCTCGACCCCCGACATATTCGGCATGCGGATGTCGGAGAGCATCACCTGCGGTTGCTCCGCGGCCTGGCGGTCGAGCGCTTCGGCGCCGCTCGCGGCCTGCAGGACCCGGTAGCCGAGCCGCATGAGAAACCGCTCGAGCGCATGCCGGATGCCGTCTTCGTCATCGACCACGAGCACAGTGGTCGGCGGGTTCTGCTGGTCGGGCTTGGACATGGCGCTAACGTATGCAGCCTCCACAAGCCGAGCAAGCCAAGCTATCTTCGCGCACCCATGACGCCCTCCGCTGCCACGAGCATCGCCGCGGTTCCCGGTATCACGGTGGGACACTGGACGGATCTGGACCGGGCCACGGGGTGCACCGTGGTGCTCGGGCCGGACGCCGGCATGCGCGCCGCGTGCGCCGTCCGAGGCCGCGCCACGGGGACGCGCGAGCTGGACGCGCTCAATCCGCGGCATGTGGTCGACCGCATCGATGCGATCCTCCTCACCGGCGGGTCGGCGTACGGGCTCGGTGCCGCGGATGGCGTGATGCGCTGGTTGCGGGAGCGGGGGCGCGGGCTGCCCGTGGGCCCTGCGGGGATCGTGCCGATCGTACCGACGGCGGTGATCTTCGACTTCGATCTGGCGCCGGGCGGCAAGGCGAATCGCTGGCCTACCGCGGACGATGCGTATCGCGCGTGCGGCGCCGCATCGGGCGACGTCGCCGAAGGATCCGTCGGTGCGGGCACGGGTGCCACGGTTGGAAAAGCGCTCGGCCCGCGCGCCGCCACGAAAGGCGGCGTGGGAACCTGGGCCGTGCGCGGCGGCGACGTGATAGTCGGCGCCCTCGTGGTGCTGAACGCGGTCGGCAACATCCTCGACGGATCGGGTGCGGTGCTGGCGGGCGCACGCGGTCCCGACGGGACATACGTCGACGCCCTCACGCACTTCGGCCAGGGGGGCGCCCCGTTCGCCGCCCGCAACACAACCCTCGCGGTGGTCGCCACCAACGCCGCGCTCGATCGCACGGGCCTGGAGAGCCTGGCGCACGCAGCAGGGGACGCGCTGGCGCGCCGCATCGTCCCCTATGGCACGCTGTTCGACGGCGACATCGTGTTCGCGGTCAGCACGGCGGCGGTCGCGCCCGCGACGCCGCTACAGGCGGAGGCGCTCGCCGCCCTCGCGGCGCCGGTGGCGGTGGAGCGTGGGGTCAGGCTCGCGCGCGGGATGCGGGACATCCCGGGCCTGGCGGACGGTGGTTGATCGTCTCGAGCGCGACGTCGCGGACGTCGCCCACAAGTGGGTCCCGGACCGGCGTCTCGGCGTGCTGGAAGTGGCCGTCGAGCCGAACCGCCTGATCGGTTGCACCACGAGCCGCGATGCGCTGACGGCGCTGCGACACCTCGCTGCCAGCACGGCCCGCGCCGCGGACATCCGCCTCCTCCCCGACGCGTCGGTGCACGACGAGCCCGCGGCCGTCGTGACCGCCGCCGTCGCGCCTCTGCTGCGGGAACCGCGGATCACCGCCGATCGGGTGAGCGAGGCGCTGCAGGGTGAGCGGCTCGACCTGCTCGAGCGGCGCGACGGGGCGTGGCTGCGGGTGCGCGCGGGCGACGGCTATCACGCCTGGACCCACGCGGGATACGTCGCCGTCGGACCCGTCGGGTGGGCCGATGACTGGATCGAGCGAGCCGCGGGCCGTTCCCTCGGCGCCGACCTGAGGTTCGAGGATCAGCGCTTCCGCCTGGCCGTGGGCGCGCGCGTCGTCGTGCGGCGCAACGGCCAGGTGCAGACCGCGGACGGTCGCATCTGGAACGTGAGCGCCGGCGTCGTGCTGCCGGAGCCAGCGGTGCGGGCCGAGGCCCGCCTGCTCGCGCCGCCGGAATGGGCGCTGCGGTGGTTCTCGGGCGCACCGTATCTGTGGGGCGGGCGCACCGAGTGGGGGATCGACTGCTCCGGCCTGGTACAGGGCACGTACGCGGCCCGCGGGATCACGCTGCCACGCGACTCGGACCTGCAGTCACTCGCGGGGCGAGAGGTGAAACTCGACCCCGCAGGAACGGGGTACGAAGCGGGCGACGTGTTGTGCTTTGCCGACGGTCAACGGATCTCGCACGTGGCGCTCTGGTCCGGCGCAGGTCGGATCGTGCACTCCGCGCTGTCTCGCGGGGGCGTCGGGTCCGACGACCTGTTCGCGGATGCGCCGGGGGCGAAGCGGCTGCGGGACTTCCTGGTCGCTGTCCGCCGCCCGGGCAGATGAGAGACGTCGCGCAGTCGGACGGTCGGATGGCGGGCGTAGACAGTCAGACTGTCCGACCATCCGACGGCTTATCTTGTGGTATGAAGCTTGTCCTGTTCGACATTGATGGCACGCTGTTGTGGACAGACGGCGCCGGCAGGCGGGCGATCGAGCGCGCGCTCGTGGACGAGGCGGGGACGGCCGGACCGATCGCCACGTATCGCTTCGACGGCAAGACCGACCCGCAGATCGTGCGTGAGCTGCTGTCGCTCGCGGGGCATGCGCGCGCGGACGACGAGCGGCTGATCGAGGCGGTGTGCCGTCGCTACGTAGACCACCTGCGCGTCGAGCTGGCGCGGCCCACACAGGCGACCCGGCTGATGGACGGCGTCGCCGACCTCCTCGCAGCGCTCGAGGAGGCGGGGGCTCGTGCCCGCGCGCTCGTCGGTTTGCTCACCGGCAACATCGCCCCGGGGGCGGCCATGAAGTTGCGCTCGGCCGGACTCGACCCCGCGCGGTTCCGCGTGGGGGCGTACGGTTCGGATTCCGCCCGCCGTGCCGATCTCCCGCCGGTGGCCGCCGCGCGCGCCGCCGCGTTGACGGGGACGCGCTTTTCGGGGTCGGACGTCGTCATCGTCGGCGACACGCCGGACGACGTCGCCTGCAGCCGGCCGTTCGCCGCGCGCGCCATCGCCGTCGCGACCGGGTCCTACGACGTCGCAGCTCTGCGAGCGGCTGGCGCCGACTATGTCTTCCCCTCCCTCGCCGATACGGCGGCGGTGCTCGACACCATCCTCGCGTGAGTCGTACTCCTGCCGCACCGCCCCCGGCCCACGCCGCCGCTCTGGTGGACGAGCTCGAAGTCAAGGCGCGGGTGGTCGATCCGGACGCCGTGCGCGCCGCGCTCGCCCGTGCGGGCGCGACGCTCGAGTTCCGGGGCGACATGATCGATCGGAGGTTCGATCAGGGGCGCTCGCTCGTCGAGCGCGACGAGGTGCTGCGCCTGCGTGAGTTCGTCCCGGGCGACGGCACGCCGCCGTACGGCGTGCTCGGGTGGAAGGGGCCGCACTCGCAGCGCGGCGTGTATCGACATCGCGCCGAAGCGGAGGCGCGCGTCGCGGCTCCCGCGGCCGTGGTGACGATCCTCGAACGGTTGGGGTTCACGGTCGCGCTCCGCATCGACCGCCGCGTCGAGGTCTACCGGCTCGGCCTGGCAGTGCTGCGCCTGGAGTGGTATCCCGCGATGGACGTGCTCCTCGAGGTCGAAGGCGAGCCGGCGGAGATCGAGCGGGCGATCGCCGCGACGGGTCTCGAGCGTGATCAGTTCCTGCCCGAGTCGTTGCCATACTTCGTGGCTCAATACGAGGCCCGCACGGGACGGGCCGCGCTCCTCACGCGATGAGCACGCCGGTAAAGATCCCGATGCCGTTGCGCGTCCCCGAGCTCGCGCCGTCGTTGGGGCGCGTGCTCGTGCCGCGTCGCCTGGAAGAACCGTGGGTGCCTCTCGACGACATTCGCGAGGAGCTTGCCACGCGCGTGATGGAGATCGGCGGGGAAGCGCGCGCCGCCGCCGGCCGCGACGAGCGCGACAAGGTGCTCGAGGCGCTCAGCCGGCGGGCCTGGCTCGCCGCATGGGATGCCGCCGTGCGGCGTGTGGGCGATCGGGTCACGGGAGCGCTCGATCAGGAAATCGACCGGGCCGCGCGTCGCGTGCGGACGCCACGCCGCCGGCGCCGCCGGCTGCTCCTGGCGGGATCCGAGAAGCGCGCGATCGCCGCCCGCCTGGCGGCCGGCGGAGAGACCCTGGTCGCGGCGCTCGACGCGCTCGACGCGGTCGCCGGGCGGGTGCGCGATGCGAGCGTGCTCGACAAGGGCGCCCATGCCGATTGGCAGGAAGCGCTTCGCACCGCGGCGCGCCGGCTCGAAGCGGCGTGGCTCGCTCTCGAGACACAGGTCGAGGACGAGCGCCGCGAGTGGGCCGCCGAGATCGACGCCGTGGCGCACTGGCGGCCACCGCTCTGGCCGCTGATCGCCCTGTGGACCCCGGTCGCGGTCCTGCTCGTGTGGCTCGGCTTCGTGCTGGGCGGCTACCTCCCGGCGCCCTCGTGGCTCGCGGCGTGGCTCGGCTTCTGAGCCGGGCGCCGTGACCGCGATCGGCATCGGCGTCGACCTGGTCGAGGTCTCACGGGTCGCCGCGATCATCGCCGACAAGGGGTCGCGCGTGTTCCAGCGACTGCTCACCCCCAGCGAGCGGGCCTACTGCGAGAGCCGCCCCGATCCCGCGACCCACGTGGCGGTGAGGCTCGCGGCCAAAGAAGCGGTCTACAAGGCGCTCCAGGGGACAGAGGCGGCGCGAGGGATTGGGTGGCGGGAGATCGAGGTGGTGCGCGCTCCCGATGGCGGGCCCGATGTGCAGTTGAGCGGTGTCGCGGCGGCGCGGGCGGCCGAACTCCACGTGGAACGCGTGCTCCTGTCCCTGTCCCATACGCACCAGGCCGCGGTGGCCGTCGTCGTGCTCGAGCGGGGGTAATCGGAACCGGGCTGCTTGAATTCCCGACTAGTCTACTCTAGTATTTGACGCCCTCTGATTATTTGACGCCCTCTGATTGAGAATCATTCCCATCTACCGTAAGCCTATCCTCGGCTTGCTGTTGAGCGTCTGTGTCGCGGTGCGCGCCGCGGGCCAGGCGACCGACTCGCTATCCGTGTGCCGGCGCATCGTTGCGGCGGCATCCCTGGCTGCCAAGGAGTACGCGATCGGGGTGGTCCCGCAGGGCCGGCGCGTGACCGCGCCCGAAGAGGTCTCGGAGGCGCGGCAGTTCCTGGAGCAGGCGCAGCTGGACGTCGGGTCGCTGCCGGTCGCGGTCCGAGACGTCGCCGGCCGCGACCTCCAGGCGTTGCGCCGAATGATCGAGCGCATCGCGCCGCCGGATTCGGTGTCGCAAGCCGCCGCAACGCTGGTCCAGCGGATCGCGGCCGCCGCGGGAGGAGCGCTGGATCCATATCCGGCCCGGCCGCCGTCGCTCGCGCGGGGCGCCGCGGTCTTCCAGGAGCAATGCGTGCAGTGTCACGGCCCGGCGGGCCGCGGCGACGGACCGAAGGCGCGCCAGCTCGAAGGGCCGCCCCCGGCGAGCCTGGCCGATCGCGACGCGATGAGCGTGGTGTCCCCGGTAGACGTGTACCGCAAGCTCACCATCGGGGTCGCGGGCACCGCGATGCCCCAGTTCGAAGAGTCGCTGTCGCCGGAGGACCGGTGGGCGGTCGCCAGTTATGTCGCGACGTTGCGCGCCGACAATGCGCTGGTGCGCGAGGGTGAGGGGTTGTATGCGGTGCAGTGCGCATCGTGCCACGGTCCGACGGGCGGCGGCGACGGGCCCGCGGCGGTCACGCTCTCGGTTCGGCCGCCCGCGTTGAGTGATCTCGCGACCCTGGGTCGCTTCACCGACGCGGATCTGGCGCGCCTCATCGGGCAGGGCCGGCCGGGGACGCCGATGCCGGGCTTTGCCGGCGCGCTCGAGCCGGCGCAGATCGCGAGCCTGGTTGCCTTCCTGCGGCTCGTCCCGACGGCGGAGCGCCAGCAACATCGGGCGTCGCCCGCGGCGGCGACGTTCTCCGCCGTTCGGCGGCAGCTCGACTCGGCCGTGGCCCTGCGCTCGGACAAGATGGCGTTCGACGCGTATCTCACGTTCGAGCTCGTGGAAACGGACGTGCGCGCCCGCAACGCGGCGCTCGCGAGCGAGCTCGAAGACGGCTTTGCCATGTTACGCGCCCGCGCCGCCGCCGGCGCGAACGCCGAGGAGCTGGACGCGATTCACGCCCGGTTGCTGGCCGGCCTGGAGCGCGCGGAGCGGCTCGTGGCCGATCGCAGCTCCAGCGCCAATCTCTTGATGCAATCGTTCGTGCTCATGCTGCGCGAGGGCTTCGAAGCGATCCTCATCATCGCCGCGCTGATGGCCTTCCTCGCCAAGGCCGGCGCCGTCGAGCGTCGGCGTCACGTGGCCCAGGGCGCGTGGGCCGCGGTGGCCGCGAGCGTGCTCACCGCCGCCGTGGTCGAGCTGCTGTTCGAGGTCACACCCGGCCAGCGGGAGGCGCTCGAAGGCGTGACCATGCTGCTGGCCACCGCGGTGCTCTTCTACGTGAGTTACTGGCTCGTCTCGAAGATCGAAGTGGCCAAGTGGAACGCGTTCGTGAAGGGGCGAATGGAGGAGGCGCTCTCGACGGGCTCGGGATGGGCCCTCGCGTCAGTGGCGTTCCTCGCGGTGTATCGCGAGGGCTTCGAAACCATCCTGTTCTACAAGGCGCTGCTCACGTCGGCAGGCGCGCAGGGCGGTGGCGTGGCGGTGGCCGCGGGCGTCCTCCTCGGGGCCCTGGGCCTGGTGATCGTCTACGTCGCGATCAGCCGCTTCGGTATGAAGGTGCCGCTCAAACCCTTCTTTGCCGTCACCAGCGCGATGCTCTACTACATGGCCTTCGTGTTCGCGGGGAAGGGCATCGCCGATCTGCAGGAGTCCGGGATGCTGAAGACGAGCGTCGTGGAATGGGCGCCCCGCATTCCGGTCCTTGGGATCTATCCCACCGTCCAGTCACTGGCGCTTCAGGTGTTGCTCCTCGTCCTGCTGGTTGTCGCCGTCGTGTGGTTCCAGCGCAACCGGATCAATGGCGCCCAGCAAGATCGTCGACGGCCCTCTTTCCCGTGAGCCCCGCGGGGGCCGGGATCGGAGCCGGCTCCGGCCGGCGCAACCGCGCGGCCACCCACACCCCCGCGAAGATCAACAGCACGCTCGTCGCCTGTGCCAGGGTGAACGGCCCGAACAGGCGATCGTCCTTGGCCCGCACGAATTCCACCAGCAGGCGCTCGGTTCCCGCCAGCACCAGGTAGACGCCGAACCGCCAGCCGATCGCGTGCCCGTGCTCGCGCAGGTGCCACAGCCACGCAAACACCAGCAGCATGAGCGCAGTCTCGTAGATCTGCGTGGGGTGGACTGCGACGAGGTCCGCGGGATTCGCCCCCGGGGGGAATCGCACGTGCATCTCGGTCAGGTTTGCGACCGTGGTGGGGGGCAGGCCGGCGGGGAACTTCATGGCCCAGGGCAGGCTGGACGGGATGCCGTAGTCGTCGTTCACGAGGAAGCACCCGACGCGCCCTAGCGCGTAGCCCAGCGCCAATGGCGCCGCCGTCAGCTCCATCGACCAGCGTCCTGGCACCCGTCGCCACCAGCCGAGGCCGAGAACGGCGGCCACGCCGCCGAGAAACCCGCCGTACCAGACGAACCCGCCGCGCCGGAACAGCGCGTCCCATTCCCCCGTCAGGAGCACGTACCAGATCTTCGCGCCCGCGATCCCTCCGATGACCGCGGCGAAGACGATGTCAGCGGCATAATCCTCGTTCATCCCGCGGCGCCGCAGATCGACCTGGATGGTCCAGCCGGCCATGAGGAACGCGACCATCATCATCAGGCCGTACCCGGTGATGGTGAGCGGGCCCAGGTGGAAGACGAATGGATAGATGGTCATCGGGATTGCTTGTGGATCGCGGATTGCGGATTGTCCGCGGGTTCAAGTCCGGGAAGCGGCAGGTCCGCGCGCGCGTCGAGCGTCCAGTCACTGCGTTCGCCCAGAGCGAGCCGGTGCCAGCCGGCGCGGGCGATCATCGCCGCGTTATCGGTGTTGAGGCGCGGGCTCGCCACCGCCACGCGGGCGTTGCCGGCGAGCCGCCGGGCCGCGAGCTCGACGAGTGTGCGGTTGCACGCCACGCCGCCACCCAAGACGGCCGTGCGGTACCCGGTGGCGCGAACCGCGCGCTCGAGCTTGGTGACGAGCACGTCGAGGACGGCGTCCTGAAACGAGCGCGCGACGTGTGGCCGGTCGCGCGCGATGTCGTCGCTCGCCCGGACCGCCCGCAGCACGGCGGTCTTGAGCCCTGAGAAGGAGAACTCGTAGCCGTCGTCCCGCATTGGGCGCGGAAACGCAAACCGTTCGGGGTCTCCCTGGGCGGCGAGGCGCTCGATCGCCGGGCCGCCGGGGTACCCGAGCTCCAGCAGGGACGCCACCTTGTCGAAGGCTTCGCCCGCCGCGTCGTCGCGCGTGGCTCCGAGCAGGCGGTATCGCCCCCAGGCGGGAACGTCGAGCAACAGCGTATGGCCCCCCGACACGAGCAAGGCGACAAAGGGCGGGGCCAGGTCCGGATCCTCGAGTGCGGGTGCGAACAGATGCCCTTCCATGTGATGCACCCCGATCAGCTTGCGGTCTCCCGCGAAGGCGAGCGCCTTTGCGTACACGACGCCGACAAGGAGCGCTCCGACCAACCCGGGTCCCTGGGTCACCGCCACGGCATCCACCGCGCTCCACGCCACCCCCGCCTCGGCGAGCGCGCGTTCCACCACCGCCGGCAGCGCGCCGAGGTGGGCGCGACTCGCCAGCTCCGGTACGACGCCGCCGAACACCTTGTGCACGTCTTGAGACAGGATGACGAGCCCCGCGAGCTCGGGATGCCGGCGATCGCCCACGAGGACGGCCGCCGACGTCTCGTCGCAGGACGTTTCGATCCCGAGGACGACGTCAGCCACGTCCCGTCTTCCGCTTGAGGCCGACAGAGTCGGGCACGGCGTGGGCCGTGATGCCCGGCGGCGCGCTCACCGTGAGGCGCGCGTAGCCGCCCGGCCCGGCCTTGCCCACCAGGTGCGCCACCACGCGCACGCTGTCGCGCGTGAGCACGTTCACGCGCGACTCCGGCCCGCGCACCGTCACCGCTACGCGCTCCGGCGTGAGACCGAAGCCGGTGAACCCGGAGGCGGCTGTGGCGATCGGCACCCCGGCGATGGAGCGCTCGATGATCGCCGTCACCTCGCCCGCCATCCGGACCGACTTGGGAGAGATCCGGACGACCCCGAGCGGCGCGGTGTCGATCGGGACCGTCTGGAAGAACGGCCCGTTCACGCTCGAGAGAACCGTCGGCAGCGTCGTCACCGAGTCGACCTTGGCGAGGCTATTCTCCGGCCCGACCAGGTGCGCCAGACTCGGCGTGATCGACAGGCCGCGCACCACATACCCCGACTCGGCTTCCACCTTCACGCGCGGGAAGATCCGGACATCCTTGTGTCCCACCGAGTCGAGCAGGATTTCGACGTCGCGCGGCCGGATGTCTGCGATCTGCACGCCGATGCCTTTGGGAAGCTCGATGTCGGCGGCGGTGAGCTGCGTCCGCCAGAGCGACGTGGAGAACGTGTCAGGGATAACCTTGCGGATCACGCGTGGGAACGAGCGCAGCTTGAGGATTTCGCTGCCCGTACCGGTGATCACCACGGTCACGCCCGCGGGCTGCTGCCGAACAGTGCGTCCGGGCGGAATGACGACCGCAAGGCGCATGGCGAACGTCTGCGACAAGGGCTGTTGCGCCGCGACCGCGACGTAGAGCATGATCGCGAAAAACATGGCCGCCAGCTTGATCGGCCAGTTGCGGATCACCAGCTGTCCGAGGTTAACGCGGGCGCTCATCGATCAGCCGGCGGATGAGGATTTCGTTCACTGGACCGTCCCACTCGGCCGCGCCGATCACCTTCTTGACGATCACCCCGTCGCGGTTGATCACCCAGCTCTCGGGCACACCCGTCGCCTGGTAGTCGCGCCTGATCGCGGCAGTGGGGTCGTGCAGGATGTCGAACGTGAGGCCCAGATCCCGCGCGAACGATTGCACGACCGAATCGCCGTCCTCATCGATGCTCACCGCCACGACCCGGAAGTCGCTGCCGCCGAGGCGCCGGTACAGTCGCTCCAATGAGGGCATTTCCACGCGACACGGCTCACACCATGTTGCCCACACGTTCAGCAGGACGACCTTGCCGCCATAGTCTGCAAGGGTAGTCGGACGGCCCGTCCCCAGGTTGATGGCGTGGAACCGCGGCGCGGCTGAGCCCACCCCCACGAGGTCGATCTGAGGGCGGATCTTGATCACCAGCGCGGTCCCGAAGACCAGCGCCATGACGACGCCGATTGCCACGCTCCAGCGACGCGGCCCGAGAGAGGGGGCCGGCGGCGCGGGGGCGAGGGATTCTGGAGTGCCGGTCATACGGTCACGAGACAGCGGCCGCGCAGGTCCCGGACCTCGCGTGCCGGGTCGGCGCTCGCGAAGATCGCGTTCCCGGCCACGAAGGTATCCGCGCCCGCTGCATGCGCCGCCGCGATCGTGTGGGTGGTGATGCCCCCGTCCACTTCCAGAAACGCCCGGGACCCGTGCGCCGCCAGCATCTCGCGCGCCCGGCGGATCTTGTCATCCGAGGCGGGAAGGTAGGTTTGCCCGCCGAAGCCCGGGTTCACGGTCATGACGAGCAGGAGGTCCAGGTCCACGACAACCTCTTCCGCGAGCTGCAGCGGCGTTCCGGGATTGAGCGCGAGGCCCGCTCGCATCTCGTGGCTACGCACCGCGGCCAGCAGACGCTGCACGTGCACCGTCGCCTCGGGGTGGAACGTGAATCCGGACGCGCCGGCGTCCGCGAACGACTCGACGTAGCGCTCCGGCTCGACGACCATCAGGTGGACGTCCAGCGGCTTGTCCGTGACGCGGCGGAGTGCGGCGATCATGTTCTCCCCGAACGTGATGTTGGGTACGAAGCGGCCGTCCATCACGTCCACGTGCAGCCAGTCAGCGCCGCCGTCGAGCGCCTGCTGGACCTGTTCCACGAGACGGGTCAGGTCCGCCGAGAGCACGCTCGCCGCGATCCGAATGCCTCCCCCCCTTCTTCCATTCGTCATGACGGACTCCGTGCGACCACGATGTCGACCACCGTGCCGGGTGCCGCGAGTGTCCCGGCGGCCGGCTTCTGTCCTACGACGATTCCCGGACTTGCGTCGCGCGTGCGCCGGCGCGTAACGGTGCCCAGGTCCAGACCGTCCAGCTCGAGCCGCGTGCGGGCATCGGCCTGCGACATGCCGAGCAGGTCCGGGACCGGAATCGTGGGCGCGCCCCGGCTCACGACGATCGTGACCGGCGCGCCGGGACTGAGCACGGACGTCGCCGCGGGCCGCGTGAGCATCACAATCCCGGGGGGCGCGGCAGCCTGTACCGACTCCACGGGAGCGGCCGTGAGCCCCGCGGCCGCGATCAGCCGCCGCGCCAGATCGGCGTCGAGCCCGCTCACGTCTGGTACCGCAATCTTGGGGGGACCGTTGCTCGACACTAGGCTCACCCGCAGCCCCGCCGGCGCGCTCACGCCCGGCGGAGGGTCCTGCCACACGATCGTGCCCTGAGGCGCGGTGGGGTGCGACTCGCTGCCGCCGTCCTGCACCTGCAGGCCCGCCTTGCGCAGCTGGTCCGAAGCCTCCTGCAGTGAGAGCCCCAGCACGCGGGGGACCACGCCGTGTCCGTGAAGCAGGGGTGCGGGAAACAGCACCAAGTAGGCCGTGAGGTACCCGCCCAGTACCGCGCCCGCGAGCGCGGCCGCCCAGCGGCGCACGCGCGAGCCTTCCAGCACGGGGAGCTTCCACTCCCTGAGGGGCGGAACGTGCCGGCGGAGTCGCATCAGCGCGTCCGTGCGAGGCGCGCCGCGTACGCGCCGTCCATGGCGTGGCGTTGCGGCAGCGACTGGAAGTCGCCGTCGGTCGTCAAGAGAGCGTCAGGAACCGCGCCCGCCACTGGTGCGCGGCTGAAGTCGGGATGACGCGCCAGGAACTCGGTCACGACGTCGCCGTTCTCCTCCCGTTCGAGGGAGCACGTGGCATAGATGAGCAAGCCGCCCGGTCGCACCAACTCCGCGGCGGCCGCGAGCAGCGCTCGTTGTCGCTCGACTGCTCGAGTGAGGCTCCGCGGCGTCAGTCGCCAGCGGGCGTCCGGATGCCGGGCCATGGTGCCCGTGGCGGTGCAGGGCGCGTCCACGAGCACGGCCGCATACTCCCCGGAGCGAAACGGCGCCGCCAGAAGATCGGCGACCGCGACGCGAATTGCCACTCCCGCACGCCGCGCGGTCTCCACCAGCCGCGGGACGCGCTCCCGGCGAACCTCCCCGGCCACTACCCGAACCGCGGCGCGCTCCAACGTCACGGCCTTTCCCCCGGGTGCGGCACAGGCGTCATATACGACGGTGCCCGGTGGGATCGCGGCATAGCGGCATACAAGGGCGTGCGCGGGGTCCTGGACAATGAACGCTCCCTCGGCAAAGCCGGGTAGCTCCCGAAGGGTCAGGTGTCGGGTGCCCGGTGTCAGGGTCAACCGCAGCCCCGCTCCGAACGGCGCATCTGTTACCCCGACTCCCGCCTCTCGGAGCCGCCGCCCCAGGAGGTCGTGATCCCACCGGACCGCCTGAAGGGTGACCGGTGGCTTCGTGTCGTTCCACGCCATGAGGCGCTCCGCGTCGGCCGTGCCGAAGTGTGAGGTCCACCGCCGAGCGAGCCACGCCGGGTGCGAAGCCCTGACACCCGGCACTTGGCCCCGGACAACTGTCAATTTCCGCAGCGCCTGGTTCACATACCGCGCCGCCCCATCGCCCGCGACCTCCCGCGCCAGCTCGACACTCGTCGACACCGCGGCGTATGGGGGCACGCGCGCGAGCGCGCGCAGCTGATAGGCTCCGAGCCTGAGGACGTCGTGGAGGCGGGGATCCGCGGTCGCGAGCTCGAGCATGGTGTCGAGCTGGACGCGGCGCCGCAGCACACCGGCCGCGAGCTCGTAAGCGAGGCGCCGGTCGCGGTCGACCAGGCGGGCGAGCGCCCCGTCGCGGGCGGTTTGCAATGTGGCGCCCGCCCGCACCGCGTCGAGCATTTGTAGCGCCGCGCGCCTGGCAGCGGTGGCGTCCCTAATCCAGCATCCCCTCGAGCGGCGAGGATGGAACCGCCACCTCGCGTCTGGGCATACGCCCCGCGAGATACGCGGCCCGGCCGGCTTCGACCGCGAGCCCCATCGCGCGGGCCATGGCCACCGGATCGCGCGCCGCCGCGAGCGCCGTGTTCATGAGGATTCCGTCGACACCTTGCTCCATGGTCAGGCACGCGTCCGATGCGGTGCCGACTCCCGCGTCCACCACCACCGGGACCTTGAGCCGGGCCTTGATGGTGCGCACGCCGAACGGGTTGAGCAGGCCGAGCCCGCTGCCGATCGGCGAGGCGAGCGGCATCACGGCGGCGCACCCGGCCTCCTCGAGGCGCAGCGCGGTCACCAGGTCCTCGTTCGTGTAGGCGAGCACCTTGAAGCCCTCGGCCACCAGCGTCCGCGTCGCGTCGAGCAGGCCCTGGACGTCGGGGAGGAGCGTCTCCTGGTCGCCGATCACCTCGAGCTTGATGAATTCGTTGAACCCGGCCTCGCGGGCGAGCCGGGCGTAGCGGACGGCATCCTGGGCGTTATAGCAGCCAGCGGTGTTAGCGAGCAGGAAGTACTTCTGCGGATCCAGGTGGTACAGGACGCCCTCTTCCTGCGTGCGGTCGAGGCTCACCCGTCGCACCGCGACGGTGACGATCTCGGCGCCGGACGCTGCGATCGCGCGGGCCATCGTCTCGTTGTCGCGATATTTCCCTGTGCCGACCATCAGACGCGAGCGGAACGAGCGCCCGCCGATGGTGAGCGTTGTGTCGACCATCAACCCCCTCCGACGAAATGCACCAGCTCGATCGCGTCACCCGACGCGACCGTCACACCTCCGAGACTGGGCCGTCGCACGATCGCGCGGTTGTGCTCGACCACCACGGTCCGCGGGTCGAGCGCCAGCGATTCGAGTAGCTCGAGGAGCGTGGCGCCGCGCGCCACCGCGCGATGCTCGCCGTTCACCGTGACGTCGATCGTTTCGTTCATCTCTGCTCCAGCGCCTCCAGCATCTGCCGCACAGCATACATCGGGTCCGCTGCGTCCCACAGCCCCCGGATAGCTGCCACACCGTGGATGCCGGCGAGGTCGGTGAGCTCGCGGACTCGCTCGGGCGTGACGCCCCCGATTGCGATCACCGGGAGCCCGAGCCGGGCGATCTCACGCACCTGTCCCGGGTCGAGCGGTTCGCGCTCCGGGTGGGTGGCAGTCGGAAACACCGGGCCCACTAAAAGATAGTCGGCACCGCCGGCATGCGCGGCCTCTGCCTCCCGGAGGTCGTGCACCGATTTGCCGATCCACCAGCCAGGGTTGATACGGCGCGCGTCTGCGGGGGCGAGACTTCCCGTTCCCAGCTGCACACCGGTCGCGCCGGCGGCGAGGGCGACATCGAGGCGGTCGTTGACGAACAGGACGGTCGGACTGACGGACAGGCGAACAGCAAGCTCATAATGCTCGAGACCAGAGAGGGCACGGCCCCGGGCGTGAAGCGCGAGGTGTTGGCCACCCGCGCCCGCGAGCTGTCGCGCGACTTCCACCAGGTCCCGTCGGCGGGCGATGCGCTCGTCGGTGATGGCGTGCAGCCGCGGCAGCGCGCCCCGGGCCTTCACGTGAAGCGGCGGCCCCCCCTCTCCGTCCCGCGGCCCCCGCCCCGCAGCCATTCCGCCGCGGCCATGCGCGGCTTGCCCGCGGGTTGCACTTCGTCGATCGCCACGGCGCCCTCTCCCGTCGTTATCCGTAGTCCGTCGTCCGTGGTCTGTATCTGGCCGGGCGGGCCGCCGCCGTCGACGACCTTTGCCCCGAACAGCTTGAACACGCGGCCGTCGAGCTCGGTCCACGCTCCCGGCTCGGGGTCGAGGGCGCGGACCACGCCAGCCACGCGGGCTGCCGGTTCGGACCAGCGGATGTGCGCCGTGTCGCGCGTGAGCTTCGGCGCGTACGTCGCGCGTGCATCGTCCTGGGCCTTGGGCTTGAGCTCGTTGGTCTCGAGCAATGCCAGCGCCTCGACGAGCGCCTGAGCGCCCAGTTCGGACAAGTGCTCGGACAGCTCCCCGCCTGTCAGCTCGGGGTCGATGTCGTGCGGGATCTGGAGCAGGATGGGACCCGAGTCCATGCCTTCATCCATCTGCATAATCGTGACGCCGGTCTGCGTGAGCCCGTTGAGGATCGCCCATTCCACCGGCGCCGCGCCCCGCAGGGCGGGTAACAAAGACGGGTGTACGTTGACCATGCCGCGACGCGGCAGTGCGAGGAGCGCGGGCTTGAGGATGTGGCCGTAGGCGACGACGACGCCGACATCGGGCGCGAGCTCGCGGATCTGCCCGACGAACGCCGGATCGGAGGGCCGCTCGGGCTGCAGCACCGGCACGTCTTCCGCCTGAGCCGCCGCCTTCACGGCCGACGGCACCACGGTCGAGCGGGAGCGTCCCTGCGACTTGTCCGGCTGCGTGACGGCGGCGACGACGTCGAACCCTTCGCCGATCAGCGCCTGGAGCGACGGGACCGCGAACTCCGGTGTTCCGAAGAAGACGACGCGCACCTAGAGCTCGCCCGCCGGCTCCGGCGTCACGTCTTTCACGTACCCCGATTGCCCTTTGCGCGACTTCTTCCACTTGCCGAGGAGCATGCTTCGCTTCACCGCGCTCAGGTGGTCGAGGAACAGGATTCCGTCCAGGTGGTCGATCTCGTGCTGCGTCGCACGAGCCTTGAAACCGGACAGTTCGAGGCGATACGGATGCCCGTCGCGATCGAGCGCTTCGAGCGTCACGTTCACGTGCCGGTCCACGTCCCCGTAGATGTCGGGAATCGAGAGACAGCCTTCTTCGGCGCTTTCGATCACCTCGCTCGATTGCAGGATGCGCGGGTTGATAAGCACGAGGGGCGGAGGGGCGTCCTCGCCCACGTCCACGACCGCCACGCGCTGCGCGACGCCGACCTGGTTCGCGGCGAGCCCTACGCCCTTCGCGGCGTGCATCGTCTCGAACAGGTCGTCCACCAGCCGGCGCACGGCGTCGTCCACGGCGGCGACGGGCACAGCGCGCTGTCGCAGGACCGGTGAGCCGAGCAGGTGGAGTTGGCGGACAGTCACTGGGACTTGGGCGGGGCGGCAGAAGTGGAGGCCTCGACCGACCGGTTCAGGATGTTCGCGATGTTCGACCGCAGCACGATCAGACGGGACTCGCCGCTCTTCACGGTCACTTCGTCGTCCTTCAGATGGATCACCTCGCCGATGATCCCGCCCGACGTGACCACCCGGTCGCCCCGCTGCAACGATGCCAGGAGCTGGCGGTGCCGCTCCTGTTGCTTGCGCTGCGGGCGAATGATCAGGAAATAGAAAATCCCGAAGATCGCGACCATCTGAAAGACCAGCCATCCACCCATTCCCTGCTGGCCTGACGGTGCGAAGAGCAACACGGACAAGTCGTACATGTTCAATCCGATCGGCGGTAACGGCGGCGCCACTCCGCGGCCCAGGGGCCGAAGGCGTTCCGCCGGATCGCGGCCCGCATTTCCGCGGCGAGCCGGATCAGGTAGCGCACGTTGTGTAGCGACAGGAGCCGGAGTCCCAGCAGCTCCTCGGCCACGAACAGGTGGCGCAGGTAGCCGCGAGAAAACGTCGTGCAGGTCTCGCAGTCGCAGGTCGGGTCCAGCGGTCGCGGGTCGTCGCGATGCTCGGCGTTCCGGATGTTCACCGGGCCGTCGGGAGTGAAGGCCGAGCCGTTGCGCCCGTTGCGCGTGGGCGCGACGCAGTCGAACAGGTCCACCCCGCGCTCCACCGCCGCCACCAGATCCTCCGGAAACCCGACGCCCATAAGATAACGCGGCAAGGCGGGGAGCTTCGGCTCGAGCCGCTCGAGCATGTCGTACATGACCGGCTTCGGCTCGCCCACTGATAACCCGCCGATCGCGAGGCCGGTCCAGGGGCGCATGTCGCAGATCCGGCGTAGCCCTTCCTCGCGAAGCGCGGGATGAACCCCGCCCTGGAGGATGGGCCAGAGAGTTTGTCGGACGGTCGGACGGTCGGACTGTGAACGACGCTCCGACAGTTCCTGGTGTCGCTTGGCGCAGCGATCCAGCCACCTGAGCGTCCGCTCCATCGCGTCCCGTGCGGTCGGCTCATCCGCCCCACCCGGCACTACGTGATCGAACGCCATCGCGATGTCGGCGCCGAGCACCCACTGAATTTCCATGGCGCGCTCCGGCGTGAGCGTGCGCCGGCCGCCGTCCACGTGGCTCTGGAACTCCACGCCCGCTTCGTCCACGCGACGAAAGCCTTCGAGCGAGAACACCTGAAAGCCGCCCGAGTCCGTGAGCAGCGGTCGATCCCAGCCCATGAAACGATGCAGGCCACCGAGCTTGCCGACCACCTCCTCGCCCGGCCGCACGTGGAGGTGATACGTGTTCGCCAGCACCAGTGTCGCGCCTGCGCTGCGGAGATCGTTGGGCGAGAGGGCGCGCACGGTGCCTTGCGTGCCGACGGGCATGAAGACGGGCGTCTCGACGACACCGTGGGGCAGACTGAGGTTCCCCGTTCGAGCCGCCCCGCTCCGCGCTTCGAGCTCAAACTCGAACACCGGCCTCAAAGAATTGCCATCGCGTCACCATACGAATAGAACCGATACCCCTCGTTAACGGCCTCGTCGTACGCTCGCATCACGCGCTCGTACCCCCCGAACGCGCACACCAACATTAGCAGGGTCGAGCGCGGTAGGTGGAAGTTGGTGAGGAGCCGGTCCACCGCGCGGAAGGTGTACGGAGGATGAATGAAGAGCCGGGTCTCGCCCGATCCAGGAGCGACGCGCCCGCTCGCGTCCGCGCACGTCTCCAGGGTGCGCACCACCGTCGTTCCCACGGCCCAGACGCGCCCCCCGGCGCCCCGGTTCGTGTTGATCGTCTGGGCGGCTTCCTCGGTCAATCGATACGTCTCACTGTGCATGACATGCTGGGTGAGATCGTCTGCCTCGACCGGCTTGAACGTGCCCGGGCCGATGTGCAGGTCCAGCTCGGCCATGGCGACGCCCTTGTCACGCAGCCGTCTGAGTATCGCCGCGGTGAAGTGAAGTCCCGCCGTCGGAGCCGCTACGCTCCCGTCGTGCGTCGCGTATACGGTCTGATACGACTCCCGATCCTCCGGGCGTGGCGCCCGGCGAATGTAGGGCGGGAGCGGCACTTCACCGTACTTCGCGAGCGTTGCCTTGGCGTCGAGCGCGCCGCTGAACCTCACCCGCCGCACACCGCCGCCCAACACCTCGAGGATCTCGACGGCACTGTCGGCGCCGAACCGCACGGTCCGTCCGGGCTTGAGCTTTCCCCCGGGGTGCCCCATTGCGAGCCACGTACCGTCGGGCAACTCGCGGATGAGCAGAAGCTCCGCGTCACCACCGGCGTCGCGTTTCCCGTGCAGTCTCGCCGGGATCACGCGCGACGTGTTGAGGACCAGGACGTCGCCCGGTGCTATGAGGTCGATGAGATCGGGAAAGCGCGCGTGGCGGATGGCGCCGCTCGATCGCTCCAGCACCAGGAGCCGACTGGTCGAGCGGTCGGGGAGTGGTTCTTGAGCAATCAGCTCGGCTGGCAGGGTGTAGTCGAAGTCTGCAGTTCGGTAGCGCACGCGGAGAATTGCGGATTCCGGATTGCGGATTGCGGATTGGACGGACGCGCTTCGAATCCGCAATCCGAAATCTGCAATCCGCAATTGTTAGTCGAACATAGTCGGCTGTTCCGCGTTCCTGGGGGGAGTAAAGCCGAAGTGTCGATACGCCCCCGCCGTCGCGCACCGGCCGCGCGGCGTGCGGGCAAGAAAGCCTTGCTGCATCAGGAAGGGTTCGTACACCTCTTCGAGCGTCCCCGGGTCCTCGCCCACGGCGGCGGCGATGGTCGTGAGGCCCACCGGGCCACCCTCGAACTGCTCGATGATGGTCTTCAGGATGCGACCGTCCATGTCGTCGAGCCCGAACTCGTCCACGTCGAGACGCTTCAGCGCCTCGGCGGCGACGGCGGCGGTGATCTTGCCGCCCGCCCGTACCTGGGCGTAGTCCCGCACCCGCTTGAGCAGCCGGTTCGCGACGCGCGGCGTGCCGCGGCTGCGGCGCGCGATTTCCGCGATGCCCGCCGCATCCGCCGGAACGCCGAGGATGCCGGCGGAGCGGCCGATGATCTGCGCGAGGTCGTCGGGCGGATAATAGGACAGCCGCTCGACCAGACCGAACCGGGCGCGCATCGGTGGCGTCAGGAGGCCGAACCGCGTGGTCGCGCCGATCAACGTGAACTGCTCCAGCGCCATCGGGATCGTCTGCGCGTGCGGGCCATCGGCGATCCGCACGTCCACCCTGTAGTCCTCCATCGCCGGATACAGGAACTCCTCGAGCACGGGCCGCAGCCGGTGGACCTCGTCGATGAAGAGGATGTCGTTCGCCTTGAGCGCGGTGAGCAGCCCCACGAGGTCCCCGGGCCGCTCGAGCACGGGTCCGGAGGTGGTGCGGACGTTGACGCCCAGCTCCTTTGCCATCAGCAATGCGAGCGTGGTCTTGCCGAGGCCGGGGGGGCCGAAAAAGAGCGCGTGATCGAGCGGCTCGCGACGCTGTTTCGCCGCGTCGATCGCGATCTGGAGGGATTCCTTTACCTTCGCCTGGCCGACGAATTCGTCGAGCCGCGAGGGGCGCAGGGCCGCGTCGGTCAGCCGCTCGTCGGGGAGGGCTTCGGGCGTGGTGACCTGGGTGCGGGGCTGGCTGCTCATTGCCCCGCCTGGGAACTCACGGGCACGGACGCTCTCACGCGGCCTTGCCCACGGGCTTGGCCCGCCACCGCACGGGCCGGGGGTCCCGCTCGAGCGCGTGGCGGGTGTGGCAGGTCACGCACTCGTCGGTCGCCTCGCTCGCGGTGGCGGGAACCAGTGTGCGGTTGGTCGAGCCGCAGCGCGTGCAGATCCATTCCGCAGTTTCGAGCATGGTCATCCGTGCGTGAGTAGTTGTAGGGCGCGCCGCACCAGCGTCTCGGTATCGCTTCCGCCGCCGCCATCTCCGGCGAGCACCTGACGCAACGCCCGGTCTGCTTCGGCCGTGGCGTACCCCAATCGCTCCAACGCGAGCAGCGCCGCCTCCGAAGCTCCTCCCGTCGTTCCGCCGGCCGCCACGCTCGCCGCGGCCTCCTCAAACTCGCCGAGCTTGTCGGCCAGTTCAAGCGCGAGTCGCTCGGCGGTCTTCTTACCGATGCCGTTCACCGACGCGAGCAGCGCGATGTTCCGGTCGCGCACCGCCCGCACGCCGCGCTCGACGCCGAGCGCCGACAGCAGCGCGATGGCGATCTTGGGTCCCACGCCCGTGACGCCGGTCAGCCGCTGGAAGAAACGCCGCTCCGCCTCGTCGTGGAAGCCGTACAGCGACCAGCCGTCCTCTCGCACCACCAGCTCGGTCGCAAGGGTCACGGCCTCACCCACGCCCGGCAAGCGCTCCATCACGCCCAGTGGCACCATGATCTCGTAGCCCACGCCGCCTGTGGTCTGAATCAGGACCCGGTCCGCCTGCTTGGCGGCCAATCGGCCCGACACCTGGGCGATCACGCGCGCAGGATGTGGGTGAGCGCCACCGCCACGCCGTCCGCCGCGTCCGCCGGCCTGGGGGCTTCCTTGAGCCGCAGCAGCCGGGCGACCACGCTCCCGATCTGCGCCTTGGGGGCGCCGCCCGCTCCGGCGACGGTCTTCTTGACCGTGGCAGGCGGATACTGCGCGATGTCGATGCCCGCCTGCGCCGCCGCGAGCAGGATGACTCCGCGCGCGTGGCCGAGCACGAGCGTCGTGTGGACGTTCCGATGATAGAACGCGTTCTCGAGGGCGAGCGCCTCGGGGCGATGCCGCGTGATGAGCTGGGTGATGTGGTCGTGCAGCTCGTGGAGGCGCTGCGGCAGGGGACTCCGGCCGGCGAGCCGGATGACGCCGCACTCGATCAGCCGCCCCATCCCGGAGCTGCCGTTCCCGGTTTCGATCACGCCATAGCCGGTGACCGTCGTCCCGGGGTCGACGCCCAGCACCCTCACGCTACGCGGTCGCCGCCAGCGCCTCGGCGTCGATGTCGAAGTTCGAGGAGACCTTCGCGACGTCGTCCATCTCTTCGAGCGCTTCGATCAACGCGAGGAGATGCTTCGCGTCCTTGACCTCGACCTTGACCGTGCTCCTGGGGATCCGGGCGAGCTCGGCGACCTGCACCGCGATCTTCTTCGCCTTGAGCCGCTCGCTGATCTGATGCAGCTGGCTGGCCGGTCCCGTGATCACGAACACGTCGCCGTCGCGCACCATGTCTTCGGCGCCGGCGTCGAGCGCCGCTTCCATGACCGTGTCCTCGTCGGCGCGGGTGGCGTCCACGGTGATCTGCGCCTTGCGATCGAACATCCACGCCACCGAGTTTGCGGCGCCGAGGTTGCCGCCGTGACGCTGGAAGACGAACCGGATCTCGGCGACCGTGCTCACTTCCTCGTAGGTCACGCCCTCGAGCTCGCCCGTGCCCTTCTTCACGGCGCGCTCGATGTTGTCGAGCGGCATGTTCTCGGCCTTGGCGGCGTCGATGGCGGTGCGGAGCCGGGCGTTGCCGGCGGGATCGCCGCCCCCTTGCTTGGCGGCGATCGTGATTTCACGGATCAGCTTGGTGAACAGGGCGCCGCGGCGGGCGTCGGTGACGGCCTTCTTCCGCTTGATCTGCTTCCACTTACTGTGGCCAGCCATGCGCTACCTCTCGTTGCCCCAACCTAAGAGTTTCACCGGTCCGGGTCCAGCATGTCCTCGAACCGCATCCAGCGCCGGTAGAAGTACAAGTCCACGAACCCGGTCGGCCCGTTGCGGTTCTTGAGGACGATGAGCTCGGTCGCTCCCTCGACCCCGTGCCCCGGGTTGTACATCTCCTCCCGGTAGATTCCGAGGACCACGTCCGCGTGCTGCTTGATCGCGCCGAGGTGCCCGAAGTCGTCGAGCGCGGGCCGGGCGTTGGGGCGCTTGGCGTCGAACCGCGGCAGCTGCGCCACGACGACCAACGCCACCTGGCGCTCGAGCGCCAGGCCCTTGAGGCGCTGCAGCACCAGGGCGAGGTCCTCGTCCTGCGTGGACCGGGCCACGCCGTGCGGCGACGGCACGAGCTGCAGATAGTCGACCACGACCAGCCCGAGTCGCTGTAGGGGATCGAGCCGCTCCGTCGCGGTTTCGAAGTCCGGCGCCGCCAGCGGAACGATGGTGAACGGCAGCCCGCGCAGGCGCACGGCGGCCCCGCCGATCCCGGCGCGCGTCTGGTCGTTGAGCTTCGCGCCGCGCAGCTCGTCCACCGCCACCCGTCCCTCGATGGCGAGGGCGCGCTCCATCAGCCGCTCCTCGTCCATTTCACCGGAGACAAGCGCCACGCCGGTCCCCTGCTGCGCCGTGCGCAGCGCGAGCCCCAGCGCGAGAGCCGATTTTCCCGACCCGACGTCTCCGCCCAGCACCACGAGGTCGCGGCGCCGCAGCCCGCCGCCCAGGATACGGTCGACCGAGGGAAATCCGGTCGGCACCGTATCGCTGGGCACGTCGCCGGGTCGCTGTTGGTCCACTCGGTCCACGAGGGACTCGAGCGAGGGACGGCGCTCGAACTTCCGTGGGGACATGTGTGCCTTCCTGTGCGACTACGCGTCCGTGCGTCTGTGCGTCTAGCCTTTATAGATGTAGACTGGCGGCGCGGGCGGCAACGGTGACGGCGTCTCCCGCCTCAGGGCCGAGGACCTCACGCGCCGGCGCGACAAGCTGCGAGAGGACCAGCGCCGCGGCCGCCGGGGTCGCAGGCTCGAGGTGGTGGCGGGCGGCGGCGAGGGCGCGCTGCAGCGGTGCCGGGAGCGCCAGACTCGCGAGGCGCGTGTCCAACGCCTGCAGGCGACGCCGGTGGTTCTTCCCAGACAGGGGCCGTGGCGGCAGCAGGCCTTCGGCGGATCGCACCATCAGCCAGAGCGCGAACAGCCCTTCCCGCCGCGGTCCCCGCACCGCCTCGGCGACCAGACCGATGAGGCGCTCCTCGGCCGGCGTGGTGGCGCGAATCACGCGACCAGCCGCTCCACCGCGGTCGCGACCTCACCCGGCGTGATATCGGTGAGACAGCGATGGTGGCCGAGCGGGCACGTCGCCGTGCCGGTGGAGGAGCACGGTCGACAGTCGAGCCCGCGCTCCAGCACGACGGAGCGCGCCTGATAAGGAAGGAAGCCGAACTGCCCGACCGTGGGGCCGAACAGCGCCACGACGGGCGTGCCGACGGCCGTCGCCATGTGCATCACGCCGGTATCGCCCGAGACGACGACGCGCGACCGTGCGAGCAAGGCGCCCGTTTCCTGCAGGGAGAACTCGCCGGCGGCGCTCGCCGCCACGCCCCCCGCAACGAGCTGCTGCGCCAGCCCGCGATCCTCCGGCCCGCCGACGACCACCGGCTGGTATCCCGCGGTGCGCAGGCGCTCCGCGAGCGCGCCCCAATGGGCGATGGGCCAGCGCTTGGTGGCGTGCGCGGCACCCGGCGCCAGCGCCGCCACGGGGACGTCCGCGAGTCCACGCTCGGCGAGCCACTGGGCGGCCAGCGCCGTCGCGCCCGGACCGAGACAAAACTCCGGTGGGCCGCCGTCGGGCCGGGTATCGAGCCGGCGCGCCGCCTCGAAGTAGCGCTCCGCCACCGGCATGCGACGTCCGTAGACGTCCAGCTTGGCGCCGATGAGGAGCGTTCGGGCCAGCTTCCGCTTGCGATACCCCGACCAGCGGCAGCGGACCAGGAGCCGCAGCCCGACGCTGCGAACGCTGCCATGAAGGTCGAGCCCGTGCGTCGGGGCGAACCGGCGGAGCCGTCGGGCGAGCTGCCGGATCGGCTCGCCCGGCTCGAGGGTCACCACGTCCGTGATATGCGGGTTGTCGGCCACCAGCGGCGCCATGGCGCGCTTCGTCACGTACACGAGCTTCGCTTCCGGGTGTCGCCGGGCGAGGGCTCGCACCAGCGGCGTCGTCAGCAGGATGTCGCCGATGGAGCTGAACCGGACGAGCAGGACGCAGAGCACGTCGCGAAATAAGTCCCGCGTTGCCCGTGTTCGCTAGTCGCCATTAGCTTTTGGCATGGTGCGGCCGAAAACGATTCTCTGGGTGGACGACGAGGTGGACGGGCTCGCCGCACATCGGCGCTTCCTCGAGGACCAGGGGTTCACGGTCGCGGCCGCGGCGCACGGCGATGACGCGCTCGCGCTGCTGCGGCGCCAGCCGTACAGCATCGTGCTCCTCGACGAGCAGATGCCCGGACGGCGCGGGCTCGAGCTGATCGTCGAGATCCGGGCGCTCGACCCCGCGATGCCCGTCGTGATGGTCACGCAGAGCGAGGACGAAGGCACGCTGCGCGAAGCCATCGGCATCGAGGTGGACGACTATCTCGTGAAGCCGGTCCAGCCGCGGCAGATCCTGTCGGTGATCACGCGACTGCTCGAGGGCGACCGCATCCGCCAGCAGCGGCTGGCGCGCGATTTCGTCACGCGCTTCCGCGAGCTCGAGGGGCGGCGGGGCGCGAATCTCGCCTGGCGCGAGTGGATCGAGTTCGTGGTGGAGCTGGCGCGTTGGGAGGTGCGGCTGTCGGCCTCCAACGAGCCCGGGCTCTCCGACGCGCTGCGGACGCTGCAACGCTCGCTGCGCAAGGACTTCGCCGAATACATCGCCCGCCACTATCCGCGCTGGCTCGCGGGGCCGGAAGGCGACCGGCCCCCACTGTCCGTGGACGTGGGCGCCGAGTTCCTCGTTCCGGTGCTGCAGTCGAAGGGGCGCCTGCTGTTCGTGGTGGTCGACTGCCTGCGCCTGGACCAGTGGGAGGTACTGCGCGAGCTCGTCTCGCCGCTGTTCGACGTGGAAGAGTCCTACTACTACAGCATCGTGCCGACGGCCACGCCGTTCGCGCGCAACGCGATCTTTTCGGGGCTCTTCCCCATGGAGATCGCGGCGCGGCACCCCGAATGGTGGGGCCAGGCGTCGGACGAAGAGAGTCTCAACGCGCACGAGGGCGAGCTCCTCGCCGAGCAGCTGCAGGAGCTCGTGGGCCGCCCGGTCGCGGTGCGCTACGAAAAGGTCTTCAGCTCCGGCGAAGGAGACCTGATGCGGCGCCTGCCCGCGCACCTCGCGCAGGACGGGGTCACGGCGCTCGTGTTCAATTTCGTGGACCAGCTGACGCACGGCCGCTCCGAGAGCGCGATTCTGTACGAAGTGGCGCGCGATGAGGCGGCGCTCCGCAGCCTGACCCGCACCTGGTTCGAGCGCTCGCCGGTCCTCGCGGCGTTGCAGGAGGCCGAGCGGCGGGGCGTGACGGTGCTGCTCACGACCGATCACGGGTCCATTCACTGCGAGACGCCGGCGACCGTGTACGCCAAACGGGACGCCACCGCCAACCTGCGCTACAAGTTCGGAGAGGACCTGAAGACGGAGGACGCGGAGGCGGCGATCGCGGTCGAGGACCTGAAGAGCTTCGGACTCCCCGGGATGGGGCTCGGCGTCCGTCTGCTGCTCGCCACGGCGGACCGGTTCTTCGTCTACCCCACCAAGCTGCGCGAGTACCAGGCGCGCTATCGCGGATCGTTCCTGCACGGCGGCGTCACGCCCGAGGAAATGATCCTCCCGGTCGCGCTGCTCACCCCGCGGCGGCCTGGAGCTTCCGGAGCCGGCGGAAGGACACGCTGAATGGGCCGTAGCGGCCGGCTCCTGCTGCTGCTTCGCCCCTACGCGTTCCTGTTTGTCGCCAACCTCGTGGCCACGTTCGTGGCGTCGGTGCTCGACGGCGCCACGTTCGTGTTGCTGATCCCCTTCCTGCGTACCCTGTTCGGCCAGGAGGCGCTTCCCGCCGTCGGGGGCTCCGCCGTCGAGCGCCTGCTCGCGGTGATCGTCGGCCCATTGCTCGGCGCGGGCTCGTCCGGCGCCGCGCTGCGCAACGTCGTGGTGGTGCTGGTAATCACGCTCGTGCTCAAGAACGTGTTGTCGTACGTGGCGGCGGTCTCGAGTGTCGCGATCCAGGAGAACGTCGTGCGCGACCTGCGCGTGCGGCTGTTCGGGCACCTGCAAACGCTGCCGCTCGACTTCTTCCAGCGTACGCGCGGCGGACAGCTGCTCGCACGCGTGATCAACGACACCGACGGCGTGAAGACCGTCGTCACGGCGGCGCTCGCCTCCCTGGTACAGAACGTCAGTCTCATCGTCGTCTACGTCGCGATCCTGGTGGGCCTGTCGTGGCGGCTGACGCTGGTGGCCCTGGTCTGCGCGCCCGTGCTCGTGGTCATCGTTCGGCCCATGGTGGGACGCGTGCGGCGGCGGTCGCGGGAGCAGGCCGATCAGCGCGGGGAGCTTACCAGCCTGGTGAGCGAGCTCGTGGGATCCATCAAGCTGGTCCGGGCCTACGTCGCGGAAGCGTTCGAAGCGCAGCGGTTCCACACGCTCGCCAACCGCTATCGCAAAGGCGTGCTCCGGGCGCAACGCTACGCGCTCCTGACGAGCCCGGTGAGCGAGGTGTTCTCGGGCGCCGTGATCGTGCTGATCTTCGCCGTCGGCACGCGACTGGCCATGGGGCAGGCCGGCGGACTGTCGCCCGAGGTGTTGATCGCGTTCATCGCGGTGGCGCTGCGCTTGATGTCGCCGGTCAAATCGGTCGCCAACTATCCGACGGCCATGGCCGGCGCGCTCGCCGCGGCGGAACGCGTTTTCGAAGTCCTGGACCTCACCTCCGAGGAGCGCGACCGGCCCGACGAGATTCCCGCGCGGTTCGAGCAGCGGATCGAGTATCGGGGAGTGTCATTTTCGTACAACGGGCAGGCGCCGGTGCTCGACGGCGTGGATTTCGAAGTCCGACGGGGGCAAGTGACGGCGATCGTGGGCCCGTCGGGCGCGGGCAAGACGACCCTCGTCGACCTGCTGCCGCGATTCTACGAGCCGACCAAAGGCGCCATCCTGATCGACGGCGTC
>WNGO01001031.1_pt1 | contig 27786 bp, 28 predicted proteins | sample 5400511 | NCBI WGS metagenome assembly WNGO01 (sample SAMN13153380, study PRJNA577476) | soil metagenome | isolation source: 20 cm soil or saprolite under Garry oak tree replicate 2 | place: USA:California | collected 2016-06-15 | reverse complement strand
CTTTGGTCGGGGGCCCGGGATTTGAACCCGGGGCCTCACGGTCCCGAACCGTGCGCGCTGCCAAACTGCGCCAGCCCCCGACTCGAGCAAACGAATCTGTTCGCCGCCTTCCAAACGCCGGCCGGGTGGGTCGAAACGAACCGCGCGCCCGACGCTAGAAGTCAGACCCTAGGGTTTCGACGAACTCGGTGATTCTACCGGGCGGTCGGTCCTCTCCTTGGCGCGAGCCCGGCGCGCCCGCAGCTGCTGGCGGACGAAGATGCTTCCCATCAGCGCCAGGACGAGCGCGCCCCATACGAAATAGAGAGACGTGTGCGCGCGAAGCAGGTTCTCGAACTTCGGTCCGTAGTTGACTCCGATGTACAGCACGATGCCCGCCCAGATCGCCGTCGACACCGCCACGCTCGGCGCGAACACTCGATAAGGAATCTGGAACACGCCGCACGCGACCGTGATCGGGATCCGGAATCCGGGGATATGGCGGCCGAAGATGATCGCCAGTACTCCATATCTCTTGAACCACACCTCGGCCTTCGCCAGGCGCTCGTGACTCAGGTGCACGTACTCGGCGAACTGGCTTTCCGCCAGGCGTCTGCCATATCGCTTGGAGATCAGATAGAGGTTGCTGGCTCCAAGGACGACCGCCAGGACGAGACCCAGCCAGGCCAGGACCCACGCGGCGAGATGGTGGGGAATCCGCGTGCCGACGTACATCACGAACACGTCTCCGGGCGCCGGCAGGGGGACGCCGGACTCCTCGAGATAGAGGAGAGCGAATCCCGGCAGGAACGAGTTCTGGCGCATGAAGTCGCGCAACAGGCGGGTTCCCACCTGCACGAACTCGGGCACGTCGCCATAAAGGACGGCCAGCACGATGACGATCGCCAGGGTGACCAGGCCCGCGGCGCCGATCTGCAGCGCTCGCCCCGTTCGGAACGAGTTCAGCAGCCGGCGGCCGGTGTTAACGGGGACGTCGGCGCTGCTCATGGGGACAGGCTCACTGTACGGAAACGAATTGTGACTACCGGCTGATCGGGTCGACTACGGTGTTGACTTCCATCAAGGTCGCCGTGGCGTCGGCGACACGGGAGTGGGTATCCCGGTTCTCCACCAGGGCGCTCACGTGGACGAGAGTGCGGCGAACGTTCTCGACCTTGCCGATGATCCGGATGTGCTCGCCGAGCTTCAGAGGCCGGCGCAGGCTCACGGCAAGGCGCCCGGTGACGCCTGGATGTCCGGCGTGCCAGGCCGCCCAGCCCACCGCCTCGTCCAGCATCAGCGCGACGATGCCGCCGTGGGCCATCCCGGCCCAGCTCTGAAACCGCTTGGGCACGTCGTACTCGGCGACCGAGCCGTCGGGCCCGGGTTCGAACTTCAGCTGCAGCCCGTCAGGGTTGAGCGGGCCGCATCCGAAACAGTGGCCGTCGAAGTGGACCTCCACCTTGTCAGCCCCGGCAGTTCCAGGCGCCCGCGATTCGCTCCGCGCCGCGCTTGCCAGTCGCCGCGCTGGTGAGAGCCGCATCCATCGTGCCCGACTGCATGCTGCGGTCGATGGTGAACGTGACCTTGTCCGCCGCGAGGTGCGCGCTGGCGTCAGCGCCCTGGTTCAGCCAGGCCCTGGAGTTGTCCGGCGCCTGCAGCGAGATCTGCACGTCCCGATTGGCGTAAGTCCCGGGGCCTCGGAAATTTTCGACGTTGATGCTCAGCTGCCACTCACTACCACTGGCATCGACGGTCGTGTAGAAGGTCGAGGCCCACGTCTCTCCGTTGCGCGCCTTGGCGCCGGAGCAAAACGTCTGCTGCGTACCCTGGTCGGCCACGATCGACGTGATTCGACCCGGCAGCTCGCCTGTCAGCGTGAGGTTCTGGGTCCAGCTGCCCTGCGCGAGGACAGGCGACGGCGACGGCCCCACCTTAGCGGTGGTCTGGTCGCAGGCTGCCAGGACGAAGAGTGCGACGATGCCCACAACCCGGAGCATGTGGTCGAATGTTAGCCGTGGCCGCCCGTTCTGAGCAAATCAGGCGTGCCATGCGATCTCTGGAGGCCGCATTCCTGATCGGCGTCGAGGGCGTGACCGAGATCTGGCTCGTTCGCCATGCCGACTGCTACCAGGACATGGTCGAGGCGGAAGATCCGCCCCTTAGCGCTCTCGGTCGCGGCCAGGCACACCGCCTGGCGGAGCGCGTCAGGCACTTGAAACCGACCGCTGTCTTCTCGAGTCCATATCGCCGTGCCATGGAAACCGCGCGCGCGATCAGCGACAACGTTCAGGTCGATCAGCGGCTGGTCGAGATGCCACTCGAGATCTCCGAAGACGGCACGCTCGAATTCAAAGAGGCGGCCGACTCAGCCGTGGGGCGAATGCGCGGGGTGGTCGACGACATCGTCCGCGAGCACGAGGGTGGCCGCGTCGTCGTGGTCAGTCACGGAGCGTCGATCATCGCGTGCCTCACCGACGCCATGCAGCTCGAGGCCGGCCAGCTGCGGCTGCTGCCCTACTACACGAGCATCAGCACGCTGCGCGTCCTGGGCGATCGCCGCATGGTCGGCACCTTCGGCGACGTCGCGCATCTCGAAGCCCCTCCGGCCCTTCGGGCCAACTCCCCATGAACGGGGAGGAGTTGATTCGCAACGACCTCGAGACGGCGGTCGGATTCAGGGTGCAGTCGATAGACGCGATCCCTGAGGGGCATTCCGGCTTCACATATTTCGTGACAGCCGACACCGGCAGCTACGTCCTGCGACTTCCCCCACCCGGTGCGCGGATCGCAGGGCCGGCCGATGTCGTTCGCCAGGGCCACATCATGTCCGCCCTGCACCAGGCGGGCCTCCCCACTCCCGCGATCCGGATGATGAGCACGGACCCGGTGGTGGACGGACGTCCCTTCATCCTCATGGAACGGGTGGAAGGAACGCGCATCGAACCAACCGCGCAGCGCGAGAATGCGATGGACATCGCGCGCTCCGCGGTGACGGTGCTCAAGCGCCTGCACGCCCTTCCTCTAGCCAGGACCGGCATCGGCGACGAAGACCCTGTTGGATTGCAGGCGGAGATGATGCGCTGGGGAATGCTCATGCAGCGCGCTCCCGAAGAGCTGACGACGCGGTCCGGCGAGCTGGGTGGATTGCTCGCTGCTCATGTCCCGCCCGAACGTCTCCCTACGCTCGTCCACGGCGACTATCACTACGGCAACATGCTGTTTCGCGGCCACGAAGTCGCGGCGGTGTTGGATTGGGAGATCGCCGAGATCGGCCAGCCCCTGCTCGACCTCGGCTGCCTTTGCATCATCGCGATTCGCCGCAAGTACCAGGGCGCGCCCAATCCGGGCGGCGCGATCGACGTTTCGATGGAGCAGCTGTACGACCTGTACGGCGTCGAGGCCGAGGAGATGCGCTGGTTTGCCGCGATGAGCCTCTACAAGTACGCGTCCATCTTTGGCTACAACCTGATGCTCCACCGCAAGGGCCGCCGGCCCGATCCCATGTACGAACGTCTGACCGATACCATCGTGGGCATGATCGACGAGGGCATCAGCCTGTTTTGAGCTGGGATTTTTCGACCGAGCCCGAGTTCGAGAAAAAGCTGGAGTGGATGCGGCGGTTCATGCACGACGAGGTGTACCCGCTCGAGGTCCTCGACATCGACGAGCGCGGATTCATGCGCGCGATCCGGCCGCTGCAGGAAGAGGTCAAGCGACAAAAGCTGTGGGCAACGCATCTGCCGCCTGAGTTGGGCGGCCAGGGTTACGGGCAGGTGAAGCTCGGGCTGATGCATGAGATCGAGGGTGCGTCGGTCTGGGGCCCCATCGTTTTCGGCAATCAGGCGCCGGACTCGGGAAACTCGGAGATCCTGGCGCAATTCGGCACCGACGAGCAGAAGAAGCGGTGGTTGTACCCGCTGCTCGACGGAAAGCTCCGCTCCGCCTTCTCTATGACAGAGCCCAACACGGCCGGCTCCGACCCGACCCTTCTGTCGACCACTGCGGACTTAGAAGGCGACGAGTGGGTGATCAACGGTCACAAGTGGTTCACATCGAACGGCATGATCGCGGACTTCCTGATCGCGATGGTGGTCACCGAGCCGGAGGCGGACTCCTACGAGCGAGCCTCGATGATCATCGTCCCGGCCGACACACCCGGACTGAAGAGGCTGCGCAACATCCCCACCCTGGGCGGCGAGCACGAGCGATTCGGCTACGGGCACTCGGAGATCGTCTACGAGAACGTGCGGGTGCCTAGCGCGAACGTTCTGGGCGAGCGGGGACAGGGGTTTCTCATCGCTCAGGCCCGCCTGGGCCCTGGACGCATCCACCACTGCATGCGCTGGCTCGGACAGGCGCGGCGGGCTTTCGACATGCTTTGTGAGCGGGCGCTGCAGCGTGAGGCCTTTGGCAAGAAGCTGGCGAGCCACCAGACGATCCAGAACTGGATCGCGGACTCAGCCGCCGAGATGCAGGCCGCGCGATTGATGACGCTGCACGCCGCGTGGGTCATCGACACGCAGGGAGCGTCCGCGGCCCGCAAGGAGATCTCATTGATCAAATTCTTCGGAGCGAAGGTGCTGCACGACGTGATCGACCGCGCGATTCAGATCCACGGGTCGCTCGGTTTTTCCGCCGACCTGCCGCTGGAGGAGATGTACCGCCACGCCCGGGCGGCTCGCATCTACGACGGCCCTGATGAAGTGCACCGCGTCTCGGTCGCGCGACAGATCCTCGCCGGCTACCAGGCGCCCAAGGGCACCTGGCCGCGCGAGCACATCCCTACACGCCGCGAGGCGGCGCGCCGCAAGTTCGCCGCGCTACTGGAGGCCGCCACCACCGATGCCTAGCCGTCTTCCCGAATATGCGATCCGCAATCGCGACGTGTGGACGGTGTCGAATGCCAACTACACGGCCGCGAGCGCCAGCGATTCCTGGGCGCAAGAAGAGATCACCTGGGGCCGGTGGCACACGCCGGAATCGCAGATCAAGGTGCTGCCCAAGCTGCGCGGGTTGGAGGTTATCGAGCTGGGCTGCGGTACGGCCTATTTCGGGGCGTGGCTGAAGAAACACGGCGCCAAGCGCGTGCTGGGCGTCGACATCACCCCCGCCCAGCTCGACACGGCGCACGAGATGAACGAGAAACTCGGCCTCGGGCTCGAGTTCCTCAAGGCGAATGCGGAGGCCGTGCCCCTGCCGGATGAGTCATTCGATATGGCCTTTTCCGAGTACGGCGCGTCGCTGTGGTGCGATCCGGACCGCTGGATCCCGGAGGCGGCTCGACTGCTGCGGCCCGGCGGCGAGCTGGTCTTCATGCGGTCGACGGACCTCGAGATGGTGTGCTCGTCGGACACCGAGCGCATCGGCACCAAGCTGGTCCGGCCGCTCAACGGAATGCACCGCCTGGACTGGACCGACGACGAAGTCGGCGCGAGCACCGAGTTCCACGTCAGCCACTCCGAGCTCTTCCAGATCCTGCGGAAGGCCGGGTTCGACGTGCTCGATTTCCGCGAGCTGTACGCGCCCGAGGACGCGGTCGATCATCCCTACTACCAGTACGTGAGCGCCGAGTGGGCGCGCCAGTGGCCGTCCGAGGAGATCTGGCGGGCCAAGAAGAGCCGGAGACGGCCGGGTCAACCGGCTGCGCGTCGGCGGACGAAGAAGCTTAGCCAGCCCCTCCGTCCGGCTTCGCCGGACACCTCCCCGTAAATGGGCAGGAGTTTTCGCACCTTCTAGCTCGGGACCGACTCCGCGAGGTGGAGGCGGTCCCAGTCGGAGTACTCGCCGTTCACGTGGATGATCCGTTTCAGCCCGGCCTGCTCCAGCAGGCTCGCCGCGATCCCGGCCCGATAGCCCGAAGCGCAATGCACAGCGACCGGCGCATCGCGTGGGATCTCACCCGCCCGATACGAGACGTCCGGCACATACATGTGGACGGCGCCCGGCACATGTCCCGCCACCCACTCGTGCTCGTCCCTCGTGTCGACGACGGTCATGGGCTCAGCGCTGAGCACCCACTGCGCCATGTCCTCGACGTCGACCGTTTCGAAGGTCGAAACCTCGCGTCCGGATGACCGCCAGGCGTCCACACCTCCGTCCAGGCCGCCGGCGATGGTGTCATAGCCGATCCTGAGCAGCTGCGTCTGCGCGGTGCGAAGGTCCTTCTCGCCGCCGCCCACCAGGATGAGCGGCCGCCCGCGCGGGATGAGCCAGCCGACCCAAGCGCTGACCGGTCCGTCGATCCCGACGTTGTAGCTGCCCGGGATGTGGCCGCGGTCGTAGTCGCGTCCGACTCTCACGTCCACGACCGCCGCACCCTCGTCCATGAGGTGGGCTGCTTCGTTGGCCGTCAGCGCGGCGAGCGGCGGGATCGTCATGCCGATCAGGGTCGCCCCTCCCCTGTTGATGGCGGCCATGTCTCGGTAGTAGGTCGGATATCGATGCTGGTTGAGCGCCCGCGCGAGGAAAGGCATCACTTCGGTGGTGAGGAAGAACGGGTTGGTCTTGCGCTCCTGGCCGAGGGTCGTCTCGTGGCCGCTGCGTCCGCCGGTGCCGCAGAAGGATCCGCCGCCGTGGGTCGGGAAGACGGCGATCTGGTCGGGTAGACCGCGCAGTCTCACCTGGAGTGTGCTCAGCGCCTCCAGCGCGAGATGCACCGCCAGGTGCGGCCCGAAGAGGTCGGTCCGCGCGATCGCGCCGAGCATGACGGCGCCACCGGAGAAGAGCGCTCGCCGCCGTCCACCTTCGCTGAGCAGGTAGGACTTGTGGTCGGGCGTGTGACCGGGCGTATGAAGCGCGCGGAGCGTGATGCCTCCAATCTCGAGGTCGCTGCCCACGTCGAGCGACGAGACTTCCGCCCCCATCTCCGCTGCCAGCTCCCGGCAACAGTCGTTGTGGAGGTGGGTATCCAGCGCGTGGGTCAGCTTGATGTTCAGGTTGGACGCGGCATGAACGTATCGCTCGATGTCGCGCAGCGGGTCGATCACAATCCCGACGCCATGATCCGGATCGGCGACGAGAAAGCTCGCGTTGCCCAGCTCGGGTGCGGGGATCGCCTCGACCGAGTACATGGCCCCTAGATCGTGATCGGAGCGGTGGTCAAAAGGACGTAGATCGTGACGATGGTGACGAGAACAGCGCCGCCGTAGAAGACGGCCTGCGCCGGCAGGCTTTTCGCCGCCGGCACGCCGAAGTCGACCAGCAGGTAGCGCAACCGATGGGCGAAGTGAAAGAACGGCACGGCGATCAAGACGAGCAGGTACAGCTTGACCAGCGGGTTGCCAAGCACCCGCACCCACGTGTCGTAGTGACGGTCGACGACGGGCACGATTCCGAGCGGTCCCAGGATGCCCTGAACGAGGACGTGCACGGGAATGAGCAGGGCTGCGATCACACCCCCCTGCGAGAAGAGGAACCACCAGTAGAGGTGCATGAGGGCGGGGCGGCGCCCCTCCGGCTCCTTCGGAGCCACCTCCCCATGAATGGGGAGGAGTTTTGTTTCGCTCATCGGGCGAACCAGATCAGGACGAAGCCGACCACGACCGAGGCGAGCGCCCACAGTCCGAACATGGCCATCGACACCGCACGTGAAGGGACTGTCCGGTCGAAGAGCTTGATCCGGATGATCAGCCCCGACAGGCTGAGGAAGGTGACACTGTGATAGAGCGCAAACAACAGGACGACGACACTGAAAACGACGAAAGCCGTGGAACGCGGCGGGTAATACTCAGCGGCTCCGTGATGCGCCCGCCTGATTTCGACCAGCAGCCATAGGAGCCAGATCGCGAGCGGCAGAGCCGTGAACTCGCGGACGACGTACCAGAAGTAGCGGCGGTTCCGCGTCCACCAGTCCGCCGGCATCCGCCACCGATATTCCTTGGGCGCCTGGCGCGCGTCGAGCTCGGCGCTCAATCGCGATTTCCGTACGGAAGCACAAACCGCATCGTGGTGTCGAGCTTGGTCTGCTGGATCGCCTTGGCCGGGTCGACGCCCTTCGGACAGACCACCGAGCACTCGCCTACGAAAGAGCACTCCCAGATGCCCTCGGCGTCGCCGATCACGGGCAACCGCTGCTTGAGCCCCTGGTCACGCGAGTCGAGGTTGTAGCGCCGGGCCAATGCGGTTGCCGCCGGACCCAGGAACTCGTTGTTGAGCCCGTAGACCGGGCACGCGGCGTAGCACAGCATGCAGTTGATGCACTCGCTGAACTGCCTGAACTCATCGATCTGCTCATTCGTCTGGTAATGCTCGCCCGCGCCGAGAGGTAGCTCCTGCTGGCGGATGATCCACGGCTTGATCTCCTTCAGCTTGGTCATGAAGTCGTCCATGTCGATCACGAGGTCGCGGATCAGCGGGAAGTTGTTCAGCGGCTGCACGGTGATCGCGCGCGGCCAGTAGTCGCGCAGGAACGCGTTGCATGTCAGCTTCGGGGTGCCGTTGACCATCATTCCGCAGCTGCCGCAGATTCCCATCCGGCACGACCAGCGGTAGCTGAGGCTGCCGTCGATATCGGACTTGATGTAGTTGAGCGCGTCGAGGACCACCATGCTGTCGTCGTAGAACGGGATGTCGTACGACTGTAGGCGCGGCTTCTCGTCCTTGTCCGGGTCGTAGCGCGTCGCGCGGATGGTGATTCGCTTGTCGGGCATGTTCAGTAAGTCCTCGCCTGCGGCTGGAAATTCGTGATGTGGACGTCGCGGTACTCGAGACGCGGGCGCGCGCCTTCGCGGCGGAACGAGAGCGTGTGCTTCAGGTACTTGGCGTCGTTACGCTCGGGAAAATCGCGTCTTGCGTGAGCGCCCCGCGACTCTTCGCGGGCAAGGGCCGAAACGGCAATCGTCTGCGATACCTCGAGCATGCAGTCGAGCTCGAGCGCGGCGACGAGCTCGGTGTTGAAGGTGCGGCTCGAGTCTTCGATCTTGACCCGCTCGAATCGCTCGCGAAGGCCGCCCAGCTCCTCGATCAGCTTCTCCAGGCCCTCCTTGGTCCGAAAAACGCCAGCTCCCGCATCCATCGCGCGCTGCATCTCCTCGCGGATCGACCCCATGCGCTCAGTCCCGTCCTTTTTCTCCAGGTATCCGGATTCCACGCGGCGCGCTTCATCCCACAGCATCGCGTCGACGGGGTTGGCCGTCACCGGTTTCGCGGAAGCCGCGTAATGCGCAGCGTGGCGGCCGGCGGCCGCCCCGAACACCAAGCACTCCGACAGGGAGTTCGAGCCAAGGCGGTTACCGCCATTGAGGCCGACGTTGGCGCACTCGCCCGCGGCATACAGACCCAGGATCGGCGTCACTCCTGAGATGTCCGCGTCGATGCCGCCCATCATGTAGTGCTGCACCGGCCGGACAGGGATCGGGTCGGTGACGATGTCGATGCCGACGAACTCCCGTCCGAGCTCGCGCATGAACGGCAGCTTGCGGTCGATCACCTTCTCGCCGAGATGTCGTACGTCGAGGTGCATGTACTTGCCGTGCGGCCCTTCGAAGCCCCGCCCCGCCTCGAACTCGGTGATCATCGCCCGCGAGATGATGTCGCGCGGGCCCAGCTCCATCTTGTTGGGGACATAGCTCTTGAGGAAGCGCTCGCCCTCGTTGTTGAGGAGGTAGCCCCCCTCTCCCCTCACGGCCTCGGTGATCAGGATGCCCGTGAACGGTAGGCCGGTCGGGTGGAACTGGACCATCTCCATGTCTTTGAGGCCGACGCCTGCCCGATAGGCAAGCGCCATCCCGTCGCCCGTGCAGATGTTGCCGTTGGTGGTGAACGCGTAGACGCGGCCGAGCCCACCGGTGGCCAGGATGACGGTCTTCGCCGTGATCGCGTCGAAGCGCCCGGTGCGGATGTCCAGCGCGACCACGCCGACACACCGGCTGTCTTCGATCAGCAGTTTCGTGACGAAGGCTTCGTCGTGGCGGGTGATCTGCGGGTACTTGAGTGACGTCTGGAAGACGGTGTGCAGCATGTGGAAGCCGGACTTGTCGGCGGCGAAGCACGTCCGCCACGTGGTCATGCCTCCAAACGGCCGGACTGAGATCTTGCCATCGGGATCGCGGCTCCAGGGGCAGCCCCAGTGCTCCATCTGGATGATCTCGACCGGCGCCTCGCGGACGAAAGCCTCGACCACCTCCTGGTCGCCCTGGGATTGGCCTCGACGGCAGCTATTGCTGCCCTGATGCCGGCGAGCCCTCCGCCAACGACCAGGACGTCATAGCTCTCGAAATCCACTTGCCATCTGATTCTATTGGGAGCAGTGAGCACGCCGTTCTGGGCGCCGCCGCCCGAAAAGTACCCTGGGACGCTGCCCGAGAAGGCGGACGTGCTGGTGATCGGCGGCGGAATCGCAGGGACGAGCCTCGTGTGGCACCTTGCCCAGCGCCGCATCGACCCGGTGCTGGTGGAGCGCCGGCACATCGCGTCGGGCGCGAGCGGCCGGAACGCGGGATTTCTCCTGGCCGGCGTCGCTTCGAGCTACGCCGAGGCGGTGCAGACGTATGGACGCGAGAAGGCGCGCGAGGTCTGGGAGCTCACGAGCGAGAACCACGACCGGATGATCGAGGCAGCCCTCGATCAGGAGATCGGATATCGCAGGCTCGGCACGGCCATCCTTCCCGACAGCGAGGAGGAGCGCGCACTTCTGATCGAGTCCGAGCAGCTGCTCCAGGAAGATGGGTTCGCGGCGCGGTGGGACGGCTCGCGCCTGATCAACCCGCGCGACGGCGAGGTGGATCCGGCGGCGCTGGTGGCGGCTTTGGCGCGGCAGGCCAGGGCGGGCGTCATCCGGGAGGGCGTCGAGGTGACCGGTTTGCAGCCGCGCCGGCACGGGGTCACGGTCATGGCGGGCGACGTGGCGTGCGAGGCGGGTGTCGTCATCCTCGCGACCAACGCGTACACACCACAGCTTGTGCCGAGTGTGAAGATCCAGCCGATGCGAGCCCAGATGCTCGCCACCGCGCCGGAGTCGACGAGGATCACTGACCTGCCGGTCTATTCGCACTACGGCTATCGCTACTGGCGGCAGCTGGCGACTGGAGAGGTCCTGGTCGGCGGGTGGCGTGACACATCGCTCGAGACGGAGCAGACCGACGACGGCGAGCCGACCGAGGAGATCCAGGAGAGGCTCGAGGGCGCGGCCCGCAACCTTGGCGCGAAGGCTGAGGTCACGCATCGTTGGGCGGGCACGATGGGCTTCACCGAATCGGGCCTGCCCTTGGCGGGGCCGCTGGAGGGCATGCCCAACGTCTATATATGCGCCGGTTTCACCGGGCATGGGATGGGCTTCGCCTTCATGACCGCGAAGCAGGTCGCGGAACAGATCTAGGACGGGCCCCATCCCCCGGCTCCGCCGGGTACTTCCCCATGAATGGGGAAGAGTTAAGGGAGACTTCGCTCCAGGAAGGCGAGCCAGTTGTTGCCCATGATGCCGTCGACCTGCCTCTTGTTGAAATGCAGGCGCAGACGGGCCGGCAGCTCTTTCAGTTTGGCCAGGCTGTCCATCGGCGCCTGACGCGAATCGAATCCGCCGTCGAGGTCGGTGCCAATGGCCACGTGCTCGGGCCCGCCTGCGGCCTTGGCATGGTGAACCATGTGCTTCACGACGTCGTCGAGCGTTGCGCGGCCCCTGCTTCGCAGATGCGCCTGGTAGAAGCTCACGCCGACGACGCCGCCGCGACGCGCGATCTCGGCCACCGTTTCGTCGGTCAGCTGGCGGTCGCCCGGCACGATCGCGCGCGAATTGGCGTGCGACGCCATGATCGGGCCGCGCCACAGGGCGAACGAGTCCGCGACCGCCTGGTCGGCGAGGTGGCTGAGGTCCAGGATGACCTTCTTGCGGCGCATGGCCCTCAGCAGCTGGCGGCCTAGCTCTGTGAGGCCGCCTGGCGCGCCGGTGCCGCCGGCGTAGCGAGTTCCTCCCCACGCCGGCCCGATGATCCGCACGCCGCGGTCCGTCCACGCGCCCAGCTGGCTCGGAGTCTCTATGGGGTCGGCGCCCTCCATCAGCAAGACGGCGGCGATCTTTCCCTTCTTCCAGCCTCGCGCGTAAGTCGCCAGGGACCTCGCGTCGGTGATCAGCTCCAGGCCGCACGAGCGGTAGTAGTTGACCTGGGCGCTTGCCATGAGGTTCGCCTCGTGGGCATTTTCGTAGACAAAGCGGGTGCGCATCGCCCGGCCCGCGCGCGCCGGCGCGCAGTAGAGGGTGGCGAAGATGAGTCCAACCTCGGCGGCGACCAGCGTCGGCCGGCTGATCAAGAAGCCCGGCGGAGGCGCGCCACCGAAGCCATGTCCGCGCGAAACCGCGCCCCAGGCGATGTCGAGGTGGGCGTCGACGATCACCTGGCGAGAATAACTGCGGCCGAAACCCTGTATCTGGTAATAATGAAGTCCTTCAATATGAAAGACGTGGATTTGAAGCACACGATATCCCGGATCGGCTGGAAGCTGGAACGGGACGAGCAGGGCCGGTTGTTCCACCCCGGCATGCGCGCGATGTTCGACCCTCTCAAGATCGAGCTGGGCGCCGTCGAGGCGCTGTCCGCCGTCCGGTTTGCCGGCCGCTCGGTTCACCTGCTGCAGGAGCGATGGGCCGAGCAGCACGGGCTCAGCGAGGGCCGGCTCGGCGTCCTGTTTCGGCTCTACCGCTGCGGCGATATGCCCCTGGGCGACCTCGCGAACGACCTCGACTCCAGCCCTCGCAACATCACCGGCCTCGTCGATCACCTCGAGAAAGACGGGCTCGTCGAGCGCGTTCCCGACGCCACCGACAGGCGCTCTATCCATGCCCGCCTGACCGCGGCCGGCCGGGAGCGTATCGAGTCGATCTGGCGCGAAGGCCTCGAGAGGCAGTTCGAGATCGTGGAAGGCATGAGCAAAGACGACCTGGCGCAGCTTCGACATCTGTGCCTGTTGCTGGTGGAGAACGCCAGGAAGGAGCTGGGCAAGTGATCACTCAAGGACTCTCACGCCGGCGCGTGGTTCTCGCGACGGCCGGCACCATGCTGGCTCTGCTGCTGGCGGCGCTCGACCAGACGATCGTCGGCACCGCGATCCCCCGCATCGTCGCCGACCTCAACGGCCTCGACCGCCTGGCGTGGGTGACGACCGCCTATCTCGTGACCTCGACGACCATGACCCCGATCGCGGGGAAGCTCGGCGACCTGTTCGGCCGGAAGCCGTTCCTGCTCGCGGGAATGATCGGATTCGTCATCGCTTCGGCGTTTTGCGGCCTGGCCCAGGACATGAACCAGCTCATCGTGTTCCGGGGCGTCCAGGGCCTGTTTGGCGGCGTGCTGTTCGCGACCGTCTTCACGGTGATCGGCGACCTGTTCCCGCCCGATCAGCGCGGCCGAACGGCCGGCCTCTTCGGCGCCGTGTTCGGACTTTCCTCGATCGTCGGTCCTACCCTCGGCGGATTTATCACCGACCACTTCAGCTGGCGCTGGGTGTTCGAGGTGAACATTCCTGTCGGCATCGTCGCGGTGCTCGTGGTCTTGGCCGGTCTCCCCTACGTCCGCTCCAAGGCCTCGTGGCGTGACATCGACTTCTGGGGCGCGTTCACCCTTGCTGCCGGCATCGTCCCGCTTCTGATCGCCCTCTCGATCACTCGCGACCACGCATGGACCTCACCCCAGGTGACCGGCTTGCTCGCGATCGCCGCCGCGATGCTCGCAGCGTTCGTGTTCGTCGAGTCGCGGGCGGAGCACCCGATCGTGCCGCTGCACCTGTTCAAGAACCCGACATTCAGCGTCAGCATGATCGTGGGCTTCATCACCGCCTTCGGAATGTTCGGCTCGATCCTCTTCACGCCGCTCGTCTTCCAGGGCGTGCTAGGCATCAGCGCCACGAACTCTGGCGCCCTGATCACGCCCATGATGTTCGGCCTCCTGGGGGCGAGCACCGCGACCGGTTTTCTCATGAGGAGGGTCAGGTACTACCGCTTCCTGGGCACTCTCGGCGTCGTGATCATGATCATCGGCATGTGGATGCTCTCCCAGGTCACGCCTTCGATGCCCGAATGGCGCGTCGTCGTGGACCTGATCGTGGTTGGCACCGGGATCGGTGTCACCTTTCCGCTGTACCTGACTGCGGTCCAGACCGCCCTACCGCGTGAGTTCCTCGGCGTGGCATCGAGCCAGATCCAGTTCTGGCGCAACCTCGGGGGCACCGTCGGCAGCGCGATTCTCGGCGCCGTGCTCGCCAACCGCTTGCCCGACTACCTCGCGACGCGGCTGGCGGCCCTGCACCTTCCGCCGCTGGCCGGAGGCCTGCCCTCAGGCGGCGCCAACGCGATCCTGGACCCGACGCTCCTGGCCAAGCTGCCGCCTTCCGTGGTCGGGGCTATCCGTTTCGCCCTTTCCGACACGCTCCACGACATCTACCTGTTCGCCGGCCTGATCCTCGTCCTGGCCCTGGTCGCTAGCTTCTTCATGAGGGAAGTGCCCTTGACGGGCGCGCGCCCCGAGGTGGGCTTCGAGGCGCCCCCGGTCGAGCTCGACGAGGAAGAGCGGGAGAAAGCGGTCGCCCACGCGTAAAGGCTTGTAAGGACATGCCTCCAAATGTTCGGCAGGCGAGTTAAAATCGCCACCGCACGCCGAGGGTAGTCCGGCCGCCATCGTCCGGGGCCTCAGCGCGAATTCAAGGGGAGGCCAGTTCGGTGACGGTGAGCTTCGTGGATAGGACGTTGACGTGTCGCGACTGTGGGCGGGAGTTCCTTTTTACGTCGGGGGAGCAGGAGTTCTACCAATCACGCGGGCTCCAGAACGAACCGCGGCGCTGCCCGGAATGCCGGGCCGCAAGGCGCCAGGCGGACGGTAACGGACGCGCGAGGGTCATGCATGACGTGGTTTGCTCGAACTGCGGCAAGCCGACCCAGGTGCCGTTCGTGCCGACGGGCGCCCGGCCGGTGTACTGCCTGGACTGCTTCCAGACCGTAGGCCGCCGCTAGGGCGTCCCTCTCCCCTCTGGGAGAGGGTCAGGGTGAGGGGCGTTAGCCGGCACTAACCCCCGACCACGACCGCCATCTCCGCAAAGGTCCGATAGGCCGACTCGAACTGAGCTTTCGGGTGCCACGCGCGCCCGAACCACGGGTCGTTGATGAGGACGGCATCACGTCTCACGCCGATGACCGTCACCGCGTGCTCGGTCAGCGTGTAGCGGACTGTGGCTCCGTCGTAGGCGACGTAGCGCTCGAGCCCGACGTAGTGGTAGGTGTTGCTGATCCAGGCCACGACCGGGTGTTCGTCGAGGACTGCCTGGTAGATGTGCGCCGGCGGAACTTGCGTGCCGTAGAGGCCTGAGCCGGCCTCGACCACGTTGGCGCCGGCCAGCATCGCCGCGAGCGCTACCGGTTGGTAGTAGACGCCGTAGCCGGTGTAGCGCTGGATGCGGCCGTCGGGATTGCCGACGAAACCCGCTGCGGGGTCGCCCCAGCGAGCGAGGCGCCCAGACGCGTCGAATCGCGCCGGCCGCGTATCGCGCGTCATGTAGGAGATGAGCTGCAGCTCGTCGGCCGAGATGCCGTAATAGGAGAGGGCCATCTTCAGCGCCGCGGCCTCGCAAGACAGTTGGTGTGCCTGGTGCGCCCACGCGACGTTCAGGACGCGCTCTGTCGGTTGGGGCTGCGAAGCCGCGCTGAACATCGTCGCCAGGATCGCGAACAGGCCGATGAGTCCCACGCTTCTAGAACGGCCAGCCCCATCGCCCGGGTACGAAAGCCCGGCCTTTCGGGCCACCTCCCATGAATGGGGAGGAGTTAAAAGGGGCTTGCTACGCGATGGCGATCGGCCTTACCGGCGAGCCGGTCGCGCCGCGCATCTTGAGCGGCAGGCAGATGAAAACGAACTCGGTGACGTTCGCCGCGGCCAATTCCTCGAGGTTCAGGTTCTCGATGATCGGTATCCCGGCACGCACCAGCAGCAGGATGTGCGCCGGGAGAGTGACGTTCAGCTCCGGATCCGCTGGGCCCATCACGTCGAACGCCATGTTGTCGGCCCCCACCGCCGCGACCTTCTTCTCGGCCAGCCATCTCGAGCCGGCTGCGCTCACGCCTGCGGCGCGCAGGTATTCATCGGGATTGGACCAGAGGGCGCCGTACCCCGTCCGCACCAGCACGACATCCCCAGCGCGGACCTCAACGCGTGCGGCGCCCTCGAGCTCAGCGGGCGTGATGGCGTGCCCGGCATCCAGCCTTCGATCGCCGGCCACGTCAAGCAGGACACCCCGCGAGACCAGCGGCGCCATCGTCTCGATGCCGAGCTTCTTGAAGCCGACCGACGTCTGCACGCCTTCGTCGACATGGATCCCGCCATGCAGCGTCAGGTTCTCGGCCTGGTGCGCCAGCGCGTCGATGTGAGTGCCCGAGTGCTCGGGCATGACAACGATTCCCGACGCGCCGGTCCGGGCCTCCGGCGCGCCGCGCGCGTGATGCCGGTGCAGGAAGTAGTTGAAGCCGGGTTGGTGCGCCGGATGAGACGGCGCGCCGGCGTAGCGAAGCTGTTCGAGGTCGAAGACGCGCGCCTTCTCGAGCGATTCGAGGAGGGCGGGGATCAATCTCTGTAGCGGTAAACGATCCGTCCGCGCGTGAGGTCATACGGGGAGAGCTCGACGCGGATCCGGTCGCCGGGCGTGATGCGGATGAAGTACCGACGCATGCGTCCGGCCGCGTAAGCGATCAGCTTGTGGCCGCCTTCGACCTCAACCTCGAACATCGCGTTCGGCAGCGCGAGCGAAACGACCGCGTCCATGACGACGGCTTGCTCTTTCGGATCTCCGTCGTCGCGGTCAGGCTTGCGTGCCTTCTCTGGACGGCGCGGCGCGCGCCGGCCCTTGTTCTTGCCCAAGACGTGTGAAGTCTAAGGACGCCGGACGGTTGACGTGAGCCGCGCCTCGACTTCGCGGGCGATGTCAGCCGGCAGGCGGTCGGAGGCGACCAGGCGATGCAGAGTCTCGATCCAGCGGCGATCCTTTTCGACCGCCTTCATCATCAGCGCGCAGCCGGCGTCGAGCATCCCTTGCTGCGCCATCGACAGCCCGCCCCAGAAATGGATCTCGACCATCTCGGGCGCCAGAGCGACCGCCTCCTGCAATCTGGCCGCCGCGGCCGCCGCGTCACCAGACTCTGCCAGGTGATCGGCGTCACCCATCGCGATGTACGCGCGCTTGACGCGGAGCAGGCGGCGCAGCTCGAGCAGCGGGTCCGGCGCATCCTCCACGCGCAGATCGATCATCCGGTCCTCCCACGAGCGGCCGGTGGGTTTGCCCGACACGACGAGCATCGCCGCCGACTGCTTGCCACGGATGTCACCGCCCTCGGCTTCGGCGGCATCGAGCGCCGCAAGCATTCGCTCCGCCAACGGATCTTTGCTCTGCATGTAGGCCTCGAACATCGCGTCCCAGACTGTGTCCTTCTCCATCAGATTGGCCTGGCAGCTGAAGCCGTCGCCGATCCGATGCCCCGCCGCCGGGATGCATCGGCTGCCCGTGTGGGTGGCCACGTTGCCCTGCGCGTCGACGAGCGAGACCTGGCGCGATTGCGGCTCCGAGTCGGCCGCGAGCAGCGCTTTCAACGCCTGTTCGGCGCTATATCCGGCTCGCATGTAATCGAGGCCCAGAGGGCCGAAGCTCACGTTCACCATCGACTGCGTCGCGACCGCGCCGACACCGGCGATGGCCCATGGGACCGTAGGGCCGACCTGGAAGTAGTGCGACTGGACCGCGACCCCGAACTCTCCGGTCTCGCTGTCGCGCGCGACTATCGAGTACGTCATGGGGTGGTTATCGTAAGCGCCATAGAGCAGCACTACCAGCGGCCCGACTGGTTCACCAAGAACGTCTTCAACCGCACGGTGGCGATCCTCACCCGGATGGGTGTCAGCGTGTGGGGTTCGCGCGTGCTGCGCGTGCGCGGCCGCAAGACCGGCGAGTGGCACAGCTCGCCTGTGAACTTGTTGACCTACCAAGGCAAGCAATATCTCGTCGCGCCGAGGGGCCACACGCAGTGGGTGCGCAACATCCGCGTCTCGGGCACGGGTGAGCTGGTGCTCGGCAACAAGATCCAGCGCTTCCGGGCGACCGAGATTCCAGACGATGAGAAGGTGCCCATCCTTCGCGACTACCTCAAACGGTGGAAGTTCGAGGTCGGGATTTTCTTCGGCGGTGTCAGCGCAGAATCATCGGACGCCGAGCTCCGCCGTATCGCGCCTGATCATCCTGTCTTCCGAGTCGACCCGCCCGGTTAGCGTTTCGCGACCGCTGATGTGGGGGGCGACATATCCCGCGTCGCGGCCGATCCCCGGCAGCACGTCCGAGACGGCGGCGTACTGGTGCTCCAGCCCGGCCGCGGGCGATGTCAGCCGCGGGGCCCATCAGTCCGGGTCTCCGTACCTCAGGTCGCGCGGCTTGGAAGCGCGCCAGCGCTGGATCCAGGTTCCCTGGACATCGGGCTGTCGCTCCTCTTTCGCAAGCGTGCGCACAGCGTTCTCTACACGCGCCGTGAACTCGCGCGTGCCCTCTTCTTTCTGCGGCGTCATCGGTTTGCCGATGCGGACCCGGATCGGCCCCGGCAGCGGAAGTTTCTGACCCCGCGGCATCACCTGGTAGGCGCCGCGGATGTGCATGGGCACGACCGGCGTGCCGGTCTCTTTCGCGAGGAAACCCACGCCGGGCTTGAACTCCTGGATCCGGCCGTCCGGCGTCCTGCTGCCCTCGGGAAACAGGACCAGGTTCCAGCCCGACTTGAGCAGCTGGCTCGAGCTGTGGAGCTGGGCCTGGGCGCCTCCCGTTCGCGAGAACGGGAACGTGTTCAGGAAGAGGCTGACGATGTTGCCGAGGATCGGGTGCTTGAACCAATAGTCGGCCGCGGCGGCGACGACTGTGCGGTCACGCGCCGAATCGGTCAGCGAGTGGAGGATCAATGAGGTGTCTGCGTGGCTCGAGTGATTCGCCGCAAAAATCACGGGCCGCTCGAGCTCGCGAACCCACTCCCTGCCCTCGACCTTCGGATGCACCATCGCCTCCGTGAACGGCAGGAGCAGCGCGCGCTGAATCAGCCAGCGGATCGAGCGCACCGGCTCCGCACGCGCCCAGCCGAGGTCGGACGGCGGAGGCGGCACGACAGCTCCTTGCTCTGGCCACGTGCGCGGTCGCGGCGTGTCCCAGTGCCAGGCGCGCCGCACCCGCGTCACATCGTCGAGAGCGCTGCTGGTGATCGCGGCAAGCCGCGTCAGCGGACCGTTCGAGTACCACGCCATCAGCGGATACGACCGTTGATCTTCTTGGTCACCGTCGGAGCGTCTGCGGCCATGTCGAACGCAACGGTGGCCACCTCGAACTGTTTGTTCTGCCAGAAGGCGACGTCTACCGATTCGCCACTGATCGCGACCGAAAGCACCAGGGATTTCTCGCCGAGACCGGTGGCTGCGCCCTGAGTGACAGTGGCCCCCGCCGCCTTGAGTTGCGCCACCTCGGAGTCGGACACGTGGAACCCGGACGAAGCGGTCGAGTAGCTGGAATCCGCCGAGGCAGTGTCCTTGAAACGGACGACAAACACGTAGGCGACCTTGTTGGTCGGGATTCCAGTCCCAAACTGACCGCAGTCCGACGGATTCTGCGCGGAGACCGCGACGTAGCTGTCGTCGGCGCCGCCCGCCTTCAGGTTGTCCCACGTTTTCTTGTCGCTGTCGTACTGGTCGGAGTTTGCCGCCTGCTCAGCCTTGAGATAGTTTTCATACGGGCCGCTCTCCGGGCACCGCTGGAGGCCGGGGAAATCCGAGGGATTCGAGGCAACGGTTTCAGCCGAAGCAGGACCTTTCGGGCTCGAACTGCCCGTGCCGGGCACGTTTCCGCAGGCCACAAGCACCAGGGCCGACGCGAGCAGGAGGACGCGCTTCATCTAGTCGACGTCGCACAGCATGATCGGCGGCATCCGGAGGTGGGTCACCGTCGGGTACCGGCCGACCGTCTGCTCGGCCATCTCAAACGCGTCCTCCAGTGTGGTCGCGCACCTGAAGCCCAGCCGGTGCACGACGTCGCGATCAGCGCCGACGAAGATGACGTCACCCGCGTGGTCCATGGCGTGGGCCGCCCAGATATACGCGTAATGCGGGTGTATGCCGTGGTAGGCGTGGGACTTGCGGTAGAGCTCGCGATACCACGGGTCTTCGGCGAATCGCATCTCGTACTTCTTCTCGATCTCGATCGGGTCGGTGGTGTCGGCCAGCACCTCGTCGTAGTAGTCGATGTAGCTCGGGTGCTGAACGGCGTCGAACTCGTACCGGCAGGGGTGGGTCAAGATGAGCACGCCGCCCTTTCGGAGCACCGGCTTGTTGCGGTAGAAGTTGAATAGATACCCGAGGCCCATACACACGACGAGGATCGGGTTCATCGCCGAGTTGACGTTGTAGGGACCGAGGTACGGCACGCCGAGGGTGACGATGTCGGTCTGACCCTCGACATGGACTGTCAGCTGCTTGCGCACCGCCTCGAGCGTCTTGTCGTGGACGGCGTCGACCTGGCCGGCCTGCACCGAGGTCAGTCCGTACGGCGCCCGCATGGCGTGGAAAACGTTTCGCTTGAACGCCACCGGCGCGATGTCGGTCATCTGCTTGGTCGCAAGGAACATGGCCTGATCCTGCGGTGTCCAGTCGGTTTCGCGTTTCTGCATGAAGTTCGCGATGGCGGGAAACGCGTGGTTGTTGACCGTCGTCTCGATGTGAAACACACGCACCGTGTCTTCGATGATCTGGCCCTGGCGGATGCACGAGTGGTGCAGCGCCGAATCGGGTGGATTCATGTATGAGCGCGACGCGAGCAACGTCTTCGCGTTGTGGTGCGCGCGGATGCTGCGGAATGAGGCGAGCCCAGTCGACATCGACTTGTGGCCGCCATCCATAGGAACGAGCGTCAGGTTTACGTAGACGACGAGGTCTGACTCCGCCGCTCGGCGGCTGAGCGTGACATCCTCGCCTTCCGCGGTCTTGCCGATATACACGTTGTTCTCGGCGTCCTCTCCATCGTGCTGGTAGAGGCGGTCCGGATGAAACGTGCTGAAGATGCGATCGCCGACGATGTGCCGAAGCTCGTCGTCCGTCATCCGCCGGTGCAGGCCAAGCGCGGCGATGATGTGAAGGTCGTCGATGCCAGCCTCCGCGGCCATGTCGATGACCTCTTCCATCACGAGCTGGCGCACGTCGGGCGCGGCCATGGGAGGCAGTGGCAGTGAGAGGTCGTCGAACGCGATCGTCAGCTTCATCCCGCGTCGCAGCAGCGACTTCAGCGGATCGTCCTCCAGCGGCTTGGCCAGCGCCCGCTTGATCGCACGTTCGGGATGCGCGATCGGCTCGAGTGGATCAGGCGGATAGACGATGCGCGATCCGAACGGCATCTTCTCCAACCGGATGCCTTCCCCGAAGTGAAAGAGCACCGGCGGCGTGTTGCGATCGACTTCAATCACCGCACCCGGTCGAGGCATCAGATTCTCAATCGTCGCAGATCAAACGCGACCTTCACCGCTCCCAGGCGCCCTGCGCTCATCGCGTACTCGATCGCGTCGCGGTACTCACCAAGGCCGAACAGCGGCCCGGTGAGCTCTTCGAGGTTCAGCGATGGCGAGGCTTCGAGCGCAAGATCGAACGTCTTGCGGGCCTTGCGCTTTGGTTCGGTCCCGTAGGCGTACGCACCCATCACCGTGAGCTCGCGTTGCCAGATCGGCGCCCAGTCGACCTTCTCCTCGCCGGGCATCCCGACCGCGACGACTGTGCCGCCCTCACGTGTGAAGCGCACCACATCGTTGAGGCTGTTCGCGCGACCCACACATTCGAATGTGATGTCCGCGCCGCCGAGGAGAAGTGAACGATTCATGCTCTCCAGCCGTCGCGAGCCGGTGGCAAAGCGGATGCGCTGGAAAACGTCGGCCGGCGCGACGACCTGGTCGGCGCCGAGCTTGAGCGCGAGGTCGCGTTGCGTCGGGTGCTTGGCGATCGCGATGAGCCGCTTGGGCGGCGTGAACGTTTTCACGGCGGCGATGGTCAGCAAACCGATGGTCCCGGATCCCGATACGACCACGATGTCGTCCTTCGTGGCGCCGCCGCGAAGCGCGGCGTGGATGCAGCACGCCAGCGGCTCGATCAGCACGGCCGCCTCGTCGGACAGCTTGTCGGACACCGGGTGGACCTGGCTCGGGTGCGCGACCAGCACCTCTCCCCAACCGCCGCCGGTGTCGGCGCAGTAGCCGGTCTGCAGGCCGACCTCGATCGGGCCCTCGGTGACGTTGTAACAGAGGCCGGGGCGGCCCTCGGCACATCGCGGACATGGCGGGTCGATGCCGCGCACGACGCACCCGAGCGCGGGTTCGACCACGACGCGCGAGCCGTCGTCGAGTACCCCCACCACCTCATGTCCTGGCACGAACGGATAGCTCGTGAGGGGGTCGAGGTAGAGCGAGATGTGGCCGCTGATGGCGGCCAGGTCGGAGCCGCAGATGCCACTGAGGCTCGGCATGACGCGGATCCAGTCGGGCGCCGGCAACGCCGGTTCCGGCACGTCGCCCAGCTTCAGCATCGACAGCGCGCTGGTCGCCACATCCGGCCGGCCGCCGGCCGCCTTGACGATGGCGAAGGCGGGGATGGAGCGGACGTACTGGAGCGCCAGCACCTGTTTACGCCCCTCTTCCTTCGCCATCTCCCCGGTGGGGAGAGGGTTGCCTCCACCGACGGTCTGTCATCGGCGGACTGCTTCCAGGTACTCGTGTGAGCGTGGGTCGGGCATCGGGAGCCGCCAGTTGCCCGGCGACATGCGCCATCGCTCGACGCGCCAACCGCGCTGGCCCGCCACCTGCGACAGGCGCGCGTCGGGATTGACCGCGACCGGGGTGCCGACGAGCTCGAGCATGGGGAGGTCTGAAAGCGAGTCGGCGTAGGCAAAACTGTCGGAGAGCACCACCCCGTTGCGTCCCGCGTATTCCTGCAGCAGCGCCGAGCGGGCTTCCCCCGCCGGCGGCGGCGACTGGAGATCCCCTGTCAGCCGGCCGTCCTTGACCAGCAGGTGGGCGCAATCGACCTCCACATCGAGCAGTTCCGCCAACGGCTCGACCACGACGTCCAGCGCGCCGGTCAGGAGCAGGACGCGATGTCCCGCGCGTTTGTGCTCGCGTATCCGCCGCATGCCGGCCGGGTAGATCCGGCGCAGCGTCACCGCATCGAGCGCCTCGCGACCGAGCCGCTTCATCACCTCGGGATCGAGGCCGTCGTACTCGCGATAGAAACTGCGCTGAAATTCGGCTCGCGAGCGACGCTCGAGGTACAGCCATCGCGGCCCCTTGCGCAGCATGTCCGCCATGAACGCGGGCCATTCGTCCAGCGGCTGTGCGCGCAGCCGCATGAACAGGAAGTACTCGACGACGTTGGTCTCGACGAGCGTGCCGTCGACGTCGAACACGGCAAGCACGTCTTTCCGCCCGGTGCGCCGCTCGATCGCCGAACGCACCGAGCTCGCCTCCGCCTTGGGCGCCGTGCTGCCGCTCGGCTGCTTGCCCCTGCGCGCGGCGGTCTCCGCGCGCGACATTCGCACCACGGTCGGAAAATGGACGTCCTGGAAGTAATGAGTCCAGTCGTAGAGGGCTGGATCGAACGGGAACTTCTGGCGCTCCGCGGCGGGCGTCTTCTCCCACAGCGCCGTCACGTTGCGGGTGTCGAAGATGCAGTCCACCTCCGTGTACACGCCGTAGAGCTGGATGAGGTTCAGCCCGCGGTCGAGTCGCTCACGTTCAGCGTTCAGGTCGTCCGAGACCTGGGCGATGCTCGCGCCGAGGGGCAGCCGCTCGACGAACCACTGCGCGGCCTCGACCACGCGCAGCGCTGTGCGCGCGCGGGTGGCCATCTCCTGCCGGGTGGGATACGTCCACGAGGGCGTGCCGATCGCCTGCCCGTATCGATCGCGCAGCGGATTCGCGGTGAAGTAGGTGCGCGCCTCGTCGACGATTCGCCGGAACCGCAGTGGATTCCGGCTGCCAGATGCGGCGTGATAGACACGGGGCTCAGCGTCGGGTGGCGGATTCGCAGCGACCGCGAGCACTGTGTTGACGACGAAGTCGGCGGGGATGATGTCGAGCAGCGAGTCCGGCAGACCGGAGAAGTCGCGAAGGATGTTGCGGCCGAATGCGAGGATCAACGGCTCTGCCATCCGGAATCCCTCGAGCCAGCCCGCAAAGGGTTCGGCAAGCGCGCTCTCGATGATCGACGGCCGCACGATCGACAGCGGAATCTCGCCGTGCAGCTCCACCACCGCGTGCTCGGCCATCGCCTTGGTGAACGAGTAGATATCGGAGAACCCCATCGAGTTGGCGTGGACTCGACCGCGCTCGACGAGGCGATCCTTCACCCATCGATCGCGCAGCCGCTCGGTAGCACGCGCGACCGACGGCGTGCCGGCCGGGCCCATCCGTGAGCGCGCCTCACGGCGCAGGCGATTCAGGATCTCGGGCCGTCGCGATTCCTCTTCGACGGGGCCGCGCAGATTCGACATGACCTCGGCCTCGTGGCGCCAGTTGAGACCCGGGTCGAGCGGCGCTTCCTCGCGGACGAGGCCGCGCAGCATGCCGCCCACGTAAGCGGTCGAGATGTGCACGAGATGAGGACGCGCGCCAGCGGCCTTGAGCGCCCCGACCAGGCGCGCCGCGCCCAACAGGTTCGTCTGCGCGGACAGGTCGGCGGGGTTGTCGAACTCGACCGCGGCCGCGGAGTGGATGACGACATCGCATGCACGCAGCTGCTGGCGCGCCTCGTCGGTGAGGCCAAGACCGTCGCGGCCGAGGTCGATCTCGATCACCGCGAGCTTGTCGGCGGCGAGCCTGGTGAACACCTGCTCCCCCAGCTCCTCCTTCAGGCGCTTGAACGCCGGGCTGGAGAGCACCTCGCGGTCGAGCCGTTCGGCGGCCGGCCTGCGGGCGCTGGAGCGGATCGCGAGGTAGATGCGCCCGACCTCCGGGATCGAGCGCAGGCATTTCTCGACGATCGACTTGCCGAGGAACCCTGTGCTGCCGGTGACCAGGATGGTCTTGCCGTGGAGCGCCTCCGCGATCACCGAGTGGAGTCTAGAGTCTCGGGCGGGACCCCTCGGCGAGAGATTCGGTGATTCCAGGCGAGCCAGATTCGGGTGAAGCGACGAGCAGCGCAGCGAGCGCATCGTCCATTCGTGAGCGAGCAGCGCAGGAGCTGAACCCGAAGACGGCCGCATGGGCGCCGAAGATCCGTCGACGGCGTCCCGCTCGAGAGTCCTAGGTGACTTCTCCGTGGTTCAGATGCGGCACGGCCATCACCGGTGAGCCACCGCCACCCGTCCAGCCGAGCGACGAGGTCGCGGAAGCCCAGAACCAGTAGGTCTGGCCCGGCTTGCCCACAAACGTCGCCGAGCTGCTGACCTGGTTGGACTTCCACAGTTTGCGGGCGCCGTCCTGCGTCACAACGTAGACCGTGAAGCGCGAGCTCCCGGGCGTCCACCACGAGACATGGATCGTGGACGGATCGTCCTGCGACGAGGTTGCGTTGAGCGTGACGCTGGGCATCGGGACCGAGGCGAACCGCGGAGAGCCGCCAAGCCACAGATCGCCCATGTCCCTGGCGTAGGGGTCCGTCCCGCCGCCCGACCAACCGTACGGATCGACCGGCCCGCCGCCGTTCAGCTTGTACACCCCGAAGTGAAGGTGCGGGCCGGTCGCGGTCCCCGTCATACCCGAGATCCCGATCACCTGGCCCCGCTCGACGTACTGGCCTTTCGCGACACCGATGTGCCCAAGGTGTCCGTAGAAGGTCATCAAGCCATTGCCGTGGTCGATCTCGACCGTCTGCCCGGAAAGACATGTATGGCACCCGGGCACGAGCCAGTTGGCGAGGATGACGCGCCCCGGCGCGGCAGCCGCCACCGGCTCGTAGTACAGGCCGTAGTCGTAGCCGTCGTGGCCGGAGTAGTAGAGATAGTCCTGGAGGCCGGGCGTCTGGGCGTAGCCGGCGCCAAAGCCGGGATCAGGCCCGCCGACCCTGGCGGAGGCGACCACGCCGTCGTACCGGCAGACCCGGCCGCTGACGTTGTAGTTCGGCCCGCAGTGGTCGAAGATCGAGGTGATGTAGTGCGGACCCATGAAGGGAAGCGTCATGAAAGCGCTGGGCGAGGCGGCCTCACGGAGGCCGGCGGTGCCGTCCTCGAGCGGGCCGTAGGCTATCTGGCTCGGGTAGGCCCAACGGGTGTACTTCCCCGGCGCATGGCCGGGCGGCAGCGCGGAGTGCGCCTGCGCCGGCAGCGCAAAGAAAAGCAAACAGCCCAGGGAGATCAGAAAAGCAAAAACCCGCATAGCCTTAGAAACGGAATTGCTCACGGTAGGGTTGCGCCCCAACGACCTGCCCTAGTTTTGGTTAAGTTTCGCAAATGACCCCGCCCCCGGCACATCAGATCGCCGTTTTGAGCCAGGGCCGGGCGGCCGTGTTCGAGGAGCCGATTGGCCCGGCCGGCGTTCGGGTGCGAGACCGGCCCTCAACCGACCCCGTTCCCGGCGCCGTCGCGATCGCCGTCCGCGCCGCTTCGATCAACCATCTCGACCTTTTCCTGGCGCACGGCGCGCAGAAAGTGACACCGCCCCGGGTGATCGCGGCCGACGGAGCCGGCGTCGTCCAGGCGTCCGGCGACCCTTCGTGGAAGCCCGGTGACGAGGTCGTCGTGTACCCCGTCGTCTGCGATTGGGAGTGCGAATGGTGCCGCTCAGGTCAGAACGTCAGGTGCGCGCGGTTCGGCGTGATCGGCGAGCACTCGGACGGCACCGCGTGCGAGCTGCTCCACGTCGATGCGCGCAACGTTTTTCGCAAGCCAAAGGGGCTCTCATGGGAGGAGACGGCTGCCTTTCCGCTCACCTTCTTGACGGCCTGGCGCATGCTCACCACCCGGGCTCGCCTTCAGCCGGGCGAGAAGGTGCTCGTCGTCGGGGCGAGCGCCGGCGTGGCCGTGGCGGCGATCAAGATCGCCAGGCACCTGGGCGCGCGCGTCTTCGCGACAAGCCGTTCCGAGGCCAAGCGCAAGCGCGCGCTGGAAATTGGCGCGGAAGCGGTGTTCGACTCGAGCGAGTTCAGCAAGCCGGTGCGCGAGGCGACGGACGGCGGCGTGGACGTCGTCTTCGAACACGTCGGTCCCGCGACGCTGGGCGAGTCGATGCGCTCGGTGGTGTTGGGCGGCCGCGTGGTGCTGTGCGGATCGACCTCAGGAGTCAAAGCGGAAATCACGATGCCCCGTCTCTTCTGGGGCCAGATGGACCTGCTCGGCTCGACGATGGGCAACGTGGGCGAGTTTCAGGCGGTGCTCGATGCCATCGACGGAGGCCTGCGACCGGTGGTCGACAGCGTCTATCCGCTGTCCGACGTTCAGGCGGCCCTCGAGCGCCTCGATTCGGCGGAGCAGTTCGGCAAAGTCGTGCTGTCGGTCTCGGACGGATGAGGAGGGTCAGATGAAAGGGTTCAGGGCGTTTCTACTCCGCGGAAACGTGGTCGACCTCGCCGTGGCCGTGGTGATCGGGACCGCATTCGTCCAGGTCGTGTTGGGCTTCACGCAAGCGTTCATCACGCCGCTGATCGCGGTGATCTTCGGCAAGCACGACGCGTTCGGTGGCCTTTCGTTCAACGTGAACGGCGTCCCGTTCAACGTATACGTGTTCCTGAACGCGGTGATTGCGTTTCTCGTCATCGCGGCGATCGTCTACTTCTTCGTCGTCGTGCCGGTCAACGCGCTTATCGCGCGCTCGCGCAAGGAGCCGCCGGCGGACCCGACGACGAAGAAGTGCAC
>WNGO01001554.1_pt1 | contig 27787 bp, 31 predicted proteins | sample 5400511 | NCBI WGS metagenome assembly WNGO01 (sample SAMN13153380, study PRJNA577476) | soil metagenome | isolation source: 20 cm soil or saprolite under Garry oak tree replicate 2 | place: USA:California | collected 2016-06-15 | reverse complement strand
CCACACCGGCCCGTACAAGCGGCCCGACGCCAAGGCAAGTCCGACGACGACCGCCAGTGCCATGGACAAGAGCGACACCAGCAGCGTCACTGCGGCCGCGCGGGCGAGCGAAGGGAGATAGGCGATGGCCTGCGTCGCCGCCGCTGGAATGGCCGGCGTCATCGCGCTGGAGCGCAGGACGCGATCGAACAGTGTGAGCTGGCTCGGGTCCCAAACGCTCCAGCGGCGGAAGATCTGCTCGAGGCTGCCGTCGCGCATCGCCTCCCGCAGCACCGCGTCCACCGAGTCACGCAAGGCGGAGTCGGCGTGTGCGAGGACGCCGATGTAATGGCCGATGGCGACCGGTTGTGAAAGGATTGTGAATCCCGAGTCGCCGCGCCGGCGCAGGGCACGCTGCGCGATGATGTGGTCGAGCAGCACCGCATCGACGCGACCCGCGATGAGGTCGGCGTAGGGGTGTACGTCGTCGTCGTAGGAGACGGGGATCACGCCGGCGGAGTCGCGCGCGGTCAGGAGCAAATCGTACGCAATCGTGGCGCCGAGCGTCGCGACACGCCGGCCCCGCAGGTCGGCCAGGCCATGGACCCGGTCCCGATCTTCCGGTCGCACGGCGAGCACTTCCCGAAACTCGAAGTAGGGCAGGGTAACGGCGTGCCGGGCGCGACGCGCCGGCGTGTCTTCCACGCCGGAGAGGCCGAGTACGAAGTCTCCGCGTTCGACGGATTGATCGATGTTGGACCACTGGACCTGGAGGAACCGCGCGCCGCGGCGGCCCAGCCCGCGGGCGATGCGATCGGCGACCTCCACGTCGAAGCCGCGCACATGCGCTGGATTGGCCGGGTCGGCTTCCACGAACGGTGCACCACCCTCGGCGTCTCCGCCCCACACGAGGACCCGCGGCGTCGAGTCCTGCGCGCCGAGAGAGAGAAGTGCAAGCGGGTAGTAGACTGCGGCGGCCAGATTCACGGACCTAGTTTGCTGGCATTTTGTTGAATCCCGCAACATCGGCTCCCGTAGGGCCTGTACCCCTTCGGCCGGAGCAGACATGACTCGCCGGAACAGCGCGCGCCTCGCCGGCTTCGCCTACCTCTTCTACATTGCCGTCGCATTCCCGAGCATGGTCCTGATGAGCCGTGCGACCAGCGGCGAGGGGATGGCGGCGAAACTCGCCTCCGTCGCCCAACACGCGACAGAGGTGCACCTCGTCGCGGTCCTCTCCCTGCTTAGCAGTTGCTGCGCGCTGGCGCTCGCGGTGAGCCTGTGGGCGATCACCCGCGACCAGGATGCCGATCTCGCGATGCTGGGGCTGACCTGCCGTGTCGCCGAGGGCGTGACGGGTGCCGTCTCCATTCCGGCAACGCTGGGGCTGCTGTGGCTCGCGACGAATGCACCGGACCTCGCGTCAGCACAGACGCTCGGCGGGTTCGTGCTGGAGGACAGTCCCCTCGTCGCCGCGAGCTTTTTCGCCCTCGGCAGCACGCTCTTTTCCTGGTTGCTGCTGCGAGGCCGGATGATTCCAGTCCCGCTGGCGTGGCTTGGCGTCGTCGCGTCCATCCTGATCGTAGTGGCTCTGCCGCTGCAGCTCGGAGGATTGCTGCGCGGGGCGGTCACGCAGCTCATGTGGTTGCCTATGGCGGCGTACGAGATTCCGCTCGGGTTCTGGCTAGTTTTCAAGGGTGTCGCACCACCGGAGGCGTGATGACCTTCAAGCCCGCGACTTGGCTGCCGATCGCCATCCTGCTGAGCGCCGCCAACCTGGTTGCGGTAGGCTTCGCGGCGGGAGGGACCGAACCATGGCATGCCGGCGTCCATGCGACGCTCGCGCTCGGCTTCGGACTCTGGGCCCAGCGTCTGCAACGGCGCCGTCGCGAGGGGGAGGCCGGCGCGCGGCTCGAAGCGCCTGACGCGGAGCGGTTCGACGCATTCGAGGTCGAGCTGAGCCGGTTGCGGCAGGAGTTGAGCGAAACGCAGGAGCGTCTGGACTTCGTCGAACGGCGGCTGGTGCAGGGATCGGAACCGCGGCGCGTGCCGCCGGAGCGCGGCGGATGACCGGAGCACCCGTGATGCGCAAGATCGCGCTCGCGATTGGTCCGTTCCAGCTCAATTCACGGCTTCGCAACCGGTTCATCGACGTGCATCGCTGGATGGGACGAACGTACGTCATCGCCGTCCTCTGCGGCGGGACCGCGGCGCTCGTGCTCGCGCCCGTGTCACAAGAAGGCTTGCCGACGCATGTCGGATTCGGCATGCTGGCGACGCTCTGGCTCATAGCGACAGGAACGGCGTACCGGCGCATTCGCGCAGGCGATCGGGTCTCGCATCGCCGCTGGATGATTCGCAGCTATGCGCTGACGTTTGCAGCCGTGACGCTACGCATCTATCTGCCGCGGAGCCTGGCGTTCGGTCTACCGTTCGGGCCGGCGTATCAGACGATCGCCTGGCTCTGCTGGGTTCCCAACCTGGTGGTCGCGGAATGGATCATCTTGCGGCAGCGCGCCACAGCATCGATCGTTGAACCGGCACTCAGTCCGGCGATTCCGATTCGTTGATGCTCGCTGACACACTCGAGCAGCTTCGTGGCCTGGAACTGCGCGACGAAGACGGCGCAGTGGAGATCCTCGAGCTGCTGCCGCCGGCGACGGACGCCGAGGTCAGCGCGCTCGAGGCGAGGCTTCCCGCGGCCTTGCCCGCGGAAATCCGCGCCGCGCTCAGCGTGTCCATTGGCTTGGTCAACGGGCCGCTCGAGTCGTTCAACCTGCTCGGCTTGACTGGGGTCGGTTTGGAGGGGGTTTTTCCTGCGGCCCATTCGATCGCCCACGACGGGTACGGCAATTACTGGGTCGTCGATCTGCACCCTGACGCGAGGTCCTGGAGTCCCGTCTTCTATGCCTGTCATGACCCGCCGGTAATCGTATATCAGGCGACAACCGTCGAAGAGTTCCTGCGCGACGCGATCCAGATGTGGCAGCCGGGACGGCGCAGCCCGGTGGATATCGTGCATGAAGACGCGTCGATGCACATCTGGCGCCACAACCCCGACCTGATCAGCCAGGCGGACGCCGCCCGCTCGACTGATCCGGAGCTGGCTGCATTCGCGGCGACACTGACACCAGGGCTCGAGATCATCGACCTGCGTCGAGCGACGACGGGGCAGGGATTCTCGTGGGGCCGCTACGGGCCCGTCACCCGGTGCAAGCGTCACGGTACGGCGCGCATCTGGGCGATTACACGACCTGCGATGAAGTCCCGCATCAGCCATTTCTTGTTTGGTCGAAATTACTTCAACAAATGATGTGGGCTGCGCTGGTTCTCGTGCAGCAATCATGGATGTTCGGCCCCTTCACGAAGCCGGCCGACGTAAACCCCGTCATCACGCCCAACCCGACCGCTCATTTCCGCTCGCCGATGATCGACAGCGTCGTCGCTTGGGAGGAATACGCGACCTTCAATCCGGCCGCTGTCGTAAAAGACGGAAAGGTCTTTCTCCTCTATCGCGCCGAGGATGCCAGCGGCGAGCGGCAGATCGGTGGCCACACGTCGCGACTCGGCCTGGCCGAAAGCAGCGACGGTCTGCACTTCACGCGGCGTGCCAGCCCCGTGCTCTATCCTGACACCGATGCACAGCGGCAGAATGAGTGGCCCGGTGGTGTCGAGGATCCGCGCATCGTCGAGTCGAATGACGGCATGTACGTGCTGACATACACGCAGTGGAACCGGGACGTGCCGCGGCTGGCCGTAGCGACCTCGCGCGACCTCATCGTGTGGACGAAGCACGGACCAGCGTTTGCTCACGCCGGCGGCGGCAAGTATTTGCGCGTCGAGTCCAAATCGGGCGCCATTCTCAGCCGAATCGAAGGCGATCGCATCATCGCAACCCGTGTGAACGGCAAGTACTGGCTCTATTTCGGCGTGCCCGATTTGCATATCGCCACTTCCGACAACCTGATCGACTGGACCCCGTTGGAAGACGCCGATGGCCGGCTCATGAAGGTGCTGTCACCGCGTCCGGGCTATTTCGATTCCTGGCTGGTCGAAGCTGGTCCGCCCGCGCTGCTCACCGCTCACGGCATCGTCGTGCTTTATAATGCGGGGAACGACAGGACGTACGGCGATTCGACACTGCCGGCGCGCGTGTACACGGGTGGCCAGGCGTTGTTTGACGCCCGCAATCCGCTGAAGCTCATCGCGCGGTCGGACACGCCGTTCATCCGTCCGACCGAGAGTTATGAGCGAACCGGTCAGTACTCAGAGGGTACGACGTTCGTGGAAGGCCTCGTGCCGTTCAAGGGACGGTGGTATCTCTACTATGGCACCGCCGATTCGCGGATAGGAGTCGCCGTATGGGACGTACGCCGGTAAGACTCACACTGATCGTCGTTGGTTTCTTAGCCGCGTCATGCTCGGGAGACACGTCGGGCATTTCGGTGTTGGATCCGGGTGACGCATCGTATTCCCACGGGTTTGATCCCCCGCGGGTCGTCGATTCCACCGCCGCGTGCACTCGGCTCATGACCTATGCCATCATGGCCCTGGGGCGACGGTTTCACCAATTCGAGCTGTCCATCAACTTCATTGACAACTGCTCTGCCTCAGCGGGCGGCTACACATACTGGGAATCGTTCATCGAGGGCGACTACACGTCGACCGGTCGTGAGTTTGTGCTGATACCGGACACTACGCGCATGCCGCGATTTCCTGGAACGTTCGATGGGACCTACGTTCGCTTCACGCTGCCGGCGAATCCCGACTCCCTCGCGCCGACGCCGCAAGACATGCAGTTAGGGCCCAGAATGCCGTTTTAATGGGGCGCTTGAGGGTAGCGGCGCGCGCTGCCGTGGTGATCGCGGCGATGGCCTCCGTAGTGCTGATCCTGTACGGCGGTCGCCGCAACAGCTCCGGCGTGCTGCTGATCCTCTTCGTGATTTGGGTGCTCTCGCCGTTCGTCGGCCTGGCGCTGGCAAATAGAATGTCGGTGCGTTGGCCGGCCGGCGCCCAAACGGGGCTGCACACGGTGATGCTCATTGTCGCGGGCGCCTCGCTGGCGGTCTACGTGAACGCCGTGCTGATATCCCCTCCGGCGAAGCTGGCCGCTCCGTTCCTCATCGTTCCCTTGGTATCGTGGCTCATCATCCTGATCGTCGTGTTGATCGCGGCGATGAAGCAGGCTTAGGACCCGCCGGTCAGCACCTGCTCCCAGACAGCATCCTCGCCCATCGGCATCGCGATCTTGACGACCAACCCGCGATCCTTGCTGACGTAGACCCGCGCTGCATCGTTGCGGAAGCGCACGCTGACAACCCAGGTGTCGTACGTGCCCGCGGACGACGAGACACGCTCACTGCCGGTCACGCGGAGGTCGATCGCAAGTGCCCGCACGCGGTTGGGGTACGTGATCCACGGTACGTAGACGCTGCCGCGCCACGATCTATTGAGCGGCGTCAGCTGAAACAGCGCGCGATACACCGAGCCGACCCAGTTGATGTCGGCATCCCGCCACGACAGGTACCGCGGCGGCTCGGCAGGGAAGTCCCCCCCGCCGGGATAGCGCCCAAAGCGTTTCGTGCGCCGCAGCAGACGCAGTGAATCTCGACTCACGATCAGGGAGTCGGTGAACCCCTCCGGGGCGTAGCGTCCGGTCCCGTACGTGACGAACGCCAGTGCCGGGACCCCGTGGACCGTCGTCGGCGCGATGGAGAACGTCCGGATGCCTTGCTCCGTGGTGACCAGGCCATCCGTCGTCATCGTTGCCCGGTAGCTCCAGGAGCCTGATTGCAATGCTCGCGACGGCACACGGTCGAGCAGCGGATAGCGGGCGCGGCCCACGGTATCTGATGTTCCGACCTCCTGACTCAATGCCGGCGTCGGCCACAGTGGGCTGCCGCCGAACACTGCCGCGCCTGACGGAATTCCCTCCTCACGGCGGACAAACACGCTGTAGACACCCCAGGTGAGGATCGTCAGCACAATCGCCGCGGCGATTGCCCTCGGCGCAGTCAGCCGCGATGGACGGCGATCCGCCGGCAGGACCACACGCGCTCCTGTCGCCCGGCTGGCGAGAATCCGCTCACGCAGCTCGACTCGCGGTTCGGGGGCCGGCAGTTCCTGCAGCTTCGCTCGCAAGTCCGTCGTCATGGGCGATCCTCCAATCGCTGGCGCACGCGTTTGATCGCGCGATACAGTCGAACTCGCGACGTCACCGCGCTGATGCCGAGCAGCGCCGCGATTTCGGCATGGCTATACCCTTCCATTTCCTTGAGCACGAGCACGCTGCGCAGCGCTCCGGGAAGCGCGTTCACTGCCGCGTGCAGAGCCAGCTGTTCCGGCGTAAGCCCTGGGGGAGTCGGGATATCCGCGGCGCTGTGGAGTGATATCTCGCGGCGCCGTTCGCGAGCGCGCTGGCGCATCAACGCCACCCGCACCGTCACCCGCCGCAACCAGGCGTCGAGACGGCCCCGTTCCTCATAATGCCCCAGCGCCTCGGGAAGCCCCACGAACACGTCGTGCACCACATCCTCCGCATCTTCGCGCGTTCCGAGCAGCCGATAGGCGAGGCGAAAGAGTTGGCTTGCGTACGTGTCGTACAACGTGCCGAGTGCCTGGGCATCCACGCGCGGGAGGCTCGACGGTCTCACTGCTGGTATGGTCATGCTCATAGGACAAATGCCGCCAGTCAGTCAAACGTTACCAAGAACGCTTTGCTGCGATAGAATGCCGTCATGACCAAGGTCAAAGTTGGGATTATCGGATCGCGATTTCAGGCGGACTGCATTGCCGCAGCCGTGAAAGCGGTGCCGGAGGAGGCCCAGCTCGTCGCCGTCGCCTCGCCGACGAAAGGCAACGCCGCCGCCTTTGCCAAACGGCACGGCATCGCCCACGCTTACACCGACTACCACGAGCTGCTGCGCAACCCGGACGTCGAGCTGATCTCGATCACGGCGCCGAACCGGCTGCACGCGGAGATCACAATCGCTGCCGCCAAGGCCGGCAAGCACGTCGTCTGCGAAAAGCCGCTCTGCATGACCCTCGAGGAAACGGACGCGATGATCGACGCGTGTCGCCAGGCGGGCGTGTTGCTGCTCTACGCCGAGGAGCTGTTCTTTGCGCCGAAATACGTGAAGGCGAAGCAGATGGCTGACGAAGGGGCGTTCGGCAGGGTGCACCTGGTGAAACAGGGAGAGAAACATTCCGGCCCGCACTCCGACTGGTTCTGGGACGTCACCCAGTCCGGCGGTGGCGCCGTCATGGATCTGGGCTGCCACGGCATCGCGTTCTGCTGGTGGTTTCTCGGGAAGCCGAAAGTCACGAGTGTTTATTCGCACATGGCGACCCAGGTCCACGGCGACCGCACGCAGGGGGAGGACGAAGCGGTCACGATCATCGAGTTCGCGAATGGCGCCGTGGGGATGGTGGAGAGCAGCTGGAACCGGCCTGGCGGGATGGACGACTGCATCGAAGTCTTCGGCGACAAGGGCCAGACCTACGCCGACATGCTCATGGGCAACGCGCTGCCGACATACTCGGAAGTCGGATTCGGCTACGCCGTCGAGAAAGCCGCATCGACCAAGGGATGGAGCTATCCGGTGTTCGAGGAGCACTGGAATTACGGCTTCCCGCAGGAGATGCGGCACTTCGCGCGATGCGTGCGCGGCACAGAGACGCCGATCTCCGATGGGGACACGGGGCGGGTGGTGCAGGAAGTTTTGTACGCCGCGTATGCCTCGGCGGGCCAGGGCCGTAAAGTCGCGCTGCCGTTCCGGCCGACAGGGGTAGCAAAGCCTATCGACCTGTGGAAAGGAGCTCGCTCGTGAAAGCCGTCACGGTCTACGTCGCGTCGCAGCCGCCGAAATCGCGACAGGCGTTGAAGCGACTACGGGCAGCGATCAAGTCCGCCGCTCCCGCCGCGGAAGAGGCGTTCAGTTACCAAATTCCGGCCTTCCGGGTCGACGGACGTCCGTTGGTATGGTACGCCGCGTTCAAGAACCACTGCAGCATGTATCCCATGACGAAGGCGATCAGACGCGCGCTCGCCAAGGACCTCGCGGGCTACGAGACGTCGAAGGGGACGGTGCGATTCCCGCTCGCGAAACCAATACCGGTCACGCTCGTCAGGAAGCTCGTGAAAGCCCGCCTCGCCGAAATGCGGCAACAGTAACAGGGAGAGATCATGACCTGGCAATTGCCTCCGCTCTGGAAGAAGAAGGAACCGGGACCGGTGAAGCTGCCGGAGCCACCCAAGCCACGGCCGCCCGAGCCGTGGGAGCCTGCCAAGATTCCGCGTGATCCTGAGCCACCCACGACCCCGAGGCGTGGCTAGGGCGGGACATGATGTACGAGAGCCGTCACACCCCGCCGCTGACGCCGAGGCGCTTCGCGCGACGCATGGCGAATCACTTGGGCGTGGCCCTGGTGGTGGTCGGTTTCTCGCTGCTGGCCGGCATGTGGGGCTACGAACATTACGAACGGCTTCCCTGGCGCGATGCCTTCCTGAATACGGCGATGCTGCTCGGCGGAATGGGTCCCGTGAACGCTCCCCAAACGAACGGCGGGAAGCTGTTCGCGGGGTTCTACGCCCTCTATGCGGGTGGCGTGTTTCTCGGCGTCGCGGGCCTCCTACTGGCGCCGGTCATCCACCGCATCGCGCATCGATTACACTGGGAAGGGACGGCGCGGTGATGGAGTTCGGTCTCCTGCGATCGATGGACGTATTGGAAAGAACGCCTGCGACGCTGCGGGCGCTGCTGCTCGCTGTGGGAACGGAATGGGCACGGGGCACCGAAGGGCCGGACACGTTCAGCCCGTTCGACAACATCGGGCATTTGATCGACGGTGAGGAAACGGACTGGATGCCTCGCGCCCGCATTATCCTGGCGCAGGGCGGGAACCGCCGCTTCGAGCCGTACGATCGCTTCCGCCACCGCGCCCGCAACACGAACCGCACGCTCGATTCCTTGCTCGACGAGTTCGCCCGGTTACGCGCCGGGAATCTTCGAGTCCTCGCGTCGTGGCAGCTGACCGACGAGCAGCTCAGCCTGCGCGGTGAGCATCCCAGCCTCGGCCCTGTCACGCTGCGGCAATTGCTGGCCGCGTGGGTCGTCCACGACCTGGGGCACATCGCGCAGGTTGCGCGCGTCATGGCCAAACAGTACCGCGCCGAGGTTGGCCCGTGGGTACCGTTCCTCCCCGTACTGACGGATCACGAAAAACCGAGGTCCTAGTGTTCGATTTCGGAAATGCCATGAAGGTCATTGTCACGTTCGGGACAGGCGCATTCGTTCTGATCATGGCCGGGCTTGGCGTCAAAGTGCTCTTTTTCCGGCGGCGTCAGCTCCCCGGGATGGTCGATAACGAAGAGATCGAGGCACTGGACGAACGCCTGCTCCGGACCGAGGCGAAGGTCAACGAGCTCGAGGAACGGCTCGATTTCGCCGAACGGATGCTCGGCGAGGTGCGCGGAAAGCCCCAAATTCCGGGACAACCCTAGCTTCTGCAGTGCCAATCGTTTATAGTTGATGCGTTCATACGCTTGGCAGTGCCACAGGCGAGGGGTCGAACCATCAGGCGGCGCCTGCGAGCCTCGGCATCGGGTCGAGGAAACGCGCACGGGCGCGCCGGGGTGACACTCGGCGATCCTCCCACGCACCAGCCAGCCTTAACTACGGCGAAACACGCCTTTACCAAGAGCCCGACGCAGCAGACGAGCGTCGTTCACTTCCTCGCAACGGGGAACGTGTTACGAGTTTGTCCCGCCTCAGGGCAGGAACAGAGTACGTTATGACACCGCAGCAAGCTCACGATCATTTGCCACGCCCAGCACACAAAGAACCGCCCGCCCACGCGCCCAATGCCGCGCTGATGATCGACTTCGACAACGTGACGATGGCGATTCGGTCGGACCTCCAGACCGAGCTGAAACGCCTGCTCCAGTCGGAGATGATCCGGGGGAAGGTCGCCGTGCAGCGCGCCTACGCCGACTGGCGCCGCTACCCGCAATACATCGTCCCCCTTTCCGAATCCTCGATCGATCTCATCTTCGCGCCGGCGCACGGTGCCAACAAGAAGAATGCGACCGACATCCGTCTGGCGATCGATGCGTTGGAGTTGGTGTTCACGCGGCCTGAGATCGGCACGTTCATCCTGCTGTCCGGCGATTCCGACTTCTCGTCACTCGTGCTCAAGCTGAAGGAATACGGCAAGTACGTGATCGGCGTGGGGATCCGGGAATCCTCGAGCGATCTGCTCATCCAGAATTGCGATGAGTACTACTCGTACAACGAGCTCGCCGGTTTCACCAAGACGAGCGATGTCGAGTACGTGAAGCGGGATCCGTGGGAGCTGGTCGTCGAAGCGGTCAAGCAGATGACGGCGCACAACGACGTCATGCGCTCCGACCGCTTGAAACAGGTCATGCAGGAGATCGACCCGAACTTCGATGAGAAGGACGCGGGGTTTTCGCGCTTCAGCAAGTTCGTGATCGAGGCCGCCCGTCGTGGCCTGATTACGCTGACCAGACTCGACAATGGCCAGTACGAGATCGCCCTCGGCCCGCAGGTCCAGGGGGCGGCGGCCCAGCCCGCACTCGCCGCGATGAGCGAAGCCAGCGAGAAGCCCCGCAGCCGGGGGGGGCGAGGCGGCCGGGGGCGGGGACGCGGCGGCCGCGATCGTGAAGAACCACCCACGGCGCCCGCTGAGTCCCTACCGACCGAGGAGCCGGCGGCGAAGGCCGGGTTCTCGTTCGGGGGCGCGTTCGGGTTGATCAAGCAAGCCGTCGGAATGGGCACGGACGAGGAGCCGGCTCCACAAGACGAAGAAAAGCCGGCGAGTGATGAGGCGGAGGCTCCGCGCCCCGTCTTGTCGGCTCCCACACCCGATATGGAAGAAGAAGACGACATTCCGATGCCCACCTCCTCAGCGCCGCCACCGCCATACAGCACCCCGTTGTCGGCACCAGGCGGAATCCCGATGCGCAGCGCGCGCTTCCGCCGCGGTTCTCGCGGCGGTGCCCGCCGTCCGGCTCCGGGCGGCGGTGTCCCCGAGATTCCCAAAATCGGCGTCGTGGAAGTCGATCCCAACTTCCGCCCTCGCGCAGACGTGCTGACTCCCAAGCCCCCGCCCTCCCCACCCCCCGCCGCCCCCCCGGGGGCGCCGTCGAGCCCCGCGCAGGAGCGAGGTGAGCGGGGCGAGCGGGGCGAGCGGGGGGAACGGGAAGGACGAGGTGGTCGCGGTGGTCGCGGGCGAGGCCGCGGGCAGGCTGAGAACGGCGACCGTGGCGAGCGGGGTGAACGCGGCGGCCGTGGCCGGCGCGGTGGTCGTGGTGGCCGCGGCCGTGGGCCTCGGCGTTACGAATCAGAATCTCCTGATGTCGTGAACGACAATGTGCGCCCGATGCCGGAGCCGACCCGTTCAGAACCCTCAGAACCTCCCGCTCCTCCACAACCTCCGGCAGGCGCGCCAGCCGACGCCGGTGAGTCTTTCTGGTCCAAGGTTAAGCGCGGCCTGACGGGAGGCGGCGCGTAACGGTGCGAGGCAGCGCCGTTCAGGCAAGGTTCTACGCGCGACCCACGGAAGAGGTCGCGCGTGGACTATTGGGGCGCATTGTCGTCAGCGACGTGGGCGGACGACGGCGGGAGACGGCCGGCCGGATCGTCGAGGTCGAAGCGTACGTCGGCCCCCACGATCCCGCGTGTCATGCCTACGGGCACCGGCGCACGGCGCGCACTGAATCGCTCTACGGCCGGCCGGGGACGGCATATGTGTATTTCACGTACGGGATGCATTGGTGTCTCAACGTTGTGACCGAAAAGCCGGAGTATCCCGCGGCGGTACTGATTCGCGCGCTCGAGCCGCTCGCCGGGCTCGACACGATGCGGCAGCGCCGCGGGAGAGAGCCGCTGTGCGCGGGCCCCGCCCGGCTGTGCGAGGCGCTCGGCGTCACCGGTGCGCTGGACGGGGTTGCGTTACAGCGTGGGCTGCTGCGCATCGTCGCCGACGGGCCGGCGCCGAAACAGCGCGCGATCGCCGCGAGTCCGCGCATCGGTGTCACGCGGGCGGCCGACTGGCCGCTGCGCTTCTATCTCAAGGACTCGCCGTGGGTTTCCCGCTAAGCCTTACCGCTCGGTGACCCCTTCCTTCGCCGATCCCATGCTGTAACGGATCCCGCCCTGGAACGTATGCGTGTTGCTCTGGAGCAGGAAGTTCGAGGCGCCGGAGGTCAGCAGGTAATGCGCGAAGACATTCAGCTTGCTCGAGTAGTTGATCTGTAACCCACCCATCAACCAGAAGAACGCCCGGCTCGATAGCTCGTTCACGCGATCGGATGCCTCGGCGAACTGGGAGCTGGAGCAACCTCCCGAGCAGTCTATTGTCGGATTCAACACTTGCATTATGGCGAAGCCGCCGCCGCCGAACGGCTCGATGACCTTCTGGGCGGGGAAGGCGAGCACGCCGAACATGATGCGGCGCATGTCGTGGAACGAGACGTCGCGGCAGGGTCCCGTACCCAGCGAGCAGCCTGACGAGCTGGGATCGAAGATCACGGCCTGCGCGTCCGACAGGAAGAGCGCCTGTTCATAGGCCACGTACAGCGCGGTGCGGCGCGCGGTGATCAGCCAGTGGCCGCCGATGATCGGATCGTACACGTACGGCTGTGTATTGGTCTTGGAGATGAAGGCACCGCCCTGAGCGCCCCAATACCATTGATACTGCCGGCTGAAGCCGCGTCCCTGTTGGGGCGGAATGAAGAAATAGGAGAGGCCCGCCCCGCCCTCGACCTGACCCGTCCAGCTGCCGCGTGGCGTGGGGTTGAGTGGATCGCGATTCTGTCTGTTGTACATCGCCCGTGCATCCAGCCGCAACGCCAGGTGCGGGCTGAGGAACACGCGTGCCCCGAGGCCGCCATTGACCATGTTGTCGGTGAAATTGTAGGGCGGGTCCGGGCCGAAGACGAGTCGCGTGAACCCGCCGGTGGCATAGAGCGTCGCCCGGTCACCCATGGGGAAATTGAACACCACGTTGCCGCCCACCGCGGACACCGCCACGTTTTGCGCCGAGGCCGTGTCCACCGTCTTCGTGAAGTCTCCGGTGACCTCGATAGACAGGCGGTCGCTCCAGGCATACGCGATGCGCGCGCCGCCCCCGAACGAGTTCTTGAGAAAGTACAGGTGGTCGAAGCGCCAGTACGAGCCGAACCCGCCGAACTCGATGCTCTGAGACCGTTGCGCGGCCGCAGGGCTGAATACGAGGATTAGGGCCGCGAGGCTCACAAGCTGCTTCATCGGAACTCCTCCGGGCCCCCGTCTATGGGGCCGCCAACAGGACCGCGTTGAAGAGCAGCTTGAAGGTGCCATGCGTCTGGCCCCGGAACTGCGGCCGAAATCCAAACAGGATCACACGCCCCCCCCTGCTGCCTACCGGTGCCTCCACCAGCGCCGCTTTCCCTTCGAGCCGTTCCTGGAACCGGGCATAGCCGGAGCGCAGGGGCTGCGCGGGATACGTCGCCAAGGCCCTGGCCGGGGCCGAAACGGTGAAGGCGGCGCTATTCTCGAAGTAGATGTCGAGGGAGTCGGGCACGCCCAGCGTCACCGGGCTGCCCGCCCGCTCCACACCTCCCAAAAGCACACCGAAAATAGAGCCTGGGGCGTAAAATCGCAAAACTTGAGGACCAGATGCCTCACCGGCTAGGACGTTGACGACAGGGAGGTTAAGGCGTGTAATCGCGAAATTACTTGAACCGTCGAGGCAGACAAGCACGCCACCATCCCGAACAAATGCCGAAACGGCGCTGGCGCCTGTTTCGCCGATCCCGCCCGCGTATTGCACTGGAATGCGAGTCGAGTCGATGCCGTGGAGAATTGCCGGCGCATCGATGTCCGGCAGGACGATCACGTCGAACCGCTGCCGCAGCGCTCCCTTCTTGAAATCGCTGTCGTGCAGTGTCGTGTAGCTGAGCCCATACTGCTCGAACAACCACCGCGTCCAGCCTTCGTCAATGTTGCCGGTCCACGGTTGGTACAGGCCGATGCGTGGCAAGCGCTGCCTCGTCACGCCCGTACCAGGTGCTGGACCGTTTCTGACGGCCGTCACCGAGAACCCATGGCGCGCGGCCGCCTCGCTGAGGATCGCCCGCGCCCTCGGACCTTGGACAACGAGAGACTCTCCCGCCACTGTCACGGACTGTCGCGCAGCGAGCAGCTCCGCGACCACGCGTGACTCGGCGTTGGTGCGGTTGTTCAGAATGAACACGTCGCCAGTGCCCTCGATTCTGCCGGGTGTGGGCACGACCGTGTCCACCTTCACGAGATTGGCGCGGAACGGCGTGTTCACGACGTCGGCGCGCACACCCATGGTAAAGGGCAGCGTCCAGCCGGCGACGTCGTACGGCGGGCGATCGGCCACGGGCGTGTACCGCTGCGGCTCGAGCAGGTCCTTGGCGTGCGCGCGATACGGCTGGGCCATCGGCACGACCAGCGAGCCTGGCGGGTAACTCCTCCCGTCGGCCGTGAACGGCTCGGCAGCGCGCCACACTTCGACGCCGCCCGCGCCGAGCACGTTCGCCAGGGCAGTCCAGCTCTCCGGGTCGCGCTGCTCAGCCGGTAACACGTATGCGAACGGATCGCCGGCTAAACCAGCGTCGACCGCGCGCCGCCCCAGACCGACGAAGCGGTCGATCACGTTCACGCGATCCCGTGCGGCGAGCCGCACGAGCGCCTCGGAAGGGGCAGCGTGATCGGTGAGCCGAGGCGCGTGCTCGCCGCTTCGGTGAGGATGCCGATCATGTTGTGGCGCGTGGGCGTGGAGCGAAAGCCGCCGTGCCACCACAGGTCGTAGGTCTGCTGGTGCGCGATCCCGGTCATGCCGGCGTCGTACAGCGCCGACGCCATCTGCGCGCCGACGAGATTGATCCCGGCGACGATCGCGGGATCGAGATTGGGATTGACGGGATCCTGAAACGGCGGGACGAACAGGCGCACGCCGTTGGAGCCCATCTGGTGCACGTCGTACACGATTTCCGGAAACCATTCCTTGTACAGCATCCGCGTGACGAGTCGCGTCTCCACCTGCGTCAGCATGAACCAGTCGCGGTTGTTGTCGTGCCCGATGTATTTGTGGTACAGCCAGGGCAAGGGCCCGCCTTCGTATCGGGTCCCCTTGTAGCGGCGGTACCAGCTCACCACGGTGTCGAGACCGTCGGGGTTCATCGAGGGAATCATCAGTACGACGACGGAGTCGAGCAGCCGCTGCCATTCCGGGTCCGTCGCCAGCCGGTAGGCGAGCGTCATCCCCATCTGACTCGAAGCGACTTCCGTCGAGTGGATGTTGTTGCTGATGAGGATGACGGCGGGTTGCCGCATCCGGATTTCGGCTAGTGCGGTGTCATTCAGGCGGCGCGGATCCGCGAGCAGCGCCTGCGCGCGTTTGATGTCGGCGAGACGCGCGATGTTCGCCGGCGATGTGATGGTCAACAGAACGAAGGGCCGCCCCTCCGTCGTCTTACCGAGCGTGTCGACGTGGATGTAGCGACTCTGCCGCGCGAGGCCATTCATATAGCCGCTCACCTGCTTCCAATCGGCGAGCATCGAGTCGGCGCCAGGCTCGAAACCGAGCGCAGCGGATGGGCGGATGGGGGGGGGCGGTTCGGCGGTTTGTAACAACGCGAGCAGGAGGAGCGGTGTCATCAGATGAGTCCCAGTTTTGAGCCCACCTTCTTGAAGGCACGCAGCGCGAAATCGAGGTCGTCGCGCGAATGGGCCGCGGAGAGCTGGCAGCGCACGCGCGCCTGTCCTTGTGGTACAACGGGATAGCCGAACCCGGTGACGAAGACACCCTCGGCCAGCAGCAGCTCGCTCATGTGAATCGCTTTCGCCGTCTCGCCCAGTATCACCGGCACGATGGGTGTGTCCCCCGGCAGCGGCTTGAAGCCGAGCGCCAGCAACTGCTCGCGGAAATAGCGCGCGTTCTGATGCAGCCGGGCGACAAGCTCGGGGTGCGTCGTGACGTGACGGACGGCGGCGAGCGCGCTGGCGGCGACGGTGGGTGGCAGTGCGTTGCTGAAGAGCTGCGGCCGCGAGCGCTGTGTCAGATAATCGGTGAGCGCGAGCGGGCCGGCCGTGAATCCGCCGGCCGCGCCGCCGAGCGCCTTGCCGAGCGTCGACGTGATCACGTCGATTTCACCCAGCATGCCGTAGTGCTCGGCGGTGCCGCGGCCGCTCTGGCCGAGCACACCGGTGGCGTGCGAGTCGTCGACGGCCAGGACGGCATCGTGCTTGCGCGCCAGCGCCACGAGATCGGGGAGCCTCGCGATGTCCCCTTCCATCGAGAAGATGCCGTCGGTGAAAATGAGCTTGCGCCGCGCGTTGCCCGCGGCGCGCAGCTTCTCCTCGAGGTCGGCCATGTCGGAATGCTTGTAGACGGCGGTCTGACACTTGCTGATCGTCTTGGCGAGGCGAATCGCATCGATGATCGAGGCGTGATTCAGCTGATCGGAGATCACGACGTCCGCCTCGCCGAGCACCGTGGGGCACAGCCCTTCGTTCGCATTCCAGCAGCTTACGTAGGTCAGCGACGACTCGCAGCCGACGAACTGCGCCAGCGCATCCTCGAGGTCGCGGTGCACGGTGAACGTGCCGCAGATGAACCGCACCGACGCGGTGCCGGCGCCCCAGCGATCCAGGGCCGCCTTGCCCGCCTGCACGACCTCGGGGACGTCACACAGCCCCAGGTAATTGTTTGACGACAGAATCACGACATCACCGCGACCCTCCATCTTCACCCGCGAGTCCTGCGGCGAATCGAGGTAGTTGAGCCGCTTGTAGACGCCTTCCTTCTTGAATCCCGCCAGCTCGTCCTGCAGTTGCCCCATGAAGCTCATACGATCTCCAGAATGACTTTGCCGGCGTCGCCCGAGCGGATCGCCGCGAGGGCTTCGTCTATTTTGGCGAGCGGAAATTTGTGCGTGATGACGGGGCGGGGATCGAACTGCCCACCGAGGAGGAAGCGCCGCATCTGATTCCACGTTTCGTACATCTTGCGACCGATCACGCCATACAGCGTGATGCCTTTGAAAATGATCTCATTGGCAAAGTCCACCGGGACTTCACCGTCCGGGATGCCGAGCAGCTGCACCCGCCCGCCCATGCGCACCGCCGCGAATGCCTCGTGCAGTGCCGACGGCACACCCGACATCTCGCACACCACGTCCGCGCCTTCCCCGGCAGTCTCGGCGAGGACCGTCTGGACGACGTCGTCCCGTTTTGCATTGATGGTGACGTGCGCGCCCATTTTCTCCGCAAGCGCGAGGCGCTTGGGATTCACGTCGGACGCGATGACCTTGGTGGCGCCCGCCGCGCGCGCGATGCCGACCGCGAAGCAGCCGATCGGCCCGCACCCGACAATGAAAACGGTGCTGCCGGGAATCTCCGCGGTCAGCACCGTGTGAAACGCATTGCCCATCGGATCCATGATTGCGCCGACTTCCGTCGGGATGTTGCCTCCATCGAGCGTCAGCACATTCGTGGCGGGCATCGCGATGTATTCGGCAAATGCGCCGTCGCGATCGACGCCGATGATGCGCGTGTTCTTGCAGATGTGGCTGTTCCCGGTGCGGCACTGGAGACAGTGCCCGCAGACGATGTGGCCTTCCGCGGTGACGAGGTGGCCCGCGCGGAGTCCCGTGACGCCGTCACCGACCGACTCGATCTCTCCGGCAAATTCGTGGCCCACGACGATCGGTGGCTTGATGCGGCCCTGGGCCCAGGGGTTCCAGTCGGCGATGTGCAGGTCGGTGCCGCAGACGCCGGCGTGCCGAACGGCGATCAGCACCTCACCCGGACCGGGGGACGGCTTCGGGACGGTCGTAACCTTCAGGCCAGGGGCGCGACTCGGCTTCACGATGGCTTGCATGTGCGCTCGGGATGCGGGATGCGAGAAGCGGGATGCGTTAGAAGATCGATCGCGTGAAGCCGCCATCTACCTCGAGTACTGCGCCGGTAATATAGCTGGCCCGTTCCGACGCCAGAAACACGACCGCGGCCGCGAGCTCTTCCGGGGTGCCGATCCGCCCGATCGGCGTCTCGGCCAGCCGTTGCTTGATCATGTCGGGCCGGGCTTTGGTCAGCTCTTCAATCCGCTCTGTGGCGATGAACCCAGGGCAGATGCTGTTGACGGTGATGCCGTCTTTCGCGACCTCGTCCGACAAGGCTTTGGCGAAGCCGAGCACGCCGGCACGCGCGGTCGACGAGAGGATGAGGCCGGGCAGCGGCTGCAGGGCGGCGATCGAGGCGAGGCAGATGATGCGACCCCACTTGGCCTTGGTCATGATCGGCACGGCGGCCCGCGCCAGATGGATCGTGGAAAGGAGGTTCAGCTCGATCGCCTTGCGCCAGGCATCCGCCGGTTGGTCCTTGAACGGAGCCGCAGGCGGACCGCCGGCATTGCAGAACAGCACGTCGAGCCGGCCGAACTGCTTTGCGACGTGCTGCACCAGTTTCTCGGCCTCGGCAGGAATCGTCACGTCCGCGGGGAAGGGCGCCGTCTTGGCATCGCGGCCGTTGATTGCGACCTGCGCGCCCTCCTCGGTGAGCAGGTTCGCGACCGCATGGCCGATGCCGCGCGTGCCGCCGCACACCAGGGCAACTCTACCCTTGAGTCCGAGATTCACGCGCGCTCGATTCTCACCGCGCAAACCTTCAGCTCGGCCATCTTCGCGTAGGGGTCCAGCACCGGATTCGTCAGCAGATTGGCGGCGGCTTCCCGGAAATGGAACGGCACGAACACCTGCCCACGCGCCACGCGTTCGGAGATGCGCGCCGCGCTGACCATCGAGTTGCGGCGCGACGTGAGCCGCACCAGCTCGCCCTCCCGCACGTTCAACTGCTTCGCGTCCTCGGGATGGATCTCGACGATGGCGGTCGGCTCGCGGGCATCGAGGCCGCTGGCGCGGCGCGTCATGGTGCCGGTGTGCCAGTGGTAGAGCTGGCGGCCGGTATTCATGACGAACGGATACTCGTCGTCGGGCAGCTCGACGGGATCGGTGTACTCGACCGCGACGAACGTGGCGCGGCCGTCCGCCGTCGGGAACGCCTTGTCGAAGAGGAACGCGGTGCCCGGATGGTCCGTGGTCGGAACGGGATACTGCAGCCCGGCGCCTTCGAGCCGCTCGTAGGTGACGCCCGCCCAGCTGGGCGTCACTCGCGCGATCTCGCGCATCACGTCTTCGGCGCCGCGGAACGTCGTCGCCAGCCCCAGCCGGTTGCTGAGGTCCATCAGGATCTCGAGATCGCCGCGCGCCTCGCCGGGGAAGTCGACCGCCTTGTGTGTCAGCTGAATGCGTCGCTCGGTGTTGACGAACGTCCCGGCCTTTTCGGCGAAGCTGGCCCCGGGTAACACCACGTCGGCGTAGCGCGCGGTCTCCGTCAGGAAGAGGTCCTGCACGGCGAGAAACTCGAGCTCCTGGAACCACTGCTCGGCGTGTGCGATGTCGGGGTCGGAGATGACCGGGTTCTCACCCATGATGTACATCCCACGCACACCGCTCTCGGGCTTGACGACCTCGGTGACCATCAGGCCGCTCTTGAGCGACAGCGAATCGGCCGGAACCCCCCAGGTCGCGGCGAAACGCGCCCGGACTTTCTGGTCGCCAACGGGCTGATAGTCGGTGTAGACGAACGGAATGGCGCCGACGTCGGACGCGCCCTGGACGTTGTTCTGGCCGCGCACCGGCAGCATCGCCGCGCCCCATCGCCCGATCATGCCGCAGGCGAACATCAGATTGAGCAGCGACGTCACGATGTCGGTGCCGTTGGCGTGCTGCGTCAGGCCCATCGCCCAGAGCGTGCTCGTGTTGGGCCCGCGGGCGTAGATCTCCGCGGCACGCTCGATCTTTCCCGCGGCTATGCCGGTAATTTTTGCCGCCTTTGCCGCCGTGTATGGCTGCACCGCCGCACGCACCTTCTCGAAATCATGGGTTCGTTCGGCGATGAACGCCTTGTTCTCGAGGCCCAGCGACAGGATGTGATTCAACATCGCGGAGTAGAGGGCGACGTCGGTGCCGGGCTGCATCTGCAGGTGAACGTCGGCGCGCCCCGCCAGCTCGGTGCGGCGCGGATCGGCGACGATGAGGGTCGCGCGCTTCTCGTGCGCGCGCTTCAGCGCGGCGCCGAACACCGGGTGCGACTCGGTCGTGTTGGCGCCGGCGATGAAGATCACGTCGCACGCCTGCTCGATCTCGCGCATGGAGCCGGACGCCGCCGCGGTGTTGATCGCGCGCTGCATCGCCGCGACCGACGTCGAATGGCACAGCCGGGTGCAGTGGTCCACGTTGTTCGTGCCCAGCGCGCCCCGGAACATGCGCATCATCAGATAATTCTCTTCGTTCGAGCACTTGGCCGACGAGAAGCAGGCCAGCGCGTCGGGCCCGCGGGCCGCCTTGATGCGCAGCAGCTCTTGAGACGTCAGCTCGAGCGCTTCCTCCCACGTGGCCTCGCGGAACGGCGAGTACCAATCGGCAGGCGTCGCCACGCGGTCCCGGATATCCATGTCGAGCCGCTCGAGCAGCGGCAGCTCGCGCACGCTCTTGCCGGTGGCGCGGGGCGGGGTACCGGGCTTAGCGCGCCGGCCTTCACCCTCGATCGTGCGCCACGGGCCGGCTCTCCGCTCGGTGCCGTGCGGGCCCTTCCAGATCCAGCGGCCGCTTTCCCTCGTCCACTCCTTTCTGATCAAGGGCTTCGTCAGCCGATCCCGATGTTGCGGGAAGTCATAACCGAAGCGGCCCTTCACGCAGGTGGATCCCTGATTCGGGGTGTTCAGCTCGATGTCGGGGGAAGTGATGCGCATGACCTGGTTATGGGCGACGTGCAGATCGACCTGGCAGCCGACGCCGCAGTACGGACATACCGAGCGCACGATCCTTTCCGGATGGCGGATCTGCTCGGGTGCGAAGCGCTGGCGCGGCATCACTTCGAAGATCGCGCCGGTCGGGCAGACGCGGACGCATTCGCCGCACCAGGTGCATCCCGCCTTGTCGGGATCGCCGTCGGCGCCGACGATGATCTCGGCGTGCTCGCCGCGGTACCCGACGTCGAGCACGCCGACGACCTGAATGTCCTCGCATGCGCGCACGCAGCGGGTGCACAGGATGCAGGTGGACATATCGTGGCGGATCATCGGATCGCCCGGACGCTCGTCGCCCGAGCGCAGCGGCAGATCGCGCTCGGCTACCGCCGTCGGCACGACGTCGTATTGGACCAGGTAGCGCTCGAACTCGTTGCGCGGATTGTCCCGGCCGCCGTTTCGCAGGTGATCGGCGGGATAGCGCTCCGCCAGCAGGCGGAGGACGCCCTTGCGGTTTTCGACGGCGGCGTGCGACTGCGTGGTGACGACCATGCCGTCGGCGATCTTCGTCGCGCACGCCGGGATCAGCTTCGCTTGCCCTTCGACGGAGACGAGACAGATGCGGCAGTTGCCGACGATCGGCAGCGTGGGATACCAGCAGAGTGTGGGAATCTCGATGCCCGACGCCCGGGCGGCGTCGAGGATCGTTTGGCCTTCAGCAGCCTCAACGGAGCGGCCGTCGACTTTGAGACTCGGCATGCCTGATAAATAGGCAGCCGAATGTGGTGCTGCTAGATCTTGGGATCCACGGGGAGGTGCCGGTGGGTATGATCGCCGTCTTCCCCCTCATCCAGGAACCAGCAATACGCCCAGATCCGGGCGGGCCGCACTACCTGCCGGCCGGCTCGCAGAATGATGCCCATCGGTTCGTCGTCGATCATCAGCGGAAGGCTCGTCATGGCGCACCGTTACGGGTTGTATGTCGCTACGTCGTAACGCAATCACCTTGCCAGGCTCCATTGCGCACAACGTACCGTCCTACAACGAGTTACGGTTTCCCATCGAGTCGTGAGTCGTCAGTCCGACACGTTCAACGCCGGCCCTGCCGTGTCGACCTGACGCGGCGGCTTGATCGCGGTGAACCCCGAGCGCTTGGAACGGCGACCGTTCTGGACCTGCCATCCCCGATACAGGGTCTTGAGCGCCTCGGGGGCGAGGGGAATGACCCCTCGGCTCGGGGCCTCGGGAGGCAGCACCACGTGCACCCCGCCCGACGGCGTCCGCACCTGAAGGTCGGCAATCAATGACGCCCGCTCTTTGGCGCGGAGCTGGCTGAGCGCGGCCGGCGCGATCGCGACGAGCGACGGTGAGAGATCGGGGAACCAGCTCCCGAAGTTGATGACCAGCGCCTGGAATGCCCCGGCAAGCTGTTCGGTGACGGCGCGTCCCTCGGCTGCCTCGACCGCACCCAAATCCTGATCCAGCAGAAACACCTCGGCATCGTGTGCCGCGAGAAACAACGCTTCCGCGAGTGCCGCGGAGCCGAGCACGACGACGACGTCGCCCGGCTCGACCCGCGCGGCCCACGGGACGACCGGGTGCCCGCGGTCGAATCCCCAGTGCGTCGGTTCCCGCTGTGCTTCCCGCAGCGCGCGGTGCTTCTGGCGCCAGCGGGGGAATGAGGGGAGTCGCAAGCGCCGGGCGATGATGCGATCGACATGCTCGAGCAGCAGCACTTCGGTGAGCAGATACTGATCCTGGGTGCTCGCCTGCAGCTCCCGCACCGCTTCGTCGCCGATCTGCAGCAGCTCCGCCCGCGGGACGGTGTTCTTGTACTCCTCCAGCCGCTGCATGATGAACTCCTGATACTCCTGCTTGAGTGAGCGCGGCAGCCGCCGGACCGGAGGGATTCCGGTGGCTTTGCTGGCGCGCTCAAAGGGCAGGGAGGTCAGCATGGCTCGACGTGCACCGTCACTTCTTCCAGCTCCAGGTCGTTCTTCAGTCGCGCTTCGACGGCATCGGCGATGGCGTGCGCGGCGGCGACGTTGGCCGAGGAGTCGACGGCGATCGTGACTTCCGCGTAGCGCACGCCCGTGTTGCCGCCGCGCGAGCGGATCCCGTAGGCACTCTTCACGCCCGCGACGGCTTGCGCCGATTGGCGGATCGTCGGCTCGGGGATCGCGCGCTCGTCGACGAGCACCGGCACGACGCGTTTCAGAATTTGGTAGGCCACCCGCACGATCAGCAGCGCGACGGCGATGGCGACGACTGGATCCACCCAGGTATGGCCCTCCCCCTGACGCGAAAACAGCACGCCGATCAGGACGCCGATCGTGATGAAGACATCGGTACGCGTGTGCGCCGCGTCGGCGATGAGCAGCTCGCTGGAGAGCTCGTGCCCGCGGCGGTTTTCGTACCAGGCGACGAGGATGTTCGTGGCGAGCGTCGCGAGCAGCAGGGCGAGGCCGGCGTCGCTCATCCGCACCGTATGCCCGCCCGACACGAGACGGCCGATGGCGCTGCGGACCAGCTCAAAACAGGTGATCGAAAGGAAGACGACGATGGCGAGCGCGCCCAGCGTTTCGAACTTGCCGTGTCCGTAGGGGTGGTCTTCGTCGGGCTCGCGCGACGCGACGCGCACCACGACGAGGCCCAGCACGTTGTAGACCGCGTCCACGGAGGAGTGCACCGCGTCACCCAGGACGGCGAGCGAGCCGGCCAGCATGCCGATGGTCGCCTTGGCGAGCACGACCGCGATGTTGGCGATGAGGAGTCCGCCGAGTACACGACGTACGGCACGGGACCGGTCCAGGGCATTACCCGGCGCAGACATGGTGTGCAAGCTTGTGATGGGGGCCGATTTAGTCAACGTAGGTCGGTACGGGCGCAGCATGCTGCGCTCCTACCTTGCAATATTTAGATACTTGTATAAATATCTCTCCGTGGATGATTCGCTGTTTCGCGCTCTGGCCGACCCGACTCGTCGCAAGATCCTCGAGCTGCTCAGCGCCAAGGATCTCACCGCGGGCGAGATCGCGGAGCAGTTCCCGATCGCGTTCGCGTCGGTGTCGCACCATCTCGGCGTGCTCAAGGCGGCCCACCTCGTCGCCGCCGAGCGCGAAGGGCAGTTCATCCGCTACCGGCTGAACACGACCGTCTTTCAAGAGGTCGTGCGCTACTTCATGACCCGCTTTGGTGGGGAAGGAGAGAAGCATGCGTAGCCGCTGGTTTGGTCTCGTGATTGCCGCGGTGGCCGTGGCGGTCTCCATCTGGGCCTATCCGCGTCTGCCTCCTACCGTCGCCATGCACTGGGATCTGCGCGGCGCGCCGGACGGGTTCTCCAGCCGGTTGTTGGCCGTCTCGATTGTGCCCGTGGTCCTGCTCGTGATGACGGGACTGTACAACGTGCTCCCGAAACTCGATCCGCGCGGCGAGAACTACGCCAAGTTCCTGAGCACCTACTGGCTGATCGGCAACGCCGTGATCGTGTTCGTGCTGGTGGCGCATGCGATGATCATCGCCTCGGGGCTCGGCTACTCGGTGAGGATCGACCGCCTGATGCCGCTCGGTTTTGGCCTGCTCTTCATCTTTCTGGGCAATTACATCACCCGCGTCGAACCGAACTGGTTCGTCGGCATCCGCACGCCGTGGACGCTGTCGAGCGATACGGTGTGGCGAAAGACCCATCGCACCGGCGGATGGCTCATGGTACTGGGAGGATTCGTGCTGGCGGTCGGCGCGTTCATTCTGCCGCATGGCGCCTTCCTGCCGTTGTTCGTGACGACGATCGTCATCGTCGCATTGATCCCGATCGTGCAGTCCTACGTGTTGTGGAAGAGAGAACAGGGAAAACCCTAGAACGTGGTGGGTGAATTGTAGGGGCGCAGCATGCTGCGCCCCTACTGATTTCCGCTGCGCCCCTACGGTTTCCCGAAATCATCCCACCGCTTCCCGTCATCATCCCAGCGCCCTGAGCAGCACGCCTTTCAGATAACCCGTCTCGGGCACGTTGAGGAGCTCAGGATGATCGGCGGACGCTCCCCGCACCCCCATGAGCTCCATGCGGCGGCCCGAGTCGCGCGCGGCGTCGCTGAGCATCGCGGTGAAGACGTCGCGGCTCACATGGTAGGAACAGGATGACGTGAACAACACGCCTCCGGGCGCGAGGACCTTCATCGCCCGGAGGTTGATTTCCTTGTACCCGGCGACGGCGCGCTCGAGGTTCGCTTTCGTCTTGGCGAACGCGGGTGGGTCGAGCACGATCGTGTCGAACTGCTCGCGCCGCCGTTCGAGCTCCCGGAGTAGATCGAAGGCATTCGCCTCCGTCCACTTGATGTTACTGATCCCGTTGAGCTTGGCGTTCTCGGCGCCGCGGGCCAAAGCCTCGGCGCTCTGATCGACCGCGAGCACTTCTTTCGCGTTGCGCGCGAGATGCAGTGCAAACGAGCCGTGATAGGTGAAGAGGTCGAGCGCACGGCCGCCGGTTTTCGTCTGGTGTCCGATGAGGATCCGGTTCTCGCGCTGATCGAGAAAGGCGCCGGTTTTCTGGCCGGACCACGGAGCCGCGAGGTACTTGACTCCATCTTCGACGATCTCCACCACCTGCGGAACCTGGCCGTGGGCCAGGACCACCTCGGATGCCAACCCTTCATAACGACGAATCGCGGAATCGTTGCGGAGCAGGATGCCTTCTGGCTCGAGGGCGTACTTGATGGCCTCCAGAACGTCCCTGCGGACTGATTCCAACCCGGCCGATAACAGCTGTGCCACCACGAACGGACCGTACTTATCGATCACGAGCGACGGGAGCGCATCTCCTTCCGCATGAACAACGCGCCATGCGGTTGCCGTGATTCCATTGCGACGGCGCGCCGCCACAAGGATGCGGTGGCTCCACCAAAAGTCGTCAATCCGCTCGTTGCCACGGGAGAGGAGCCGCAACCGGATCTCGGATTTCGGGGAGTAGAGCGCCTGTCCGAGAAACTTGCCTTTACGATCGAAGGCCTGGACGATGCCTGGTGTTTTATCGGGCTCTTCGGCGACGTCGCTGCGATAGATCCACGGATGGCCCTGCTTCCAGCGTTCCGCCCCGCGCGCGGTGACCTTGACCGTCATCGGTCTGGACGCAGCTTCGCGGCTTCCCGCAGGTAGATATGTTTCAGCGCTTGCTGCGGCTTGGCCGTGTAGAAATGCAGCAACACCCGGATGCAGCGTCGCAGTCCGCTGGGAACGGCGACTTCCGCGGTGCCGAGCAGCGGCACGTCCTTCCAGCCGAGCCTGCGCGCGGCGCGTGCGGGATACTCGGCGGTGAGGTCGGGTGACGACGTGAAGATCGCGCTCTCTACGTCTTCGGGCGCGAAGCCATTGGCGTCCCGCAGGGCGGAGAGCAGCTCCTCCGTCGCTTCGAGTATCGCGTCGCTCGTATTGGCGGACGCCGTGGTCGCCCCACGCAGTCCACGCAGGATTTTCGTCATGGCACTAGCCGATCAGATGCGCCTGCTGGTGATCACCGATCCCGTCCTGCTCGCAGGGCGGGATGCCGTCGCTGTTTGCCGCGCCGCCGCCCAGGGCGGCGCCACGATGATTCAGGTCCGCTGGAAAGATGGCTCACCGGACGACGTTCTGGAGTTGACCCGCGCACTGGTTGCGGCCCTTCCGGTTCCCGTGCTCGTCAATGATCGCGCCGACATCGCCCTCGCCGCCGGCGCCGCGGGCGCGCACCTCGGTTGGGACGACGTCCCGCTCGCGGCGCTGCGCCGGCACCTTCCCGCCGGGTTCCTGCTCGGCATCTCCGTCGGCACGGCCGAGGAGGCCGGGCGCGCGGCCGCCCTTGCTGCCGATTACTGGAGTGTCGGTCCCTGCTTTGCAACACCCACGAAGCGCGACGCTGGGCCGCCGCTCGGTCCCGAGGGCTTCGCGGCGCTGGCCCGGCGCGCGCCCGAGGGTGTCCCGGTCATCGGGATCGGGGGCATCACGGCGCCGAACGCGTCGTCCGTCATGCGCGCCGGTGCCGCCGGCGTCGCCGTCATTGGCGCCGTGCTGGGCGCGGCGGACCCGGAGGCCGCTGCACGGGCGGTGGGCGTTGCCGCACGCGCTTGATCGCGGCCAGATGATCGGCGTACGAGGCTGAGAATATGTGCTTCCCATCGGGTTGGGCCACGAAATAGAGGTAGCCGGTCTGCGCAGGGTAAAGTGCCGCGATCAGACTCGAGTCACTGGGCTGATTGATCGGGCCCGGCGGCAGTCCCGGATTCAGGTAGGTGTTATAAGGGGAGTGGATTTGCAGCTGTTTCTCCCACACACGATGCAGCCGGCGGCCGTGCGCGTAAACAACGGTCGGATCGGCCTGTAGTGCCATCCCCCGCTTCAGCCGGTTGTGATAGACCGCGGCGACGTAGGGCCGGTCGGGGGTGTATCGCACCTCTGCTTCGATGATCGAGGCGAGGGTGACGATCTGGTGTCGCGTCATGTGCAGCTCGGCGAGCCGGGCGTCCCACTCCGGCTGCCAGCGCGCGATGAACTCGTGCGTCATCAGCTTCACGAGGTCGCGGGCGCGCATGCGCATCGGGACGACGTACGTCGTCGGGTACATGTAGCCCTCGACCCCGGCGGGGCTCGGCCGGATGCCCAGCTCGCGCTCCAGGGACGTATCGCGCATCGCGGCGGCGAAGGAGTCGCGCGGCACCCCGAGCCAGGAGCGGGCGCGTTCGCCGACCTCGAACCCCATCATCCCTTCGAGCACCGTGAAGCGCGCCTCGAGCCCGCGCCCTTTTTTCAGCGTACTGACGACGCTACTCCAACTCTCATCGGGCGTGAACATGTAGACGCCGCTCTTCAAGTTGGAGGGGAGCCCGCGGAGACGCGCATACAGGCTGAACCAGTCGCGGCTCTCGATCACGCCACGCGCTTCGAGGGAGTCAAGCGCCTGGTAATAGGTGGCACCGCGCGGAATGATCACGATGAT